>WNGD01000048.1_pt1 | contig 180999 bp, 190 predicted proteins | sample 5400671 | NCBI WGS metagenome assembly WNGD01 (sample SAMN13153369, study PRJNA577476) | soil metagenome | isolation source: 40 cm soil or saprolite under grassland replicate 2 | place: USA:California | collected 2016-06-15 | reverse complement strand
TGATCCAAGTATGCCTTCGGCCCCGTCAGCGTCCTGAAAACGCAGAGCGTGACCATCCCGACTACCTCGCCGTCCCTCTCTGCGACGTACGTTGGCGTATCCTCGCTCCTGACCAGAGCGTCTTGGGACAGGAGCTTTAGTAGGGCTTGGACGTGCTCGCGGTCGCGGCCATCCCATGGGCGAATCGTTGTGCCTCGAACTCCGGCCATCGCTGCATTGTCGTGCATCTCACGGCGGCAACCGGCCCGTCAACGAGCAACGCTCCGGGTGACATTCCTGAACACCGGCGCAGTCGGTCGTCGATTCCTCAGAGAAGCCTCAGGCCGGGTCGAGCAGGCGAACTCGATCAGTTACGTGGCCAACCTCAGTCCACGGAGTCCATTTGGCGCGAGCGGCGAAAAACGGACGCAGCGCCGTTCGTTGAAGGGCGGCAGTGAGGTTGACGTCCACCCAACCAAGGAACTGGCCGAGCCTTGCTGGCCGACGACGAAGAACCGCCAGCATGACCCAGACGCACGTGGCAACCGGGACCACCAACCACAGAAGGACGCCGCGGAAAAGCAGGAGTGTCAGACTGGCAGTGACCGCACCCCGAGACGATTGCATGGTCTCATCGTAGGACGACTTTGGCGCACGAAGCGTCGGTGTTATCTGCATGGTCCTCGCCGGCATTGCTCGGGCATCCGTGAAAGGAGTAATCCATGGAGAAGAGACTGGTAACGCGTTACGCGATGCGTTCGGCTGAGGCGGCGAACGAGAACCAACGACGAGTCGAAGGGGTCTTTGACGAGCTCGCAGCTGCCAAGCCTGGCAACGTGAGCTACATCGTTCTTCGGCTCGCAGATGACTCGTTCGTGCACGTGTCGTTCCACAACCATGGCGACGACGAGCTGAACCCGATCGCCTCGACAGCTTCGTTTGCGCATTTCCAGGAGGACCACGCAGACCGTCGCGAGGGCGGCGTCGACCAGCAGACGGCGACCTTGGTCGGTGCCTACATCACCACCATCGACTGAGCCCGCGGCCGCCCGAGGATCGTCCGTCGGACACCGGCCGCCGGCGCTTGCCAGAGCCCACGCGCACCTGACTCGACTGAGCCCGACGTCATCGGGACTCCTTCGCAGGAGTGCGGGCCAGGACAACGTCGGAGTCTGCACGAGGAGCGCTGAAGCGACGATCCGGCACTCTGGCGTAGCCTCCTGTCCGTGCATCGGCTGACCAAGGCGCAGGCCCGGCGCATCGCGGTGCGCGCGCAACTGCTCGACGCACGCCGGCCGACCGATCTGCTTACGGTCGTCCGGCAACTGACCCTGCTACAGATCGACCCGACTGCGGCGATCGCGCCCAGCGCCGACCTCGTCGCCTGGAGCCGCCTCGGCGCGACGTACCGGCCCGACGACCTCCAGGAAGCCTTAGAGCAGGACCGCACGCTGTTCGAGCACAACGCGCTGGTGCGGCCGATGAGCGACCTTGGCCTGCACCTCGCGGCTAGTCGGACGAGCCGCAGTCACGAGCGCACGCACGCCTGGATCCGCGACAACGACCGCTTCCGGCGTGACATCCTCGAGCTGCTCGGCAGCTCCGGGCCGCTGACTTCGCGCGACGTCCCGGACACGTGCGTGGTGCCGTGGGCCTCGACCGGGTGGACCAACAACCGCAACGTCACCCAGATGCTGGAGTTCCTGATGATGCGCGGGGAGATCGCGATCGCCGGGCGCGTCGGGCGCGAGCGGCTGTGGGATCTCGCCGAGCGGGTGTACCCGGCCGACGTCGTCGTCCCGTCTGAAGACGACGCGCATCGGATCAAGAACGAGCGGCGGCTCGCCTCGCTGGGCATCGCCCGACAGAAGACCACCGCCATGCCGATCGAGCCGGTCGACGTCGGCGACGCCGGGGAGCCGGCCGTGGTCGAGGGCACCAAGGGCGAGTGGCGCGTCGACCCCACCGCGCTCGGCGCCGACTTCGAGGGACGTACGGCGTTGCTGTCGCCCTTCGACCGGCTCATCTACGACCGGCGCCGCGCGCAGGAGCTGTTCGAGTTCGAGTACACCCTCGAGATGTACAAACCCGCGGCCAAGCGCCGCTGGGGCTACTACGCCCTCCCGGTGCTCCACGGCGACCGGCTGGTCGCGAAGGTCGACGCCACCGCCGACCACAAGGCGTCCGTTTTGCGGGTGCACGCGATCCACGAGGACGTGAGGTTCACCCGCGCCATGACCAAGGCAGTACAGGCCGAACTGGAGGACCTGGCCTCCTGGCTTGGGCTGGGTGCGCCGAGCCCCTAGGACTGCCTGGTCGATAGAGGTCAACCGTGGTGAGTGCGGGCAATAGGGTGACGGCGTCGCCCGCAACCTGGCGGGTGCTTGTGTCAGGGCTCGCTGCGACAGGAGGGAACAATGTCACTCGATCAGGATCAAGTACGCGACTTCGCGAGCAGCTACACCGAAGCTTGGTGTAGTGGCGATCCGACCCGAGTCGCCGGGCACTTCGCGCCGGGCGGGACGATCGCCATCAACGGCGGCCCGCCTACCGAAGTCACAGAGGTCGCGCGCTCGTTCATGTCTACGTTCCCGGACCTCCACCTGCTCATGGACGAAGTCGTCGCCAAGAACGAGTTGGTCGAGTTCCACTGGACTTGCGTCGGCACGAACACCGGACCCGGTGGGACCGGAAACCGGGTGCGGTTCTCCGGCTTCGAGGAGTGGACGTTCGGCGAGGACGGGCTCGTCGCCGAGTCTCAGGGTCACTACGACCAGGCTGATTACGAGCGGCAGCTCGAACGCGGCGCATCAGAGCCTCAGTAGCGGGCCCCTGGCGTCTCTCGTTTGGGCGGACTACTCAAGAGACATTTCTGGGCACTCCAAGCCATGTCACCCGGCCCTGTCTGAGTCAGTCGACGTACTTCAGCGCAAAGTAGAAGGCGGCGACGTGACCACGCCGGAGGTGGATCCAGCCAGGAGCCGGTGGTGACCTCGCGTGTCCCTCGAAGTTCTCCGCGTTGATCCCCTGCGTGCCGATTCGGGCAGGCGCAGCTCGAGCCGCTCCGTGCGCAGCCGCAAGTCCCACAGCGGGCGACGTTCACGAGCCGAGGCGCTGCGGGTGGCCGAGCATGCCGAGCTCGGCGATGTCCCGCCGGAAGAAGAGCGCCGTCGTCCAGTCGGCGACGACGCGCAGCTTCCGCGTCAGCAGCGGCAGCTGGTAGAGGTGGTACGTCCTCGTCACGAACCAGCCGGGAAAGCCGCGGAGGAGAAAACCGGGAACCTGCGCGATCCCCTTGTAGCGTCCGAGCGTCGCAACCTGGCCGAGCATGCGGTACCTGTACGGTCGCGCCTCGCCGGTCAGGTTCTTCACGAGCCGACGTGCCTGCCGGAGCGCGTGCTGGCACGTCGGTGGATCGAACTCGCCGGGTGTCGCCAGATTGGGCACGCGCGCCCCGTCGCCGAGCGCCCACGTGTGCGCCAGGCCTTCGACCGCCAGCGTCGGCTCGACTCTGACGCGGCCGCGCTCGTCGAGCGGAAGCCCGAATCGCTCGTTGAGCGGGTTCGCACGTACGCCCGCCGTCCAGACGACGGTGCTCGTGAGGATGCGGTCTCCGTCCGAGAGGACGGCGGCGTGCGGCTCGACCGAGTCGAGCGTCGTGCTCACGCGGATGTCGACGCCGCGGCTCTCGAGCTGGCGCGCGGCGTACTCGCCGAGGCTGCGTGGGATCTCGGGCAGGATCTTCGCCGCCGCGTCGACCAACACCCAGTGCTGCGGCGTCTCCCGCAGCGTCGGGTAGTAGCGCAGCGCGTCGCGCACCAGGTCGGCCAGCTCGGCGAGCGCCTCGACGCCGGCGTAGCCGGCGCCGACGAAGACGAAGGTGAGCTCGCGGCGGCGATGTCCCTCAGTCGACGCGGCGGCCGCGGCTTCGAGCCGGCGCAGCACGTGGTTGCGCAGGTGGATCGCGTCGGCGAGCGTCTTGAAGCCGAGGGCGTGGTCGGCGAGGCCGGGAATCGGGAGCGCCCGCGAGATCGCGCCAAGCGCGACGACGACGTTCTCGTAGCTCACAGTGAGCAGTCCGTCTTCGGTCTCGACCTGCACGTGCCGTTCGCGGATGTCGACCTCGGTCGCGTGGCCGAGGATCAACTCGGCGCGCGGGCACATCATCCGCAGCGGCACGACGACATGTCTGGGCTCGAGCGTCCCGGACGCGGCTTCCGGGAGCATCGGTGTGTAGAGCATGAAGTTCTCCGGCGAGACGATCGTCGCGCCGCGCTTGCCGAGCAGGCGCGCGACATAGCTGCCGGCGAAGCCGCCGCCGAGAATGAGCGTTCCGCCGAGGGCGTCGCGTGACACCCGTGTATTAGAGCTTCATGTGTCGAGCTCGCGCAGCCGGCAATCCAGGTCCTTGACGAGGTGGATGAGCGTGTCGTCGACCTCCACCGGGCGCCCGCGCATCAGGACAGTTCCCTGGACGCGCTCGGGGTCGAGGCCGGCATTCCGGTAGCCGAGGCGCTCGTACACGCGCCGCGCCACGTCATTCGCGATGCTGTGGCCGAGGCTGATACGAGCGTGGCCCCGCGCTGCGGCCTCGCGTTCGGCCGCCGCCGTCAGCGCGGTTGCGATCCCACGCCGGCGATGGGCGGGGACGACGAACACGTCCTGGATCTCGGGTACGCCGAGCTTCCCACCAGTCCAGGCCAAATGTGCATGACCGACCGGCTCGTCGCCCTCCCACGCGACGAGGTACGTCTGGTGGCCGCCGAGCCGATGCAGCGGCAGGCGGTCGCCGATCCGCTCGACGTCAGCGTCGGTCAGTGTGCGGACGTCGATGACGCGACCAGCCGCCGGAGGAACGTCAGCGCTCCCGCCTTGTCGAGCATCTCGTTCAGGTTGCCGCACTTCGGGCTCTGCACGCACGAGGGGCAGCCGTCGGAACAGGGGCAGCCTTCGAGCATGCGTGCCGTGTCCTCGACCCAACCCTCGAACGCGTTGAAGCCGCGTTCGGTGATCCCGACGCCGCCCGAGTGACCGTCGTAGATGAACACCGTCGGCCGGTTGGTCTGGAAGTGGATGTTCGTCGAGAGCCCGCCGATGTCCCAGCGGTCGCACATCGCCCAGAGCGGCAGGAGGGCGATCATCGAGTGCTCCGCCGCGTGCAGCGTCCCCAGCAGTGTCGGCATCTGCTCCAGACCCTCGAGCTGCTCGGGCTCCGGCACGTACCAGATCGCTTCCGTCTCGAAGCTGGTCTCCGGCAGGTCGAGCTCGACCGTCTCGAGCGTCGCCTGGTCCCGGATCGACTTCTTCTGGTACGCGACCACGCGCTCCGTGACGGAGATGCGGCCGAAGGCGAGGTCGAGTCCGCAGCGCCGCTCGAGCCGGAGCGTCTCCTCGATCGCCGTGCTCGTCTCCTTCTTCGCTTGTGTGTAGTAGTCGCCGCCGTACGGAGTGACGATTGCGGTGCGTGCCTGCAGGTCGAGCTCCCGCACGAGGTAGCTCTCGCCGAGGTGCAGGTAGACGGCTCCCTCGTGCACGGTCGAGTACGCGCGTTCGCGCTCGACGAGCCCGAGCACCGTGCCGCTCTGGCCCTCGACGACGGCGAACGTGTCCGGCGTCGTGGAGCGGAGGCCGAACTGTGCCGCCGGGTAGTCGCGTCCGGCCCAGACGTAACCGCTCTTCGTCAGCTTGAGCTCGGGAAGCAGCGCGGCGCGCTCGAGCGCCTCGTCGCCGAGCGTCCTGCGGTCGGCGTCGTCCACCGGCGCCTCGAACGCCGCCGCGCGGACATGTCCGTCGAGGATGCGTGGGTTGGCGTGGTCGAGGATCGCGGCCTCGACCTTTCGCCCGAGCAACATCTCGGGCTCGCGCATGAAGTACTGGTCGAGCGCGTCTTCGCTCGCGATCAGGACGGCCAGTCCGTGTCCGCGCCGGCCCGCCCGTCCCCACTGCTGTCGGAGCGAGGCGACCGTGCCGGGGAAGCCGACGGAGATCGCGCAGTCGAGCAGTCCGATGTCGATCCCGAGCTCGAGCGCGTCGGTCGCGGAGACGCCGAGGAGCTCGCCCTCGACGAGGCGGCGCTCGATCTCACGGCGCTGCGCCGGCGTGTAGCCGGCGCGGTACGGCGAGAGTCGTGCCCCCGTCTCCGTGTCGACACGCTGGACGGTGAACTTGTGGATCAGCTCCGCCGCCTTCCGGCTCTTCGCGAAGCAGATCGTCCGCAGCCCGCGCGAGACGAGCGCCGCCATCAGCCGTGACGCCTCTCCGAGCGGGCTTGCGCGCAGGCCGAGCTCGGCGTCGAGCAGCTCCGGGTTCCACAGTGCGACCGTGCGCTCGGCGCGCGGCGCCGCGTCGCGGTCGACCACGGTCGCCCCGACGGCCCCGAGCGCCGCGGCGAGCTCTCCGGGATTCGCGATCGTCGCCGACGCGAACAGCAGCTGAGGGCTGGCGCCGTAGACGCCGGCGAGTCGCAGCAGCCTGCGAAGCACGTTCCCGACGTGCGAGCCGAAGACGCCGCGATAGACGTGCGCCTCGTCGACGACGATGTAGCGCAGGTTGTGCAGCACGTCCGCCCAGCGGTCGTGGTGCGGCAGCAGGCCGACGTGGAGCATGTCGGGGTTCGTGAGGATCACATTGGCCCAGCGGCGGATCTGCCAGCGACGCTCCGCCGGGGTGTCGCCGTCGTAGATCGCGGCGCGGAGGTTCGGCGCCTTGAGCTCCGCCAACGCGCGTGCCTGATCCTGGGCGAGCGCCTTGGTCGGGTAGAGGTAGAGCGCCCGGTCCTTCGGCTCGCGCGCGAGCGCGTCGAGCACAGGCAGGTTGAAGGCGAGCGACTTTCCCGACGCCGTCCCCGTCGCGAGGATCAGGTGGTCGCCGCGTGCGGCCACGTCCCACGCGTCGCGCTGGTGCGCGTACAGCGTGTCGAACGGCAGTGCGTCGCGAAGCCGCGCGTCGAGCCCGTCGGGCAGCGGGACAACGCTCGGCTCCACGGCGGCGACCGTCTCGACGTGCGCGAGCTCCTCGCCTTCGAGCAGGTCGTCCCAGGTGACGGTGCCGGCAGTCGTCACTCGCCGGGAGTGAAGAGCGCCAGCTGCGGGCCGCCGGGCGTGTCGAGGCGCACGCGGTAGAACCGCAGCGCCGCGTCGAAGTCCGGCACCGTCAGAACGAGGCGAAGCTCCCTGACGTCGGTCATCTACGACACGGTACCCTGGCCTGACCGGGGTGCCCTCACGGGCTGAGATCACACCCGTCGAACCTGATCCGGTTAGCACCGGCGAAGGGAGAACGTTGGTTCCGAGATGTTTGACGATTGCCGGCTCCGACTCCGGGGGCGGCGCAGGGATTCAGGCCGACCTGAAGGCGTTCGCGGCTGCAGGCTGCTACGGGATGAGCGTCGTCGTCGCATTGACCGCCCAGAACACCCAGGGCGTGACGGCCGTGCACGAAGCGCCGCCGGATGTCGTCCGGGCCCAGCTCGACGCGGTGTTCGACGACATCGGCGTCGACGCGGCAAAGACGGGCATGCTCTTCTCGCACGAAGTGATCGAGACGGTTGCGGATTTCATCGCGCTCCGGCCGGTGCCCCTCGTCGTCGATCCGGTGATGGTCGCGAGCTCCGGCGCGAAGCTGTTGCAGGACGACGCCGTCGAAACCCTCGTCGGGCGACTCTTTCCGCTTGCGACCGTGGTCACGCCGAACCTGAACGAGGCCGAGGTGCTCGCCGGGATGTGCGGGACGCGGCGTGAGCTTGCCGAGCGCATCCACGCACTCGGTGCGCCGGCCGTCGTCGTCACCGGCGGTCACGGCGACGAGCCCATCGACCATCTCTTCGACGGCGCGCGACACGTCGAGATCTCCGTCGCCCGGCATGACGTGCGCGCGACGCACGGTGCCGGTTGCACGCATTCGGCGACGCTGGCCGCCGAGCTCGCCAAGGGTCGTTCGCTCGAGGCCGCCGCAACCACCGCCGCACGCGTCGCATCCGACGCCGTTCGCGATGGCCTGGTCGAGCTCGGAGCGGGCGACGGCCCGGTCGATGTCGTGGGGTTGTCGGCGTGAGCATTGCGCCCGGGACAACCCTGCGGACCCTGCGCGAGCGGAAGCCGCTCGTCCACCAGATCACGAACTACGTCGTCATGAACGAGACCGCGAACGCGACCCTCGCTCTCGGCGCGCTGCCCGTGATGGCGCACGCGCGCGAGGAGGTGGAGGAGATGGTCGCTCTCGCGGGCGCGCTCGTCCTCAACATCGGCACGCTTTCGCCGTCGTGGGTAGAGGCGATGCTGTTCGCGGGCAAGGCCGCGAACGCGGCGGGGATCCCCGTCGTGCTCGACCCCGTCGGGGCCGGCGCGACGCCGTACCGGACCGAGACTGCCAAGCACATCCTGGGCGAGGTCGACGTCGCCGTGCTGCGGGGAAACCAGGGCGAGGTGGCAACACTGGTTGGGGTTGCGGCCGAGGTGCGCGGCGTCGAGTCGATCGGGACCGGGGGCGAGGCGTCGGAGCTTGCGCGCCAGGCCGCCCGCAGCCTCGGCCTCGTCGCTTCCGTCACCGGCCCGGTGGATCACGTGTCTGACGGCCGGCGTGTGCTGGCCGTCGCCAACGGCCACCAGTTGCTCGCGGCCGTGACGGGGACCGGGTGCATGTCGAGCGCGCTCACGGGCTGCTTCCTCGCGGTGAGACGCGAGGAGCCGCTCGAGGCCGCCGCCGAGGCGCTCGCGGCGTTCGGCGTCGCCGGCGAGGACGCGGCGCGAGATGCCAAGGGGCCGGGCTCGTTCCATGTCGGCCTCTACGACGCGCTCGCGAACCTCGAGCCCGAGACGCTCGACGCGCGCGCGAGGATCTCGTGAGGCTCCACGCCATCGTCGATGAGTTGGAGACCGCGCGCATCGCGGTCGAGGGCGGCGCGACGGTCGTGCAGTGGCGGCTGAAGGACGTCCCTCGCGTCGACGTAGTGGAACGCGGCCGTGCCACGCGCAGCCTCTGCGCGCGGTACGGCGTTCCCTTCGTCGTCAACGACGACGTCGAGGCGGCCTTGATGCTCGGTGCCGACGGTGTGCATCTCGGCCGCGACGACCAAGGTGCGGAGACGGCGAAGGAGCACGGCCTCATGCTCGGGCTCTCCGCGTCGACGCCGGCCGAGGCGCAGGCGGCGGACGGCCGGGCCGATTACGTCGGCGCGGGACCCGTCTGGGCGACTCCCTCGAAACCGGACGCGGACCCGCCGATCGGGCTCGACGGTCTGCGCCAGATCTGTGCGGCGGTGACGGCGCCGGTGGTCGCCGTCGGCGGAATCGATTCCTCGAACGCTGCCGACTGCATCCGCGCGGGAGCGGCGGGCGTCGCTGTTATCCGCGCCGCGCGCCAGGCTCGGGCTCTCGTGCGCGCGATCGATGAAGCTCTCTGACGCCGGGGAGCTCGGCCTCCTCGCCGAGCTGGAGCGCCGTGGGCTAGCGCAGCAGATCGAGGACGACGCGGCGCAGCTGGGGCGTGGCCTCGTCGTCACGCAGGACGCACTCGTCGAGAACGTGCACTTCAGGCTCGACTGGATCACCTGGCGGGATCTAGGCTGGCGCGCGGCGGCGGTGAACCTGAGCGACCTTGCCGCGTCCGGCGCTGAGCCCGAGGCTTTGCTCGTGACGTTCGCCGCGCCGGGCGACACGAAGGTGGAGGACGTGGTCGAGCTGTACGAGGGGATCGCGGAGACGGGCGTGCGGGTGCTCGGCGGCGACACGTCCCGTTCGGAGCGGCTCGTGCTCAACGTCACGGCCGTCGGGCGCTCGGCACGCGTTCCCGGCCGCTCGGGGGCTCGTCCAGGCGACGTGTTGGTCGTGACCGGCCCCCTCGGCGCCGCGGGCGCGGCGTTCCGGCGGCGTTCGTTCGTTCGTCCACCGCTGAGACTCTCGGAAGGGAAGGAGTTGGCACAGCACGCGCACGCGATGCTCGACCTCTCCGACGGCCTCGCGGTCGACGCCGCGCACATCGCGATGCGCTCACGTTGCCGGGTCGTCGTCGAGTTGGAGCGCGTGCCGCTCGCGGACGGCGTCGGGCTGCAGGATCTCGGCTTCGGCGAGGACTACGAGCTGCTGGCCGCGGTCGGCGATGCGAGTCGCTTCCCGGTCGTCGGTCGCTGCGAGCCGGGCGAGGGCGTGGGGCTGACTCTCGAAGGCGAGCCGTACGAGCTAGGCGGCTGGGAGCACTTCCGCTAGCGCACGTTCGTAGTGCGAACGCGGCCGGGCGCCGATCAGGGTCGCCTTCGGCTCGCCGCCGACGAAGAGGATGGCGGTCGGGATCGAGAGCACGTCGTAGCGCGCAGCGGTGAGCGGGTTCTCGTCGATGTTGAGCCTGGCGAACTCGATCCGTCCGCGCGTGTCGGCCTCGAGTTGTTCCAAGATCGGCTCGACCGCACGGCACGGCCCGCACCAGGGCGCCCAGAAGTCGAGCACCACGGGCGTGTCTGCCTGGAGCACGTCCTGCTCGAACGTCGCGTCGGTCACCTCGAACACGAACGCCAGGGTAGCCGCTTACAACCGACCCGCAAGGGCGGCGAGCCGCAGCACCGGCACCTTCCAGATTGCCTCGAGGACGATCGCCTTCGACATTTTCGAGCCCCCGGCCTCGCGGTCGACGAACCTGATCGGGATCTCGACCACGCGAAAGCCGGCGCGCAGGGCTCTGTACGTCGTCTCGATCTGGAACGCGTACCCCTTGGATTCGATCGCGTCCAGGTCGATCGTCTCCAGCACTTCGCGCCGGTAGCACTTGAAGCCGCCCGTCAGGTCGCGGACGCGAGCCCCGAGGAGCACCCGTGCATACCAGGAGCCGCCGGCCGAGACGAAGCGCCGCACAAAGCCCCAGTTGCCGACGGCACCGCCCGCGACGTAACGCGAGCCGAGCACGAGGTCGGCGTCCCGAGCGGCGGCGATCAGGCGCGGCACGTCGTTCGGGTCATGAGAGAAGTCGCAGTCCATCTCGACTACGAGCTCGGCGCCTTTGGCGAGCGCTCGGCGGAAGCCGGCGAGATACGCAGGCCCGAGCCCCTCCTTTCGCTCGCGGTGGAGAACGTCGACGCAGTCGAGCTCGTCGGCGAGCCTGTCGGCGAGCTCGCCGGTCCCGTCAGGTGAGTTGTCGTCGATGACGAGAACGCGGACGCCTTTGCCGGCGAGCGCACGCAGCATCGGCTCGAGGTTTTCGCGCTCGTTGTACGTGGGCAGGCAAACGACGGCGGAGGGCACCTACGTATATTCAACGGCGTGGCCCGTGCCCTGCCCCGCAACGTGGATGTCGCGGATCAGCTGGAGCTGCTGGCCGACTTGCTCGAGCTGGAAGGGGAAGCCTCCTTCCGCGTGCTCGCATACCGGAAGGCAGCGACCCGCATCCGCGAAACGGCCGGGTCGGTCGCCGAGCTCGCCTTGAACGGCCGCGCCAAGGATCTGCAGGGAATCGGCAAGACGATCGAGGAGAAGATCGTCCAGGTGGTCGAGGACGGCGAGATGCACGCGCTGACCAAGCGCAAGAAGATCATCCCGCCGGAGGTCGTCTCGTTCATGCGCCTCCCCGGCCTGGGGCCGAAGACGGCGGCACGGATCTGGCGCGAGCTCGGCGTGACGACGATCGACGACCTCAAGCGGGCCGCGGAACAGGAGCAGCTGCGCACACTTGCGGGCCTCGGCGCGAAGACGGAGGAGCGGATCCTGAAGGCGCTCGCGGAGAAGAAGCAGGAGCCCTCCGACCGTCGCCTGCTCGGGGACGGCCTCGGCGCGCTGCTCGCGGTCGTGTCGGTTCTGCGCGAGCACCCGGCGGCCGTGAAGGTCTCCGAGGCCGGCAGCGCGCGCCGGCGCAAGGAGACCTTCCGTGACCTCGACATCATCGCGACCGCGAAGGATTCGGAGGCCCTGATTGAGTACTTCACCAAGCTGAAGTGGGTGATCGAGGTCGTGGCGAAGGGGCCGACGAAGGCCACCGTCCTCTCCAACGAAGGACTGCGCTTCGACCTCCGCGTCGTCCCGCCGAAGTCGTTCGGGAACCTGCTGCAGCACTTCACCGGCTCGAAGGATCACAACGTCGCCCTACGCGAGCGCGCCGTGAAGGAAGGCCTCTCGGTCTCGGAGTACTCGATCACGGTCGTCGAGACCGGCAAGGAGCTGAGCTATGCGGACGAGGCGAAGGTCTACCAGCGCCTCGGCTACCAGTTCATCCCGCCGGAGCTGCGGGAGAACGCCGGCGAGCTCGAGGCCGCACGCAACGGCGAGCTGCCGGCCCTGGTCGACCTCGGCGACATCAAGGGCGACCTCCACTCCCACACGACCTACTCGGACGGCCGTGACTCGCTCGAGCGGATGGCCCTCGCCGCACGGGAACGCGGCTATGAATACCTCGCGGTCACCGACCACCCGCGCGGGACGCTCGCCGAGCAGAACGTCGAGATCGACGCGCTCAACGACCGGCTGCAGCCGTTCAGGATCCTGAAGGGGATCGAGGTGAACATCCGCATCGACGGATCGTTGTCGCTGCCGGACGACGTGCTGGCCGAACGCGACTGGGTGATTGCGTCACTCCACGCGGCATTCGACCGGGATGCGACCGAGCGTGTGCTGGCCGCGATGGACAACCCGCAGGTTCACATGATCGGGCACCTCACGGCGCGGAAGATCAACATTCGGCGTCCCGCGGACGTCGACGTCGAACGCGTCGTCGAGAAGGCCGTCGAGACCGGCACGTTTCTCGAGATCAACTCGCAGCCGAACCGGCTCGACCTGCGCGACACGCACGCGCGCCTCGCAGGCGAGGCGGGCGTCAAGATCGCCGTCAACACGGATGCGCATCAGCTCAGCGCGCTGCAGCACATCGACATGGGCGTGGCGCAGGCGCGCCGCGCGTGGCTGACGAAGGAGCAGGTGCTGAACACGCGCAGCTGGCCACAGATCCAGAAACTCCGCAAGTGAGCTTCCGAGAGGACGGCGCCGCCGCGCTCGACTGGGCTGCGCGGTATCTCGAGCGGGTCGGCGAGCTCCCGGTCCTCGCCCAGGTCGAGCCGGGCGACATCCGCGCGCGCTTGCCCGCCTCGCCGCCCGAGCACGGCGAGCCGTTCGCGGACGTGCTGCGCGATCTCGACGAGATCCTGCTGCCGGGGATCACACATTGGCAGAGCCCGCGCTTCTTCGCGTACTTCGCGGTCAGCGCCGGTGAGCCGGGGATCCTCGCCGAGCTGCTTGCGGCGACTCTCAACTCGGTGGCGTTCCTGTGGCGGACGTCGCCCGCCTCGACGGAGCTCGAGGCCCTGACGCTGGACTGGACCGCGCAGCTGCTCGGGCTGCCGGGCGGCTGGCACGGCCACATCGAGGACACCGCCTCGACGTCGACGATCGCCGCGCTCGCGGCCGCGCGCGAGGCGACCGGTCGCAGCCTCGTCGTCTGCTCCGAGCATGCGCATTCCTCGGTCGACAAGGCTGCGCGGCTGCTCGGGCTCGAACTGCGCAAGACGCCCTCCGACGATCAGTTCCGTCTGCGGGTCGATGCGCTCGACCTCACCGACGCCGCGGCGGTGGTCGCGACCGTGGGAACGACGTCGATCGCGTCCGTCGATCCCGTGCCTGCGCTCGCGGACGCATGCGCCGGCGCGGGAGTCTGGCTCCACGTGGACGCCGCGTACGCCGGCTCCGCCTGGGTGTGTCCCGAGCTGCGCTGGTCGCAGGCCGGCGTCGAACGGGCCGACTCGCTCGTGGTCAACGCGCACAAGTGGCTGTTCACGCCGATGGACTGCTCGCTGCTCTGGACCCGGCGTCCGGAGGATCTGCGCCGGGCATTCAGCCTCGTACCGGAGTATCTGCGGACGAGCGAGGAGGTCGACAGCCTCTCCGAGTACGGCCCTGCGCTCGGTCGCCGGTTCCGCTCGCTCAAGCTCTGGGCGATTCTGCGCTGCTACGGGCGCGAGGGGCTGCAGGCGCGAATCCGCGAGGCGGTCCGGCTAGCGGAGCTGTTCGAAGGGTGGGTCCGCGCCGAGCCGGGCTGGGAGGTGTGCGCTCCGCGTCACTTTTCGCTGGTGTGCTTCCGCCACGAGGGCGACGACGAGCACAACGAGGCGATCGTGGAAAGCCTGAACCGCAGCGGCGAGCTCTTCCTTTCGCACACGCGGCTCCACGGCCGCTACGTGCTGCGGCTGGCGATCGGCAACGAGCGGACCACGGAGGCAGACGTCCGCCGCGCCTGGGAGGCACTGCGGGCCGCGTTGTAGCCGTTTGCGAAGCGGCGGTCGGCGGGTATTGAATTTCGGTGGGATGGGGTACGGAGCAGTTGCGCCAGGGTCTCGGGGCGGGGTGACAAACGCTCCTGCAGCCTTTTAGGGGCCGGCTCTGGGATCTCCCAGTGCCTTAGGAGAGGAGGAAGAGGATGAAAGGACTGCCCGCGTTCTTGCTCGCGTCGCTGGTGGGCATCGTGCTCATCGCCGGGGCGCAGGCGAGAGTCGCAGGACCCGAGCGGGCGACTACGGCCAAGAAGACGACGGTCACGCTCACGGGGTGGGCCTCGTCGGCGGCGGAGACCGCCGCACTCAGGACGACGATCGCCGGATTCGAGCGTAGTCACCCGAAGTACACGGTGAACTACGCGCCGATCAACGGCGACTATCCCGCCGCCATGCTCGCGAAGTTCGCGGCGCGACGGCCGCCGGACGTCTTCTACGTCGACTCGAACGTGGCACCCGACTGGATGTCACAGGGCGTGCTCGCACCGCTCGACAAGCTGATCAAGCAGCACCACTTCAACACGAAGCCGTTCTTCCCGCGGCTTCTGTCCGCCTTCAAGTACAAGGGCCAGATCTACGGCTTCCCGAAGGACTGGTCGCCGCTCGCGATGGAGACGAACAACGCGATGCTGGCGAAGGCCGGCGTGAAGCCGCCGAAGACGTGGGCGCAGTTGCGCTCGGTGGCCCAGAAGCTGAAGGACTCCGACGCCGTTCCGGGCGGCGCACCGCTGTGCATCGATCCGGACTGGGCGAGGATGCTCGCGTTCGTCTACCAGAACAAGGGCTCGTTCCTCAATGCCAAGAAGACCGCACCGACCGTGAAGAGCGCTGCGGTTCGAGGTGCGATCAACTACTACTACGGCTTCCAGCAGGCCGGCCTCTCGGGCACGCACGACAAGCTCGGTGTCGGCTGGTGCGGTGAGGCGCTGGGCAAGGAGAAGGCCGCGATCATCTTCGAAGGCAACTGGGTCGTCGGCTACATGTCGGACACGTTCCCGGGCGTCAAGTACACGATCAGCCCGCTGCCGAAGGGGAAGGTCAACGGCAACCTCGGGTTCACGGTCTCGTACTCGATCGGGCAGAACACGAAGAACAAGCAGGCAGCCTGGACGCTGCTGTCGTATCTCGTCGGCAAGCAGGGGATGCACCTGTGGACTCAGCAGGGCATCGCGTTGCCGTCGCGGAGTGACGTCAAGGTGCCCTCCGGTCGCAGCGCCTTCCTGAAGCAGGCGGGCTACGCCCATCCGTGGCAGTTCGCTCCTCGCTTCTCGAAGGTGATCGACACGGCCAACAACGAGCTGCAATCGTTCTTCGCCGGCAAGGAGAGCCTGGACGACATGCTCAACAAGATCGACTCAGCGGCGCGAGACGCGCTGGGGTAGGCACCTGAGAGGCTCCCCCGCGCGCTGACGCGTGGGGGAGCGCTCTCTCCGGGAGGGCGCGTGGCGATCGCGGTTCCGAAACGGCGGTTGTTCGGCAGGACGAAGCGCCCCGGCGCGGCGCGTGAGGCGCTCGTCGGTTACGGGTTCGTGTTCGTGCCGATGGCCGTCTTTCTCCTCTTCTTCATCTATCCGATGGGCTACGCGGTCTACATCAGCCGCTTCGACTGGGGCATCCTCGGGCCGCTCAACTCACTCGGCTGGAAGAACTACAGCAGCCTCTGGCACGACACGCTCTTCCGCCGTTCGATCAAGAACACGCTCGAGTACACGGTCTGGGTCGTTCCGGCCCAGATGGCGCTCGGCCTGCTGCTCGCGGTCGTCGTCAACCAGAAGATCCGCGCCAGGACGTTCTTTCGGGGTGCGTTCTACTTTCCGTCGCTCGCGTCTTCCGCCGCGATCGCTGCGATCGCGATCTACCTGCTGAACGTCGACGGCCTCTTCAACAAGGTCTTCGGCCTGCACAAGATCTGGTTCTACGACACGAAGACCGCGCTGCCGACGATTGCGGGGCTGAATGCGTGGACGACATCCGGGACGATGATGTTGTTCTATCTGGCCTCGCTGCAGGCAATCCCGACGGACGTCTACGAGGCAGCGGCGATCGACGGCGCCGGTCCCTGGCGGACGTTCTGGAAGATCACGTTTCCCCTGCTGAAGCCGGGGCACTTCTTCGTCGCGGTCGTGTCGATCATCGGCGCGATGAAGATCTTCGACCAGGTTTACATCATCTCGCGCGGCACCGGCGGGCCGGACTACGCGACGTACACCGTCGTCCTCGACATCTTCAACACCGCGATCAAGGACGCGCAATTAGGCCTCGCGGCGGCCATGGGCGTCGTCCTGTTCGTCGTCATCTTCGCGCTCACGATCCTGCAGTGGGCCTTCTTCGGCCGGCAGGAAGCCGCCTGATGTCAGAGCCCGCGGCCCCGCCCTTCGCCGCCGTCGAGGAGCTCGCTGCCGGTGAACCGGTCGCCGTTGGTAGCGCGGGCCCCGCAGGCATCCCCGGGCGCGCCACGTCCGAGCGCGTTCAGCGGTTCGTGGCCTACACGGCGATGTTCGCGATCGCGCTGCTCTTCTTCGTCCCGTTCCTCTGGAGCCTGTCGACCTCGCTCAAGCCGTTGCCGGAGACGGCGAACTTCTCGCTCCTGCCGCACACGTGGACGATCGCGGGCTACCGCGCCGCGCTGCTCGACTACAACTTCGAGCGCTACATGGCGAACAGCGCGATCCTAGCGGCGACCGTCACGTTCACCTCTGTTCTGTTGGCGGCGCTCGGCGGCTACGCCTTTGCGCGCCTCCGCTTTCCCGGTCGCGACATTCTCTTCTTCCTCGTGCTCGGCACGCTGATGATCCCCGACCAGCTCCGCCTGGTGCCGATCTACCGGATGCTGACGATCTTTCCGGTCACCCACTGGAACCTCGTCGACACCTATCAGGGCTACTGGGCGATCCGTATGGTGAGCGCGACGGCCTTGTTCCTGATGCGTCAGTACTTCTTGACGATTCCCCGCGATCTCGAGGAGGCGGCGAAGCTCGATGGGGCCGGCTATTTCAAGACGTTCAGGCGGGTGATGCTGCCGCTTGCCGGCCCGGCTCTCGCAGCGGTGGCGATCCTCGAGTTCCAGGGCACCTGGAACGACTTCTTCTGGGCGAACCTGCTGCTCCAGTCTCCGCAGCACTGGACCGCGCAGGTGGGCCTCGCGCAATTCACGTTCACGTACCGGACGCAGTGGAACGACTTGATGGCGGGAACGATGGTCGCGCTCGCTCCCGTCGTGATCGTCTACCTGTTTTTCCAGCGGTATTTCGTCGCCGGTGTTGCCTCCGCGGGAGTGAAGGGATGACCGTCGGCGCCGCGCTCCGTTCCGCGTTGGCCGACACCTATCGCTGGTCGTGGCGGCTGCTCGTGCTGAACACGGCCTTGACCGCCGCGGTTGCGGCCGTGGTCATCCTCGTCAGCGCCTTCCCGCTCGTCCTGTTCGTCGCGCCGCTGGTGGCAGGTCCGATCGCAGCGGCGTTGGTGCATTGCATCGTCACGCTCATCCGCGAGGAAGCGTTCGAGCTCTCGGATGCAGTGGACGGACTGCGCCGCTTCTGGAAGCAGGGGTTGGCGCTCGGCGCCCTCTCGGGGCTCGTGCTCCTGCTCGGCGTCCTCGCGGTGTCGTTCTATGCGTCCGCGGACCACCGCGTGCTGCCGCTGGCGGCGCTGTCCGCCTATGTGGTCGCGATCGTCTCTCTGGTCCTGCTCGTCGCCTGGCTGCTCGCCATCGCCGAGCCGGAGGACGGCCTCAAGCATGCGCTCGGCCAGGCCTGGTTGCTGGCCCTGCGCGCCCCGCTTCGGCTGATCACGTTCGGGGCGGCGCTGCTCGTCGTGAACGTCCTCGGCGCGGTGACCATCCTGCCGCTGCTCACCTTGACGATCGCGTATTCGTTCCTCGCCACGGCGCGGCTCGTGCTGCCGGCCCCGACCCTGGAGGAGATGAGCGCCTGATGGCAACCGTGACCTTCGAGCACGTGACGAAGAACTACGACGGCACCGTCGCCGTGAGTGATCTCAATCTCGGCGTCGCCGACAGTGAATTCCTGGTGCTCGTTGGACCGTCCGGCTGTGGCAAGACGACGGCGCTCCGGATGATTGCTGGGCTCGAGCAGATCACCGAGGGCCGCCTGCTGATCGGCGACCGCGTTGTCAACAACGTCGCGCCTGTCGCCCGCGACATCGCGATGGTGTTCCAGTCCTACGCGCTCTACCCACACATGACCGTGTTCGACAACCTTGCCTTCGGCCTGCGCAACAAGAAGGTGCCGCGCAAGGACATTCAGGCTCGTGTGAATCAGGCTGCAGAGATCCTCGACCTGGGCCCGCTGCTGAAGCGCAAGCCGAAACAACTCTCGGGTGGTCAGCGGCAGCGTGTCGCGCTCGGCCGTGCGATCGTGCGCGAGCCGGCGGCGTTCCTGATGGACGAGCCGCTGTCGAATCTCGACGCGAAGCTTCGTGTCGCGACGCGGGCTGAGATTCTCAAGCTGCAGGAACGGCTCGGCATCACGACGATCTACGTCACGCACGACCAGGTCGAGGCGATGACGATGGGCGACCGCATTGCGGTGATGAACCTCGGTCTTCTCCAGCAGGTGGGAACGCCGGAGGAGCTGTACGAGAACCCGGCGAACATGTTCGTCGCGGGTTTCATCGGCTCGCCGGCGATGAACCTCGTGCCCGCACCGTCGGTCGATGCAGGCGGAGCCGGCAGGATCGTCGGCTTTCGACCGGAGCACATCGAGCTCGAGCGTCAGACCGACGGCATCCAGTTCCACGCGGACGTCGAGGTCGTCGAGTACCTCGGTGACGAGCAGATCGCGCACCTGCGCGTCAAGGACACGTCGCTCGTCGCGAAGCTCCCCGTGGAACAACGTCTCACGATGGGGGACAGCCGGGAGTTCTACGTCGCGCAGGACAAGCTGCGGCTCTTCGACGCGGAGACGGAGGAGCGCGTCTCGACCTAAAGCCTGCGCAGAAGATCGAGGAACTCGGCCGGGTTTTCGATCACCAGGTCTGCCGCTGCTCGCAGGTCGGCGGGCCCGTCGCTCGATGCGACCGCGACGCGAATGCCGACCTCCAGCGGCTCGAGAGCGGCGAACGCGTCGAGGTCGGTCGTGTCGTCGCCCGCGTAGAGCGCACGCTCGAGCTCGTGCTCCACGAGGAGCCTCCGTACAGCCGTCCCCTTGTTCGCCTCGAGCGGAGGCAACACCTCCAGCACCTTCCGGCCGAAGCGGGCGACGAAGCCCGCAGCGCGGGCGCGCTCGGCGATCATCTCCAGGTCTGCCCTCGCGCCCGCCTCGTCTTCCGCATTTCGGTAGTGCAGCGACGCCGACAGGTGTTTGTCCTCGACCTCGTCCCATGCGACTCCGGACAGGAACGCACGCAGCCGCACGGCCCACGAGTCGGACTCGGGGTCGAGCTCCAGCCCATGGTTTCCCACGTAGGTCAGGTCAGGCACGCCGACGATCCGGCGGGCGTCGTCGCCCGCACGTCCCGAGATGCACGCGACGAGCGCGTAGCGCGCGTTGAGCCGTCGCAGCTCGATCCGCGTCTCTTCGGGCACGGTCGCGTCCTCGGGTCGCGCGACGATCGGGGCGAGCACGCCGTCGACGTCGACGAACAGCCCTGCCCGCGACGGATCCTCCGCGAGGCGTTCCAGCAGATCCACCCGCCTAGGATACGGAGGTGCGGCTCGTCCTCATCGGCCTCGTCGCCGGATTCTTCAGCGCGCTGTTCGGGGTCGGGGGCGGGGTCGTGATCGTGCCGCTCCTGTTGCTTTTCTGCGGTTGGCAAGCCCGGGCCGCGGCCGCAACGTCGCTGGCCGCGATCGGGATCACCGCAGTGTCGGGCGTGATCGCGTACGCGTTGCACGGGGACGTACGGGTGGGGTACGCAGCGCTCGTGGGCGTGCCGGCGGCGGTGTCGGTCGCGGGTGCGACGGCGTTGCAGCAGCGGCTGCGGACGCACACGATCGAGCTCCTCTTCGCCGCGTTCCTGCTCGGCGTTGCCGTCTGGCTGTTCGTCAAATGACGTACGTGCTCGCGGTCGCGCTCGGACTGGTCGCCGGTGTGCTCGCCGGCATGTTCGGCGTGGGCGGCGGCATTCTCTTCGTTCCGACGCTCGTCGCGCTCGGGCTCGATCCCCACGACGCGACCGGCACGTCGCTGCTTGCGATCGTGCCGACGGTGCTCGTCGGAACGTGGCGTCAGTCGAGCTACGGGAACGTGCGCTGGCGCGGCGCGCTCGTGATCGGGCTCGCGGCGGCGGCCGCGGCCCAGGGCGGCGTCGCGCTGGCGGAGGCGCTCTCCGATGCGACGTTGCGCAAGCTCTTCGCCGGTTTGCTCGTCCTCGTCGCGGTACAGATCGCGTGGCGCACACGCTCACATGAAGACTGACCTATCCTGTGAGCGTGGCGGGCTCCGAGGAGATCTGGCTTCCGTTGGTCGACGAGCCGGTCGGCGACATCGTCGCGCAGATCCAGGCCGAAGATCCCGAGATCGACAAGCTCGTCGGCTCGCGGCATCGCATTCTCGCGTTCCGCACGTTTGCGTATATCCGCGTCGGCCTCCTGCTCGGGGAGCTGCTCTTCGAACAGGAGCGGACGCCCGAGGACGCGGACGAGAACTGGGTCGAGGCGATGATGCGCGATCCGAAGCATCACGAGACACTGCACCGCGAGGTGCGTGCGGTCGCGGCGGAGATCGCCGCCGATCCGAAGTACGCGGACGACGAGCCGCTCGGGCCCGACGACGACGCTCGTGAGCGTTTCCGCGAGTTCGCCCGCAAGCAGCTCGCCGGCGAATAACCGCACTTTTCGTTTGGCCGTCGTCTAATCATCCGGATGGCGACCGCCGAAGCGCTTGCGCGTAGATCTCGCCGGCGGGCCCGCCGGAAGCTGCTGATCGAAGCCGCCGTCGTGCTCGGGTTGACGGCGATCGGAGCAGTGGTCATCTACTTCGTCTACCGGCACTCGATCGGCAGCCCGTGGAAGGTCGCGGGCACGAACGTCCAGGACATTTCACGCGCGGAGGGCATCCAGACGGAGATCTCCGCTGCGCTCGACCCCTCCAATCCGCGCGTCCTCTTCGCGGCGTCGAACGAGTCGCTCGAACCGGAGATCCGCGTCTACTCGTCGACGAACGGTGGGAAGACATGGTCGGGCGGTACCGGCCCGGCGTTCAACCCGAACACCTGCGCCTGGGGAGATCCGTCGGTGGCGATCGCGCGGGACGGCCGCCAGTACGTCGCCTTCACCGAGAAGTCGATCTGCATCCAGGGCCCCGACCTGACGCCGTACCTGGTCGTCGCCAGCCGGCCCGGGCCGGGGGGGAAGTGGACGGTCCGGCGTGTGGCACGCCCTGCCGTCAAGTTCGGGTTCGACGACAAGCCGGCGATCACCGTCGGAGCAGACGGCCGGGCCTACGTCGCCTGGTCACGGTTGCTGGGGCGCGCGTACCAGACCACCGTGCTCAGCTCCTCGGGCGACGGCGGCCGCACCTGGTCGCCGCCCAAGGTGGTCGACGGCAGGCTCGTCCAGCCCCAGCTCGTCACCCTGGCGGCGGGCGCAGGCCACACGGTGTACATCGCGGGCGTCGACGCGCACGGCCTCTGGATCGGGCGCTCGACCGACGGCGGCCGCCGCTTCGCCGTGAGCAACGCGGCCCCCCTGCCCGGGAACCACGCTGCCACCTGCCTCGTCTTCGGCAAGTTCGTGCTCCCGCAGCAGGCGGTTCGGTGCCTCGGTCCTGACCCGACGCTTTCCGTGGGGAAAGGCCGGGTGTTCCTCACCTACGGCGTCAACGGCGCCGACCGGACGCAGGACGCCGCCGTCGCGGTCTTCGACCCGGCTCTCGGGCCCGTCTTTCGCGGGCCGATTGCGCCGGGCAAGAAGAAGGCGGACCAGTTCTGGCCGGCTTCGGCCTTCGACGCGAAGACGGGACGGCTGTGGGCCTGCTTCTACGACACGACGGGCGACCCGGGACGGCAGCACGCGTGGTTCGTCTGCAGCTCTTCGAGCAACGGCCGCTCCTGGACGCCGCTGGTGCGTGTGACCGCGCCGTCAGCCAATGCGGACACGCTGTGGGAGGACGCGCGCATCTACGGCTACGGCGACAATGGCGGCTGGGGCGGCTACATCGCGGTGGCCGCGGCGGACGGCGTCGCGCATCCGCTCTGGATCGACACGCGTGACCTGGGCGGAAACCAGGAAGAGATCTTCGCCGCCAGGCTGCGCTAGTGCGCGTGTGCGTGTTCGGCGCGCGCTAGCGAACGCGTACGCGAGCCCTGCCGCGAGCAGCAGGCAGGACGTCGGCGAGGTACGACCCGCTCAGGGGCAGCGTCCGCCTCACGAGCTCGATGCTGCCAACCGCGGTCGACGGCCCGCGTTTCGCAGGCCGCAAGAGGCTGCATAATGGTGTGCCGGTGCTGAAGCGAGCGTTTGTCGCCTCCCTCGCCGCCCTGCTCCTCGTGGCCGCTGCATCGGCCGATGCGGGTTCGCAGGGTGGTGAGCCGGCGGGTGCGACCGCCCGCGCGCAGGCGATCCGTATCGTCGTTCCGGGCCAGACGGGTGGAGCGACGCCGGTTGTCTCGGCTCCGACCGATCAGGTGCTGTTCAGCGGTGGCTTCACGTACGGGGAGGATCCGACCACGCACGCGCCGATCGTCAGCACCGGGTCCGCCAATGCGAGCGCCTCCACCTCGACCGACGTCGAGGCAAACGCGACCGCCTCCACAGAGGTGAACAACCTCAACGTCTTCAACGGTGAGATCACGGCAACCAGCATCGTCGCGCAGGCGCACGCGACCGCGCGGACGGGCGTGGCGAAAGGTGACTCGGCCGGGACCGCCGTCAACGGCCTCGTCGCACTCGGGCAATCGGTGTCGACGGGCACGGTGGCGCTCGCCGACTGGGGCTCGCTCACTGCGGTGTCCGGCGGCGGCAGCGGATCGCCGGCAACCGGTTACCACGGCAGCGTCACCGCGCTCGAGGTCCGGCTGACGGCGGACCATGGCGGCCTGCCGGCCGGTACGACGATTCTCGTTGGCTACGCGGAGGTCGCCGCGCAGGCACCCCCCGCTGCGCCTCCGCCGGAGAAGCCGCACAAGCCCAAAGCGAAGGTCGCCCCCAAGACGGCGGCTCCGGAGCCGACGCTCGGCTTTCCGGTCCGCCAGCCGCCGCTGGTGACGCCGAAGCTGACGGCGGGCGGATACGTGTTCCCCGTCTACGGGCCGTCGTCGTTCATAGACACGTTCGGCGCCGCCCGCAGCGACGTGTCGGGCGGCTGGCACCACGGTGACGACATCTTCGCGCCGCTCGGCGCGCCCATCCTCGCCGTCGCCGCCGGGACCGTCTTCTCAGTCGGTTGGAACAGGATCGGCGGCAACCGGCTCTGGTTGCGCGACGGCCAGGGAAATCTCTTCTACTACGCGCACCTCTCCGCGTTCACGCCGCCGGCCGTCAACGGCAACAAGGTCAACGCGGGCGATGTGCTCGGCTTCGTCGGGAACACCGGCGACGCGCAGGGGACGCCGACGCACCTCCACTTCGAGATCCATCCCGTCGGCTTGATCGGGCTGGGGTACGACGGCGCCGTCAATCCCACGACCTACCTGCTCGCCTGGAAGCACCTCCAAGATGTCAGCTTCGCCGGCGGCGACGCGTGGGCACCCCAGCACTCGCTCGGTAACGCGCCCAAGCCGGGCGCGATCCTGCTCAACGCACTGGACATCTCCAGCGCCGACGGTCTCGTGCCGGGTTCGCTGGAACGCGTGATCCGCCCCCTCGTCGTCAGGGGCGACAACTTCAACGCGCGGCCGTAGGTCGAAACCCAGGGGTCTGACCCGGGGTCTGACCCCTTGGGGTCAGACCCCAGCCTTTTGCTTTATGTCGACCCAGCCCCCGAGTTACCGCCTTGGTAGGTGAAGTCGTCGCTCGGTCCGAAGAGCTTGTCGGACAGCCACTTGCGTGTCTGCCCGCCTGAGATCGGGTTGAAGAGGATGCCGAGCGCGATGCCGGTGAGCAGGAGCGTCGTGTTCCGCCCGCTGTGCTCTCTCTTGCCCTGGACGCGGTCGGCCGCCTCGCGCAGCTCGTCGATCGCGTCTCTGAGGCGCTCCTGGATGTCCTTGTCGGTCGCCACGCGCGTGGCGAGCGGAATCGCGCCGCGGCCACCGATCAGCTCGTTGTAGACCTGCCGCGCGGACTCGAACGCGTTGCGGACGTTGTCGCGCAGGTCCTCGTCGGTCAGCGCGCGCTCGATGTACGGTCTCGCGCCGCCCGTCTTGTCCAATACCTTGTCTCTCGTCTTGGTCATGCCTCGGATGTCCTTTCGCTGGGTTGCCAACGGCCTCGTACCCTGCACCAATCCTCGCAAACGAGCCGCTCTCGGGCTCGCCCTACTGTTCGCGGCGGGCTGCGGCGGCGGCGGCGGTCACGCGGAGCGGCTCGTGCGCGGCTTGGGTTACAGCTTCTCGGCTCCGGTGGGGTGGCCGGTCGTCCGCAGCGGCCGCGAAGTGAAGGCGTCGAACGGCCTCCCGCTCGTCTCCGTGACGCGCTATCCGCTTCTCCGCGCCTACCGGCCCGAGCTCTGGGAGCACGTGCTGCCGGAGCTCGATCGGGCGGCGGCCGGGCTGGCGGCCCAGCAGCAGGGCACGGTCGCCGCGTCGCGCACGGTCACGATCTCCGGGCGCCGTGCGCGGAGCTACGACATCGACTACAGCCACGACGGGAAGCAGCTCGTCGAGCAACTCGCTTTCGTGCTGCGCGGCGAGACCGAGTATCTGCTGCTGTGCCGCTATGTGAGCGGCGGCGACACCGGCGCCTGCGACCGGCTGGTCGCGACGTTCAAGCTTGCCTGAGCAGCCTGCTTTTCGTTGACCGGTACCGGCGTCGCGCGGTCTCCGGCCTTGGGGTCGAACGCGGCGTCGAAGACCTCGTCGATCGAGTCGACAAGGACGAACTCGAGCTCGCGCTTCGTCTCGGTCGGCAGCTCCGCGAGGTCGGGCTCGTTCTCGCGCGGCATGATCACGCGCTTCAGTCCGGCACGCTGAGCGGCGAGCGACTTCTCACGGATGCCGCCGATCGGCAGCACCTGTCCGGTCAGCGTGATCTCGCCGGTCATGCCGACGTCGTCGGAGACTGGCTGGCCGCGTACGAGCGAGGCGATCGCCGTCGCGATCGTGATCCCCGCCGACGGACCGTCCTTCGGGACCGCGCCGGCCGGGACGTGCAGGTGGACGTCGTGCTCGCGGAACCAGTCGGGATCGAGCCCGAGCTGCTTGGAGTGCGCGCGCACCCACGACAGCGCAGCCTGCGCTGACTCCTGCATCACGTCGCCGAGCTGGCCGGTGATCGTCAGGCGGCCCTTGCCCGGATACGCGGTCGCCTCGAAGAAGAGCACGTCTCCACCGACCGCGGTGAACGCCAGCCCGGTGGCGACGCCGGGATCGGACGTGCGCTTGCGCACTTCGCCCTCGAAGCGTCGCGGTCCGAGCCAGCTGCGCACGCGGCGCTCGTCGATGCGCAGCCTCTTCGCACGCGTCTTGCCTTCGGCGATCTGACGTGCCGCCTTGCGCAACAGGTCGGCGAGCCGCCGCTCGAGATTGCGCACACCGGCTTCGCGCGTGTACTCGCGGATGATCAGCCGCAGCGCCCGGTCGGAGATCGCGACGCGGTCGGAGCTGAGGCCGTGGGCTGCGAGCTGCTTCGGTACGAGGTAGCGCTTGGCGATCCCGAACTTCTCCTCCTCCGTGTATCCCGACAGCGGGATCACGTCCATGCGGTCGAGCAGCGGGCCGGGGATCGTGTCGAGCGTGTTCGCCGTGCAGATGAACAGCACCTTCGACAGGTCGAATGGCAGGTCGAGGTAGTGGTCGCGGAAGTGCCTGTTCTGCTCGGGGTCGAGCACCTCGAGCATCGCGCTGGCCGGATCGCCCCGGAAGTCGGCGCCCATCTTGTCGATCTCGTCGATCAAGAGCACCGGGTTCATCGACTCCGCGTCGCGTAGCGTGCGGATGATCGTGCCCGGCATCGCGCCGATGTACGTGCGGCGATGACCGCGGATCTCCGCCTCGTCGCGAACTCCGCCGACCGAAAGACGTGCAAACTTGCGACCGAGCGCGCGCGCGACCGACTGTCCGAGTGACGTCTTGCCGACGCCCGGCGGCCCGACGAAGCACAGGATCGGGCCGGAGAGGTCGTTCTTCAGCTTCGAGACCGCGAGGTGCTCGAGGATGCGGTCCTTGACCTTCTCGAGGTCGTAGTGATCCTCGTCCAGCACGGTCCGGGCGTGTGGGAGGTCGAGGTTGTCGTCGGTGACCTTGCTCCACGGCAGGGACACGAGCCAGTCGAGGTACGTGCGAATGACGCCGTGCTCGGCTGCGGCGGAGGGGATCTTCTCCAGTCGCGACAGCTCGCGGTCGACGGATTTCTGCGCGTCTTCCGGCAGCTCCAGCTCCGCGAAGCGGCCGCGCAGCTCGTTGATCTCCGCCTGCTCGGCGTCACCTTCGCCGAGCTCGTCCTGGATCGCCTTGAGCTGCTGGCGCAGGAAGAACTCGCGCTGGCCTTTCTCCATCTCCTCCTGAACCTGCGACTGGATCTTGGAGCCGAGCTCGAACACCTCGAGCTCGCGGCTGAGAATCGTGGAGATCTCGCGCAGCCTCGACTCGACGTCGAGCAGCTCGAGCAGCGTCTGCTTTTCCTCGGTCTTCAAGCGCAGCGTCGACGCGACGAGGTTGCACAGCCCGCTCGGGTCTTCGACGTTCGCGGCTGCGACCTGCAATTCCTCGGGCAGATAGGGCACGAGGCTGATCACACGTCCGAACAGGCTCTGCACGTTGCGTGTCAGCGCCTCGACCTCGCGCGTCTCCTCGAGCTCGTCGGGCATCTCGACGAACTCGCCGATGAGGTACGGATCGTCTTGGAGCGGGCGGTCGAGCCCGATGCGCCGCACGCCTTCGACAAGGATGCGCAGCGTCCCGTCGGGGACCTTGATCATCTTGTGGACCACGGCGGCCGTGCCGATCCGGTGGAGATCGTCCCAGCCGGGCTGCTCGGCTTCCTCGTTCTTCACCGTCACGAGCGCGAGCACCCGGTCGCCGGAGACGACGTCCTCGACGACCTTGATCGAGCGCTCCTGCCCGATCGCGAGCGGCGTCGGGAAGCCTGGAAAGACGACGGTGTCTTTCAGCGGCAGCACCGGCAGCGTCGCCGGGAAGGTGAGCTCGTCCTGCTGCTCGTCGGTGCGCTCTGTGATCACTTCGGCCATCAGGACCGCCTCACCGCGATCGAGACGCTTTCGCGCGGCGCTGGGCGCGGGGCGATCGGCAGCCTGACGGTGAGGATGCCGCGCTCGTACGTCGCGACCGCCTCCTCGGGATCGATGTCCTCGTCCAGCGTGATCTGCCGCTGGAACGGGCCGTAATCCATCTCCATCTGCTGGTAGTGGCCGCAGTCCTTCGGGCGGCGGCGTTCACCCGCGATCAGCAGCGCCTGGGGCGACGCGACGAGCTGCACGTCGTCGGGATCGACGCCGGCCAGCTCGATCTGAACCGTCAACAGCGGCGGCTCCTCGCTGCGGAAGACGTCGACCTGCGGTCGGTACCCACGCCGCAGGCCGCGCGAGAACGGGAAGACCTGCCAGAGGTCCGCGAAGAGCTGCTCGATCTCCTCCGCTGCGTGCTCGATGTCGCGTCGTTTCTCCACGATCAGAGGGTACCCAGGGTGACTAGGGTTGAGGCATGGCCCGGTGGACCGGTCTCGTCCTGCGTTTCCGTTGGCCGATTCTCGCTTTCTGGCTCGTTGTCCTGCTCGCAGGCGGCTTTGCGACGTCCAAGCTGACACCGCTGCTCTCGAACACGTTCACTGTTCCGGGAACGGACTCGGAGCGCGCGCGCACGATCCTGCAGGACCACTTCGGCGATCGGAGCGACGGCGAGTTCCTCGTCATCTACAAGATCCGTAACGGCACCACCGGGGTACGCCTGAAGCTCGAACGGAGCATTCGCGAGGCGGCGACGGCGGTGCCGACCGGGAAGGCGACGGGGCTTCGCGAGGCGCCGGGCGGTGTGCTCTACGGGAGCATCCTCACGACGCTGAACCTGGCGGACGCGAAGGGCTACACCGACGACATCCGGCACACGTTGAGGACACCGCCGGGAGTGGCCGGGTTCGTGTCCGGCCAGCCTGCGATCGAGGGCGACCTCGACCCGATCTTCAGCCACGACCTGGCGCGCGGGGAGTCGATCGCGTTGCCGATCGCGCTCGCAGTCCTGCTGGCCGTCTTCGGATTGTCGCTCGCCGCGACGATCCCGTTCCTGTTCGCGGCGGCGACGATCACAGGGACGCTCGGGATCGTCTTCATCTTCGCGCACTACATGACGATGGCGACGTACGTCACGAACCTCGTGCAGTTGATCGGGCTCGGGATCGCGATCGACTACTCGCTGCTGATCGTCTACCGCTTCCGTGAGGAGCTCGGGCACGGCGGCGGCAAGGACGATGCAATCGTGCGCACGATGGCGACCGCCGGCCGTGCGGTCATCTTCTCGGGCGCCACCGTCGCAATCGGCCTCGCACTGCTGTTGTTCATGCCGCTGCCGTTCATGCGCTCGATGGGCGTGGGCGGCTTCCTGATCCCGGTCGTCTCGGTCGCGGCCGCGGCAACCCTGCAGCCGGCGCTCCTCTCGGTCTACGGACCGCGCGGGACCAAGCGTGTGCACGTCGCGGACTGGTTGCGCCGCAGGCACCTCAGGCTTCCGCACCTCGCGGGCGCCGACGTCGAGCACGGTTTCTGGGCGCGCCTCGCGCGCTCGATCATGCGCCGCCCGATCATGTTCTTCGCCGCCGGCGCGGCCGTCCTGATCGCGGCTGCCGTGCCCGTCTTCGCCCTCCAGCTGACGCCCGGTTCGGCACAGGGGATCCCACAGACGCCGCAGTCGGTCCGCGGCCTCAACGTTCTGCGCCACGCCGTCGGTCCCGGAGCGCTCTCTCCGACTCAGATCGTGATCGACTCGGGCAAGGCGGGCGGCGCCCGGTCGCCAAACATCCAACGAGCGGTCGTACGGCTGAGGAAGCAGCTCGCGTCGGACGGCGAGGTGGCCCTCGTGCAGAGCGGCCGCGGCCCGCGCTTCATCGATCCGAGCGTGCGCTACGAGCAGGTGATCGTGGCCGGGAGGCACGAGTACGGCGACGAGCCTGCACAGCAGTTCGTCCACCGCTTGCGCGACCGGATCATCCCGGCCGCGGGTTTCCCGGCCGACGTGCGCGTGTTCGCCGGCGGCGGGCCGCCGCAAGGCGTCGACTTCCTGGCGCGGTCGTACGGCACCTTCCCCTGGCTCGTGCTCGCCGTGCTCGTCCTGACGTACCTGCTGCTGATGCGGGCATTCCGCTCGCTGATCCTGCCGCTGAAGGCCGTGCTGCTGAACCTGCTCTCGGTCGGGGCGAGCTACGGGATGCTCGTCGTCTTCTTCAAGTGGGGGTTCGGCGACACGCTGGCGGGGCTCTACCAGTTCCCGCAGATCGAGGGTTGGATCCCGATCTTCCTCTTCGCGATGCTGTTCGGGCTCTCGATGGACTACGAGGTGTTCCTCGTGTCGCGGATGCGGGAAACGTGGGACGAGGAACGCGACAACGTCCGCGCCGTCTCGTACGGGCTCGAGCGCACGGGCACGATCGTCACCGCCGCGGCGATCATCATGGTGGCTGCATTCTCCGGCTTCGTCGCCGGACGCGTCGTCGGGCTACAGCAGTTCGGGATCGGCCTCGCCGTTGCGATCTTCGTGGACGCGACGATCGTTCGGGCGCTGCTCGTGCCCGCATTGATGGCGTGGTTCGGGCGCTGGAACTGGTGGCTGCCGGCGTCGCTCGCCCGCATCGTGCGCGTGAAGCCGTCGCCGCTGGCGGAGCCGCGGGCGGCTCTCCGTCCGGCCGGCCGCTAGCGTCCCGGCTCCCATAGCATCGGTTCGGTGAAAGGCGTTGTCCTTGCGGGCGGGACGGGGTCTCGTCTCGATCCCCTGACCCGAATCATGAACAAGCACCTCCTGCCGATCCACGATCGGCCAATGGTGCTGTACGCGATCGAGGCGCTGCGTGAAGCCGGCGTCGCCGACCTGATGGTCGTGACGGGCGGTGAGCACGTCGAGGACTTCCGGCGTCTGCTCGGGGCCGAGTTCGCGTACGGCAACCAGGAGCGAGCGGGAGGCATCGCGGAGGCGCTCGGCCTCGCCCGCGACTTCATCGGCGGCGACCGCGTCGTCGTCATGCTCGCCGACAATGTCTTCCGCGGCTCGATCGCGCCGACGATCCGGAACTTCGAGCGGCAGCAAGGGGGAGCGCGCGTCCTGCTCGCACACATCCGTGAGACGGAGCACCTGCGCCACCTCGGCGTGCCGCGCATCGAGCACGGCCGGATTGCCGAGATCGTCGAGAAGCCACAGGATCCGCCCGGCCGGCTCGCAGTCACGGGCCTCTACTGCTACGGGGCCGATGTGTTCGACGTGATCGCCGAGCTCGAGCCGTCCGCGCGGGGCGAGCTCGAGATCACCGACGTCAACAACCACTACGTACGCGCCGGGACGCTCGAGTTCGACGTCTTCGAGGGCTACTGGGGCGATGCGGGCGAGTCGATCGACGCGTACTACGAGGTGATCGAGCGCGTCCGGCGACCGCATTTCGGCTCCGACCGAACTCGACCCACTGCCCTTCGGCGCTACGAGGACGAGCGCGGGTGGCTCGTGGAGATCGCGCGGACCAGCGCGCTTCCGAAGCCGATCCGCCAGACCAACGTCTCCTTCTCGCGGCAGGGCACGATCCGAGGTCTGCACTACCACGAGCGTGGGCAGGACGATCTCTTCGTCTGCCTGCACGGTCGCGCCCGGGTGGTTGCGCTCAACCGCGACACGGGCGAGACCTTCTGCGAGGACATCGGCGACGACAACTTCGCGGCGGTATACGTCCCGGGCAACCTGGCACACGGCTTCGAGGCACTGACCGACGTGCTGATGCTGTACCACGTCACAGAGGAATACGACCCCGCCGACCCCGACGAACACGGCCTGCCGTGGAACGACCCACGCGTCGTGGATCTCTGGAGCACGAAATCGCCGATCCTGTCGGAACGGGACGCAGCCGAATCCTGATCACCGGCGCCGGCGGCCAGCTCGGCCGCGCGCTGCAGGAGACCTTCGCGGACGGCGACGTGATCGCGCTCACTCACGCGGACTGGGACGTCACCCTCCCTCCACCCGCGTTCGCCGAGCCGCCGAGCCTCCTGCTGCACGCCGCAGCCTGGACGGACGTAGACGGCGCCGAGGACGATCCGCAAGATGCGGCAGCCGTCAACGTCGGCGGCACGCGACACGCGGCCGAGCTCGGCGTTCCGCTCGTCTACTACTCGACCGACTACGTCTTCGACGGGGCCAAAAGCGAGCCGTACGTCGAGTCCGACCCGCCGCATCCGCTCTCGGCTTACGGACGCACGAAGCTACACGGAGAGGGTGCGGCCGGCGAGCAAGCGTGGATCGTCCGTTCCTCTGGGCTGTTCGGGCCGACCGGCAGGAACTTCGTCACGGCCATGTTGCGGCTCGGCCGCGAGCGCGAGGAGGTGGCCGTCGTGGACGACCAGCGAAGCGCGCCGACGTACGTCGGCCATCTCGCAGCGGCGACGCGGGCGCTGGTCGAGCGGCCCTTCGGCGCCTGGCACGTGGCCGCCGCCGGCGACTGCACGTGGGCGGAATTCGCCGAAGCCATCTTCGAGGAGGCCGGGCTGCCGGCGCGTGTGCGCCGCATTTCGAGCGCAGAGCTCGGCCGGCCGGCTCCGCGGCCTGCGTATTCCGTGCTGCGCAGCGAGAAGGGCGCGCCCGAGCTGCCGCACTGGCGCGACGGCCTACGGGCCTGCCTGAAGCGCCTCGAGTAGCAGCGAACCAAACTGCTGGGGTCTGACCCCGCAGGGGTCAGACCCCAGCCTTTCGTTCGTCATCCGGATCGCTTCAGCTTGCCGTGCTTCTTCGCGTGCAGCTCGCCGCGCCGGAAGACCCAGATTCCGAGCGGTACGGAGACGACCCCGATGATCAACATCGGCCAGATGTCCCCCCACACACCGCCGACCGTCGCGCCGTTGAGGATCGCCGAGCGCTCACCGCGTAACGCGTACGTCGCCGGCGACACCTTCGCGATCCACTGCATGAACGTCGGCAGCACCGAGACCGGGTAGTAGACGCCGGACACGACCAGCATCAGACCCTGCGCGACGTAGCCGAACTGGGTCCCTTTCTCGGGCGAGATCAGCGGTAGGACTGCCGTCATCATCCCGATCCCGACGAACGAGATCGAGGCGACCGCGATCAGCACCAGCGCGCTGAAGAAGTTCGCGTTCGGCATGTGTAGCCCGAAGAAGGCGGCGATCGCGGCGAACACGATCGACGCGCGAACGATCCCGTAGCCGATCGCGAAGATTCCCGTGCCGAGCAGGTGCACGGCTCGTGTCAGCGGCGCCATGAACGTGTACTCGATCGTCCCCTCCCAGCGCTCCCACGCGACCGTCTCGATCAGCAGTTCGAAGACGATCCCGAGATACGACCAGATCACGGCGCCGATCAGCAGGATCGTCGTGAGGCGGTCGATGTTGACCTGGCCTCCCTCCGCGACGACGCCCTTCGCGATGAAGACGATCGTCAGCGTGTTCGCGGCCGTCCAGAAGAAGAACGCGATCTCCCACCACGCGTAGCGCTTGATCAGGTACCAGTTGCGCTCGACCATCCCGTACAGGCCGATGAACTCGTGACGGAGTGCGGTTGCAGGTTCCCTCACGCGAACACACCCCGCTCGTCGCTCGCCTGCGGCTCGCTCCCGCCGGGGAAACCATGTTTCCCCCGCGAGCCCCCTTCTTCAGGGATCGCCTCGCCGCACGCGCCGCTGCGATCGCCGCGCACGGCGAGGATTGCCGGGCGGGAAACCTCCCGGTTTCCCGGAACCCTTCCCCAGACCGAGGTGTGTCCGCTCACGCGAACACACCTCGCTCCGCATCCTCGTCCGTTTCCTCTTCGAACGTCCGACCGGTGGCAGCGAAGAACGCCTCCTCGAGCGTTTCGACCTCGTACTGCTCCTTGAGCACCTCCGCCGGATCGAGCGCGATCAGGCGGCCGCGGTCGAGGATGCCGACGCGGTCGGCGAGCACCTCGGCCTCCCGCAGGTCGTGCGTGCAGAGCAGGATCGTCGCGTCGTGCGACGTCCACACGTCGCGGATGAAGTCCTGAACCTCGAGCTTCGAGCGCGGATCGAGGCCGGTGGTCGGCTCGTCGAGCAGCAGCAGCACGGGCGAGGTCAGCAGCGCGCGCGCGAGCGCGACCTTTTGCTGCATGCCGCGCGAGAGGTGCTCCATTCCCTCGTGCCGGCGGCCGACGGGAAAGCCGACCCGCTGCAGCAGGTCGGGGATGGCGGTTTTCGTCACGCTCGGGGGTATGCCGTAGAAGCGCGCGGCGTACGCCAAATTCTCCTCTGACGACATCTTCTTGAAGAAGGACGCCTCGACCGAGACGCGGTTGACTAGCCTCTGTACGGCTCGCGGTTCCTTGACGACATCGTGGCCGAAGATGGTCGCGCTGCCGCCGTCCGGCAGCAGCAGCGTCGAGAGCAGCCGGACCAGCGTCGACTTGCCCGAGCCGTTCTGGCCCAGGATCGCGACGCACTCCCCGCGGTCGATCGTGAACGTCACGCCCTCGAGCGCCGCGACGCGCCGCCGCCGCTTCCGGCCACGCGTGCGCTTCGCATCGCGGCGGAAGAACTCCTTGCGCAAGTTGTTGACCTCGACTGCGAACACTTTCAACTCCTACAACTCGGCGGAACACGGGTACACGCACTTTCGCCTGCGTAACGCAGGCGGCGCGCGGGACGTGAGGACTCAGCCGAGGAGGAACGTCACGCGTAAGACCGTAGCAGTCGTGTCAAGTAAGCAACTCCGACAGCGCGCGTTTACCCGAACGCAACACCGGCTCCCCGTGTGAGACGAGCACACGCTGCACCGGCAGGTCGAGCAGAATCCGCAGCGACCCGCGCAGGTCGTCGTGCGATGCCTTGCCGAGCCAGCGCTCCGGACAGAGGCGGAGCGGATCCGTCGTGGCATTCGGCTTCGCGCCTGCACCGAGCAGGACGTCGCCCGCGACGACCGTCTTCTGCCGCGGCAGCCAGTAGACGACCTCGGAGCTCCGTGCGGTCGCGAATGCCTTGATGCCGCCCGGCAAGGCACCGTCGTTGACCGTGCGCGTGACCCTGACGCCGCGGTTGCGCAGCGGCTCGACGGCGCGCCTGGACGCCCAGACCTCCGCAGCCGGCAGATCCGACGCGCTGCGGATGTGCCAGTAGACCGTCAGGAGGACGTGATCCGGCCGCGCCAGCCCGCGCGGCGGATCGAGCGGGTCGATCAGGACGAGACCGTCGTCCGTTTCGACCGCCACCGATCCGACTGCCTCCCGCCACTCGTCATGCCATGCCGTCCAACGACGCAGGCCGGGCGCGACGCTTACAAGCGTCATGATCGCGGCTGCTCCCCGTCGAGGTCGTGCACGAGCCACAGGCGTTCTCCCGTCTGAGAGCCGGTCCGCGCCTGAGCGGTGACCTGCTTCGTATCCGGATACTCGGCGACCTCGGGCGACACGCGGATGCCGGCCACCACGTAGCGGACCGGATCATCGGTGTCGTTGCGCACGCCGTGCGCTCCCTCAGGTCCGACGGGGAAGTGGACGACCTCGCCCTCGGCCAGCTGCCGCTCGCCGTCGGGCGTCCGGAGTGTGGGGCGTCCGCGCAGCACGAGCATCAGCTCCTCGGAGCCGTGATGGAAGTGGTAGGTGGCCGTGTTACCCGGGCCGAGCTCGTAGACGGTCGCGCCCAGCTGCGGCCCGCTTCCCACGAGCCGCGTCGACTTGGCGCCGCCTCCTGACCAGTCGTCGAGCGCGTCCCACCCGTCGCTGAAGATGTTCTTCGTCTCGCTCACGCCGCCGCCTGCGGAGGCGGCTCGTCGTCGGTCTCCCACGCATCCTGCGGGGGAATGGTCACGAGGCGAAGCCGGGCCAGCCGGCGCTCTTCCCGCTCGACCTGTGGTGCCTGCTCGTCACGCTGGGGGAACCTCCCGGTTCCCCCAGACCCCTTCCACTGGTCCGCTTCGCGGACGGGCGGCTTCGCCGCCTCCTCTTCGCTCATGCGGAGACCATACGACATATACATGCCAGGTTCTGTCATGTATGTTCATGCTCGATGCGGGCGACGCGGCTCGTTTCCCTGCTGCTCCTGCTGCAGATGCGCGGCCAGCTGACGGCGCAGGAGCTCGCCGACCACTTCGAGGTCTCGGTCCGGACGATCCACCGTGACGTGGAGTCGCTCGCGGCGGCGGGCGTGCCCGTCGAGGCGGTTCGCGGACCCGCCGGCGGCTACCGGCTCGCCGGCGGCTACCGGACGAAGCTCACCGGCCTGACGGCCGCGGAGGCGGACGCCCTCTTCGTCGCCCCGGCGCCGGCGGCCGAGCTCGGCCTCGGCGGCGTGCTCGCCAACGCGCGGCTGAAGGTGCTCGCGGCGCTGCCGTCCGAGCTGCAGGAGCGCGCGAGCCGAGCCGAGCGGTACTTCCACCTCGACAGCCGCGGCTGGTTTCGCGCCGAGGACAAGGTCCCCCACCTGCCGACTATCGCCGCGGCGACCTGGCGCGAGCGCAGGCTCGGCGCCCGCTACCGCGAGGGCCGGCGCGTCGTCCGGCGCACGCTCGAGCCACTCGGTCTCGTCCTCAAGGGCGGCGCGTGGTACCTGGTGGCGCACCGCTCGGCGGGCATGCGCGTGTACCGGGTGTCGCGCTTCGCCTCGGTGCGGATCCGCGACGAGGGCTTCGAGCGGCCGGAGGACTTCGACCTGTCCACCTACTGGGAGGAATGGTCGCGCTCGTTCGAAGCGTCGCGGCCGCGTGTCGAGGTCAAGCTGCGTGCGAGCGAGCTGGCTCTGCGTTTCCTCCCGCGCGACTTGCAGGGCGGCGACGGCGTCTTCACGGTCGGCTTCGAGAGCCTCGACGACGCCTTCCGCGAGCTGCTCCGGTTCGGGCCCGATGCGGAGGTGCTCGAGCCGCCGGAGCTGCGCGCGCGCATCGCCGCGACGGCGTCGGAGGTCGCACAGATGTACGCCGTCCGGGAGGTCCGCTAAGGTCTCGCCGGGTTGTCCGCCGGCGGAGGCGGGCGCCGAGGCAATGGAGCCTCAGGACTCTCGGAGTCCTGGGCTCTTTTTTTGTGGTCCCGAGTCGGAAGGAGCAGCAGTGGCAGCGGAAGAGACGAAGCACTACCTGGCGAACGGCGCCGCGGCCGCGCCCGACGCGCGCGAGGCGCTCGAATGGGCACGCGAGACGACGGCGAAGATGGTCGACCTCAAGTTCTGTGACCTGCTCGGGACGTGGCAGCACATGACGCTGCCGATCTCCGCGTTCGACGAGTCCGCCTTCGACGACGGCCTCGGCTTTGACGGCTCGTCCATCCGTGGCTGGCAGGGGATCTCCGAGTCGGACATGCTGCTGATGCCCGACGCGTCGTCGGCGCTCCTCGATCCGTTCACCGAGACGCCGACGTTGTCGCTGATCTGCGAGATCGCCGATCCGCTCACGCGCGAGGGCTACTCGAAGGATCCGCGCCGGATCGCGAAGCGCGCCGAGGAGTACCTCCGCTCCACGGGCATCGCCGACACGGCGTACATGGGCCCCGAGTGCGAGTTCTTCGTTTTCGACGAGGTCTCGCACGAGCTGGGGCCGAACCGTGCACACTACTTCGTCGACTCGGGCGAGGGGCACTGGAACTCCGGCAAGCCCGGGCTCGGCTACACAGTGCGCGAGAAGGAGGGGTATTTCCCACCCGCGCCGCACGACACGCTCAGCGATCTGCGCACGCAGATGGTGCTGACGCTCGAGCGGCTCGGCATCCCGTGCGAGTTCCACCACCACGAGGTCGCGTCGGGCGGTCAATGTGAGATCGACCTGCGGTACGAGACGCTGACGCGCATGGCCGACCAGGTCATGACCTACAAGTACGTCGTCAAGAACGTCGCCCGTGCCGCCGGCAAGAGCGTGACGTTCATGCCGAAGCCGATCTTCGGCGACAACGGCTCGGGCATGCACACGCATCAATCCCTCTGGAAGGAGGGCACGCCGCTGATGGCCGACAAGTCCGGCTACGCAGGGCTCTCGCAGCTCGCGCGCGCGTACGTCGGCGGGCTCCTGTCGCACGCGCCGGCGCTGCTCGCGTTCTGCGCGCCGACGACGAACTCGTACCGCCGTCTCGTGCCCGGGTACGAGGCACCGGTCAACCTCGTCTACTCGCAGCGCAACCGCAGCGCGTGCATCCGCATCCCGATGTACTCAGACTCGCCGAAGGCGAAGCGGATCGAGTTCCGCTGCCCGGATGCGGCTGCGAACCCGTACCTCGCGTTCGCAGCGATGCTGATGGCGGGCATCGACGGGATCCAAAAAGGTCTCGACGCCGGCGAGCCAGCCGACTGGGACCTCTTCGAGGAGGACCGCGGCGTCGCCCAGGTGCCGGGCTCGCTCGACGAAGCGCTCGACGCGTTGGAAGCCGATCACGACTTTCTCACCGCGGCCGGTGTCTTCAGCGAGGAGCTGATCCGCACCTGGATCGCCTACAAGCGGGAGAACGAGACCGACGTCGTGCGGCTGCGCCCGCATCCGGCGGAGTTCGCTCTCTACTACGACTGTTAGGCACTGATGCTGCTCTCGGCGCCGCCGTCCCTCGACCTGCGTCTGCTGACCGCGGACGATTGGACGGCGGTTGCCGACATCTACTGGGACGGCATGCGCGACGGGCTGGCGACGTTCGAGACCGAGGTGCCGTCGTGGGAGACGTGGGATGCGGCGCACCTCCCGGACCACCGGCTCGTCGCCGAGCGCCTCGGCGAGGTCGTGGGCTGGGCGGCGCTGTCGCCGGCGTCGACGCGGCGCTGTTACGTGGGGGTCGTGGAGAACAGCGTCTACGTCGCACGCGAGGTACGGGGGCTCGGCATCGGGCGGGCCCTGGTCGAGGCGTTGATCGACGGCGCCGAGGCGGCCGGGATCTGGACGATCCAGACGTCGATCTTCCCGGAGAACCGCGCCTCGCTGGCCCTGCACGAGCGCTGCGGCTTTCGCGTGGTCGGCGCGCGCGAGCGGATCGCCAAGCGTGACGGGATCTGGCGGGACACCTTGGTGCTGGAGCGCCGCCTGTGATCAAGGTGGAGGCGGTCGTCATCCGCGAGCGCGTCGAGACCGTGATCGACGCCGTCGAGCACGAGACGGGTCACGTCGGCGTCACCGTCGTCGAGGCGATCGGCCATGGCCGCCAGCGGGGAGTCACGCACGAATACCGCGGCCGAGTGTTCGAGTCGCGCTTCCTGCCGAAGGCGCTGCTGACGTTCGTGGTCGAGGACGGGATCGCACCGGCGGTCGTGTCCGCGATCGCCGATGCTGCGCGGAGCGGCAACGACTCGGGCGACGGTCTCGTCTGGACGAGCCGCGTCGCCAACGTCACCCACAACCGCACCGGCATCCGGCTCGAGGAGCTGGAGGTCGGATGAAGACGAGCGACCTGCTGATCGCGGCCAACACGGTCTGGGTCGTGGTCGCGGCTGTCCTCGTGATGTTCATGCAGGCGGGCTTTGCCTTCCTCGAGGCCGGCCTGACGCGGATGAAGAACGCGGCGCACATCGCCGGCAAGAACGTGCTCATCTTCGGCATCGCCTCGCTCGTCTACTGGGCGGTCGGTTTTGGGATCGCGTTCGGCGACGGCAACGCAGTCATCGGTACCCATGGGTTCTTCCCGTCGGTCGGTTCCCTCCTCTCCGTCGGCAAGGCGCCCTACTCGTTCTTCTCGACGATTCCCGGCGCCGGCGCGTACCTGTTCGAGGTCGTCTTCGCCGGGGTGTCGCTCGCGATCGTCTGGGGCGCGATGGCCGAGCGCGCAAAGCTCTGGGTCTACTTCGCCTTCGGGGTCTGCTTCACGCTCATCTACTCCGTCACGTCGCACTGGATCTGGCACGCCGGCGGCTGGCTGTTCGGGCTCGGCATGCAGGACTTCGCCGGCTCGACCGTCGTGCACTACCAGGGCGCGCTCGCCGCGCTCGCCGGGGCCCTGCTGCTCGGTCCGCGCATCGGCAAGTTCGGCAAGGACGGCCGTGCGAATCCGATCCCGGGCCACAACATGCCGTACGCCGTCCTCGGCACGCTCATCCTCTGGTTCGGGTGGTTCGGCTTCAACCCGGGCTCGACGCTCGCGGTCGTCACCGGCGACAAGCTCGGCTACTTCGCCTACGTCGCGCTGACCACGAACCTGGCCGCTGCCGCGGGTGCCGTCGGCGGGATCCTCAGCGCGTGGCTGATCCTTCGCAAGCCGGACATCTCGATGATGCTCAACGGCGTCCTGGCAGCGCTGGTCGCGATCACAGCGGCGTCGGGATTCGTCGCGCCGTGGGCGGCCGTCGTGATCGGTCTCGTGTCGGGGCTGATCGCCGTCGTCGGCGTGCTCTGGGTGGAGCGCATCGGCATCGACGATCCGATCGGCGCAGTCGCCGTGCACGGGATGTCGGGTGTGTGGGGGACGCTGGCAACGGGCTTGTTCGCCGTGCCGGCCCTGGCGTCGAACCTCGCCACCGGAACGGGCGGCCTCGTCTACACCGGCTCGTTCCACCAGGTCGGCGTGCAGGCGCTCGGGCTCGTCGCAGTCGGTGTATTCACGTTCTCGGCGTCGTTCGGCTGCCTCTGGACGATGAAGCGCCTCTGGGGCATCCGCGTCGAGGAGCACGTCGAGACGGCCGGCCTCGACGTGTCTGAGCACGGCATGTGGGGCTATCCCGAGTTCTACATTCCGGTTCCAGGCGGCTATGGAACCGAGGCGCATGGACATCTCGGCTTGGCCCATGCGCACCGAACACTGCCGGCCCCCGCCCTCACGGCAACGCCCGCGCTGGAAGGGGCCGACTAGGGAACGCGCTAGCCTCGCCCCATGGACGAGGCGATCCGCGCGTACTACGAGAGCGGTATCGAGCTGGGACGGCTCGAACGGGGCTACTGGCGTCTCGAATTCGCACGGACAAAAGAGTTGCTGCTGCGGTACCTTCCGCCGGCTCCGGCACGTGTGTTGGACGTGGGGGGCGGTCCCGGTGTATATGCCGCATGGCTCGCCGACGCAGGGTATGACGTCAAGCTCGTCGATTTCCTACCGTTTCACGTCGAGCACGCGCGCGAGCTCGCGGCGGGGCGCTTCGCCGCAGAGGAGGGGGACGCGCGCTCGCTCGCCGAACTCGACGAGTCGTACGACGTCGTTCTCCTGCTCGGCCCGCTCTACCACCTAGTCGAAGAGCGCGAACGTCTAGCGGCGCTCGCGGAAGCGCGACGCGTGCTACGTCGGCGTGGTCTGGTGGCCGCGGCTGCGATCTCCCGCTTCGGGCCGCTTCTCGACACCTTCCTCCGCGGCATACACGACGAGCGGGTGTGGGACTGGTCCGAACGATCCCTCGTCGACGGCCGAAACGTTCCGGAGAACACTCTCTTTACGACTGCCTACTTCCACCTTCCTGAAGAACTGGAAGGGGAAATCCAAGAAGCCGGATTCCAGCTCGAGGGGTTATTCGGCATCGAGGGCCCGGGGTGGTTGCGCATGGAGACCCTCGACGACGACGAGTCGTTCGAACGCGCGACCCGGGTCGCCCGTGCGCTCGAGCAAGAGCGGCCGGTCATAGGTACGAGCGCTCATCTCCTCGCGATCGCGCGGCGCACGTGACGACAGGGAACGTTGTTACCCGTGAGCCTCACCCCGGCGGCTACGGGACGGAGAGCCATGGCCACCTGCTCGGCCACGTGCACCGGCATCCGGCGGCGGAGGCCAAAGCGGCCTGAGTAGTACGATCGCCGCGTGATCCGAGGCACCCTCCTCGCGCTCGCGGCGGCGCTGCTGCTCGCGGCGCCCGTGTCGGCGGGCCAGCAGTACAACGTCAGCTACCACGCCTTCCAGCTGCCGAAGGGCGGTGTCACGAGCGGAACGTGGACGTCGCCCTGGTTCGCGACGGGGTTCGGCTTCACCGAACTGGTTGCGTCCTGGAACGCGTCGACTCCGGCGGGCACGTGGATCGAGGTGCACATGCGGGCCACGACGGACAGGGGTGCTGTGACGAAGTGGTACACGATGGGCCGCTGGGCGTACGGCGACGGTGACATCCAGCGCACGTCGGTTGGTGGACAAGGCAACGCAGACGGTTACGTCGCGATCGACACCTTCTTCGCCAAGGATCATCCGATGACGTCGTACCAGCTGAACGTCACCCTTTTCGGCACGGGCGCGACGGTCACGCGGCTCGGCGCGGTTGCGTCGGATCCGGTGAACACGAATCCGTACGTCTCGAGCACGACGACGATGACGAGCACTGTCGACTTGCACGTCGCGTCGTACTCGCAGGAGATCCACGGCGGCGAGTACCCGCAGTTCGACGGTGGCGGAGAGGCCTGGTGCAGCCCGACGTCCACGTCGATGGTCGTCGCCTACTGGGGCAAGGGCCCGTCGCGCAACGACTACGGGTACGTGTACGGCGACTACCCGGACGTCGTCGATCCATGGGTCGATTACGCCGCCCGCTACACCTTCGACTACCACTACAACGGCGCAGGCAACTGGCCGTTCAATACCGCGTACGCCGCGCACTTCGGGCTCGAGTCGGAGGTGACGCAGCTGCACTCCCTCGCCGAGGCGGAGCAGTTCGTCAAGGCGGGCATTCCGCTCGTCGCGTCGATCGCGTTCGAGCCGAACAAGCTCGACGGCTTTCTCTTCCGCGGCACCGACGGACATCTGCTCGTGATCGGGGGCTTTACGGCGGACGGGAACGTGATCTCGTACGACCCGGCCTCGTCGTCCGACGCAACCGTGAGGCACGTGTACGACCGCGCCCAGTTCGAGAAGGCCTGGATGACGGCGACCGGCGGGATCGTCTACGTCATTCATCCTTCGTCCGTTGCGTTGCCGCCCTCGCCGGGCAACTGGTAGGCCTGCGCTACCAGTTCGTCGACTGCCGCTGGGAGCTCGGCAACCCCGGGCGTGGGCGTGAGCTCTACCTCGCGGGCCACATCCCGGGTGCGAGCTTTCTCGACGTCGACGCCGACCTGTCCGCCGCTCCAGGCCCGCGCGGCCGGCATCCGCTGCCCGACGCGGACGATTTCGGGCGTGCGGCAGGACGGGCGGGAATCGGCAACGCCGTCTTCGCCGTCGCATACGGAAACATGGGCGGTGCCGAACGGCTCTGGTGGTTGCTACGGCACTTCGGCCACGACGACTGCGCGGTGATCGACTTCGACGCGTGGCACGGGCCGCTGACGAGCGGCGAGGAGGAGGTCGAGGCGCGCGAGCTCACGCTGCGCCCACGCGACGACGACACGATCGAAGCGGACGAGCTCGCACGCCGTCGAGACGAGCTGGTCGTGGTGGACGCACGCCTGCCGGGGCGATGGCGCGGCGAGCCGAATCCGATCGACAAGCAGCCGGGTCGGATTCCGGGGGCGCTCAACGCCCCGTGGAACGAGCCGCTGCCCGAGCTTCCCACCGGAGAGCTCGTCGCCTACTGCGGCTCCGGCGTGACCTCGACCGTGGTGTTGCATCGCCTCCACCTCGCCGGACGGGAGGGCAGGCTCTACCCCGGCTCCTGGAGCGAATGGGAGCAGCTCGACCTGCCGGTCGAGCGCGACTGAGACTAGGCCGCTGCCGTCGCCGAGCCCCAGCTGGCGAGGTACGGCTGCCAGCCGGACGGGATCTTCGGCGCGGCGAGGCGGATGAACAGAACGGGCGCGGGCGGCTTCGGCAGATGGCGTAACTCCATGCTCGCTTCCTCCAGCAGCCGGTTGCCCTTCTTGTGGTTGCACGGCGCGCACGCGGTGACGACGTTCTCCCAGACGGACTCGCCCCCGCGCGACCTCGGCACGACGTGGTCGAGCGTCAGGCGGCCTGCGGTGGTCCCGCAGTAGGCGCAGCGCCAGCCGTCGCGCGCAAACAGCGCCCGGCGCGAGATCTTGCGCTGCACGGCACGTGGCACGCGCACGTACGTCACGAGCCTGATCACGTGCGGCCATGGGTACGTGTCTGTTGCGGAGTGGAGCTGTTGCTGGAGTTCCTCGATCACTTCCGCCTTGCCCTTGAACACCAGGACATGCGCACGCCGAACCGTGGTGACGTTCAGCGGCTCGTAGCTGGCGTTCAGGACAAGAACCTGCTGCATCTGCGCGGAAATGTAGCTGAGCGTGGCGGGTATCAGCCCGCCATCGCCCGCTCGACCGCTTCCTCCTCCTCGGGCGAGAGGGCGACGGAGGGGCGGCCGCGGTCGAGTTCCTTGACGTAGATGCGGGCGTAGTCGCGACCCTGGATCGCACTGACGACGACCCCGCTCCGGCCCGCATCGAGCAGTGCGATCGAGGCCGATTGGTGGCCGCCGGCACCCTCGTAGGCGTCATAGCGCACGAGCGAGGTCTTGGAGACGGCGGTGTCGACCCGGCGATCGACCCGCGAGAGCCCGGCCGCGATCTCGTCGACCGCCCGGTGCAGATCGTCGATCCGCCCCTGGAGCGAGACCGCGAAGTCGACGAGGTCCTGCTTTCCGCCGCCGAGCAGCACGAGCTGAGATGCGCGTACGGCGCGGAGCTTCCACCAGGCGAGCACGGCCACCAGCAGCGACAGCGCTGCCGCCGCTGCGGCGCCGATCGCGATCCACTCGGCGGTGGAAAGGGTCACGCGCTACCCGAGCGAGAAGATGACCCTGTACTCGGCCGTGTTGTTCGTCACGGTCGTCTCGCCCGGGACCGGCTCGATGTCGACCTTGACCGTGGTGGGCAGGCCGAAGAGGCCGTTAATGTTGATGTTCGTGAAGGTGACGGTCTTCGTCTCCCCGGCGTTGATGACCGGGATCTTCTTGCGCAACACGATCGGTTTCGGCGACTTCTGGATCGTCAGCGTGACGCCCACGTTGAACTCCTGGAAGTCGCCGGAGTCCTCCACCGAGACCTGGAAGGCGAGATCGGTCGAGGCAGTGATTTCGTTCGAGCTCGCGCTCACGCCGGCGGTGAGCGTCTTCCCGTCGGGCAGCGCCTTGACGGCGCCGAGTGCGCTCCCGTGCTTGCCGCTCGCCGTGCCGCCCGTGGCGGCGCCGTGGACGCGCTGCCAGACCACCATCATCGCCTGCGTGCTCGCGAGGTCGGGGTTCGGGAAGATGTTCGAGTCGGGGACGCCGCCGATGTCACGGATGTTCTGTCGTTCGAGCTCGCGCTGTGTCGGCTCCTTGAAGTAGACGTCCCAGTTGACGTCGCTCGCCAGTAGCAGGCGAGCCTGGTCGGCAATCAGCCGTCCCGACGTCGTCGCGTCCTTCGCGGTCGCCGTTTGGCGGAACGCGTCAGCGAGGCGCGTCAGGGCGCTCGCACGCAGCTGCAGCACCTCGATCAGGTGGTCGTGCTCGACGCGCAGCGGCCCCGGTGGGGTGATGTCGCGCGCCTGTGCGACCTGCTGCTGCTGCTGTGCGGCGAGGCCCTTGAGCTTCGCCTCGAGCTGGCTCTCCTTCGTGCCGGTCGCCGCGAGCGTCTGGTTCAGTTGCTTGCCGACCGAGGTCGAGCCCGCGGCCACCCTCCGGATGTCGGTGATGTAGTTCGCGTACCGGTCGTGTTTGCTGTTCGAGGCGCAGCCTCGGACTGCGACGACGAGCAGGACGACGGCGAGGATCAGGAAGGCGATCAACCCGGCGAGGCGCAGCATCGGAATGACGCCTGCAGGCGGCCGGACCGGCCGACGGGGGCCCCGTGGCGGGGGGCGCCGCGGGCGCACGCGTTCGGTCGCTTCCTCGGTCTCGGGCTCGTCGAAGAAGTCGAACTCGATGTCTGTATCGCGCTCGGTCAAAGGCGTTCCCAGCCGAAAGCCGCATCCACTCTAACCCGTGGGGATGCTGGTATTGGCCTGGCTGCTTCGGTGGGCGTCTCAGACGGACGCGTGGCCGAGCCACGCGTCCTGAGAGCGGCAGCGCAAGCGCCGCCGCTGCGAGTCGCTAGCCGAAGCCGAGGTCACTCTAACCCGTACCCCGGCCGTGCAGGACTCGCCTGCGCTCCGGCCAACCCAGGAAACTCGATGTCGAACGCCGCCCCAGCCCTGCGTCAGAGCGAGCTCGTGCTCGGGCGGTACCGGCCGCTGCGGCCGCTCGGAAGCGGAGGATCGGGCTCGGTCTGGCTCGCCCGTGACGAGCAAAACGGGCTCGACGTCGCGCTCAAGATCGTTCCTCGGGAGGGGAAGGCCGCGTCGCGGGCCGAGCGCGAAGCCGAGGCGGCGACGCGTCTCCGCCACCCGGCGTGCCAGCGCGCCTACGGTTTCGGCCGCGACTCGCAGCACGTCTACATCGCGTACGAGTACGTCCCCGGGCGCACGTTCCGGGAGGCGATGCGGAGCGGCGAGCTCGACGACGCGTCCGCCATCGAGGCCGCGATCCAGATCCTCGACGCGCTCGCCCACGCACACGAGCGCGGGATCGTCCACCGCGACGTGAAGCCATCCAACGTGTTGCTCGCCGAAGGCCCGCGCGTGTCGGTGCGGGTGCTCGACTTCGGGCTTGCGCAGATCCAGGAAGCGGAGACGTTGACAGCGCAGGGCGACGTGCCGGGCACGCTGGCGTACATCGCCCCGGAACGGCTTGCAGGCGGTGCGACCACCGAGGCTGCAGACGTCTGGGCGGTGGGGGTCATGTTGTGGGAGGCGCTCGCCGGCCGGCATCCGTTCTGGCGCAGCTCGATGCTCGACACCGCGCGCGCGATCGAGTCCGGCGCGCCGGCGCTCGAGTCGATGCGGCCCGATCTGCCGCGCACGCTGCTGTCGGCGGTCGGGCGCGCGCTCGACCTCGAGCCCGGCCGCAGACCCGCCGCCGCCGCCCTCGCGGGCAGCTTGCGCCTTGCCGGCCGCAAACGACGACGCCGGACGGGCGGTGGCCGGACACTCGCCGTTCCGGCCGTCGTGCCGCGACTCGTTCCGGCCGCGCTCGCCGGTGTCGTGGCCGCCTGGACGGCGTGGGCGATCCCGTTCTATCCCTCGGGCTGGGCCGTCGGTTTCGGTGCGCTCGCGTTCGGCGGCGTGCTGCTGGATACACGGGTCGGTGTGGCGCTCGCGCTGGCGGTGCCGATTCTTCCCCTCGGCAACTACGCGCTCGGAGCGGCCGCGCTCTATACGTTCGTTGCGGCCGCGCTGCTGGCCGTGTCCTGGCGCGAGCCCCGGAGCGCGCCGCTCTTCGCACTGGGCCCCTTGCTTGCGCCACTCTCAGCCCTGGGGCTGCTGCCCCTGGCAACGCTTGGCCTACGCTCGCCGCTCCGCCGTGGCGTCCAGGTCGCCGTGGCGGTGATGACCGCTGGGATCGTCGCCGGCATCCGCGGCGCCCCGCTCCCCTTCGGCGGCGAGCGCGCGCCGGCGTTCCGGGCCGCGGCGAGCGGGGACCCGCTCCACGTCGCGTCGGCCCTCTGGCAGGCGCTCGCCTCTCGGCCGGCGGTCGGGGTCGAGGCGCTGGTGCTCTCCGCGGTCGCGGTCCTGCTGCCGTTCGCGCGGGAACGAGGCCTGTGGGCGGTCGCTCTGCTCGGCGCCATCTTCCTCGCCGCCGCGCTGCTGCTCGTCCCGACGGTTGCTGCGGCCCCGCTCGTGGTTGCGGTTTGGGCCACCTGTGTCGCCGTAGCCTTGCGTTAGCATCGATCGCCGGGGTATTCCCGGCTCATGGTCCTGCGCTCAATCGAAAGAAAGATCGAAGCCCTGTTCGAGGGTGTCTTCGGTCGCGCCTTCCGGACGAACGTGCAGCCGGTCGAGCTCGCGCGGAAGCTTGCGAAGGAGATGGACGATCACCGCAACGTCTCCGTGTCCCGTGTCTACGTGCCCAACGAATTCACGGTCTACCTGTCGCCCGGCGATCGTGAGCAGTTCGAGAGTTACGAGGACAACCTACGCGGCGAGCTGCAGGAGTATCTCTCCGAGCACGCGCGCCGCGAGGACTACGCCTTGCTCTCCTCCCCGCGGGTGCTGATGGAGACCGATGCGGATCTCGACGTCGGCGAGTTCGGCATCGCGACGCGGATGGTGCAGCCGGACCGGCGTCGCGGCGCGGAGGAGCCGCCGGGCGACATCGAGCCGGGCGCGACGATGATCTACAAGGCGAAGCCCGTGCAGGCGACGCAGGCGGTCTCGCCTGAGGAGCTCGGTGTCGAGACGGAGCTCGTGACGCTGAGCTGGAACGGCACCAGCCACGAGGTGAAGGACCGGCGCGTCGTGATCGGGCGCTCGCGTGACTGCGACATCCAGCTTGCCGATGCAAACGTCTCACGGCGGCACGCGGAGCTGCGGCAGGAAGGGGCGTCGTACTGGATCGTCGACCTCGGCTCGACAAACGGGCTCGAGGTCAACGGCAAGCGGGTGAAGCGCGCGAAGCTGCGGAGCGGCGACACGATCATGCTCGGGTCGACGGAGGTCACGTTTTCGCGTGAATCTGGACAATGATCTTCGACTCGGCCGCGGTGGACGAAGTCCTCCTGGTCCTGAAGATCGCGTTCCTCGTTCTCCTCTATCTCTTCATCTGGCGAATCGTGCGGACGGCGAGCCGCGACCTGCGGCTGCCGCAGGAGAGTTTCATCCTCGCGCCGTCGTCACAGCCCGGCGTCCAGACGGCACGCCGCGGCCCGCACCCCGGCCGGCTCGTCGTCGTCAAGAGCCCTGACCTCGACGAGGGTCAGGATTTCGAGCTCGACTCCACGCAGCTGACGATTGGCCGGGGCGGTCAGAACGACATCGCGATCGGCTCGGACGAGTACGCGTCCGCTCGTCACGCTCGCTTCGAGCCGCGGCAGGACGGCGTCTGGGTGCAGGACCTGGGCTCGACGAACGGCACCTACCTGAACGGCATGCGGCTCGAGCACCCCCGGCGGCTCACGGAGGGCGACATCGTCCGCGTCGGAGAGACGGATCTGAGGTTTGAGCATTGAGACGCGTAGCGTCCGTCCGCGCAGCGGACCGGTGGAGAGGGTCCGGGGGAACCGGGAGGTTCCCCCGGGCGACAACGTTCGGGGTGAGCACATGATCGGGCGCGTCGCCGGCGTCACCGACCCGGGCCGCACGCGGCGGCACAACGAGGACTCCTACGTGATCGAGCCGCCGCTCTTCGCGATCGCGGACGGGATGGGAGGCGCCGTTGCGGGCGAGGTCGCTTCGCGGCTCGCGACGGCCGCCCTGAAGGAGAGCGGCCCCGCCGCCGGCGGCGAGCAGCGCATCGCCGACCTGATCCAGGAGGCGAACCGCCGTGTCTACGACCGCTCGAGCACCGATCCGAACACCTCCGGCATGGGGACGACGATCACGGTCGCCCTCGTCGGAGACGACCACGTCGCGTTCGGGCACGTCGGCGACTCGCGCGCGTACCTGATCCGCGACGCCAGCATGGAGCAGCTGACGGAGGATCATTCACTCGTCAACGAGCTGCTGAAGACGGGCAAGCTGTCGCGTGAGGAGGCGGAGACACATCCGCAGCGCTCCGTGATCACTCGCGCCCTCGGGACCGACCCTGACGTCGACGTCGACACGTTCAGCGTAAGTGCCGAGAACGGCGACCTCTTCCTGCTCTGCTCCGACGGCCTCACCGACATGGTCTCGGAGGACTCGATTCTCGACGTCGTCGAACGCAACCGCAGCGACATCGACGGCGCGCTGCGAGCGCTCGTGAAGGAAGCAAACCGCGGCGGCGGCGTGGACAACATCACCGTGGTCGCGTTCGAGATCACGGACGGGGTGCTTGCTCGTGACGGCGACACGCGCGAACAGGCAAGGCCCGAGATTCCGCAACCGGACGACGCCGACACGCTGACCGAGCTGGACGCAGTCCCGGCGGTCGACACGGCGGTCGTGCCCGTCGAGGAAATCCGGGCCGAGGACAAGGCGATCCGGCGGCGGCACCTGCGGCGCCGGCTCCTCGCGTGGTTCGTGATCCTGGTGCTGGTGGCGGCGGCCGGGGTGTTCCTCTACCTGAGGTTCGTCCGCTGAGCCTGCGTAACAAGGAGCTCATGTTCCTGATCGTCGTCGGCGCGTTGACTGCGGTCGGGTTCGCCAGTGTGTACATCGCTCGTCAGGACGTCATCTCGACGGCCTCGCTGACGTACGCCGGCTTCTTCTTCGCGCTCTACCTTGCCGCGCACCTCGTCGCGCGCTACACGGTGCCGTTCGCGGATCCCTATCTGCTGCCGATCGCGGGCCTGCTGACGGCGATCGGCCTGACGGAGATCTACCGTCTCAACCCCGACGACGCGTTCAAGCAAGGGATCTGGATCGTCGTCGCCGTCGCCCTCTTTGCCCTGGCGCTCCTCCTCCTTCGCTACGACTACCGCCGGCTCGAGACATACAAGTACCTCTTCGGCCTCACCGCGATCGCGCTGCTCCTGCTCCCGATCCTGCCGGTGTTGGGGCTGACCGTGAACGGCGCCCGCCTGTGGGTGCATGTCGGCTCGCTCCGCTTCCAGCCAGGCGAGCTCGCGAAGATCATGCTGATCATCTTCCTCGCCGGCTACATGCGCGAAAAGCGGGAGGTGCTCGCGCAGGGCCGGCCGAAGGACTGGGGCCCGCTGCTCGTGATCTGGGTGCTGGCGATGCTCGTGCTGCTGGAGACGCGGGATCTCGGCGGCGGTCTCCTGTACTTCGGGATCTTCCTGGCGATGCTCTACGTCGCGACGGCGCGCATCGCGTACGTGGCCGCGGGGGCCGGGCTGTTCATCATCGGCTCGATCGGCGTCTGGCGGATCACGCCGCACGTGCAGGAGCGGGTCACGATCTGGATCCATCCCTGGACCCAGCACAAGGTGTTCTGCCCGCTCTCGGGCCGGATGGAGCTGCGCCAAGACTGTCAGAGCTTCCAGCTCGTCAAGTCGTTGTACTCGATCGCCCATGGCGAGTACGCGGGCACGGGCCTCGGCAAGGGCACGTTCACGACCCTCGACGGGCACCCGATCATTCCGAGCCTCAACACTGACTTCATCTACTCCGCGCTCGCACAGGAGCTCGGGCTGATCGGCGCGGCGGCCCTGCTCCTCGTCTACATGATCTTCGTGCTGCGGGGTATGCGGATTGCCCTGCTCGCGCAGGACGGGTTCTCGAAGCTCCTGGCCGCGGGCCTGACCTTCGGGTTCGCGCTGCAGACCTTCATCATCGTCGGGGGCATCCTGCGCCTGATCCCGCTGACGGGGATCACGTTGCCGTTCGTCTCCTACGGAGGCTCGAGCGTCGTCGCGAACTTCCTGCTCCTGGCCGGGCTGCTGCTCGTGTCGAACCGTGCCAACCGGGAGATGCTGCGGTGAACCGCCAGGTCTCCCACATCGGCGTCGCCGCACTCGTCCTGCTCGCGGCGCTCATCGTCGGCACGACGTACTGGCAGGCGTGGGCGAACGCCGGCCTCGCCGACCGGCAGGACAACGAGATCCGGCTCGTCGCGCAGTTCTCGATCAAGCGCGGCAAGATCTACGCCGCCGACGGACGCACGCTGCTGGCGACGAACGTCAAGAAGAAGATCGGGGGCCAGACGCTCTACTTCCGCCGCTATCCGACCGGGCCCCTGTTCGCGGACGTCGTCGGTTACTCGACGCAGTCGCGCAACCGCACCGGCCTCGAACGTTCCTACAACGACTTTCTCACCGGCTCGAATGCGAACCTCGACACCGTCTTCCGTTCGACGCTCGACAAGCTGCGCGGCGCGACCGTGACGGGCAACGACCTCGTGCTCACGATCCGGCCCGGGCTGCAGGCGCTGTCACGGCGGCTGCTGCAAGGGAAGTGCGGAGCGGTCGTCGCCCTGGAGCCCTCGACCGGGCGCGTCCTGGCGATGGCGACGAATCCCACCTACAACCCGAACCTGATCGAGCGTCACTTCGCGCAGGCGACGCGCACGACCGAACCGTGCGGTGCGCCGCTGCTCAACCGCGCTACGGCGGGCAAGTACCAGCCGGGCTCGACCTTCAAGATGGTGACTGCCTCGGCGGCGCTCGACACCGGGCGCTTCACGCCGAGCTCGCCCTTCTACGACCCGGGCTACTGCGTGGAGTACGGCAAGCAGGTGCGCAACGCCGGCAACCCGGAGGCGCCGGAGACGTTCGGCTCCGTCGATCTCAGCACCGGCTTCGAGCACTCGATCAACTCCGTCTTCTGCAACGTCGGCAAGACTCTCGGAGCCGCGACGGTGCTGCGGTATGCCGAGCGCTACGGCTTCTACTCGCTCCCGCCGCTCGAGACGCCCGAGAACGAACGCGTGGCGAGCGGCCTCTACGACCACGGCGTGCTCTTCAGCCCGAAGCACCCCGACACGCAGGTCGATCCGGGCCGGCTGGCGTTCGGCCAGGAGCGGCTGCAGGTGACGCCGCTGCAGATGGCGATGATCGCGGCGACGATCGCCAATCACGGCATCACGATGCGACCGCACCTGATCGAGCGCATCCTCTCTCCGGGCGGGAAGACGGTCACACACTCCAAGCCCGAGCGACTCGGGCGGCCGATCAAGCGGCAGACGGCCGACGAGCTGACCCGCATGATGGAGCTGGTCGTCGAGGGAGGGACCGGCACCGCCGCGCAGATCCCCGGCATCCGTGTCGCCGGCAAGACGGGAACGGCCGAGACCGGCCGCGCGAACATCAACACGACATGGTTCGCCGCTTTTGCCCCGGCTGACGCGCCGAAGATCGCCATCGCGGTCGTCGTCGAGAACCAGGCGGGCGGCTTCGGAGGCACGATTGCGGCGCCGATTGCCAAGCAGGTGATGGAGGCGCTGCTGCGGTAGGGGCGAATCCCTACCCTGAGTAAGCCCTAATGGCCGTTACGGACACCCTCCTCAACACGCTCTTCGACGGGCGCTACCGGATCGTGCGCAAGCTGGGCACGGGCGGCATGGCCAACGTGTACCTCGCCGAGGACGAGGTGCTCGGCCGACGCGTGGCGATCAAGATCCTCAACGATCGCCACGCGGGTGACGACCAGTTCGTCGAACGCTTCCGCCGTGAGGCCAAGAACGCGGCGAGCCTCTCCCATCCGAACATCGTCTCGATCTACGACCGCGGCGAGGCGGAAGGCACCTACTACATCGCGATGGAGTATCTCGACGGCCGCTCGCTCAAAGAGCTGATCGTCGGTCGGGGGCCTGCGCCGGTTCCCGTCGCGATCGACTACGCCCGGCAGATCCTCGCCGCGATCCGGTTCGCGCACCGGCACGGCATCGTGCACCGCGACATCAAGCCGCACAACGTGCTCGTCGACGCCGAGGGCCGGTTGAAGGTGACGGACTTCGGCATCGCGCGCGCAGGGGTCAGCCAGATGACCGAGGCCGGATCCATCATCGGCACGGCGCAATACCTCTCGCCGGAGCAGGCGAAGGGTGCACCCGTCGATCAGACTTCCGACCTCTACTCGGTCGGCGTCGTCCTGTACGAGCTCCTCACCGGTGTCGTTCCGTTCAGCGGCGACACACCCGTGGAAATTGCGATGAAGCATCTCTCGAGCGCCCCCGAGCCGCCCTCGGCCAAGCGCGCCGAGATTCCCCGTGAGCTCGACCTCGTCGTGCTGCGCGCCCTGGCGAAGGACCCCGCCGATCGCTATCAGAGCGCGGAGGAGATGGACGCAGACCTCGCGCGCGTCGCGCGCGGCGTGGCCGTGTCTCCCGCAACCGAGGAGGCGGCGACCGCGATCATCGCCCTCCCGCCGCCGGCGGCGGTGACCGAGATCACGCCCCGCCCCCGTGAGGCCGTCCCGTATGCGCCGCCCGCGGCGTACTACGACTACGACGAGCCCCGGCGCCGCGCTGTCTGGCCCTGGTTCGTCGCGCTGCTGTTCGTGGCTGCGGCAGTCGTCGGCGGCTACTTCCTCTACGACCAGATCCAGACGCAGCTCAGCGGCTCCAAGACGGTTGCGGTCGACAACTACCGCGACCTGCGCGAGATCGCGGCCGTGCGGAAGATCCGTGCGAAGGGGCTTCGTGTGCAGGTCGTGCGCCAGTACAACGCGAAGGTCGACGAGACCTACGTCTTCAAGCAGGACCCACAACCGGGCGAGCGCATCGCCAAGGGCAACTACGTGACCATCTTCTCTTCGCTCGGCCTGCCGAGGACGGACGTGCCGAGCGTGGTCGGCGAGAAGCTGGACCAGGCGCTGGCCGATCTGCAGAAGGCGAATCTGAAGGGCCACAGCAAGGAGGTCGAGTCCGATCATCCGCAGGGCGAGGTCGTGTCGCAGCGGCCCACCGCCGGGGCGTCCGTTCAGCAGGGTTCGACCGTTACCCTGCAGGTCTCGAAGGGGCCAAAGCCCGTCGCGGTGCCGAATGTGATCGGCTCGAGCTTCGAGAGCGCCAACTCCGCCCTGCTGGGAAAGGGGTTCGCCGTCTCCCGCACCGACGTGAAGTCGGACCAGCCGAAAGACACCGTCATCGGGATGGATCCCGCCCCTGGGACGTACCAGCCGCCGGGGACGACGATTCACCTGCAGGTCTCGAGGGGGCCGACCACGTCCACCGTCCCCGACGTCACGAGCCTGTCGCAGAGCGACGCGCAGGCTCAGCTGAAGGCTTCCGGCTTCGGGGTCCAGATCGTGTCGCAGCCGGTCACGGATCCGTCCCAGGACGGGATCGTCCAGACCCAGGATCCGCCCGGTGGCTCGAAGGCGCCCCCGGGCTCGGTGGTCACGATCGCGGTCGGCAAGTTCGGCGGGTCGACGACGCCCGGACCTCCGTAAGTGCCCATACCGGCACAGGGGCACTAGTGCCGAGGCTGCGCGTCGTAGTCCTCGCGGGCGGACGCTCGTCCGAGCACGAGATCTCGCTCGCCTCGGCGCGGTCGGTGCTGGAGTCGCTCGACCCCGAGCGCTACGACGTCGTCACCGTCGCGATCGGCCGCGACGGCCGCTGGGAGCTCGGCTCCGGCGACGGCTCGGTCGCGGAGACGCTGCCGGTGCCGGCGGCGAACGCGCCGGCGACGCTCGGTGCGGTCGACGTCGTGCTGCCGATCCTGCACGGCCCGTTCGGCGAGGACGGGACGGTGCAGGGGCTGCTCGAGCTCGCCGGGGTGGCGTACGTCGGGGCAGGCGTCGCCGCCTCGGCCCTCTGCATGGACAAGGACCTGTTCAAGAAGGTTCTGCGTGACAGCGGCATCGCCGTTGCGAGGCATGTCGCGCTGCGTAGCGGCGACGCGGTCGAGAACTCGTTCGGCTATCCCTGTTTCGTCAAGCCTGCGCGGCTTGGGTCGTCGGTCGGGATCAGCAAAGTCCACGACGACAGCGAGCTCGGGCCCGCCGTCGAGCTCGCTTTCAGGCACGACGACAAGGTCCTGATCGAGGAGTTCCTCGACGGGATCGAGGTCGAGGTCGGCGTGCTCGGCAACCGCGACCCGGTCGCCTCGCTGCCCGGGCAGATCGTCCCGCTCGGGCACGAGTGGTACGACTTCGCCTCGAAGTACGAGGAGGGCGGCATGGACCTCGTGATCCCGCCGGACCTGCCGGACGACGTGATCGAGGCCGTGCAGCGCGTCGCCGTCGAAGCGTTCCGGGTCACGGAATGCGAGGGGATGGCGCGGGCCGACTGCTTCGTCGTCGCCGGCGACCGCGTGATCGTGAACGAGCTCAACACGATCCCCGGCTTCACGTCGACGAGCGTGTACGCGAAGCTGTTCGAAGCCTCAGGCGTCACCTATGACGAACTGCTCCAGCGCCTGATCGAGCTCGCGCTCGAACGCCAAGAGCGCCGGTCGAAGCTGGAGTACTGAACTGCCGGGGTCTGACCCCTTTGGGGGTCAGACCCCAGCCTTTCGGGTCAGTCTTTGAAAGCACGGACCTCATTCACGTGCGCGTAGTTGAGGCCCGGCGGCAGCTTCGTGATCCAGATCACGTAGTAGCGCATGGGCGCGGTGGGATGCAGCTCGAACGACGTCCTGGGTTCGACGGTCTGCGTCGCGGAGATCGGCGTCGGCGTGCCGCCCTCGACGTTCGTCGCCTGAATCTGCGCGGTGAAGCCCGGCGTGTCGCTGTCGAGGACGATCCGCGACAGCTGCACCACCTTGCCTGCGTCGACGACGACGCCGACCCCCGGCTTGCCCAGGGAGGGCGCGTCGTTGTAGCGCTCTGTCGTCCAGTACGTTCCCGCAATGCCGTCTGTGACGTTCGGCGCGTCCTCGGAGTGCTCGGCCTTGTCCGGTCCGAAGGGGTCGTATGACGTCAGGCCTGTGACCGGGAAGATCGTCGCCGCGTCGGATTTCTTCCCACCGCTCGTCCCGTCGAGCGTGAGCAGGCCGACGACGACGGCTGCGACTCCGAGCAGGGCGAGGATTCCGACGGCCACGGGCCACCGTGACACCCGCTTCTGAGGACGGCGCCGGCGCGCCGGGATGACCATCGTCTTGTCGTCGTCCCCTCCGTCGTCCAGTTCTGCGAGGCAGGCCTCGAGCTCGGCGGCGAAGGCGTCCATCGTCGGGAACCGCTGCTCGGGGTCCTTCTCGAGCGCGCGGTCGACCCCGGCCGCGACGCGCAGGGGAACGTTCCTGCGGACGTCGAGCAGGTTCGGCGGCGGTTCGTGCACGTGCTTCATCGCAACGGCCACGAAGCTTTCTCCCGGGAAGGGCACGTCGCCGGCCAGGAGCTCGTAGAGGACCGTGCCGAGCGCGTACACGTCGCTCTGTGCGTCGACGCGCTGGCCCGTCGCTTGCTCCGGTGCGATGTAGTTCGACGTGCCGAGCACCGTGCCCGTCTGCGTCATGCCGTCGACGTCGACGGTGCGCGCGATGCCGAAGTCCGTCACCTTCGCGCGTCCGTCGCCGTTCAGGAGCACGTTCTGCGGCTTGACGTCACGATGCACTAGCCCGTTTTGATGCGCGAACGCAAGCCCGCGCGCGACCTCGAGCGCGATCTCGAGCGCCTCGTGCACGTCGAGGCGGCCTTTGCGCACGACGAGCTCCTTCAGGTTCTCGCCCTCGATGTACTCGAAGACGATGTATTGCCGGCCCTCTTCCTCGCCGCGGTCGATCACCGTGACGATGTTGGGGTGCTGCAACTGGGCGACGGAGCGGGCCTCCCGCTTGAACCGCTCGACGAAAGCCTCGTCCGAGCTGTAATGGTCGTGGAGGATCTTCAGGGCGACGTGTCGCTCGAGCAGAGAGTCGTGGGCCTTGTAGACGCTCGACATGCCGCCCTGGCCGACGAGCTCTTCCACCTCGTACCGTCCGGCGATCTTCTCCCCCACCACGCCCGGAAAGCTACCCGGGTGTCGCGCGGCGTATGCGTCGGAGCCGTACGCCGAGCCACAGGCCTCCGCACCAGATCGCGTACAGGAGGGCGACGAGGCCGGCGAGGAGCCAGAGTGGGATGAAGGCGTTGCCGTTCGAATCCGTGGCGCGGCTCTGAGCGAGGGAGATCACCCAGCCGACGGCGAGCACGCCGCCGACGCCGAGCACGATGCGTGGCCGCCCGACGCCGACCGCACCCAGGGCGAGGGGGAGCGCGAACGCCACCGCAGCGATCAGGTACCCGGCCATGCCGGCTCTATCGGCGCTCAGCCGCTGAGTGCTGAATCGAGGGCGTCTTCCCAGACGCCCAAGGCCTCGTCCAGCTCCGCGGACGAGATGACCAGCGGGACGAGGACCCGGATGCAGTTCGAATAGATCCCTGACTTGAGGAGGAGCAGCCCACGCTCGGCGGCAGCCTCGACTACCTTCGTCGCGAGCTCGGGAGCGGGATCCTTCGTCGCGGCGTCGTGGACCAGCTCGATCGCGAGCATCGCGCCGAGGCCGCGCACGTCGCCGATCGCTGGCCACCGCTGCTGCCAGTTCTGCATCCGCTCGCGGATCGTCTCGCCGAGCTGCGCGGCGCGGTCGACAAGCCCCTCCTCTTCGAACACGTCGAGGACGGCGAGCGCGGCCGCCTGCGCGACGGGGTTGCCGACGTAGGTTCCGCCGATCGCCGAGTCACCGGGCGCGTCCATGATCTCCGCGCGACCAAGCACGCCCGAGAGCGGCAAGCCTCCGGCGATCGACTTCGCGATGCACATCAGGTCCGGCTCGACGGTGTAGTGCTCGATGCCCCACATCTTTCCCGTGCGGCCGAACCCGGTCTGGACCTCGTCGATCACCAGGACGATGCCGTTGTCGTCGCAGATCCGGCGGACGCCCTCGAGGAACTGCGGCGGAGCGACCACGAACCCGCCCTCGCCCTGGACGGGCTCGACGACGATCGCGGCGACGCTTTCCGCCGCGACCTGCGTCACGAGCGCCCGCTCGAGGGCGGCGAGCGCGTCACGTGCGCTCGGCCCGCGGTAATCCTGTGCGAACGGCACGCGATAGACGTCTGGGGCAAACGGCCCTAGGCCGGCCTTGTACGGATGCGTTTTCGAGGTCAGCGAGAGCGACAGCAGCGTGCGGCCGTGGAACCCGCCTTCGAAGGCGATCACCGCGGGGCGCTTCGTGTACGCGCGCGAGAACTTGACGGCGTTCTCGACCGCTTCGGTGCCGGCGTTGAAGAACGCAGCCTTGACCGGCCCGGAGATCGGCGTCGACGCGACGAGGCGCTCCGCGAGCGTGACGTAGAGCTCGTACGGAACGATGGTGAAGTCCGTGTGGAAGAACTTCGCCGCCTGCTCTTGGACGGCTTCGACCACGCGCGGGTTGGCGTGGCCGACGTTCAGGCACCCGACGCCGCCCGAGAAGTCGATGAAGGTGTTGCCGTCGACGTCGGTGAGGGTCGCGCCTTCACCGTGGTCGATCACGACCGGGATATAGATCGAGAGCGGGTCGGCGACGACCAGGCTCTTGCGGGCGAGAATCTCCTGCGACCGAGGCCCGGGAATCGCCGTCTTGAGCTGGATCGCCTTGGTCGCCGCCATCAATCTGACGATAACTCAGCGGGCGGCCGCCCTGCATACCTGCATAAAGGCATTGCAACCTTCGGCCTGGGCCGAGCAGGTCGAAGCCGGACGCCGACCCACTTTGTGGCTCAGAGCCACTAACTCCCCCAAGGGTGTGGCGGGCTCCGCCCGCTAGAACGGCTTCGTGGAAAGCGCTTTGACCGTGTAGACGCCCGAGGCGTTCCAGAGCATGAAGCCCTTCACGTGCTCGAGCCTCGCGGCTTGGATCTGGTCTTGGACGTCGGCGAGGGTGTAGGTCCGGCGGAGCGAGAAGTCCTGCAGCCAGGGCACCAGCATCGTCTTGCGCCCGGTCAGCTTGGCGCGGAAGTCGCGCAGCGAATAGGCCACGGTGGTTCCCGGCCGGGAATCCGGGTCGATGATGTTGTACTCGCCCGAGACGTAGTGCGACGGATAGACCATCGGGTAGATCGTGTCGACGAAGGGGGCGATCCGGCGCGGGAACTGCGCGATGCCGAGGTCGCGTGTCGCCGAGAGGCCGAAGACGTCGACCGACAGCCGGACGCCCAGAGGCTTGAGCCGTGAGCGGGCGTACTTGAGGAACCTCGGGATCGTCCAGCCCATCGGCTGCGTGCGGATGCCTGGGTACCGGATCTGCGAGAGGTCGCCGTCGCTGGGGAAGCGCACGTAGTCGAACTGGATCTCGTCGAAGCCAAGCCTCGCGGCCTGCGCGGCGATGTCGACGTTGTACTTCCAGACGCGCTTGTCGTAGGGGTTCGTCCACCCGAGTCCGCCGTTGTTCAGCCAGCGCGACCCGTCGGCGCGTCTGATCGCGAGCGCGGGGTCACCTGCGGAGAGGAGCGGATCCTCGAACGTGACGATGCGGCCGATCAGGTAGAGCCCGGCCGCGTGGATCTTCGCCACGGCCTGTTCGGCGTTGTAGTACCCCTTGGCCGAGCCGATCCGGCGTGCGAGCGGCACGCTCGCGGGGAAGCCGATGTTGCCGTTCTCGTCCTTGACGTCGAGCTCGATCGCGTTCAGGCCGTCCTGCTTGAGCGCGATGTACTGCTCGAGCTTGCCGGGAAGGCCGGCGAGCGCCATGGTCACGTGCACGCCGCGCACCTCGTCCGGGAGCGGCCGGGGCTGGAGACCCTGAGGTTGCGGCTTCGGCTGCGCGCGGGCCGCCGCGCGGACGGCCTTGTGCTTGTCGACGTGCGTCGCGATCACGCCGCCGACCACACCCGCGGAGATGAGGGCGAGCAGCGCGCCGGCAGCGACCAGCCTCTGCTTGTGCCGACGACGCCGCGCCTCGAGCCGGCGCACCTGGTAGCGCGCGTTCGGGTCGACGGGCTGGAGGACCGAGCGAGGAGTCCTCGGGGGCCTGGGGGGCCTGGCCGGCGGCAAGGTGTGGAAAACTAACAGCTCCGACCCGGCCGTAGAATCGGCCTCGTGGTCCTTTCAGACCGGACGATCGCCCGTCTCCTGGCAGAGGGCCGGATCGAGATCGAGCCCTACGACGACTCGTTGTTGCAGCCGTCGAGCGTCGACGTCCGCGTCGACCGCTATTTCCGGGTTTTCCACAACAGCCGCTACCCGTACATCGACGTCCGGGAGGAGCAGGAGGACCTCACCGAGCTCGTCGAGGTGGAGGAGGACACGCCCTTCATCCTGCATCCCGGCGAGTTCGTGCTCGGCTCGACGCTCGAGCGGGTGCGCCTGCCGGACGATCTCGTCGCCCGCTTGGAGGGGAAATCGTCGCTCGGGAGGCTCGGCCTGCTCATCCACTCCACCGCCGGCTTCATCGATCCGGGCTGGGACGGGCACGTCACGCTCGAGCTCTCGAACGTCGCCAACCTGCCGGTGACGATCTACCCGGGCATGAAGATCGGCCAGATCTCGTTCGTGCAGCTGAGCGAACCGGCGGAGACGCCGTACGGCACCGGTGAGATCGGCTCGAAATACCAGGGACAGCGCGGGCCCACGCCCTCGCGCTACTGGCAGAATTTCCAGCGCGAGCCGGCCGGGTGATCCTCGTCACCGGGGGGAGCGGCTTCGTGGGCGGCCACGTCGTGCACGCACTGCGAGGCCGGGAGCTTCCCGTCCGCTGTGTCGTTCGCGACCTCCGCAAGGCGTCGAAGCTCGCCGCGTGGGGATGCGAGCTGGTCGAGGGCGACATGACCGACCCGGCGAGCCTCCGCCGCGCGGCCGAGGGCTGCGACAGGGTCGTCCATCTCGTCGCGATCCGGCAAGGACGCGTGGAGCAGTTCCGCCGCGTGATGGTGGACGGCACGCGCGACCTGCTCGCGGTCGCGAAGGACGCCGGCGTCGGTCGCTTCGTCCACATGAGCGCGCTCGGGACGAGCGAGGCGGCGAAGGACCTCGTTCCGTACTACGGCGCCAAGTGGGAGAGCGAGGAGCTCGTGCGCGCATCCGGGCTCGCGTACGTGATCTTCCGGCCGAGCTTCATCTTCGGCACCGACGGTGGGATCCTGCCGACGTTCCTCAAGCTGGCTCGGTTGACGCCGGTGACGCCGATCATCGGGAGCGGCCGTCAGCGGATCCAGCCGATCTGGGCCGACGACGTCGCGGGCTACTTCGCGGAGGCCGTTGCGCGGGAAGATGTCATCGGCCGCGTCTTCGAGCTCGGCGGGCCCGACGCGGTCAGCTGGAACGAGTTCTGGAGCCGTCTGAAGCGGGTCCGCGGCATGCGCCGGCCGAGCGTTCACGTGCCCGTCGGGCTGATGCGCGCCAACGCCGTCCTGACCGAGCGGCTGCCGGGCAACATTCCGCTCACGCGCGACCTGCTGACCATGCTCGAGCACGGCGACAACGTCGCCACCGACGACGAGGCCGTGAGGACGTTCGAGCTGCCGCTGCTGCCGCTCGACGAGCAGTTGCGGCGGGCCGCCTGACGGCAGGGGTTCGGCCCTCCAGCGAGAACCTCACGGAGTCCCTAGGGAAGGAGACCCGTGATCGAGAGTTTCGGGATCAAGACGTTGCTGCTTCTGCTTGCGACGCTGCTGTTCATCCTGGCCGTCCTGTCGGAGAAAGACTTCGAGAACCTGATCGCCTGGGGTTTGGCCTCGGTTTCTCTCGCCCTCCTGCTGACCGACATCGGCTGGGATCGCAAGTACGGCCGCATGGGCCGGCGCACCGGCTCGTAGTTCCGGAAAAGAAAGGGGCCGCCTGACGGCGGCCCCGATCCGGTTACCAGCGGTGGATTGGTAGAGGCGCTTCCTGCCTCGGCCCGAGAGTCAATCTTGGCCGGGCGGCGCGTTACGCGTCGTCCCCCACGCTGGCTAGGCGAATTCCCCGTAGGTCCCGGGGACGCACCTCTACCCGCTGGTACCTCCACTGCCCGTACTGGAAATCTCCACTCTCGGACCACCTCCTTTCCGCGGTTGAAGCCCAGAGTATCAGGCGCTGCGGAGCACGACTGAGAGCTCCAAGCCGCGGTCGAGTGGAACGGTCACCGACTCCAGGGTCGCGTCGGCCTGGCGCGCTCGGGAGTAGGCGCCGAGGGTTTCCTCGTGCGAGAGCACGTTGTCGGCGACCACGAGCGCACCCGGCTCGAGCTGCGGCCGGGCCAGCTGGAAGAGCTCTTCGTAGTCCTCCTTTTCGGCGTCGAGGAAGACCAGGTCGAAGACGTCGTCGATTGCCGGCAGTGTCTCCTTCGCGTCCCCCTCGACGAGGTCGGCCCAGTCCTCCAGGCCCGCCTCCGCGATGTTGGCGTGCCAGGCCTCGGTCTTGCGCGGGTCGCGCTCCAGCGACAGCACGCGCCCGCCCAGGTAGCGGGCCCCGGCCGCCAGCCAGACCGTCGAGTACCCACGCGAGCCGCCGATCTCGAGCACCTCGCAGTCCGTCTGTGGTGCGACCAGGGAGAAGAGGAATTTCCCCGTCGTCGGCTCGACGGCACGGGAGCGCTCCCCCGCCGGAAGGCCCGCCTGCCGTTCGCGGGCGTCCTCCTCCTCGAGGCGCGCGAGCACCGCGCGAACCCGGTCGTCGAGCACCAGCGGGGCAGCCTACGTGACACAGATCCCCCGTTCGGGTCAGAGCGCGTCGGCGGAAGCGGCGAGGGAAAAGGCGATCGGCTTCTCCGAGGCGCAGATCGCCCGCGGCATCACGATGTACGACAGCCGCGGTTGCGACACGTGCAGCGACGGTTTTCGCGGCCGCGTCGGCGTCTTTCAGTTGCTGCTCGTCAACGACGAGATCGCGGAGCTGACGACTCGGCGGCCGAGCCGTGACGTGCTCAAAAACGCGGCCCTCGCGGCCGGCACGCGGACGCTGCACGAGGACGGTCTCGACAAGGTCGCCCGCGGCTTGACGACGCTCGCCGAGCTCGAGCGCGCCCTACCGGAACGCGTTCGCGATCGCCGCTTCCACGTCGCGGCGCACGATGCAGCCGGCGAGGTGGTCGTTGACGACACCGCACGCCTGCATCGCCGCGTGGACCGTCGTCGGCCCGACGAAGCGGAAGCCGGCGCGTTTCAAGCTCTTGGACAGTGCGACTGACTCGGGCGTGGTCGCGACCCAGTCGCGGGAACTCCGGGGCGCCCGGTGTCGGCGCTGGCGATGCTCCCAGACGAGCTCGTTCAGCGGCGTTCCCGCTGTGCGGAGCGCGAGCGTCCCGCGCGCGTTGGCGATCGCCGCCTCGATCTTGCCGCGATGCCGGATGATGCCGGCGTCGCCGACCAGTCGCTTCACGTCGCGCTCGCCGAAGCGCGCAACCCGCTCGGGATCGAACCCGGCGAACGCTGCGCGGAAGTTGTCACGTTTGCGCAGGATGGTCAGCCACGACAGGCCGGACTGGAAGCCTTCGAGGCAGATGCGCTCCAGCAACCCGCGCTCGTCGAGCACGGGGCGTCCCCACTCCTCGTCGTGGTAGGCGACGTACAACGGGTCGCCCGAGCTCCAACACCTCTTGGGCTCAGCCAACCTCCACCTTGACCATCCCGTCGACGACGCGGACGGGGAAGGTCGCGACGGACTCCACCGCGGGGAGTGTCAGCGCGCGGCCGCTGCGGATGTCGATGTTGGCTCCGTGGCGTGGACAGATCGCCACGCCTTCGTCGCAGTCGAACTCGCCTTCGCACAGCGGCCCGTCGTCATGCGAGCACCGGTCCTCGAGCGCGAAGTACTCACCGTTCAGGTTGTAGACCCCGACCGCGAGCGAGCCCGCGTAGACGATCCTGACCGAGCATGAGGGCAGCTCCTCGACTGGGCACACGTCGAGCTCGGGCATCGGCTACTTCAGCTCGAGGTCCGACGAAGCGCCGGCCCACTCCTCCGGGAGGGGCGTTCCCTTCGCCTTGTGCAGTGCGAGCTTCAGCGTCGAAAGCCCGAGCAGCGCGCACTTGAGCCGGACGGGCGTGAGCGGGATCCCGATCTCGTCGAGGAGCTCGTCGCGCGGCAGCGTCGCCACCTCCTGCGCACTCCTTCCACGCACGAGCTCGGTGAGCATCGAGGTGGCCGCCTGCGAGATCGCGCAGCCCCGGCCGGAGAACTTCACCTCGTCGATCGTGTCGCCGTCCTTCCCGAACGCCACGTAGATCGAGACCTCGTCACCGCAGAGCGGGTTCTGTCCCTCGGCCTGGGCGTCGGGCTCCTCGATCAACCCGTGCCCGCGCGGGTTCTTGTAGTGATCCAGGATCACCTCTCGGTACAGCTGGTCGAACTCGCTCACGCCAGAAGCTTATGGGCCTTATGGAGTCCCTCGGCGAGGCGGTCGATCTCTTCCGGGATCGTGTACAGGTAGAAGCTGGCGCGGTTCGTCGCCGCGACCCCGAGCTTCGCCATCAGCGGCTGGCAGCAGTGGTGCCCGGCACGGATGGCGACGCCGTCCATGTCGAGGATCTGCGCGACGTCGTGCGGGTGTACCCCATCGAGATTGAACGAGAGGATCCCGGCGCGCCGCTCCGGCGCCGGCCCGTAGGCGGTCAGCCCGGGTACCTCCGCCAAACGTTCGAGCGCGTAGACGAGCAGGTCGCGCTCGTGCTCCTCGATCGCGTCGAGCCCGACATCGGTGATGTAGTCGACCGCCGCCCCGAAGCCGACCGCCTCCGCAATCGGCTGAGTCCCGGCCTCGAACTTGAACGGGATCTGCCCCCAGGTCGTCTCCTCGAGTGAGACCGAGCGGATCATGTGGCCGCCCAGGTTGAACGGCGCCATCGCCTCGAGCAGGTCTGCTCGGCCCCAGAGCGCTCCGACGCTCGTCGGGCCGCACAGCTTGTGCGACGAAAACGCGAGGAAGTCGCAGTCGAGCTGTTGGACGTCGATCGCATGGTGCGGTGCCGCCTGCGCCGCGTCGACGACCATGATCGCGCCCCGTTCGTGTGCCCACGCAGCCAGCCGTTCGACGGGATTGATCGTGCCCAACGCATTCGAGACGAGGTTGTTCGCGACGACCTTGACGTCGCCGACGCGGGCGATGTCGTCCAGCGCGTCGAGCCGGAGCTCGCCGTGCTCATCGAGCGGGATGGCCTCGAAGGCGGCGCCGGTTCGCTTCGCGATGTACTGCCAGGGCACGAAGTTCGAGTGGTGTTCGAGCTCCGTGACGACGACCACGTCGCCCGGGCCGAGGTTGTCGAGGCCCCAGGCGTAGGCGACGAGGTTGATGCTCTCGGTCGCGCCGCGCGTGAAGATCACCTCGCGCGCCGCCGGCGCGTTGATGAAGCGCGCGACTTTCTCCCGCGCCCCTTCGTACTCCGCGGTGGCGAGCTCGGACAGCGTGTAGACGCCGCGGTGCACGTTGGCGTACGACGTCTCGTAGAACGTGCGCAGCTTGTCGAGCACCTGGCGCGGCTTGTGCGCGCTGACGGCAGAGTCGAGGTACGCGAGCGGCTTGCCGCGCACCTCCTGCTCGAAGATCGGGAAATCGGCGCGGAGTTTCCGCGCATCGAGCTTTGTCTGCGTCGTTACGGCCACCTCGACCATCGTACCGAGGGTCTACGGGCGGAAGCGGACCTCCGCCCGGCGGGCGGTGGCGCGCGTCAACGTGACTCGGAACGAGAAGGGGATGCGGTACGTCTCGCCTTTTACGATCCAGGGTCGCCCGGCCTTCGTCGGCCGCAGCATCAGAACCGCTGACGGCGCGAACTGCGAGGGCGGGTTGCGGCTGTCGACGAAGCGGAACACGAGCCCCCGGAACGGCTGAGAGCGGTACTCGATCCACCAGGAGCCCTGCGAGGTGTCGACGATCAGCGCCTGGGCAAACTTGGAGACGGACGTCGGCGGCGCCAGCACGTAGCTCTTCGGGGCGGAGACGTGCGGCTGGGACGGGATCCACCCGAGGATGTACTTCTCGTAGGCGCTGAAGTCGAGCATGCCGCTGCCCATGGGACTGAGCGTGTCGCCGGTCTCGTCGATGCCGCAGCGCACCGGGCTGGTGGTGCAGTCCGAGGCCTGCGCGTGTCCGAGCCCGAAGGTGTGGCCGAGCTCATGCAGGAGGAGAGGGACGGTCGGCTCCCTCGTCAGCATCACCTGGTGCCCGAGCGTCTCGCCGAGGAAGCCGCAGTGGCTGTCGGCGAGCGTGTAGACGATGTCGTCGTAGAGGTCGGGATTGAACCCGGCGCGGTCGGCGGCTTGTCTTGCGGGCGCCACGACCGCGTCGAGGCCGCGGGTCGAGATGCCGCAGCTCGAGCTCGTGGCGAGCACGGGCAGCCAGGGCGTCACGTCGACGCGCAGGCGGACCTGGCCGAACGAGGAGATCTCGAAGAACGCATTCGCCTGGCTGACAGTCCGCTCGACCTCGGCAACGGAGTACGGCTTCGACCCGGCCGACGCGAGAATGAGCAGCACATGCTCATCGCCCTTGGCTGCGGCGCCGGCTGAGGGCAGCGCGACGGCTGCAAGCAGGGCCGCCACCGCATAGAGCGGCGCTCGGGCCACGGCCGGAGTATGCGCCTTTCCGCATCCGAAGGAGGCCTTCGGCGGTTGGTGTCAGCGGCGAGACAGGATCGTGACGGTCATCTTCGTGGTCGAGGCGAGCGTGGCGCTGGCGACGACGACGCAGCTGTCCGGGTGGGCGAACGGTAGGACGACAGCCTTGGTGATGGGCGTCATGCCGTTGGCCTTCCCGGTGCCCTTCTTCTTCTTCGTGCCCTTCCGGCATTGGATCGAGTACCCGCCGACGGTCCGGATGTTGGGCGAGGCGGTCACCTTCATCCGGATCGCGGCCGGCCTGATCGCCGTTCCGGAGGCGGCGGCGACGGTGTACCTCCCGGACGCCTTCCCCTGGGCGATGATCTTCCAGCCGGATGCAAGCGCGACTGCTGGCACGACGAGGGCCACGACGGCAACAACGAGGATTCGTCTCATGTTCTCTGTCTAGCGCAGGCGGCGGGGGACGTCTAGGGAGAGTGCGTCACGAGCCGGCCGGGGATGGCGATCGTCTTGCCGCCTGGTTGTGCAGCAGGTCGCCCTGCGGCACCGCCGCCAGTGCCACCGCCGTCGCCAAGACGCCGAGTGACACCATCGCTAAGCCTGTGGGATCCTGGCCTCGAGTGCGGTTGCGAGTGCCTCGCGCACGGGCGCGAGCTCGACGCGTGCGAGCACGTCCTCGAAGAAACCGCGCACGATCAGGCGTTCCGCCTCGCTGCGTGAGAGCCCGCGCGCCATCAGGTAGAAGAGCTGGTCGCGGTCGACGCGGCCGACGGTGGCGCCGTGGGTGCAGCGGACATCGTTCGCCATGATCTCGAGCCCCGGGATCGGCACCGCGTGCGTGGTCGGGGAGAGCATCAGGTTCCGGTTCTCCTGGTAGGCGTTCGTCTTCTGCGCATCGGGCTCGACGCGAATCATTCCGCGCCAGACGGCCGTCGACCGGTCGCGCAACGCGCCCTTGAACGCAAAGTCGGACGTCGTGTTCGGCGCGATGTGCTCCTGGAACGTGTCGTAGTCGAGATGCTGCTCGCCGTCGGTGAAGTACGCGCCCGTCACCCGCGAGGTCGCGCCCTGCCCGGCGAGGTCGTTCTGGATCCGCACCTTGCCCTTCTTCGACCCGAATCCGCCAGTGACCCAGTCGAGCTCGGCGTCGCGCTCAACGCGGGCGTGATGCGACGCGAAGTGCCAGGTTTCCCGCGAGAGATTCTGCAGCGAGACGTACTCGAGCTTCGCTTCCTCCTCGACGAAGAGCTCGACCGCGGCGTTCGTATACGCGCTCAGATCCGGCGTTGCGGACACGACCTCCTCGACCAAGGTGAAGCGGGCGCCTCGGTCGGCGATCACAAGCAGGCGCCAGAACATCGCTGCGTCGGAGGCCGAGTTCGTGATCCGGACGTAGAGCGGCTTGTCCAGCTGGACGTTCTTGGGGACGTGCACGAGCAGGCCGTGCTGCCAGACCGCCGCATTGTGCGCCGCGAACTTCTCGTCCCAGCCGACGAGCGAGTAGAGGTGGTCGTGCTCTTCGCCGAGCTGGGTGAACGTGACCCCGTCGGGCGCACGCTCGATCGTGACGCCGGCCTCGGTGATCGTGGCCAGCCCGGCCACGTCGAGGTCGAGCATCGTCGCTCCGGGTCCCGTCCCGTGGTCAGACCGTCGGACCTGTTCGAAAGCGTCGGGATCGAAGCCCTTCAGGTCCGTGAAGCGCCAGTGCTCCTCCGTCGTGTCGGGGAGCGGCAGCTCGCGGTAGCGCTCGACTGCTTTCGGGTTGCTCACGGCGCGTATCTCCGATGCAGGATGAGGGCATTGCCGTCGGGGTCGGCGAGGAAGGCCATACGACAGACCCCTGAGTCGCGCGTCCCGACGAACTCGACGCCCTTCGCCTCCAGCTCCGCGCGTGCGGCCTCGACGTCCTCGACGCGCAGGGCGATATCGCCGCAGCCGTTCGTCTGGAACTCCAGATCGGCCTCCGTGGGATCGAACAGCGCCAACGTGACGTTGCCTGCCTCGAACTCGGTCGGGACTCGCGGGTTCTGGGTGAGGCCGAGGACGTCGCGGTAGAACGCGATCGAGCGCTCGTAGTCGCGCGTCGGGACGTTCACGAAGTCGACCCGCTCGACCTTCATCTCGGTGCGTAGCGCCGATGCAACATCAGAGAGTTCCCGTCGGGATCCCTGAAGAACGCCATCTGGCACACACCTGTGTCGCGAGTCTCGCCCTCGAACACGATTCCCTGCGCCTCCAGCGCGCTACGTGCCGCTGCGACGTCGGGGACGCGCATCGCGATCCCGGCCGGGCTCGGCGCGAACTCCTGGCCGATGCTCGCGGGATTGAACACGTCGAGCGTCACCTGGCCGAGCGTGAACTCCAGGTCGTTCTCGCCCTCGGTCTCGATCGGAAGCCCGAGCGTCTCGCCGTAGAAGTGCTTCGCCCGCGGGATGTCTTGCGTCAGCACCGACACGAAGTCGACGCGCTCAACGTCGATCAACCAACCGACCCTTCCATCTGCAACTGGATCAGGCGGTTCATCTCGACCGCGTATTCGAGCGGGAGCTCCTTCGTGATCGGCTCTACGAAGCCGGAGACGATCAGCGCCGACGCCTCCGCCTCGGACAGGCCGCGTGACATCAGGTAGAAGAGCTGCTCCTCGCCGATCTTCGACACAGTCGCCTCGTGGCCGATGTCGACATCGTCGGCGTCGATCTTCATGTACGGGTAGGTGTCGGAGCGCGACTCCTCGTCGAGGATCAACGCGTCGCAGACGACCTTCGACTTCGAGCCGACTGCGCTCTTCCCGACCTCGAGCAGGCCGCGGTAACCCGCGCGACCGCCGTTCTTGGAGATCGACTTCGAGGTGATCACGGACGATGTCTTCGGCGCCATGTGCACGGCCTTGCCCCCCGCGTCCTGGTGCTGTCCGTTGCCGGCGAACGCGATCGAGAGCACCTCACCGTGCGCACGCTCGCCGAGGAGCCAGATCGCCGGGTACTTCATCGTCAGCTTCGAGCCGAGATTCCCGTCGACCCACTCCATCGTCGCGCCTTCGTAGGCGACGGCGCGCTTCGTGACGAGGTTGTAGACGTTGTTCGACCAGTTCTGGATTGTCGTGTAGCGGCAGCGCGCGTCCTTCTTGACGATGATCTCCACGACCGCGCTGTGCAGCGAGTCGGTGGAGTAGATCGGGGCCGTGCAGCCCTCGACGTAGTGCACGTATGCGCCCTCGTCGACGATGATCAGCGTCCGCTCGAACTGCCCCATGTTCTCGGCGTTGATGCGGAAGTACGCCTGCAGCGGCATCTCGATGTGCACACCCGGCGGGACGTAGATGAACGAGCCACCCGACCAGACGGCCGAGTTGAGCGCCGCGAACTTGTTGTCGTTCTGCGGGATGATCGTCCCGAAGTACTGCTTGACCAGGTCCTCGTGCTCGCGCAGGCCTGAGTCCATGTCGAGGAAGATCACGCCCTGCTTCGTCAGGTCTTCTTGCAGCTTGTGGTAGACGACCTCGGACTCGTACTGAGCGCCGACCCCGGCGAGGTACTTCTTCTCCGCCTCGGGGATGCCCAGCTTGTCCCAGGTGTCCTTGATGTCGGCCGGCAGATCCTCCCACGAGTTGGCCTGTTTCTCGGTCGGCTTGATGTAGTAGTAGATGTTCTCGAAGTCGATCTGCGTCAGGTCGCCACCCCACATCGGCAGCGGCCGCGCCATGAAGTAGTCCAGCGACTTGTGCCGGAACTTGCGCATCCACTCCGGCTCCTTCTTGTGCTCCGCGATCGCCTCGACAACCTCGTGGGAGATGCCGCGTCCCGACTTGTAGAAGTACGCCTCGGCCTCGTCCGGATTCGAGAAGCCGTACTGGTATTCCTCACGGATCTGCTTGACAGTTTCGGTTTCGGTGGCCATCAGGCCGCCTTTCCGTAGCGTTCGTAACCCTCGGCCTCGAGCTTGTGGGCAAGCTCGGGACCTCCTTCTTCCACGATACGTCCGCCGACCATCACATGCACGAAATCGGGCTCGATGAAGTTGAGGATGCGTTGGTAGTGGGTGATCACCAGAGCTCCCATGTCCGGGCCCACGAGCTCATGGACGCCGTTCGCGACGACCCTGACCGCGTCGATGTCGAGGCCGGAATCGGTCTCGTCGAGCACCGCGATGCGCGGCTTCAGCATCGCGAGCTGGAGGATCTCGATCCGCTTCTTCTCGCCGCCGGAGAACCCGTCGTTGAGGTAGCGGGAGGCGAGCTCGCGCGAGACCTGGAGTCGGTCCATCTGCGCGAGCAGCTCCTTGCGGAACTCGGGGATCGGGATCGGATCGTCGTCGCCCTTGTTGCGGGCCTTGCGGACGGAGTTGATCGCGCTGCGCAGGAAGTTCGTCACGGTGACGCCCGGCACTGCGTGCGGGTACTGGAACGCGAGGAAGAGGCCGCGCTGCGCGCGCTCGTCCGCCTCCATCTTCAGCACGCTCTCGCCGTCGAGCCGGATGTCACCGTCGGTGATCTCGTACGCGGGGTGGCCCATCAGGGCGTACGCCAGCGTCGACTTGCCGGAGCCGTTCGGGCCCATGACGGCGTGCACCTCGTTCGTGTTCACGGCGAGGTCGACCCCTTTGACGATCTTGGTGCCGTCCTCGAGGGCGACGTGCACGTTTTTCAGCTCCAGAAGTGCCATTTCTCCTTCGTACAGTGCCAGTCTTCAGCCTGGCTTGGCCGTAATTTCTCCAACATCCCGTCCCTTGGTGAGAAGCGGCCTCCAAGGCCTGCTAGTAGCCCCATCGTACCCAACCCCAGCCCCGCTCCGATCAGGGCGCGGTTCAGGCGCAACCAGGTCCATGCGGTGGTGCTGCTCGAGCGCTCGTCGAAGCGTCCGTGAGCGCCCGGGTCGCCGGGCAGCGGCTCGAAGAGATTGTCGGGCGAATCCGTCGGCTTCGGCCCCTCCGTGTGCTCGCTTGTCCAGCCCGTGCGCAGGAGGACGAGGTCGCCGGTCTCGGCGGCGAGCCCTTTGCCCCCGGCCGCCTCGATCTCCGCGAGCGTGCCGTCGAGCGCCTCACGCGTACGTGCGCCGACGACGACCTTGGCCCCCCGCCGCGCCGCCGCGACGGCGATTGCCCGGCCCAGGCCGTACGACCCGCCTCCGATTACGACCACCTGCTCGCCCAGCGGCCTCTTGCGGCTCATCCGGGTCGTCTTTCCCGCGCCCGAGCCTCCAAACCGCTACCCTGAGGCCATGCCGAACATCGGGACCGGGGAGATCATTCTCCTCCTGCTGCTTGCCCTCCTGCTCTTCGGCGCGAAGCGCCTGCCGGAGATCGGACGCTCGATGGGCCGCGGCCTCCGCGAGTTCAAGGACTCGGTCAGCGGCAAGGATCACGACGACGAGCCGGCCGAGCTGCCGATGCAGACGACCGACACAACGGTTGCCGCGCGCGAGCGCGAACGCGACCCGGTGTAACAATGCTCCGCCTCCCGCGGCGCCTGCGTCACGGCGAGGAGGCGACGCTGGTCGAACACCTCGACGAGCTTCGGACGCGCATCTTCGTGTGCCTCGGTGCCCTGCTGATCGGGCTCATCGTCGGCTACGTTCTGCACCGGCACCTGATCCACTGGCTCAACCGTCCGCTGCCTGAAGGACGCCTCGGGCGGCCGATCACGTTCGGGGTCGCGGAGCCGTTCCTGACCTCGTTCAAGATCAGCCTCTACGCGGGCTTCCTGCTCGCGCTGCCCGTGATCCTGTGGCAGCTCTGGGCGTTCTTCGCGCCCGCGCTGGAGGAGTCCAAGCAACGTGGCGTTCTGCTCTTCGTCTTCCTGGCGACGGTGTTGCTCGCGACCGGAATCGTCTTCGGCTACTTCGTCGCGCTGCCGGCGGCAGTCCACTACTTGACGAACTACGACAAGTCGCTCTACGACATCAAGTTGCGCGCGCGCGACTACTACTCCTTCGCCACGATGGTGATGTTGGCGATGGCGGTCGTCTTCGAACTCCCGATCTTCGTGCTGGCCCTGGTCCGGCTCGGCATCCTGTCGACGAGGCGGCTGCGCCGAGAACGGCGACTCGGCTACTTCGTCGTGGCCTGCATCGCGGTCGCGCTTCCCGGCATCGACCCGGTCACCACCGTGATCGAGGGTATTCCACTGATCATTTTGTACGAGGGGTCGATCTGGCTTGCCGTGCTGGTTGAACGCCGGGCGGCTCGAATGGAACCGGCTAGCCTTACCGAGCCGTGAACCGGGTTCTCTCCGCTGATTGGGTTCTGCCGGTCGAGGGCCCGCCGATCGAGGACGGGGCGATTGCGATCGAGAACGGCCGCATCGCCGCGCTCGGACGCGCGGCCGAGCTCGGCGAGGGAACGCGTTACGACGACGCGGTGATCCTTCCGGCCTTCGTCAATGCGCACTCGCACCTCGAGTACGCCGTGTATGCCGGCTTCGGCGATTCGCTCACCGACTTCGCCGAGTGGATGCAGCTGCACACCGAACGGAAGCGCCGGATCGGTTGGGACGAGTACGTGGCGATCGCACGGCTCGGCGCGGCCGAGTGCCTGCGCTCCGGGATCGCGACGGTCGGAGACTGCAGCTTCAGCGGCGCGGCGGCCGTGGCGATGGACGAGCTGGGACTCCGCGGCGTCGCGTACCTCGAGGTGTTCGGGGCCGATCCCGAAGAGTCGCTGACGCAGTTCGAGGAGCTTCGCTCGCGCGCCGCGGAGCACTTCAACGACCGCGTTGCCCTTGGCGTGTCCCCGCACGCGCCGTACAGTATTTCGCCGGCCGTCTACCACGCGTGCGCGGAGCTCGGCCTGCCGATCGCGACGCACACCTCCGAGAGCGAGTCGGAGGTGCGGTATCTCCTCGACGGCGGCGGGGCGTGGGGGGCGATCACCTGGCTCGTCGATCCACCGGGGACGACCGGAACGCGCCTGCTCGCGCGCGAGGGCCTGCTCGGCCCCAACGTCCTCGCTGCGCACTGCGTCGTCGTCGAGCCGGACGAAATCGCGCTGCTCGCGGAGTACGACGTCGCGATCGCGCACTGTCCGCGCTCGAACGCGTACGTCGGTTGCGGCATCGCGCCGCTACGCGAATTGCGCGCCGCCGGCTTGCGGGTCGGCGTCGGCACCGACGGCGTCTCGTCGACTCCGTCCCACGACTACTTCGACGAGCTCCGGGCCGTCGTGATGATGGCGCGTGCGCGTGAGCGCCGGCCGGACGCGATGACGGCGGTGGAAGCGCTGGAGCTCGGAACGCTGGGCGGGGCGCGGGCGCTCGGCCTCGACGCCGAGACCGGCTCTCTGGCACGGGGGAAGCGTGCAGATCTGACCGTCGTCTCTCTTGCCGACTCGCCGTATCTGCCGGTCGAGGATCCCGCAGCGGCCGTCGTCTTCGGCGGCTCGCCGGCTCGTGTGCTTGCAACGTTCGTCGACGGGGAAGCGCGTTACGAGAAGGGAGGAATGGATTGGCACGAGCTGACCGCCGCCGCGCACAGCGCGAGGCGCGCCATGCTCGCCGTACCACCGGCCGCAGAGCCGGTGGTAGCGGCGCCGCACGCGTAGCCGACAACACGATGTTCTTCCCCCGCCTGCGCAACCAGGCGAAGTGGGCGTTCGTCGTTTTGATCCTCGTGTTCGCGGGTGGGTTCGTCTTTCTCGGCGTCGGCTCCGGCGGGCTCGACCTCGGACAGCTGCTGCGCGACGCGTTCGGGAACAAGGGCTCGTCCACCGGCTCGCTGTCGAAGGCTGAGCAGGCGGTGCGGGACCGGCCACTCAACGCGCCGGCCCGTCGGACCCTCGCCCAGATCCTCGAGAACAAGGGGCGTACGGACGAGGCGATCTCCGCCTGGCTCGCGTACGGGAGGCTGCGGCCGAAGGACGCAACCGCTCTCCGCCATCTCGGCGATCTCGAGCTCGGCCAGGCCAACGTCTACGCCCAGCAGGCTCAGCTAGCCTCGCTCGCCGAGACGGAGGCCGGCGTAGGAGCCGCGTTCCATCCGACGACCGGAAAGCTCGGCCAGGCGCTCGCCCAGGATCCGATTGCCACGGCTGCCGCGAACAAGGCGAACGCGGAGCTCCAGACCGCGTCGACGAAGTACCAAACTGCTGCGGCGCAGGCGATCTCCACGTACCAGCAGATCGTCAAGCTCCAGCCGAAGAACCAGGAGCCGCTCTTCTTGCTCGCCCAGGCTGGTGAGACGCTGCACCAGTCCAAGATCGCCATCAATGCGTACAAGCGCCTGCTCGCGTTCGACCTCGACCCGACCACGAAGGCGCAGATCCGGGACCGGATCAAGACCTTGGGAGGTTAGACTCCGCGCCGACGGGAAGAGGCGGTCAGGAGCCACCACCGGGGGAAGATGAACTTCGACATCAAGACAGAACAGCTGGGAGACGATGCCTATGTGATCTCGCTCGCCGGCGAGGTCGACCTGTACACGGCCCCCGAGTTCAAGCAGCAGCTGCTCGAGGTGATCGGGCAGGGCGGTAAGCAGGTCATCGTCGACTTCAGCGACACGACGTTCATCGATTCGACGACGCTCGGCGTGCTCGTCGGCGGCGTCAAGCGACTGCGCACGAACGACGGACAGCTCTCGCTCGTCTGCAGTGACCGCAACATCACCAAGATCTTCGAGATCACGGGCCTCGACCGCGTCTTCACGATCTATCCAACCCGCGACGAGGCCGTCTCCCAGCTCAAGGCGGCTCACCAGCCTCCTGCATAGAGTGCGGCCGCTGTTTGCCGCCGCCGGCGGGGTGGCGCTGGCGATTGCGCTGGCCGCTTGTGGAACCGGGGGCATCTCGAAGGGTGCGGCCGACCAGGAGCACGGCAAGAAGCTCTTCCTCGGCAAGGGCCAGTGCGCCGGCTGTCACACGCTGGCTGCGGCGGGATCGACCGGAACGATCGGGCCCAACCTCGACGACGCGTTCGCGCAGGCGCGCGCCGACGGGTACAAGGAGAGCGCGATCCGGAACATCGTCCACGAGCAGATCAAGTACCCCGGCCAGTACGAGATCGCGCAGAACAATCCGAGTTTCCTGAGCGTCAACATGCCGGCCAACCTGGTGCGAGGCCAGGACGCGGAGGACGTTGCCGCGTTCGTGGCAGCGAATGCCGGCCTGCAGGGGTTCGCGGAGTCGCAGCTGATCAGCGGCACGAACGGCAAGCAGATCTTCCAGAAGAAGTGCGCGGGCTGCCACACGCTCAAGGACGCCGGCACGACCGGCACCATCGGGCCGAATCTCGACCAGCTCATGCCCGCGTTCCCGATCGTGCGGAGGCAGGTGACGAACGGCGGCGTGAAGATGCCGGCCTTCAAGGCCGTGCTGAACAAGGCGCAGATCGACGCGGTCGCGAGGTACGTCGCGGCGCACGCCGGCAAATAGTGCCGCGCGACATCCAGGCGTTCGTCGAGGCCGGCCGCGGACGCCTGCCCGGGTTGCTCGGCGTCGAGATCGACGAGATCGAGGAGGGGCACGTGCGGATGCGCTTGCCGCTGCGGCCGGAGCTGCTGGCACCGAATGGTTACCTCCATGCCGGAACGGTCGTCACGCTGGCCGACTCCGCGTGCGGCTACGGGTGCATCGCGTCGTTACCGGAGGGCGCGACCGGCTTCACGACGATCGAGCTGAAGACGAACTTCCTCGCGACGGCGCTCGAAGGAACGCTGAGCGCAGAGTCCCGCCTTGTCCACGCCGGCCGCACGACGCAGATCTGGGATGCGACCGTCAGCGACGACGCGGGCAAGGCGCTCGCGCTCTTCCGCTGCACCCAGCTGCTGCTGTACCCAACGTCAGGGGTCTGACCCCAAAGGGTCAGACCCCAGCCTTTCGATCAGTTGCGGATGTCCTCGCGTTCGCGTTCGAGGTCGACGACCACGTGCGTGATCGGGACGGCAAAGCGTTCGCGCGCCTTTTCGACCACGCCGCGCTCGAGCCAGTTCGAGCGGCCCTCCGGATGGGTGGAGATGATGATCTCGTCCGCGCCGAACGTGCGCAGGGCGTCCTCCATCGCCTGCACCGGATCGCCGTCGCCGACCTCGCCGCGGGCCTGGACGCCGGCTTCGGCGAGCTTCGCCAAGCTGGCGTCGAGCCGCTCCTGAGCCGCGGCGCGCGCCTCGTCCTCGTCGGACACCCAGTGCTTCAACGGGGAGTTGAGCGCCGGTGTGACGACGAGCACCTCCTCGCGGACGTCGAGGCTCCGCTCCAGGATCATCGAGCGCAGCGTGTGGCCGCCGACGGTCTCGTTCGCGACCACGAGGATCCGTCGCTCGCCCGCAGCGTGCGGGCGGGGCGCCGTTTGTGGCGGCCGCTCCTCGCGCCGCGCGTGCAGCCACCAGCCGAGCACGACCGCGCTGAGCGCGATGAAGACGCCAAGGCCGGCCCACTTCCCGCCCGCGACGGCGGCGACCACGATTGCTCCGAAGTAGCCAATCGACGCGATCAGGAACCTGAAGGCCTCGGCCTCGCTACGGAGCGGATTGATCACGGATGGCCTGTCCAGTCTCGTCGATGGATGCCTGGGTCGCGAGCACCAAGCCAGGGGCCGCACTCGCTCGCAGCCAAGGCTGTCAGCCTTGGTAAGAGCGAGGGTGGGCTCTGGCGCAGCGTGATCGCGGGCCAGGCGCCACCGGACGGGGCTGGGCAGGCCATCTAGATCAGATAAACGGTGGAATACACGACGATCCACATTACGTCCACGAAGTGCCAGTAGATCCCGCCGATCTCGACCCCGTGGTGGTGCTCGGGGGAGAAGTGGCCGCGGAAGGCGCGGACGGTCATGACGAGCAGGATCGACAGGCCGACGAAGACGTGTGCTCCGTGCAGGCCCGTCAGCGAATAGAAGATCGTTCCGAACGCGCCGTCGTGTGGAGCGAACCCGACGCGTGAGTACTCGCGCGCCTGCGTCAGCAAGAACACCAAGCCCATCAGGAACGTCAGCAGCAACCCGGCTTGCAGTCCGGCTCGGTTGCCGCGCTTGATCGACTGCAGCGCCCAGTGCATGGTGAAGGAGGACGTGACGAGGATCGCCGTGTTCACTCCGGCGACGAAGATCGGGAGCTCGAACTGTTTCGGCGGCCAGTCGATGCCGCCCACGACCCGCACGAAGAAGTAGGCGGTGAAGAACGAGCCGAAGAGCATGATCTCCGAGGCGATGAAGAGCAGCATCCCGAGCACCGACGCGCTGACGCGGGAGCTCTGGTGCGCGACGGGCGGCCCGTGGTGTGCGGCTTCGGCGTGCGAGCTCACGCAGGCACCTCCTCCTTCGCGGTCACGTGCTCCACCGGCACGCCGGTCTCGCTGCGCAGGCGCTCGACGAGGTCGCGTCGCAGCCAGCCCGACTTCTCGGGCCCGAAGGTCGAGACGATGATCTCGTCCACCCGCTCTTCGCGCATCGCCTCGAGCGCGGCGGAGAACGGATCAGGATGGGCGACCTGGCCGTGCGCGTCGATCCCGGCGCCGCGCAACTCGGCAACGGCGCGCTTGAGCCGACGTTCCGCCTCCGGATGGGCGCCCTCCGACGGGTCGCTCTGCGGCGAGATGATCAGGAAGCTCGCGTCGCCGCGCTGTGCGCGCTGCTTCACCTTGTCGAGCAGCGCCTCGCCGAGCACCGTCTCGTTCGCGATCACGAGCACGTTCTGCTGGCCGGTTTCGGCCGTGACGTCGACCACGACGTGCTCGACCGGCCGCGAGCCGGCGACGGCCCGGATCCGGTCGATTACGTTCTTCCGCAGCCAGCCGGACTTCTGCTGCGGGTGGGTGGCGACGATCAGCTCGTCGACCGGCGGCTCCAGCTGCGCGAGCGCGTCGCGCACGGCCGTGACCGGGTCGCTCTCGACGACCAGTCCGTGCGCAGAGATGCCCTCCTCGCGCAGCATCGAGAGCGTCCGGTCGAGCCGGCGGCCCGCCGCGGCCCGGCGTGTGTCCTCGTAGACGACGTAGCCGCGGCGCGGCTGGTTGACCGGGCAGATCACCGTGACGCGGAGATCCGCCGCGCGGTGCCGCTCCACGGCCTCGATCAGCGTCCGGCCGGTGACCGTCTCGTTGGCGACGACGAGTAAATGCATCAGCGCACCGGTACTTCCTCGGCTGCCCGGTCGCCGTTGAGGACGGCGTGGCGTGCGCCGGGGACGCCGTACTCGTACGGATTCCCGACCACCTGCGGGATCTCGTCGAAGTTGAACACCGGCGGCGGCGACGACACCTGCCACTCCAGCGTCAGCGATCGCCACGGATTGCCCGGGGCGATCGCCCCGCGGCGCATGCTCGTGACCATGTTGTAGAGGAACACGATTGTCGAGGCGCCGAGGAAGAACGACGCGCACGAGATGAAGAGGTTCCAGTGCGCGAACATCGGGTCGTAGTCCGAGACGCGGCGCGGCATTCCCTGCACCCCGATCAGGTGCATCGGGAAAAACGTCGCGTTGAACCCGACGAACGTCAACCAGAAGTGCAGCTTCCCAAGGCGCTCGTCGTACATGCGACCGGTCATCTTCGGGAACCAGTAGTAGATCCCGGCGAAGATCGTGAAGAGCGAGCCGCCGAAGAGCACGTAGTGGATGTGCGCGACGATGAAGTACGTGTCGCTGACGTGGATGTCGATCGGGACGGCGCCGAGGTAGATCCCGGACAGTCCGCCGATCACGAACATCGAGACGAAGCCGGTGGCCCATAACATCGGCGTCGAGAAGTTGATCTTCCCCTCCCACATGGTCGCCAGCCAGGAGAAGACTTTGATCCCCGTCGGCACCGCGATCATCAGCGTCGTGATCATCATCGGCACGCGCAGCCACGGCGCCATGCCCGACACGAACATGTGGTGCGCCCAGACCGAGAAGCCGAGCACGAGGATCGCCATCAGCGAAAGCGCCATCAGCCGGTAGCCGAAGATCGGCTTCCGCGACATCGCGGAGATCACCTCCGACGCGATCCCGAATCCGGGCAGCATCATGATGTACACCGCCGGGTGTGAGTAGAACCAGAAGATGTGCTGGTACCCGAGTGGGTAGCCGCCGCCTCCGCCCGGGATGACGTCGAAGAAGTGCGTGTGCATGACGCGGTCGAACATGACGAAGAACTGCGAGCCGGCGATGAACGGCGTCGCGATCACGACGAGCAGGGACGTCGTGAAGTTCGCCCACACGAGCAGCGGCATGCGCCAGAACGTCATCCCCGGCGCGCGCATCGTGATGATGGTGACCAGGAAGTTGAGGGCGGTCATGATCGAGCTCGCGCCCGCCCACTGCACGCCCATGTTGAAGAAGATCGTCCCCAGCGGCTGGTGCACCGACAGCGGCGCGTAACCGGTCCACCCCGACGCGAACGCGCCGCCGGGCACGAGGAAGCTCGACAGCATCATGATTCCGGCGATCGGCAGCAGCCAGTACGACAACGCGTTCAAGCGTGGGAACGCCATGTCCGGAGCGCCCAGCATCAGTGGCACGACGAAGTTCGCGATTCCCGCGAACGCCGGGATCACGAACAGGAAGATCATCAGCGACGCGTGGACGGAGAACAGCCCGTTGTACGTCTGGTTGTCGAAGTACTGCATCCCCGGCTTGGCGAGCTCGGCGCGAACGAGCATCGCGAGCAGGCCGCCGGCGAGGAAGAAGAAGATCGTGGTGGTCAGGTACTGGATCCCGATCACCTTGTGGTCGGTGTTGACGCGGAAGTAGTCGCGCCAGCTGTAGGCGCCGTGTCCGGAGTGATCCTCAGGCTGCGTCGGCGCGCCGATGGCGTAGCGCGCCCAGTAGTCGAAGGCCCCGATCCCCGCGAGGAAGCCGATCGGCCCGGCGATGAGCGCCGCGACGAGCACGATGATCGAGCCGAACCAGATCGGATGCCAGCCGCCCCACCAGCGGCAGAGGACGACGATCCCGGAGCCGATGCCGAAGAACAACGGCGCCATCCACGCCGCCCGCAGGAAGCCCGGGTAGATCAGCCGCCGCCACCCGCCCGGCGGGGGCGGCAGGCCCCGGTGGACCGGGTGCGGATCGTGCTCGGCGGCGACGATCGAGGTCACGACGGCCCCTGCTTCGCCGCCCACTTGGCGAAGGCGCCGGCCTTCATCACGATCACGCGCGAGCGCATCAACGCGTGGCCGACCCCGCACAGCTCGGTGCAGATGACGGGATAGGTGCCGACGCGGTTCGGCGTGATGTGGAGGGTCGGGTGGATGCCCGGCACGACATCCTGTTTCTGCCGGAACTCAGGCACCCAGAACGAGTGGATCACGTCTTTCGACGTCATGCGCAGCACCACGGAACGATTGACCGGCAGGCGCAGGATGTCGGACGCCTTGTTGCCGAACTCCGGGTAGCGGTAGCTCCAGAAGAACTGCTGCGCCGTCACGTCGACGCGCAGCGGGTTCGCGCCCTGTGCGTCGTCTTTGGCGAGGACGATCGCGCTGACGATCGCGATCGAGGTGACGAGCAGGGCCGGCACGGCCGTCCAGATGATCTCGAGCCCGGTGTGGCCGTGGATGGGCGGGCCGTCGGAGTCGTCGTCCGGCTTGGCGCGGAACTTCCACACCGCGAACACGCTGACCGCGGCCACGATCGAGAAGACGAAGATGCAGATGCCGGTCACGAACCAGAACACGAAGTCGATGCGACCCGCCTCGCGCGACGCCGGCTGCGGCAGCCAGCCGGGGATGACTGCGAACGCGGACGCGATGGCGCCGGCAAGGACGCCGATCACGATCAGCTGGACGATCGAGCCCCTCCGCACGGACGCCGCGAGCCTACTTGACCGGAAGGTGGGGGTGCGGCGGTTTTCGACGGGCGCCGGGCGGGAATCTCAGGTGTACATCCAAGGAGGCTAAATGGGAATCGGAGCCGGAATCTTCCTGATCGCGATTGGTGCAATCCTCACATTCGCCGTCAATGCGTCGTCGAGCGCGGTGAACGTCGACGCTGTCGGCTGGATCCTGATGGGGGTCGGCCTCGCGAGCGTCCTGCTCTCGCTGATGTTCTGGCAGTCGTGGGCAGGGCCTGGCTACTGGACTCGCCGGCGCACCACGTACGTCGACGAGGGCCCCCCGCCTACGTTCTAAGGCGGTCTACTCGTCGCGCTCGCGGTCGGGCTCTGTCTCGTCCGCGAGCGCCGCGGGCTTGCCGCCGAACATCCCCTTGAGCCAGCGACGTAGCCTGCGCGCCGCGAAGCTCTCGTCGACGTCGCCGTGAGCCTCCGAGTCCGGCAGATCGTCCCGATCGTCGTCGCCGGGTGTCTCAGCCCACAGGACGGCGCCGCTCATGCCGCAACTCTGTCATGGTCGAACCGCTTTTTCTAGTTCGCCAGTGGTAATTCCGCCACAAAGGTCGAACCGCCGTGTCCGCTGGACTCGACCCAGATGCTTCCGCCCATCCGCTCGAGCAGCTCCCGGCTGATGTACAGGCCCAGCCCGGTGCCCCCGACGCCGCGGGCCAGGCCGGGATCGAGGCGGTAGAACTTCTCGAAGATGCGGCGGTGCTCGGCCGGCGGGACCCCGAGACCGTCGTCGCGCACCGAGAAGCGCAGGCGCGAGCCCGCGAGCGAGACGTCGACGTGGACGCGGCCGCCGTCGGGGGAGTACTTGACGGCGTTGTCGACGAGATTCGTCAGGACCTGGCGGATCTTGTCCGGGTCGGCGGCGACCGGCGAGACGTGCTTCGGCGCCGAGAGCTCGAGCTTGATGCTCGGTGGGATGTAGTGCCGGGCGGCCTCGACCACGCTGCGCGCGAGCGCAACGCCGTCGCACGGCTCGATCACGATCCGCATTCCGTCTGACTCGAGGCGGCTCACCCAGAGAACGTCGTTGACGATGCGTGCCAGCCGGTCCGATTCGCTCGCGATCACCTCGAGCAGGCCGATTCGCTGTGGTTCGCCGAGCAGGACGTCCTCGCGCCGGAGCGTCAGCGCGGCGCCGTAGATGGCCGCGAGCGGCGTGCGCAGCTCGTGTGAGATCGTGGAGACGAAATCGGACTTCAGCGTCTCGACCGCGCGCTCTTCCGTCAGGTCGCGGAACGCGTAGACGCTGCCGTCGTCGAAGCCGACCCCGGTGATCGAGAGCCAGAGCTCTCGGTCGTTCACGTTCACAGCCTGCGTCGACGGCCGTAGTCCGCTGGTTTGCGCGAGCGCCTCGATCGACCCCCAGCCGGCGAAGACCTCGGCGGCGGGGCGGCCGACCGCGTCGCGGGCCTCCAGGCCGGTGATCTGTTCGGCGGCGGGATTCCAGAGCCGGATCACCCCCGTGTTGTCGACGAGCGCGACCCCGTCTGCGACGTGCTCCACGACGAGTGCCGCTCGGGCGCGCCGCTCGGCTTGGCGGTAGAGCCGCGCGTTGTCGACTGCGACCGCGGCGCGGCGGCCGAGGTGCTTCGCGAAATCCAGGTCGTCCTCGTCGTAGAGTTGCTCCGGGTCGGCCGAGACGAGCATGAGCGCGCCGAACGTCCGGCCGGCCGCCGTCAGCGGAACGCACATCGCGGACTCCATGCCGAGTTGTCGCAACACCTCGTGGTGCTCGGGTCCCAGCGTCGACGCCGCGAGCAGCTCGTCGCTGATCGTGCGATAGAGCACGGCCTCGCCTGTGCGAACGACGCGTGCGGTGCCTTCGAGCTCGTGGGCGGCCGGCGAGAACAGATGCTGGGACTTCTCCGCCCACTCCGCCTTGGCCGGGTCCCTGTGCACCACGGCGATACGCCGGAAGCCGCTTCCCTCGGCGAGCACGTCGACGGCGTACCAGTCGGCGAACCGCGGCACGAGCAGGTCGGCGAGGTTGGCGAGGGTCGTCTCGTAATCGAGTGTGCCGGCGAGCTGCTGACTCGCCTCGGCGAGCACGCTCAGCCGCGCACCCGCGGCCTCCGCGGCCGCGCGCGCCTGCTCACGTTCCGTCACGTCTGTGATCACGACGCCGACACCGATCACCGCATCGGTCGCGTCACGCACCGGGTAGTAGCTGACCAGCCAGTTACGCGGCTCGTCTGGGGCCGCGGCGGAGCGGCCCTCGACGGGCAGATCGAGGATCGGCTCGCCGGTGTCGAGCACCCGCCGGTGGTGCGGCTCGATGGTTGCGGCCGCGCCGTCGCCGAGCACCTCGCGCAGCGTTCGGCCGAAGTGCTCGTCCGCAGCGATGCCGTTGATCGTCGCGAGTGCGTCGTTGACGCGCACGTAGCGGAAGTTCGTGTCCATGAACGCGAGGCCGACGGGCGCCGCACCGAAGACCGCGTCGACGACGGCGAGGGAATCCTGGGCGTCGCGGCGGGCGGCCTGCGTCTCGCGGTACAGGCGCGCGTTGTCGACCGCAGTCGCGGCGCGGCGCGCGAGGTCTTGCGCAACGGCGAGGTCGGTCTCGTCGTACCGCCGGCCCGTTTCGGCCGAGACGAAGGTGATCGCACCGAGCGCCCGGTCGCGTGCCACGAGGGGCACGCACATCGAGGAGCGCAGGCCGAGCTCGCGGAGCACCTCGAGCAACTCGGGTGTGTCCGCTGTTGCTTCCTGCAGCAGCTCGTCGGGGATCTCCGGGAACAGCTCGGCCCGCCGCGTCCGGATCACGTTCGGCACGCCGTGTGCGGCGTCGGGGTCGGCCGGGTACTGCTCGGCGAGCTGCTCCGCGAGGCGCACCTTCTCGGGATCGACGTGCGCGACGGCGAGGCGGCCGATCGAGCCGTCCGCCTCCACCATGTCGATTGCACACCAGTCTGCGAACTGAGGGACCGCGAGCGCGACGACGTTGGCGAGCGTCCGTTCGTACTCGAGCGACGACGCGAGCAGCTCACTGGCCTCCGCGACGAACCGTTGATCCTCGGCGACGCGTTGCTGCGTCTCGTAGAGCTCCGCCGTCCCTATCGCTGCCGCCGCGAGATTGCCGAGGAGCGAAGCGGCGTTCTTCTCGGCCTCTGTGAACTGTCTCGGGTCGCGGTAATAGAAAGCGAGGGTCCCGACGACACGGCCGGCGTGGCGCAGGGCCGTGACGAGCATCGAGCGTGTGCCGGCCTCGGCGTGCGCTTTGCGGTGAGCCGGGCTCAGCCAGTCGGCGGCCGGGAGGTCTTCGGCGACCAGCGGCTCGGCTAGCGACACCTCCGTGTCCCGGCCGCGGATGGCGGCGGTCGCGCTTTCGACGTACGACTGAGGCAGGCCTGAGTGTGCGGCGACGCGCCAGCTCCCATCCGCGTCCTCGCGTCGCCACAGCGCGTACGCGTCGGCCGCGAGCGTCCGGCTGGCGAGCCCGAGGATCTCCGGGAGCATCGCCTCGACGCTGAGCGACCCGAGCAGGGTGGACGAGGCCTCGAGCAGCAGCCGGAGGCGCTCGATCTCGTCGGCGAAGAAACGGTCGTCCTCTGGAACTCGTCGTTCGACGTCGTGAGTCGCCAAGAAACCCCCCAGGGTTGGGCGAACCTCTCTGACTTTACTCCGCTTAGAGCGGATTTCTTTAGCGCGTGCCCAAGTCGCTGAGGTTCGGCGCGGCGCGGATCGACGGGCTCAGAGTTCCCCAGAGTGCGAGCCCGAGCCCCACTGCGGCGAATGCCGCCACGGTCGCCCGGGCGCTCGTCGCCGCCAGCAGCAGGCCCGCGACCAGCGGTCCCATCGACCCCAGCAGCAGCGAGATGTTCGTCCTGACGCCCTCGACGCGGCCGACGAGCCGGTCGGGCGTGATCGCCAGCCGGTGGCCGATGACGACGGAGTCGGTGACGGGTGCCGCCACTCCGAAGACGGTGATCGCCGCCGCGAGCACGTAGGCATCAGGCCAGATCACGAAGAACCAGCAGCCGAGCCACGTCCACAGCTCCAACAAGAGGATCGTGCGGATGGAGAATGCCCTGCGGAAGAGCGGCGAAGCGAGCGAGCCGATGAGCGTCCCCACGCCGACTGCAGCGGAGAGCGCACCGATTTCGCTGGGTGAAAGTCCCTGGCGTTTTCCGATCACGACGATCATGAGCAGCAGCGCGGAGGCGACGAAGTTGCCGATCCCGTACACGAAGGCCGTCGTCCGCAGAAACGCCTGCTGCCACATGAAGCGAAAACCTTCGGCCAGCCGGGCGCGGAGCGGTGTCTCGTCTCGCTTGCGCTCTTCCTCGAAGGGCGTCCGCATCGCAACGAGAGACAGGGTCGAGAACGCATATGACGCCGCGTCGACGACGAACGGGACTGCGCGACTCAGCCCGTAGAGCGCGCCCCCGAGGGGCGGGCCACCCAGCCGGACGACGGAGCGGCGCGCCTCGCGTGCGCCTGCCGCCGCGGGCAGCTGCGTCCTTGGCACTACGGCTCGCAATGTGCCGGGCTCGGCTCCGACGAAGAACGTCGCTCCCACTCCCTCGACGAACGCGACCGAGAGGATCGCCCAGAAGCCGACGTCGTCAGTGAGGACGAGGCCCGCGAGCGTGCCGATCGCGACGACCCTGACCACATCGGCGGCGATCATCAGGCCCTTACGACTCCAGCGATCGGCAGCGATCCCCGCGGCGAGTGAGAAAAGGCCGAACGGGGCGAGGCGGACGAAGGCGACGAGGCCGGCCTTCGCCGCCGAGTGTGTCACCGCGAGCGTGAGCAGCGGGTAGGCGATCGATGTCAGCGACGTTCCGGCACTCGACAAGAGCTGTCCTGCCTGGAGCAGGACGAAGTCGCGATTTCGCCAGAGGGGCGTCAGGCGCGACGGGGGTTCCAGATGATCTCCCAGAGATGCCCGTCGGGATCGCGGAAGTACCCCGAGTAGATGCCCCAGGGACGTTCGTGAGGCTCGTCGGTCAGGGTTGCCCCGGCCTCCTTGGCCCGAGCAAGCAGTGCGTCGACCTCTGCTCGGCTCGCGACGAGGTGGCCGATGCTGAACTCACCCGGGGCGGGCGGGCCGAACGGGAGGTTCGCGTCCTTGAGCAGTTCCGTCCGCGGGTAAAGAGCGAGGGTTACGCCGCTCTCCAGCTCGAACATCGCCGCGGTTCCCGCGGGTGTCGTCTCGTCGCCCTCGAACTCGGTGCCGATCACGCCCGGTGATTGCAGCCCGAGCCCGTCGCGGTAGAACCCAAGGGCCCGTTCGAGGTCGCTCACGCCGAGGGTGATCACATCTATGCGAGGGCGCATTTAGGCTGGCGAAAAGAAGGAGGAGAGATGTCCTACGGCATTCTGCTGGTGCGCGTCGTTGTCGGCCTCGCTTTCGTGGGGCACGGCACGCAGAAGCTCTTCGGCTGGTTCGGCGGCTTCGGGCCGAAGGGGACGGGCGGTTTCTTCGGGTCGCTGGGCTACCGGGTTCCCGTGCTGATGGCGATCGCGGCCGGGTTGTGCGAGGTGGGAGGAGGCACGCTGCTCGCGCTCGGGCTGATCACGCCGCTGGCCGGCGCCTTGCTGGCGACCGTGATGCTCAACGCGATCGTGTCCGTGTCGTTCAAGAAGGCCTTCATGCTGGGCTCCGAGCTCGAAATCGCCTATCTCACGGTCGCCGTGGGTTTCGCCGCCGTCGGCGGTGGTCGCTTCTCGATCGACCGTGCGCTCGGCTGGGACGACAACCTCTCCGGCCTGTGGTGCGGCGTCGGCGCCCTCGGCGCGGCGGTGATCGCCTCATTCCTGACTCTGACGCTCGGCCGCACCCGGCCTGCCTCGCAGGAGTAAAAGGCGTGGACAACGTGACGCGTAGCACTTACAAGATGCTCACGTTTCTTACACGAATTTGAGGATTTCCCCTGCAAATTAGCGGGTATTGATCCCGTGAACCTCCGAAGCAATCCAGGAGGAGGGGGTGTCTCGAATGCAGAAACGTCTAATCGCAATCCTGATCATCATGCTGGTCGGTACCGGATCTGCGGTCGCCGCATCGACAGCACCGCGGAACACGGTCCGGCCGAAGATCTCCGGCACGGCCCGGCAGGGCGAGCTTCTGACCGCCGACCCGGGCACCTGGTCGGGGACTCAGCCGATGACGTTCGCCTACCAGTGGCGTCGCTGCGACGCCAATGGCGTCAACTGCTCGAACATCATCGGTGCGACGGCGAAGACGTACACGCTGACGTCCGTCGATGTCGGCAACAGGCTGCGCGTGCGTGTGCGCGCGTCGAATGACGCGGGCTCGAGGATCGCAACCTCTCTGCCGACGGCGGTCGCCGCCGCGCCTCCGCCGAAGTCACTCTCGCTGAACATCAGCCAGTCGATCGCCGTGTACGGTCGCGCGGTAACGCTGTTCGGCTCCGTTGCGAACGGCCAGCCGAGCGAGGCCGTGACCATCACGGAGCATCAGCTGCCGTCGTTCAGCGGCGTGGACGTGCGTGCGGTCGCCACGGTCCAGACGAATACGGAAGGCTCGTTCAGCGTCGTCGTCCGGCCCGTCACCCACACGCTGTTCACGGCGAGCACCGGTCAGACCACCAGCAACACGGTCTCCGTCAACGTGCGCCCGCGCCTGAGCCTGACGCGCAGGGCCCCGCATCGCTTCCTGCTGCGGGCATTCGCGGCGCGTTCGTTCGTCGGTAGGTACGGCGTCGTCCAGCGTTGGAGTCTGCGGACGCATCACTGGATCAGCCTGAGGCGCGTCTTCTTCACGCGCGCCTTCCCGACCGTCTCGCCGACCATCACGTCGCGCGCAGTGTTCCGGGCGCGACTCGGTGGAGCGAGGATGCGGGTGCTCGTCCCACGTAGCCAGGCATCGCCGGGTTACATCGCAGGCGTCAGCAACGTCCTGCCTGCGTAAGCACCGTCTGAGCTGCGCCCGGAGTTCCGGGCGCAGCTCCTTTCTCAGGTGCATCCCATGGCCTCGACCGGCCATGGGCCGTGCAGGGATCGAACCTGCGACCTTGGGATTAAGAGTCCCCTGCTCTACCAGCTGAGCTAACGGCCCGAGCGGGTGCGTAGTGTAGCCACCCCCCGGCGTGAGTAGCCTTGCCCGGAATGAGTCCGGAGGTCGCAATCGTCGGGGCCGGGTACGTCGGCATGCCGCTCGCTCACGCGTTCGCCGACGCCGGAAAAAGCGTCGTCCTGATCGACGTGAATACCGACGTCGTCAAGGGGATCAACCGCGGCGAAAGTCACATCGGCGACGTTCCTTCAGGCGAGCTGAAGAAGCTCGTCGAGGACGGCCGGATCACGGCGACCACGGACTTCGACGCAGTCAAGGAGGCCGAGGCGATCCTGATCGCGCTGCCGACCCCGCTGTCCAGCCAGCGCGAGCCCGACCTCTCGATCGTCCGCGGTGCTGCCGAAGTCATCGCTCCGCGGCTCGGCAAGGGCCAGCTGGTCGTGCTCGAGTCGACGACCTACCCCGGCACGACGCGGGAGTGCCTCCAGCCGATTCTCGAATCGAGCGGCCTCAAGGCCGGCGAGGACTTCCACCTGGCGTTCTCGCCTGAACGGGTCGACCCCGGCCGCACCGACTGGACGACCCGCAACACGCCGAAGCTCGTCGGCGGCCTGACGCCCGCCTGCACCGAGCGCGCGGCCGAGCTGTACCGCCGCGCCGTCGAGAACGTCGTCCCGGTCTCGTCCCCGGAGGCGGCGGAGCTGACGAAGCTGCTCGAGAACATCTTCCGCGCGGTCAACATCGCGCTCGTGAACGAGCTCGCGCAGCTCTGCGAACGGATGGATCTCGACGTCTGGGAGATTGTCGAGGCGGCGGAGACGAAGCCCTTCGGCTTCATGAGCTTCAAGCCGGGACCGGGCCTCGGTGGGCACTGCATCCCGATCGATCCCTTCTACCTGACGTGGAAGGCGCGGGAGTACGACTTCTACACCGAGTTCATCGAGCTGGCCGGGAAGGTGAACGCGAACATGCCGTACTTCTGCCGCTCGCTGATCTCGCAGGCGCTGAACCACGGTTCGCAGAAGTCGCTCAAGGGTTCCCGGCTGCTCGTGCTCGGCGTCTCGTACAAGGCGGACATCGACGACGTGCGCGAGTCGCCCGCGGAGAAGATCATCAAGCTGCTGCAGAAGGCGGGAGCGGAGGTCGCGTATCACGACCCGCACGTCGCGGAGTTCAACGGCCTGCGCTCGGTCGAGTATGCGCCGCAGGCGTACGACTGCGTGGTGATCGTGACGGCGCACACGGCGATCGACTACGACGAGCTCGTCGAGCGCGCACAGCTCGTCGTCGACCTGCGCAACGCGACCGGCAGGAACGGCACCGGCAACGGAAAAGTCTGGAAGCTATGAGAGTGGCTCGACCGGCGGCACTTCGCGGCCTCTCGCCCGTCCTGAGCGGCGCGCTGGGGCGTCCTCGGTCGGCCGCGTGCGACCAGCACGCGGCCTCCCTGCGTCCTTCCATCGCTTGCTCATGACGACCGAGAGATCCACGAGCGCCCCCGGCCGAACCACGCGCCTCGCTCAGATCGGCGTCGGGCAGTGGGGCAAGAACCTCGCCCGCAACTTCGCGCGCCTCGCGGACCTGGCCTGGCTCTGCGACGTCGACACCGGCCAGCACGCCGAGCTCGCGCAGCATTACCCCGCCGCACGCACGACGGCGAGCGTGGACGACGTGCTCGCCGACGACTCGATCGAGGCGGTCGTGATCGCGACGCCCGTGCCGACGCACTACGACCTCGCGCGGCGTGCGCTCGAGGCGGACAAGCACGTCTTCGTCGAAAAGCCGCCGGCGATGCGCGGCCCCGAGCTGGAGGAGCTCTGCGACCTCGCCGAAGAGCGTGGCCGCGTGCTGATGCCCGGGCATCTCCTGCTCTACCACCCGGGCGTGCGCAGGCTGAAGGAGATCGTCGACTCGGGCGAGCTAGGCGACGTTCTCTACGTGTACGGCAACCGCCAGAACCTCGGCACCTTCAGGACGAATGAGAACGCGCTCTGGTCGCTCGGCGTGCACGACCTCTCGGTGCTGCTGTACCTGATCGAGGAGGAACCGAGCGACGTGCGGGCGCACGGCAACGCCTTCCTCACCGGCGGCGTCGAGGACGTCGTCTTCTGTTACCTGCGCTTCCCGTCCGGGAAGATGGCGCACATGCATCTCTCGTGGCTCGACCCGCACAAGATCCGCCGCATCACCGTGGTCGGCAACGACCGCATGGCCGTGTTCGACGATATGGAGCGCGACCGCAAGATCACGGTGTACGACAACTGGCGCACTCGCACCGGCGACATCTACAGCCCGAAGGTCGTTGCGACGGAACCGCTTCGGCTCGAGTGCGAGCACTTCCTCGACCTCGTGCGGGGCGAAGGCGACCCGTTCAAGGCGGCACGAGACGCAGTGCCCGTCGTACGCGCGCTCGAGCAGCTCCAGGCCTCGCTCGAAACCGTCGTCGCGTGAACGCGGAAGTCTCCGACACCGCGGTCGTCTATCCAGGGACGGTCGTCGGTGAGGGCTGCAGGATCTTCGACTACGCGGTGCTCGGGAAACAACCGACGCTCTCCCCACGCTCGACGGCGAGGCGCGAGGACTTGCCGCCACTCGAGCTCGGTGCCGGCGCGATCGTGTCCACGGCTGCGATCGTCTTCGCCGGCACCCGCCTCGGTGCAAACGTGATCGTCGGCGACCAGGCCTGCATCCGCGAACGCTGCGAGCTCGGCGACGAGGTCGTCGTCGGCCGGGGCTCCCTCGTCGAGAACGACTCAACGATCGGAGCGCGGACGAAGATCCAGGCGATGGCGTACATCACGGCCTATTCGACGCTGGAGGACGACGTCTTCATCGCGCCGTGCGTGCAGACGGCGAACGACAACTTCATGGGCAGGACGGAACGCCGCCACGCTCTACGCCGAGGCCCGACGATCCGTCGCGGCGCACGCGTCGGCGTCGGCGCGGTTCTCTGTCCCGGCGTCGAGATCGGCGAAGAGGCGTTCGTCGGCGCAGGCGCCGTCGTAGTGGAGGATGTTCCCCCCGCCGTCGTCGTGGTCGGGAATCCGGCGCGCGTCCTGCGCGACGTCGACCCGGAGGAGCTGCTCAGGACCGAGTGAGCGTCAGCTCGTACGGCCCCGATCCGCGCGTGACGAGCTTCACCTCGACGTAGTACCAGCCCTCTTTGGGCGCGCGGTAGCCGAGCCTGTGGGACGAGCCGGGACTGATCGATTGTGCGACGCGGAAGTTTTGCTTGCGCAGGTCGTTGATGCTCTTCGTGCCCGGCTTCCAGAGCAGCAGGTTCGAGGTCGCACCGGCGGGCCCGTCGAGGGTCAGCTTCAGCTTTTGGCCCTTGGGCAGGTAGACGCGGTAGACATCGATCTGGTCGTCCCAGAAGTCGACCGTGGCCTTGACGGACGTGACTCCCGCGGTCAGCTTGACGGACTTCGCGCCGGCGTCGTCGTTGGGCTCGAGCCGGTCGGGCGCGGGCAGCACGCCGTCGAGGGCTGCGACCGCCTTCGACACGTCGAGTCGCCCCCAGCCGCTGTAGGCGTCGCGCTGCAGCGGACACTGTTTGCAGCCGTTGGCCGCATTCACGTCCGTCGCCGACCGTTCGAGGATGTCGACCACCTGATCTGACTGCAGCGTCGGTTTCAGGGCGAAGAGAACCGCGGCGGTCGCTGCCACCTGTGGCGCGGCAAAGGATGTTCCCGCTGCGTGGCGGAACTCATCGGGACCGCAGTCCGAGTACCCCTGGTTCTGACACGCCGGACGTGTCGCGGTGAGCGCGCGAGGCAGGGTCGAATAGATGTCCTGGCCGGGCGCCGACATGTCGTTGTAGATGCGATCTCGGTCGGAGAAGGTCGGCACGTTTCCCGTCGGCGTCAGGGCGCTGACCCCGAGCACGTGTGGAAGCGCGGCCGGGTAGCTCGCATACGGCCACGGGCTTTGCGGCGCCTCGTCGGAGTTGCCGACCGCGGCGACGAGCACGGCCCCGCGCCGGACCGCGTAGTCGATCGCTTCCGCCTCGGCCTTGGAGAAAGTGTCCAGCCGCGGGTTGAACGGGTCGCGCAGGCCGCCGATCGAGAGATTGATCACGCGGGCGCCGACATCCACGGCCCAGCGGATCGCCTGCGCCTCGTCGCGCACGTCGATGGTCTGGTCCGCGCGCGCGATCTTCGCGATCACGAGCTGGGCGGGAAACGCCATCCCTGCGATGCCCTCGTTGTTGTCGATCGCCGCGGCGATCTCTCCTGCGACGAAGGTTCCATGTCCCTCCTCGTCGGTGAGCGGGCTGCCGCCGACCCAGCTGCGCGCCTGCCAGATCCGTTGTCGGGGGAACTCCGGGTGGGTGCCGTCGAGGCCGGAGTCGATGATCGCGACGCGGACGGGATTGACGACGGGCAGCTCGGGGCCAAACGCGTCGAACGCGTGATCCTGCCCGAGGTAGTACTGGTGCGACACAAGTGGATCGGTCGGCACGAAGGTCGAGCGGACCGGGAGGGCGACCGCCGACGGCGCCAGCACGAGCGCCAGCACCACGGCGACTGCTGTTCTCACTGGTTCGAGACCTGGAGGACCGGCGTCGTGCCGGCCACGAAGCCGTGTCCGGAGCCGACGCGTGCGCGATAGACACCGTCGGTGAGTTGGAGCTTCGCGAGGAAGGTCCCGTCGGCCGCAACGGTCGTTTGCGCCGCCGTCACCCACCCCGGGCCCTGCTGACGCTGGATCAGCACTGCGACGCCGGCGAGCGACAGCGGTCGCACGTAGCCGCGCAGCTGGTCGGGCGTCGTCGGTGTGTAGAAGCGGATGAGCGGCGCAACGGGAACACGTACAGGGGCGGCGCTCACCTTGCCCGTCGTGAGCCGGTAGCGTGTGGTCACGGGCGGTTTGATCGAAACAGCGATGGTGCCGTCGTCGCCCGGTTTGACCGTGCCGACGGCCTTCCACGCGTCGCCGTCGAGCAGTTCCAGCTGCGCGTCCTGCAGCCCGCGCGCGATTCCAGTCAGACGCGCGCGCGAGCCGTAGACGACGGGTGCTGCCGGTGCGCTCAGCGACAGGACGCCGACGGTGAACCAGGTCGAGCGAACGCCGAGCCGCTGACGGAGCTGGGTGCCCGGAATCGCAACGGTGCCCTTCGTGCCGACGACGGTGAGGCTCTTGATGCGGCCCGAGGAGTTGAGCTCAGGCTGCAAGTCGGTGACACGTCCTTTCAGCTTGAACAGGTGCGCGAGCTTCGCGCCGGTGAACGCGAACGGGCCCCAGTTGTGGTACGGCGAGATCGAGTCGTAGGGATCGGGCACGGAGACCAGATACGGCACGGCCGCTCCCCAGACATCTTCCGCCGAGGCGGTCCGGCCGCCCGAGGTCGAGAAGAAGTACGTCTTCGCGACCTGTCCCTCGTAGAGCACGACCTTGCCGGCCGTCGCATCGACGGCGGCGTTCGTCGACGGCTTCTCGTGCTCGAGCCCGAGGTACACCTGGCTGCGCGTGTCCGGATAGAGGTCGAATGCCCCGGTCTTGCGCGTTGCAAGTGCGTACGAGCGCGCAACCACGGCCTGTGCCTTCAACGCCTCCGGATGCCACGTGAAGGGCATCTCCGACGGGACGACGCCGTACAGGTACTGCTCGAGGCCGACCATGTTGATCGCCCGAAGCTTGCCGTCGACGAGGTCGACCTGGATCGAGCCGCGATAGAGATGCTTCAGCTGCAGCGGCGACGAGCCGGGCTGGAAGAGCAAGGGCCCCGGCAGCGCGCGCGCCGTCGCTTCCCCGTCGACCTTCAGCTTCAGTGCCGGTGTCAGGGTGTAGCTTCCGGCGGTGACGTCGTGCACGGCACCGGTGGCGTCGCGCACGCGGAAGTCGGCGGCCGACCCGAGGGGCAACGTCGCAACTCCGCTCGTCAGCAGCACGCGTACCTTGGAGACGGGCGCCGCGCCGAGCTCCGTGCCAGGGAAGTAGTGCAGGACGATCTTGGCGTAGCCGACACCTTTCTGCGCATAGCCGTATGCGCCGTACTGGCTCAGGCCGACGCCGTGACCCCAGCCGTGTCCCGTGACGACGAACGTCGCCGTCCCCGTGGTGGCGGCGGTCTTCTGCACGTGTGCAGGGGCCGCCGGACTGGTGCCGAGCAGGAGGACGGAGGCGATTGCGAGCGTTCGACGCATCGTGCTGACCCCAGCGAGGACTCGCACGAGGCTAGCAAAGCGGCTCATGTGCAGCGGCTTTCTTTACGGAACGCTGATCTCATCGTTTGGGCGACCATCTACCGGGCAAACTCGTGCCAACGTCTGTGGCGGTGAGGACGGACATCCTTCCGGCCCGATACCGCAACCCGGAGCAGATCGGGCGCGGTGGAATGGGCGATATCTACCGCGCGACCGACGCGGTCCTGGGACGCGACGTCGCGGTCAAGATTCTCGCGGAGCGGTACGCGCAGGACAGCTCGGTGCGCGAGCGGTTCACACGAGAGGCGCTCGCGGCGGCGCGGCTCTCCGGCGAGCCGAACACCGTGACGATCTTCGACGTCGGCGAGCATCACGAGCGGCCGTTCATCGTGATGGAGTACCTGGGCGGCGGTTCGCTCGACGACGTGTTGCGCAAGGGCGGCGCCCAACCGCCTCGGCGGGTGCTCGCCTGGCTCGAACAGGCGGCATTGGCGCTCGACGCTGCGCACCGAAAGGGCGTCGTCCATCGCGACGTCAAACCGGCCAATCTGATGCTCGACCGCGACGGCAACGTGCACGTCGCGGACTTCGGGATCGCGAGCGCCGCCGGGATGGAGTCCCTGACGATGACGGGCACCGTGCTCGGCACGGCCGGCTACCTCTCCCCCGAGCAGGCGCAGGGCGAGCGCGCGACGCCGGCGAGCGACCGGTACGCGCTGGCGGTGGTGGCGTTCGAGCTCCTGACGGGTGGGCGGCCGTATGCCGCGGACAGCCCGACGGCGGAGGCCGCGGCGCACGTGAACGCACCGGTGCCGTCGGTGTCGCGCAGGGCCGACGTGCCGCGCGAGCTCGACGCGGTCTTCGCACGTGCGCTGACGAAAGACCCATCACGCCGCTTCGCGACGTCCGCCGACTTCGTGGCCGCGCTGGGCGCTGCCTTCGCGGAGGCCGCGGGACGAACCGGCCCGCTCGCGGCGGTCCCGCCGGCGCCGACGGCCGTGACGCGGACGCTGTCGTCCCCGCGCGGTGCTCGTAATCCCTGGCCGCTGCTTCTGGCCCTGCTTGCCGCGGGCGCGCTCGCCGGCGCGGCGGTCGCCTACTTCGTCACGCACAGCGGCGGCGGGGCTCCGGCGAGAGTGGTCACGGATGTCCAGACGGTGACGACGCAAGGTCGCGTGACGACCGTCGAGAAGCCGGTCACCGTGACGACGTCGCCGGCGGCTCCCGGGCAGTCCGTGCCGGCGGGCCAGAGCGGCGAGGCGCTGAACGACGCCGGCTACGCGAAGATGCAGGCGGGCGACTACCAGGGCGCGTTGCCGCTGCTCGAGGAAGCGGTGCGCAAGCTCGATGGCACCGGCAAGCTGTACGAGGCGTACGCGAAGTACAACCTCGCTTACACGCGCTTCCGGCTCGGCAACTGCGATGGTGTGCTCGACCTGCTCGACCAGGCCGAGGCGATCGAGGGACATCAAGCAGCGATCGACCGCCTGCGCTCGCAGGCCCAGGAGAACTGCTAGGGCGCTCAGCCCGCGAGGCGTGCGGCGTACTGCTTCTCGTAGTACTCGCGGAAACTGCCAGAGCGCTTGATCGGCTCCCACCAGTCGCGGTTGTCGCGGTACCAGTCGATCGTCCCGCGGATCCCGCTCTCCCACGCCCTCAACGTGGCGGATCAGCTCAGAGCCAGCGTCCAGGTGCGCGACGATCAGACGGGCGAGCTCCGCGTTCTCGTGCTCCTCGTTCGCGGCGACGTTGTAGACCTCGCCGGGCCGCCCCTCGTGCAACACGAGCTCGATCGCGGCACAGTGGTCGTCGACATGGAGCCAGTCGCGCACCTGTCGCCCGTCGCCGTAGAGGGGCAGTGCGTCTCCGTCCAGCGCGTTCGTCGCGAACAGGGGCAGGATCTTCTCCGGGTACTGGTTCGGCCCGTAGGTGTTGGAACCGCGCGTGACCGACGCGTTGACCCCGAAGGTGCGCACGCCCGCGAGCACCTGCAGGTCGCCGCCGGCCTTCGACGCGCTGTACGGGCTCGACGGGCGCAACGGATCGTCTTCGCGCGACGACCAGCCCGCCTCGACGTCCCCGTACACCTCGTCGGTCGAGACGTGCACGAAGCGTGCGCTCAGCTCGCGCGCGGCCTGCAGGAGGACCAGTGTCCCGAGTACGTCGGTGCGCACGAAGTCCTCCGGCCCCAGGATCGACCGGTCGACGTGCGTCTCGGCCGCGAAGTTCACGATCGCGTCGACCGTGCCCAGCTGGTCGACGTCCTCGCGCACGGCGATGTCGCCGCGGTGGCACTCGAAGCCGGGCGGCAGGTTGGCCGGGTTCCCCGCGTAGGTGAACTTGTCGAGCACCACGACGTCCTCGCCGGCGGCGAGCATCCGTTTGACGAAATGGGAGCCGATGAAGCCCGCCCCGCCGGTGACTAGGAGGCGCACGGCGTCACGGTATAGACTCCTGCCGTCGTCGAGGCAACGGAGCCTCGGGTGCGTTGTTCGCGCCTGAGGCTTTTCGCGTTTTAGGGGTCTGACCTTTTGGGTCAGACCCAGCAGTTCGGTTTGCAAGGGAGGAATTCATGGTGCAAGTGGAGACGAAGAACAGGGCGACGTCCAGTGAGGACTCGCGGAGGCAGGTGCGGGAGCGCATCGAGCAGGAGCGCGTCGAGTTCGTCCTGCTCTGGTTCTCCGACATCGAGGGCCATCTCAAGAGCTTCGCCGTGACGCCGAGCGAGATCGAGGATGCGCTCGACGACGGGATGGGGTTCGACGGCTCGTCGATCACCGGTTTCAACGCGATCGAGGAGTCGGACATGGTCGCGATTCCCGATCCGGAGACGTTCCAGCTGATGCCCTGGAAGGAGGGCGAGACGAAGGTCGCGCGGATGATCTGCGACATCGTCACGCCCGACGGGAGGCCGTACGAGGGTGATCCCCGCTACGTCCTGCGGCGCGCGTTGGAGCGCATGACGTCGCTCGGGTTCGACACGTTCAACGTCGGGCCGGAGCTCGAGTACTTCCTCTTCCGCGACGACAAGGGCACGGAGACGTTGGACGAAGGCGGGTACTTCGCCATGACGACGCTAGACGCGGCAAGCGAGCTGCGACAGGAGACGGTGCGCGCGCTGGAATCGATGGGGATTCCGATCGAGTACGTTCACCACGAGGTCGGCCCGTCACAGCACGAGATCGACATGCGCTACGCCGACGCATTGTCGATGGCCGACCACACGGTCACGTACCGCTTGATCGTGAAGGAGATCGCGAAGAAAGCCGGCTTCCATGCGACGTTCATGCCGAAGCCGATCTTCGGCGAGAACGGTTCGGGGATGCATACGCATCAGTCGCTGTTCAAGGAGGGACGCAACGCGTTCTTCGACTCGGGCGACGACTGGCATCTGTCGGACGCCGGCAAGGCGTTCATCGCCGGGCAGCTTCGCCACGCGCGGGAGATCAGCGCCGTCTTCGCGCAGTGGGTGAACTCGTACAAGCGGCTCGTGCCCGGCTACGAGGCGCCGGTGTACGTCGCGTGGTCGCAGCGGAACCGCTCGGCACTGATCCGCATCCCGCTGTACAAGCCTGGAGCCGAGCAGGCGACGCGCGCAGAGATCCGGTGTCCCGATCCGGCGTGCAACCCGTATCTGACGTTCGCCGCGCTGCTCCACGCCGGCTTGGAGGGGATCGAGCAGGGCTACGAGCTGCCGGAGCCGATGGAGACGAACCTGTACCACCTGACCCCTGAGCAGCGCCGCGAACGCGGCATCGTCTCGCTGCCGGAGACGCTCGGAGAGGCGATCGACGAGCTGTCCCGGTCCGAGCTCGCCCGCAAGGCTCTCGGGCCGCACATCTTCGACCGCTACGTGGAGCTCAAGCGCCAGGAGTGGGACGACTACCGCGTCCAGCTCACCGAGTGGGAGCTCGGCAAGTACTTGTCCGTGCTCTGAGAAAGAGAGACAATCAGACCTGGTCCCGCGAGCTCTGCGGCCTGCGGGATCCAACTGACGGCCGACTGCGAGCTGTTGCGACTTCGCACAGCTCGTGGTCGTTCTGGGTCGGGGTCTGACCGGGGTCAGACCCCAGCAGTTGCCGTTAGAGGAAGCGGCGGATCGCTTCGCGCGCGACGCGGAGGCCTACGACGCGGCTCGTCGGATCGACTTCCGCGATCGTGTCCGCCGGGACGAGGCGGCGCTGGCGTGACAGGAAGCCGCTCTTCACCGAGAGGGCGTCCGGAACATCCGGGAGGGTGCCGTACATCGGGCACTCGACCTTCCCGACGACGCGGCCGCGGTTGTCAGCGACGAGAAAGCCGGTCGTGGCAGTGAGATTCAAAGGGAGAGCTGACACGTTCGGAACCTATTCCCCGTCTCTAAGGAAATTCCCCTCCCCCACGTAAGGGTTCTGTAAGGCATCCCGGCGGTAACCGCCTTCGCCGGCCCGGTTTACTCTCCCTAGAAAAAGGAGGAGCAACTTGAACAGCGCGTTTCGCATCTGGGCCTCGCTCATCTCGCTCGCGATCATCGTGCAGGTCGGGCTGGCCGCGTACGGGGCCTTCAACGCCGTCGACAAGTCGGACGACAACGGGACGATCGGGAAGACCGCAGTCTCGGACGGGTTCAATGCCCACACCGCGCTCGGGTACATCATCCTGCTCGCCGCCCTCATCCTCCTGGTGCTCGCGTACGCCGGACGGGGCACGGGCAGTCCGGGCCGCCTCCGGTGGAGCGCTCTGATCCTCGGTCTGCTCGTCGTCCAGGTTCTGCTCGCGTGGGCCGGCGACGCCACCCAATGGCTCGGCGTCCTGCACGGGATGAACGCACTCGCGATCGCCGGGTTCGCCGGCAATCTCGCCGGTCGCGAGTGGGCCGCATTCCGCGGAGCCGCGCGCCCGGCGCCCTGAGTCGCGTTGGTGGACGTCCGAGAGCGGCATCTGCGCCTCCTCACCGAGACGATCGCGGCGGTCAACTCGACGCTCGATCTCGAGGAGGTGCTCGGGCTCGTCGCACGCAAGGTCGCGGACGTGCTCGACGCCGACGCGTGTTTCGTCTACCTCTACGACGAAAGGAGCGACGAGCTCGTCCTCCGTGCCACGCACGGAACGAGCGTGGAGGAAATGACGAAGCGCCCCCGCATGCGCCCGGGTGAAGGGATCACCGGCACCGCCGCCGCCGAGGGGGTGCCGATCATGATTGCCGCCCAGGCCCACCTGGATCCGCGCTTCAAGCTGTTCTCGAACCTGCCGGAGGACCAGTACGAGTCGATCCTCGCCGTGCCGATCGTCGCGCGCGAGCGGCTCGCCGGGGCGTTGAACGTCCGCACGATCGAGCCGCGGGAGTTCACGCACGACGAGATCGAGCTCGTCGCCGCGATCGCCGCGCAGGTGGCGCAGACGATCGAGCATGCTCAGCTCTACGCTCAGGCGCAGCGCCGGGTCGCCGAGCTCGAAGCGCTGGCGAAGATCTCCGAAGCGGTGTCCGAGTCGCTCTACCTCGAGGAGTCCCTCGAGGCGATCGTGAAGACGACGATGGAGGCGGTCGGCGCGACCGGCGCCGCGCTCGTGCTCGAGGACGGGAACATCGCCTGGCCGGAAGGGCGCCCCGGCGCGCACGCGGTCCGGCTACCGCTGCGATGGAAGCGTCGTCAGATCGGCGAGCTTGTCTGCGACCGCGACACACCGTTTACCGCCGACGAGCGGGCGCTGCTCGCGTCGATTGCCCACCACGCGGCCGTCGCACTGGAGCACGGACGCGCGGTGATGCGCGGCGTGCTGGCGCAAGAGATCCACCACCGCGTGAAGAACAACCTGCAGACTGTCGCGTCGTTGCTGCGACTGCAGGCGCAGTCGGCCTCTGCCGATCCGCGCAAGGCGCTCGAGGATTCCGTCAACCGCATCCTCGCGATCGCGGCCGTGCACGAAGTGCTGACCGAGCAGCGTGAGGAGGTCGTCGAACTGAGGGATCTCATCGACCGGCTCCGCGCGATGCTGGTGCAGGGCCTTGCGTCCGGGAAGCAGGTGCGGGCGCAGCTGGAGCCGGTGTCGCTCGCAGGCAACCGGGCGACCGCGCTTGCGCTCGTGTTCAGCGAGCTGCTGCAGAACGCCCTCGAGCACGGCGGCGAGGCGGTCGAGATCGAGCTCTCGCAGCGCAATGGTGAGGTCGTGCTTGCGATCGCCGACGACGGCGGCGGCATCGACAGCGAGGCCTCCGGCACCGGCCTGTCGATCGTGCGTGCGTTGGTACGCGACGAGCTGCAGGGCCAACTAGACCTCCGCAACGAAGGCGGCACACGCGCAGAAGTGAGATTCCCGGCGTCCCCCTAGCGAGCGGAATACGCAAGCACAAGCGGCCCGAGCGTCCCAGCCAGGCAAGTCAGGTAGAAGAGACAGACCGCGCGCCGAGAAGGCGAAAGCCGAACGTAGGTCCCAGGCGAAGGATCCGGCACGAGTCGCCGAGCCTGAGCAGCAAGCTCAGGGGGCGAAACAAGCACAAGCTCGGGAGAGAGCACGTCGAGGGCGGCATCCACGACGGAACGATTCCAACACGCCGCAGAGAACAAGGCATCCCCCAAACGAGTGACCCAAGACGAAGGGCCGGAGCGTAAGCCAGGCGGAGCCGGCTTAGGCGGAGGCGAACTGATGCGAGGCGGCAACGCGAAGCATTGCCGCGCCGCACAGAAGGGAGAGATCGCCCACCACCCTCAGAGTGCGCGGGCTCTGCCCGCGCACGTTCGCGCGAAAGCGCAGTACCTAAGAAGCAGCGAAAGCGAAGCTTTCGCTGCTAGCGGACGCCGCCGTCCCCCCCAGCCGGGCGGGACCACCAGGCGTCGTCGGCGGCCGACATCGCGCCCTGCAGCTGGTCGACGTAGCTGACGAGATCGCGTTCGCGCCGGTCGAGCGTCTGCTCGAGCTCTTCGAGCTCCGTACGCCAGCGTTCGATCTTGTCTTCGCGGATCTGCACGTCGGCCTCGAACTCGGCTTCGCGTTGCACCAGCTCCGTCTCCCGCTGCTCGAGCTCGACGACGCGCGCGTCGACCGCCGCCTCCGAGACTGGAGCCGTTGCCGGGGTCGCCGGAGTCGCCTGGGCAGGGGTCGCCGGCAGTCCCTCGATCAAGGGAGCGAGGGCGTTTGCCTGCTCCGCAGCGATCTCCACGCGGAGCACCAATGGCTTGGGGGAAGTGAATTCCAGGTCAGACATAAGGATTGCCGCACACACAGAATCGCCGCTCCAGGCCCCGGGCACCATCCCTCGGCCGAGCGTTTCGAGCAAACTCACGCCGTGAGGATCCTGGTCGCCGAGGACGAGACGATCATCCGGCTCGACCTGCGGGCCCTACTCGAGCGGGCGGGCTTCGAGGTCTGCGCGGAGGCGCGGGACGGCGAGGAGGCCGTCGCGCTGGCGCGGTCGGAGCAGCCGGACGTCGCCGTCCTCGACGTGAAGATGCCCAAGCTGGACGGGATCGAGGCCGCGCGGCGGATCCTCGACGAGCGGCCGATCCCGATCGTGATACTGACGGCCTACGGCCAGGACGAGCTCGTTCAGCGCGCGGCCGAGGCCGGCGTCTTCGGTTATCTGGTCAAGCCGTTTCGCGAGCAGGACCTGCTCCCGGCGATTCGCACTGCGCGTGCCCGCCACGCGGAGCTTGCCGCTCTGCGCGAAGAGGCGGAGTCGCTGGCCGAGGCGCTCGCGGCGCGTAAGGCGATCGAACGCGCCAAAGGCCTGCTGATGGAGAAGGAGGGCCTCTCCGAACAGGGCGCGTTCGCGCGACTGCGGAAAGCCAGCCAGATCTCCGGGCGGCCTCTGAAGGTCGTCGCGGAGGCGTTGATCGCGACGTTCGACGAGCCGTAGGTCAGAACGGGCGCGTCAGGTCCACGACCACCCCGAGGCCGACTAGCACGAGACCGAGCAGGAAGACCGGCTCTTGCCGAGCGCCGATCGGTCGCCGGCGCGTGATCGTGCCGCGGATCATCGAGTAGCCGCCCGTGGGGAACATCCCCACCAGGAAGAGGACGGATCCGATCAGGTAGTACGCGGCGGCCATCGTCCCGGAGACGCTGTGGCCCGTCGCCCATCCGATCACCGCTGCGATGCCTCCGATTCCGACCGCCGCGGCGATCGCCCCCAGCAGCATGCGTTTGATCGCCTCGCCCATGCCGACCCAGCGGCCGACCTCCGGCGGCTGCGGCCCGCTCACGTCTGCGCCCGTTCGAACGCCGTTTCCCAGCGCTCCAGCAGCGCCTGCAGCTCGTCCCGCGCTCGCCGGTGCGCGGCCAGCGTCTCGACGTCGTTCCAGTCATCCGCCAGACGTCGCTCCAGGTCGGCGACGACGCCCTCGCGCTCGGCGATCTCCGCCTCGATGCGCTCGAGCTCGGAGGGGCTCTGTCGGCGCGGAGTCTGCTTGCGCACCTTCGGCGCCTTCTGCTCGACCGGAGCAGGCGCCGCCGGCGGCGCCTGCCGGGCCTCGCGCAGGCGTACGTACTCGGCCCAGCCGCCGTCGTACGAGTTCAGGCGCTTGTCCTCGATGGCGAGCGTGCGCTGCGCAACCGCATCGAGCAGTGCGCGGTCGTGCGAGACGAGCAGGATCGTGCCGGGGAACGCCTCGAGCGCCGGCTCCAGCGCCTCGCGGCTCTCCAGGTCGAGGTGATTGGTCGGCTCGTCGACGACGAGGAAGTTCGCACCGGAGGCGACCACGATCGCAAGCGCAAGCCGGCGGCGCTCACCGCCCGAGAGTGCGACGACCGCTTTCTCGTGTTCGGTCCAGCCGGAGAAGAGGAAGCGACCGAGCAGCTTCTGTGCGTCGGGCCGTTGCAGACCGGTCGCGCGTTGCACGCACTGCAGGACGGATCCGCGCGTGTCGAGCTCCATTTCCTGCTGGGAGAAGTACGCCGGCACGACTCCGTGCCCGAGCCGGACGGAGCCCCCCTGCGGCTCGCGCTGTTCGAGGATTGTCTCCAGCAGCGTCGTCTTGCCCGAGCCGTTCGGCCCCACGAGTGCGACGTGCTCGCCCCGCTCGATCGCAAACGCAACGTCGTCGAGCAGGAGGCGGCTGCCGATCGCCACCTGCAGCCGCTCGGCCTCGACGACGGTGCGGCCGCTCCTGGCCGGCTTCAGGAACTCGAACCCGAGCCGCTTGCTCTTGCGCGTCAGCAGGTCGATCTCGCCCGTCGCCTTGGCGCGTTCCTTCTCCAGGCGCTCGATCTGCCTCAGCTTGACCTGCGCCTTGCGAGCCATCTTCTCGGTCGACGCTCGGAACCGCGCGACGAAACGCTCGAGTCGTTCGATGTCGCCGCCGATCCGGCCGGCCGTCTTCGAGGCGGCGTGCAGGCGTGCGGCCTTCTCGCGCCGCCACTCATGCCAAGGGCCGGCGAAGTAGGTGGAGCGACCAGCCTCGAGCTCGAGCACGGCGGTCGTGACGGCCTCGAGGAACCAGCGGTCGTGCGCGACGATGAGGATTCCGGCGTCGAGCGACTGCAGCTCTCGCTCCAGCCACTCGAGGTTTTCGACGTCGAGGTGGTTCGTCGGCTCGTCGAGCAGCAGGAGGTCTGGATCGCCGCCGAGCGCTCGGGCCAGCGATGCACGTGTCAGCTCCCCGCCTGAAAACGTCTCCAGCTGCCGGTCGAGTTGGTCGTCGCCGAAGCCGAGCCCGCGGAGAACCGCGGTCGCGCGTTCGCGCCAGTCGTAGCCGCCGGCGTGCTCCAGGCGCGCCTGCGCCTCGCCGTAACGGCGCATCGTCGCCGGTGTATGGTCGCCGGCCGCCATCGCCTGCTCCAGCCGCCGCAGCTCGGCCTCGAGGGCGAGGAGGTCGGTGGCGCCCGAGAGCACGTACTCGCGCAGGCTGAGCCGACGCTCGAGCGGCGGCCGCTGGTCGTGGAGCGCGACGCGCGTCCCCTTTTGGAAGGCGAGCTCGCCGCCCTGCAGGCTCGTCTCGCCGACGAGCACCCGCAGGAGCGTGGTCTTCCCGGCCCCGTTCGGTCCTGAGAGGGCGACCCGGTCACGCCGTTCGACCTTGAACGAGACGCCGTCGAACAGCGGGTCCCCGCCCAGTTCCTTGCGCAGGTTCGATGCGATTAGCACGGCCATCGCTGTAAGGGTACGGGGGGTGGCGCGCGTGCTTGCTCTCGACATCGGGACGTCCTCCGTGCGTGCCGGCTTGTTCGACGAGTCCGCCGATCTCCAAAGCGAGATTGCACGGCGCGAGTACGCCGGTGAGACCGATCCTGTGCGCATCGTCGAGCTCGTGCGCGAAGCCCACGACGAGGGGATCGCGGGTCGCTCGTACCACGCCGTCGGGGCCTCATGCTTCGGCCACAGTCTGCTCGCGCTCGACGAGCGCGGACGGCCGCTGACGCCGATCCTCGGCTGGCGCGACACGCGCTCCGCGGCCGTCGCCGACGAGCTCGCGCGGAAGCTCGACACAGAAGCCGTGCATGAGCGCACGGGCTGTCACGTCCACACGAGCTACTGGCCCGCCAAGCTCGCCTGGCTGGCGGCCGAGCAGCCTGAGCTCTTCCGGTCTGCACGGCGCTTCGTGTCGTTCTCGGACTATCTCTACGCGGAGCTGCTCGGCCGCGACGTTCCGGCGAGCACCTCGATGGCATCGGCGAGCGGGCTCTTCGAGTTACGCGCGCGCGCGTGGGACGAGGAGCTGCTCGCTACTCTCGGCCTCGACCCTGAGCAACTGCCGCAGGTCTCGGACGAGGCCGTCGACGGCTGGTATCCCGCGTTGCTGGACGGCGCCTGCTCGAATCTCGGAACCGGCTGCGTCACGCGCCGGCAGGCCGCCCTGATGGTCGGCACCTCGGGGGCGTTCCGCACCGTGTACGAGACCGATCTCCCGCAGCCGCGGCCAGGCCTCTTCCTGCATTGGGTCGACGAGCGGAGGGTCGTCGAGGGGGGCTCCCTTTCCGACGGGGGCAGCCTCTCCCACTGGATCGACCAGACGCTCGCCGACGCGGGCGGCTCGCTCGCGGATCGCGATCCCGATTCGCACGGGCTGACGTGGCTCGCATTGCTCGGTGGCGAGCGGAGCCCCGGCTGGCACCAGCACGCGAAGGGCGCGATCGACGGGCTGACGTTCGAGACGACGCCGCTCGACCTGCGCCAGGCCGCGCTCGAGGGTGTCGCGTTCCGCTTCGCAGAGGTGGCCGAGTCGATGCCGGAGGTCGAGGAGGTGGTCGCCACCGGCGGTGCGCTGCTGAGGGACGCGGACTGGCTTCAGATCATTGCGGACGCGCTCGGCCGCCCGATCACCGTCTCCGGCGTCGCAGAAGGCTCCCTCCGCGGCGCCGCGATCGTCGCGCTCGAACGGCTCGGCGAGACGCCGCCGCCCGCACCGCTGGCGCATCTGGTCGAGCCGCGGCTGGACCGTGCCGCGGCGTACCGCAGCGCGCGTGAGCGGCAGCGACGGCTCTACGAAGCGGCGACGGCCGCCTGGACCAGCTGACGGACCGCGGCCGCGATGTGCTCGGCGTCGATCCCGTAGGCGCTGAGCAGCTCCTCCGGCTTGCCGGAGTGCGGCATGTCGGTGACCGCCAGCTTGACGACCCGGGCGGGCTCGCCGTTCTCGGCGAGTGCGGCGAGCACGGCGTCGCCGAGCCCGCCCTCCGGGAAGTGATCCTCGACCGTGACGATGCGGCCGGTTGCCTCCGCGGCCGCCTGCAGCGTCCCCGTGTCGATCGGCTTGATCGAGTAGGCGTCGATCACGCGCGCCGTGATCCCGTCCTCCTCGAGCGCCTCGGCCGCCTTGAGCGCTTCGTGCACGGTCACGCCGGCGCCGACGATCGTGACGTCGTCGTCGACCGACGAACGGATGACACGGCTGCCGCCGACGCCGAACTCCTCGTCGGCGTCGTAGATCACCGGCGTGTTTGGTCGCAGCGTGCGCAGGAAGACGATTCCCTCGGTGTCCGCCATCGCGGCGACGAGCTTGGCCGTCTGGTTCGCGTCGCACGGGTGGAGCACCGTGCTCGAGTGAACTGCCCGGAGCGCCGCGATGTCCTCGAGCGCCATCTGCGACGGGCCGTCCTCGCCGATCGATACCCCCGCGTGTGAGCCGGCGAGTCGCAGATTCGCCCGGCTGATCGCGGCCATGCGGATGAAGTCGTACGCGCGCGAGAAGAACGCCGCGAACGTCGAGGCGAAGGGGTTCCAGCCTCTCGCCTGGAGACCGACGGCGACCGCGAGCAGCTGCTGCTCGGCGATGTACATCTCGAAGTAGCGCTCCGGATACGCCTTGCCGAAGATCTCCGCGAACGTGGAGTTGCTGACCTCGCCGTCGAGCGCGACGACGTCGCCGCGCGCCGCACCCAACGCCGCGAGCGCCTCGCCGTACGCCTTCCGCGTCGCGACTTCGTCCCCGAGGTCGTAGCGCGGCAGCTCGAGCGTCCCGCTCGGGAACGTGTGCGCCTCGGCCGGCTCGGGCTTCGCGACCTCGACGTGGATGTTGCGCAGCCCGCCGAGCTCCGCGATCGCCTCGTCGGGGTTGTCGAGGGCCTTGCCGTGCCAGCCGGGCTGGTTCTCGACCGCCTTGACGCCTTTGCCCTTGATCGTGCGGGCGATCACGACGGTCGGCTTGCCGGTCGTACCGGCAGCCTCCGTGTACGCGCGGTCGATCGCCTCGACGTCGTGGCCGTCGATCTCGATCGTCTCCCAGCCGAAAGCGTGCGCGCGGTCGCGGTAGATGTCGAGATCCCAGCCGACCATCGTCTCGCCGCGCTGTCCGAGGCGGTTGACGTCGATGATCGCGGTCAGATTGTCGAGCTCATAGTGGGCGGCGTGCTCGAACGCCTCCCAGATCGAGCCCTCGGCCGTCTCGCTGTCGCCGCAGAGCACCCACACGCGCGAGGGGACCCGGTCGAGGTACTTCGCTGCGATCGCCATCCCGACGCCGATCGGCAGGCCTTGTCCCAGCGAGCCGGTGGCGACGTCGACCCACGGAATGCGCGGCGTCGGGTGACCCTCGAGGATGCTGCCGAACTGGCGGTACTGGAGCAGCTCCTCGTCGCTGATCGCCCCGGCCGCGCGGAAGATCGCATACAGCAGCGTCGACGCATGTCCCTTGGAGAAGATGAGCCGGTCGTTCTCGGCCCGCTTCGGGTTGTCGAAGTCGTAGCGGTAGTGGTTCGCGACGAGCACCGCCATCAGGTCGGCAGCGGACATCCCCGACGTGGGATGCCCAGACTTGGCGGCGGCCGCGCAGCGAATCGAGTCGACGCGGAACTGCTGTCCGAGTTCCCGGAGCTCGTTTGCCTCCATCCCGGGCCATTCTAGGTACGGTCCAGCTATGAGAGTCGCGGTCGCCTTCGACCACCGCGGCGTCCACCTGCGCGCCGCCGTCCTCGAGGCGCTGGCAGAGCACGACGTCGTCGATCTCGGCACGGACACCGACGCGGTGCGGATCGACTATCCGGACAAGTCGCGCGAGATCGGCGAGGCGATCCTCGGCGGCGACGCCGAGCGCGGCGTGCTCGTCTGCGGCTCGGGCGTGGGCGCCTCGGTCGCCGCGTGCAAGCTGCCCGGCATTCGCGCCGCGATCTGCCACGACGCCTACTCCGCCCACCAGGGCGTGGAGCACGACGACATGAACGTCCTCTGTCTCGGCTCGGAGGTCGTCGGCCCGTCACTGGCACGAGATCTGATCTCCACCTTTCTCGGGGCACGGTTCGACGGCGGCGATCGTTATGTGAGACGACTGAAGAAGATCGAAGACCTTGAAAGGGCGATGACCAATGCCTGAATCGAACCTGCACAAGCTGTCCGCGCTCGGCCAGAGCGTGTGGATCGACTACCTCTCCCGCGACCTGCTCCAGACCGGCGAGCTCGAGCGGAAGATGAAGGACGACGCCGTTGTCGGCATCACCTCCAATCCGACCATCTTCCAGAAGGCGATCTCACAGGGCAATCGCTACGACGAGCAACTGAAGGAGATCCTGGAAACCGGCGAGACCGACGCGAAGGAGATCTTCCTGCAGTTGTCGTCGCACGACATCGCCGACGCGTGCGACCTCCTGCGCAAGGTCTGGGACGACGGGGGCGGGCTCGACGGCTACGTCTCGTGGGAGGTGGATCCCACGCTCGCGTACGAGCGTGACGCAACCGTCGTGGAGGCGCGGCGGCTGCACGAGTGGATCGAGCGGCCGAATCTCTACGTCAAGATTCCCGCCACGGAGCCCGGCCTCGGCGCGATCGAGGAGATGATCGCCTCGGGCCGGAACATCAACGTGACGCTGATCTTCTCCTTGGAGCGGCACAAGGGCGTGATCGAGGCGTACATCCGCGGGCTCGAGCGGCTGGTGGACGGCGGCGGCGATCCCGCCACCGTGCACTCGGTCGCGAGCTTCTTCGTCTCGCGCGTGGACACCGAGACGGACAAGCGGCTCGACGTCATTGGCGGCGACGGGGCGCAGCTGAAGGGCAAGCTCGGGATCGCGAACGCGAAGATCGCGTACCAGAACTACCTGGAGACGTTCGCCGGGCCGCGCTGGGACGCGCTCGCGCAGAAGGGCGCAACGAAGCAGCGCTGCCTCTGGGCGTCGACGTCGACGAAGAATCCGGAGTACCGCGACGTGCTCTATATCGAGGAGCTGATCGGGCCCGAGACGGTGAACACGATGCCGGAGGAGACGATCGAGGCGTTCCAGGACCACGGCAACGTCGCCGAGACGCTGACCAAGGACGTCGACGCGGCACACAAGCTCTTCGACGACCTGCACGCGGCCGGGGTCGACTACGACGACGTCGTCGACACGCTCGAGCGTGAGGGCGTGCAGAAGTTCTCCGACTCGTTCGACGATCTGATTGACGGCATCAAGGCGAAGCGCGGCGAACTCACCCCAGCGTGATGGCTGTCGCGTCGCAACAGGAGCTCGTCGAGCGCGTCTGGGGCCGGGACGCCACCGTTTGGACCGGCGCCGACGAGGACAAGTGGCTCGGCTGGCTCGACGAGCCGAAGCGGATGCAGGAGCGGGTCGGTGAGCTGAACGAGTTCGCCGGCGAGGCGCGAACGCGCTTCGAGACGTTCGTCCTGCTCGGCATGGGCGGATCGTCGCTCGCGCCTGAGGTGCTGAAGCGGACGTTCGGCGCGAAGGGCCTGCACGTGCTGGACACGACCCATCCGGCGATGATTCGACACGCCGAGCAGTTCGTCGACATCGAGAAGACGATGTTCATCGTCTCGTCGAAGTCGGGCACGACGCTCGAGACGCGCTCCCACTACGACTATTTCTGGGAGCGCGCCGGCGGCAAGGGCGAGCAGTTCGTCGCGGTCACGGATCCGGGCTCGGAGCTCGAGCAGGTGGCGGGCTCCCGCGGCATGCGCGTGTTCGCGGGCGAGCCGACGATCGGCGGGCGCTACTCCGCGCTCTCGCCGTTCGGCCTCGTCCCCGCTGCGCTGATAGGAATCGACCTGGAGCGGCTGCTGGCGAATGCGGTGCGGATGGCCGAGGAGTGCCGTGGCGAGTCGAGCCCGGGGCTGCGGCTCGGCCTCCAGCTCGGCGAGGCCTGGCGTGACGGGCGCGACAAGGTCTGCATCGCCGACACGCAAGGACGGTTCGGCCTCTGGGCCGAGCAGCTGATCGCAGAATCGACGGGCAAGCAGGGCAAAGGCCTCGTACCGGCGCCGGGCGAACGACCCGACGGTCCCGACCGGCAGCGCGCAGAGGTCGAGCTGACCGACATGTTCGACATCGGCGCCGAGTTCTTCCGCTGGGAGTTCGCGATCGCGATCGTCGGCTCGATCCTGCAGATCAATCCGTTCGACCAGCCAAACGTGCAGGCGGCAAAGGACAAGACGAAGGAGGTGCTCGCCTCCGGCGACGATCCGGTGCTGCGGGCCGCGGGCTCGCTCGACGAGCTGCTGTCCGGCGCCGAGCCGCCGCATTACGTCGCGATCCAGGCGTTCATCGATCCAGCGCGCGAGGGCGAGCTGGAGCCGCTGATCGCGCGTGCGCGCGAGACCGGCTGCGTCGTGACGCACGGCCTCGGTCCGCGCTACCTGCATTCGACGGGGCAGCTGCACAAGGGCGGGCCGCCGACCGGCCTCTTCGTCCAGGTCGTCGACGACACGGGCGACGAGATCCCGATTCCGGGCCAGGAGTTCGGCTTCGGCCGGCTGATCCGGGCGCAGGCCGAGGGCGACTTCCGCTCGCTCGAGCAGCTCGGGCGCAAGATCGTGCGGGTGCGAATCTGATGCAGCTCGGGATGATCGGCCTCGGCCGGATGGGCTCCGGGATGACGGAGCGCCTGCGCGAGGGCGGCCACGAGGTGCAGACGTACGACCCGAACGTCGAGTCCCGCACCGCAGCTTCGCTCGCCGAGCTGAAGGAGCAGCTCACCGCACCGCGCGCGTTCTGGCTGATGATCCCCGCCGGCAAGATCACCGAGGACGTCTTCCAGGAGCTCCTCGAGCTCGCCGACCGCGGCGACACGATCGTCGACGGCGGCAACTCGAACTTCCGCGACTCTCAGCGTCGTCACGGCGACGCGCAGAAACGCGGCCTGCACTTCGTCGACGCCGGCGTGTCGGGCGGGATCTGGGGTCTCGAGGTCGGCTTCTGCCTGATGGTCGGCGGCGAAGAGGAGCCCGTGAAACGGCTCGAGCCGATCTTCGAGACGCTCGCCCCGGAAGACGGCTACGCGCACGTTGGCACCTCCGGCGCGGGGCACTTCGTGAAGATGGTGCACAACGGAATCGAGTACGGGCTGATGCAGTCGTACGCAGAAGGGTTCGAGATCATGGAGCACTCGGAGTTCGATCTCGACCCGCACCAGATCTCCGGCATCTGGCGGAACGGATCGGTCGTGCGCTCATGGCTGCTGGAGCTCCTGCACGCGGCGTTCGAGCAGCACGGCTCGAAGCTCGACGACATCGCGCCCTACGTCGAGGATTCCGGCGAAGGTCGCTGGACGATCAACGAGGCGATCAACGAGAACGTGCCGGCGCCCGTGATCGCCGCGTCGCTGTTCGCCCGCTTCCAGTCGCGCGACGAGATCAAGTTCTCGGCGAAGGTCGCCGCCGCGCTGCGGCAGCAGTTCGGCGGTCACGCCGTCCGTGCGCTGCAACGGGCGAAGGCCGGCGACGACCCCCGGTAGCGTGGCGACAACGCAAGAGAACCCGCTGCTCGAAGGACTGCAGCTTCGGCGCACGCCGGATCCCTGCATCCTCGTCATCTTCGGCGCCTCCGGGGACCTGACCCAGCGGAAGCTGTTCCCGGCGCTGTATTCGCTCGCCTTCCGGAGGCTGCTGCCCGAGCGCTTCGCCGTCGTCGGCGTCGCGCGCAGCGAGGAGAGCGACGACGAGTTCCGCGAGCGGATGAAGGAGGCGGTGCAGCAGCACGGGCGCGACGAGTTCCGCGACGACGTCTGGGAAACGCTCGCCGACGGGATGCGCTACGTCGCGACGGACTTTGCGGACGAGGCCGGCGAAGACCGCCTCGTCAACGTCCTGAACGAGCTGGACGCGGAGCACAACACCGGCGGCAACCGTGTCTACTACCTCGCCATTCCGCCGTCGGTCTTCGGCACGGTCGTGCGCGCCCTCGGGACGCGGCGCGGCACGGAAGGGTGGACGCGGCTGATCGTCGAGAAGCCGTTCGGCCGCGACCTCGCCTCCGCGCGGGAGCTGAACACCGCGATCGAGGAGCACTTCGAGGAGAACGAGGTCTTCCGCATCGACCACTACCTCGGCAAGGAGACCGTGCAGAACATGCTCGCGCTGCGGTTCGCGAACGGGATCTTCGAGCCGATCTGGAATCGCCAGTTCGTCGACCACGTGCAGATCACCGTCGCCGAGTCGATCGGAATCGAGAATCGCGCGGGCTACTACGAGCAGGCGGGCGCGATCCGCGACATCTTCCAGAACCACCTCCTGCAACTGCTCGCGATCACGGCGATGGAGCCGCCGATCGACTTCACCGCCGACTCCGTGCGCAACGAGAAGGTCAAGGTCCTGCGCGCGATGCACACGCCCGGCCCGAAGTCGGTCGTGCGCGGGCAGTACGGGCGCGGCTTTGTCGAGGGCGAGGAGGTCGCCGGCTACCGCGAGGAGGAGGGTGTCGATCCGCGGTCGATGACGGAGACGTACGTCGCGGCGAAGCTGTACGTCGACAACTGGCGCTGGGCCGACACGCCGTTCTATGTGCGGATGGGCAAGCGGCTGCCGCGACGCGAGACGACGATCGCGATCGAGTTCAAGCGCGCGCCGCACCCGCCGTTCGAGGAACTTGCGGCCGAGGGGTTGCGGCCGAACGTCCTGCTCGTGCACGTCCAGCCGGACGAGGGAGTCTCCCTCGCCATCGGCGCGAAGGTCCCCGGCCAGGGGATGACGATCCGCACCGTGCACATGGACTTCCTCTACGGCGGTGCCTTCCGCACCGGGCTGCCGGAGGCGTACGAGCGGCTGATCCTCGACGCGATGCTCGGCGACGCGACGCTGTTCACGCGCATCGACGAGGTCGAGGAGCAGTGGTCGCTCGTCGACGCGATCGTCGCGGCGTGGGCGCGCGACCGGCCGGCGTTCCCGAACTACCCGGCCGGCACGTGGGGGCCGCCCTCGGCGGACGAATTGCTGGGTCGAGACGGGCGGTCATGGCGCAGGCACTGACCTCGGTGCGCGAGATCGAACGTGAGCTGTCGGCGTTGCGCGCGGTGCCCGGCAGCGAGTCGCCGTACCAGCGGACCAGCGTGATGACGCACACCGCCTGGGTGCCGGAGGAATGGGTGGAGGCGGCCGAAGACGTGCTGAGCGGGCTGGCTGAGCGGCATCCGTCCCGAACGGTCGTCCTCATTCCGCAACCACACGACGAGGACGGTCTGGACGGCGAGGTCGAGGTCGACGTGTATCCGGTCGGCGAGGGCCGCCGGATCTGCACCGAGACGATTCGCATCCGTCTCAAAGGGCGGCGCGCCGACGTCCCGGCGAGCGTCGTGCAGCCCCTGCTCCTGCCCGACCTGCCGGCGTTTCTCCGCTGGCGCGGGCTGCCGCCGTTCGGCGCGGACTATTTCGAGGGCCTCGTCGACGTGGTCGACCGCCTGATCGTCGACAGCACCGAGTGGCCCGATCTGCCGGCGAGCTATCGAGGCTTGACCGAGATCTTCGATCGCGTCGCCGTCTCTGACATCGCGTGGGCCCGAACGAGCCGCTGGCGCCCGCAGCTCGCGTCGCTGTGGCCCGGGATCGCGGACGTGAAGCGCATCCGCGTCACTGGCACGGCCGCCCAGGCTCAACTGCTCGCGGGCTGGCTGCGGTCGCGGCTGCGACGCGAGATTACGCTCGAGCACGATCCCGCCGACCGGCTCGTCGGTGTCGAGATCGACGGCGGGCCGGCGCCGTTCCCGCCGGGAGATCCGCCGTCCGGGTCGGACCTGTTGTCGGAGGAGCTCGACAAGTTCGGCCGCGACCGCATCTACGAGGACGCGGTTCGCGGCGCGCTCGCATGAGTAGGAAAGGCACGCGTGAGGAGTGGCTCGCGGCCCGCCGTCAGCTACTCGACGCCGAGAAGGAGCACACGCGCCGCAGCGACGAGCTCGCGCGGCAACGGGAGCAGCTGCCCTGGGTTCGCATCGACAAGGACTACACCTTTGAGACGGACGACGGGACAACATCGTTCGCGGATCTCTTCCGCGGGCGATCGCAGCTGCTCGTCTACCACTTCATGCTGGGGCCGGAGTACAAGGCCGGCTGCCCGTCGTGCTCGGCGATCGCCGACGGCTTCGACGGCTTCGCGATCCATCTCGCGAACCACGACGTGATGCTGACGGCGGTGTCGCGTGCCCCGCTCGCCAACATCCAGGCGTACAAGCGCCGGATGGGGTGGAGCTTCCCGTGGGCCTCGTCATACGGCAGCGACTTCAACTACGACTTCGGCGTCTCGTTCACGGAGGAGCAGCAGCGCAAAGGGGTGGTCGAATACAACTTCCGGTCGATGGACATGGCGCCGCGGCTCCAAGACGACAGTCCCGTCGCGGAGTTCGCCGCAACCGTCGGTACCGACGCAGCGACGTTTCTGCGCGAGGCTCCGGGTATGAGCACTTTCGCGCTCGAGGACGGCGTCGTCTACCACACGTATTCAGCGTACGCGCGCGGCCTCGACGGGCTCTGGGGCATGTATCAGTGGCTCGACCGAGCGCCGAAGGGCCGCAACGAGACGGGAGTGTGGTGGCGCCGTCATGACGAGTACGACGCCGGCTAAGCCGTTCCAGACTCACGTCAAGCCGCTGATCGCGGACATCCCCGGCTGGCTGACGGACGAGGAAGGCGAAGCGCTGTACGAGCTTGCGCGTGCATGTCGCGGCGACGGCGTCATCGTCGAGATCGGCTCGTGGAAAGGCAAGTCGACCGTTTGTCTCGGTCTCGGCTCGCAGGCGGGCAAATCGGTGTCCGTCTACGCGGTAGACCCGCACGCGGACTACCGCTTCGGCGACTTCAAGACGAACGTCGAGCGTGCCGGGATCAAGGAGGTCGTCCGGCCGATCGCGTCGCTGTCGCAAGCTGCGGCCGGCGACTTCAACGAGCCGATCGAGCTGCTGTTCGTGGACGGGTCGCACGAGTACGACCTCGTGCTCGAGGACTTCGAGAAGTGGGTGCCGAAGGTGATCGACGGCGGCTGGGTCGCGTTCCACGACACGACGTGGACGGAGGGGCCGCGCAAGGTCGTCGGCGATGCCGTCTACCGCTCGCGCCGCTTCAAGGACGTCGAGTTCGTCGTCGGCTCGATGACGGTGGCACGGAAGGTCGAGCGCAACACACTGCGCGACCGCGCGCGCAACCGCTACGTCCTAGGCGTCAAGACCGTGTTCTGGCTCGGCTCGTCGGCGCTGAAGAAGCAACGCCGCCTGCTGCCGACGCCAGTCGAGCGCCTGGGCCGGCGCTTCCTCCGGGCGATCCAGTAACCCATTCGAGCTTGTGGCTCAGAGCCACATGCGGTGTTTTTGGATCCGCGCCGCGCTTGTCCGTGCGTCTGCGCGGAGAAAGTGGCTCAGAGCCACAAACTCTTTTCCGGCTACTTGCCGCCGCCGACGAGCTTGAACTTCGGCTTCGCGACGACGATTTTGGCGGGGTCGGACCAGGACATCTGCTGCGCGCCCGTTGGCAGCGTGTAGTTGAAGCCGCGCACGCGGTAGTACCACGTGCCGGCCGGCAGTGGCAGCACGACGGACGTGCCGAGCGTCATCGTGCCGAGCGCGCCCGAGTTATGCGGGTTCGGCTCGGGCTTGAACGGATAGCGCGTCTTGCTCCACTGCACTTCGTACACCGAGGCGCCGAGGGCCGGCGTCCATGCGACCAGCGGTGGGCCGTAGAAGGCGCTGCTCGTTCGGCCTGCCGTGAGGCGGCCGCCTGGGGAGAGGCCGGACGCAAATAGCTCGCCTGCGGCGGTCAGCGACGGCTCGCTGTTCTTGCCGAAGCGTGCGATGCGGTTGTAAGGCGCAGCGCAGACGTCCTGCGGCAGCTCGAGATCCTGGTAACGGAGGCTGCCGCCGGTGCGCGTGACCGGCTCGCCGGGGCCGTGGCCCGACTTAAGCGGCGTTGACAGCGTGAGCTTTCCGCCCGACGCCGAGATGATTGTCGCCGCCTCCTGATCCGAGGCGTTTCCGAGCAGCACCGTGTCGCCGGACGCGAAGCCGGCGGTGCTGACGACGCCGATGCTGCTGACGCCGAGATTTGTCACGTCGCTCGTGGTTGTTCGCAAGGGATCCGGTGACTCGGCCTCGACCGCGACGACGGTCCAGTAGTAGCCGCTGCCCGGCCAGTCCGTGTCCCAGAGATCCACCGGTGCACCGAGGTCGCCCGTGATCGAGATCTGCTGTGGCCCTGCCGCCGGTGCGGTTCCTGATGTCGAGTCGGAATCGGCGGGCACCGCGGTCGTGGGCGTCGCCGCTACCGTCGACTCTGTTGTGCCCACCTTGTCGCCGTCGAACGCGTAGCTCTCAGGCTCCTTACCGTCGGAAAGGTAGGTCGCGCGCGCATCCGGAATGGCGCTGCCGGTCGTCGGCAGAGCCAGCGGCCCGTACGGCCTCGGCGCATAGGCCGGTCCGCCGATGACGGCGCTCGTAAATACACGGTTCAGGCATTCGCGATCGGTAAACACGTAGACGCGGAAGAGCTCGGCCTTCGTTCCGTCGATCGCGGTGTCGCCGCTGAACGAGAAACCGGGCATGAGGCGGTGCGCAGGTGCGGACGCATCACCGCTCGAGACGACGTCAGAGATCGTGCTGCCCAGCTGAATGGGTCCGCCGACGTAGGCAGGATTCGACGAGCTGTAGACCGGGCTCCACGGTCCATAGCCGATTGCCGGCAAGCCGTTTTGGCGGGCGGACTTCTGGTTGTCGGCGCGAATGGCGCGAATGCGCCAGCGGATCGCGCTCGTCCAGCTCAACGTGCGGTGGAAGGTGTAGAACTCGCGCTCGTCGAGGACGTTGGTGAAGACGACCTCCATCTTCGGAATGTCGATCAGCCACACCTGGTAGCCGTCGGCGCCTTCGACCGGCGACCAGCGCAGAAGTCCCGGGACGCTGGGGAGCGGCTTCGGTGCCGAGGCCGGCTCCATGTCGAAGCCGAACGGTGTGCTCCACGGCGTCGCTCTGGAGCTCTTGACGGCGCGAACGCGCGCGAACAGCGCATGCGGGCTCCCCGTGATCCAGGGAAGCGTGACCGTCGGCGCCACCACCGGCGTCGTCAGGTTGTTCGCCGTGAAGATCAGTCCGCTATCGCGGAAACTCGAGCTCGTGGCGAGCTGGAACTGGTATTTGACCGCGCCAGGCACGGGATCCCATGCGAACGACGGTGTGCGGGGGAACGAGTCCGTCACTGGTTCGTCCGCGCGCAAGAGGAAGCCATGCAGGTGGGTCGGGGCTCGCACTGGGGCAGGCGTCGCCGCGCCGGCAGTCGCGAGCGCGAGCAGGCTGAAAGAGACGGCCGCAAGTGTGAGGGCACGCATGGTTCCTCATGGTTGTCGGCATGCCGGCCGCTCCGGCTGTCCCTCGAAGGAGGGATGCCTACGCGGCGGAAAGCGCCGCGGCAAGCCGTTCTCCGGCCGCGAGCACGAGCGCGTCGGCGCCCGGACGCCCGACGAGCTGGACGGAGGCGGGCAGGCCGTCCTCGGCGGCGCCGCACGGCAAGGCGAGCGCAGGCCAGCCGAGCGCGTTGAACGGCAGCGTGTGGTGGATCAGCGTTTCTCGAAGAGCGGCGTCGCCGATGCCCGTCGGCGGCGCGACGCAGACGAGCGTCGGTGTCAGGAGCAGGTCGAGGCCGTCGAAGAGATTGGCGCACCGCTCGTGGTACTCCTCGCGCGCGTGGGTTGCCTGGGCGGCTTCGGCGTCGGATACCGCGAGGCAGCGCTCGATCTTCGCCGCGAGCGCTTCGCTGTACAGCTCCGCGTGCTCTGCGTATAGGTCTCGGTGGACGTCCGCGACCTCGCGCATGAAGAGCGCCCCGATTTCCGGTCGCGGCCAGTCGATGTCGCGACGACGCGGAAAGTGCGCCGCCGCTCCGCGCACGCGCTCGGCGACCAGGGGCGCTGCGGCGTCGACCCACGCGACGCCGACGGCGACGTCCTCCAGAGACCCGAGCGCTGTTGGCTCGAACTTCGGTACCAGCGCGTCGAGCTGGGCGGTGCAGTCTGCAACCGTGCGCGCCATCGGGCCGACGTGATCGAAGCTCGGTGCGAGCGGAAAGCAGCCGTCCGTCGATACGACGTCGAACGTCGGCTTGAAGCCGACGACGCCGCAACACGCGGCCGGGATGCGGATCGAGCCACCGGAGTCGGTCCCGAGCGCCGCGTCGGCGAGGCCCGCGGCGAGCGCAGCGGCGGACCCGCCGCTGGAGCCGCCGGCGATGCGGCCGGGCGCGACAGGATTCGGAACGGTGCCGAAGTGCGGGTTCTCGGACGTGATCCCGTAGGCGAACTCGTGCAGGTTCGTCTTGCCGACGTTCGCGTAGCCGGCGGTCTCGAGCCGGATGACGCACTCGGCCGACCTCGCGGGAACGTGCTCCGCGAAGATGGCCGAGCCATACGTCGTGGTCAGGCCTCCCGTGTCGAGGAGGTCCTTGACGGCAAGTCGGATGCCGCGACCGGGATTGTCGGGCCGCGCGAGGAAGATGCCCTCCGGTGTCGCCACCCGCCGACTCTAATTGCTGGGCGACGATCCGAGAGCTCGCCGTCCGGAATGGAAAAGCGGTTTGTCTAGCGCCGCCGTCGCTTCGGCTTTTTCGGAACCTGCACGAGCACGCGGCGCGTCACCGTCGAGCCTTTCGTCCCGCCGGGTGAGACGCTCGTCAGCTGCAGCAGGTTCGAGGCGCTCTTCGTGCGCAGACCCTTGAACAGCGCCGTCGGCAGCACGAAGCGGACGTCGTTGTTCCCGCTGCGCAGCGTGGCGGTGCCGAGGTTCGTCGACCCGAGCACGGCCTGCAACTTCCCGGCGCCGCTCGAGAAGGCGGCGAAGCGCAGCAATCGAGTCTTGGCCGAGACACGGAGCACTTCCGGCGCGTAAATGCGAAGCGTCGGAGCCGGATCAGTGGTCGGTGCGGGAATGACGTTGCCGATGACCTTCGTTCCTGGCGGTGGCGGAGAGGGCGTTGACGGCTTGCTCCGATCGACCGCCACCGAACCCGTGACGACGAACTCGCGCCCGTCAAGACCAAGGGTTGCGTTCGGGAGCGAGAGATACGCGTCCGGGCTGTCCGCGCAGGTGTTCCACGGCACCGTGATCGACGCGTTCGGCCCGGAGATCGTCAGCAGCTGCGCAGTCGCACCGAGCGTGTTCGCGTAATACGCCGGTGCCGACTCCACGCCCGGGATCGCGACGTTCAACGTCAGCGAGGCCTCATAGCAAGGCCCGTTGCCCGTGCCGTGTTTGAATGTCAGGTAGCGCGCCGCGAGATGGTTGACAGCGACCTTCGATGTGGGGATGTTCGCGCTCGACTCGGGCACAGCCACTTCGTCGAATGCGACAGGCAGCACCCCCGCGAGCGGCTCGAACTTGAAGTTGCCGGTCAGTCGCGCATTGGCGAAATCGTTGAAAAACGTTGCGAGCGTCGTGCCGCTCGGAAGGACGGCTGCCAGGTCGGCCGTTCCGAGGGCTGCGGGATTCGCGGCTGCCTGATCCCACACCGCCTTCACGATCATCGGGTCGCCGTCGGCCACGGTTGTGTCCCCGTAGTGCTCGGCGAGATACTGGAAGAGCAGCCAGCCACCGTTTCTGTCGAAATCTGTATCTCCGCATTCAGTTCCGACGCAGTCGATCGTTCGGTCAGGGTTGACCTCCACACCGCCGACCGCCCCCTCGGTGTGCGTTGCCGCCCACTCGGCCGTCGTGTCCTGGAGCCAGGCGTCGGCCGAGGCGTCGGCCTTGAGGCCGAAAAGGTGGAACACTTCCTTGGCGACGACGTGGTAGCTGATGCCTCGTCGGCCGGTCGCCTGCAGGTGAATCTCTCCTGCGCCGACCGGAGCAACGGGGTTCACGAGCGCATCCCAGCGCTTCAGCGTCCCCTCGCTGTCGATCGGGATCGACGGATCGATGGTTCCGTACGTGATGCAGGTGGGAGCAGGCTTGTCGAACTCGTCGACGGCGATGTCGACGTACAAGTCGCCGTCAGGATTGTCGAGCACCGGTGCGGCGTAGCCCCAGCTCGTGTAGTAGCTGTACGCGCGTTCCGCCCAGCCCAGGATGTCGCCGGCCGTCTCCTGCGTGATCGACACGGTCGGGCAGTCGGTGCTGTCGTCGACGCGGCTGTAATGGATCATGAAGTGGTCGCTCGTCAGCGTCGCCACTCCGGCCGTCGGGAACGGGTCGATCGCAGACGCGCTCGGCACGCCCACCGCGAGGCCCGCCGCAAGCAGGACAAGGGCAAGCGCAGCCAGGGTCCGAGGACGCCTCATGAGAGGCCAATCGGCCTCGTGAGCCCTTTGCTTTAGTCGAACTCGAGGTAAATCAGGGAAATTCCGATCGCTCCGGCGGCGATCAGGAGTGCGATTCCGAGTAGGGCGAGGCCGAGCAGGATGTTCCTCCGGGCCACCTCGGGGGTCGCCTCGACGGGCTCGCTCGTCGTGCGCGGCGGGAGAGGCTCGAGCTCTCGCTCGGTCACGACACCAGCGGGTCGAGTGCCATCGCCACGAACAGCAGCGCGAGATAGAGCAACGAGTAGTGGAAGAGCAGCGACGCGTGTCGAGGCGTCGCGTCGTGTCTCAGCCGCAGCGCGAGCCACACGAACGCGGCGCCGAGGGCCAACGCGGCGCTGAGGTAGACGATGCCGAGCGGGCCCCACACGACGGGGACAACGGTCACGCCGACGAGGACGAGCGCATACAACACGATCTGGCGCGTCGTCTCTCGCACGCCGCGCACGACCGGCAGCATCGGGATGCGCGCCGCCGCGTAGTCCTTGCGAATCAGCAGCGCGAGTGCCCAGAAGTGCGGCGGCGTCCAGAAGAAGACGATCAGGAACAGCCACAGCGCGGGCAGCGTCAGATTCCCGGTGACCGCGGCCCAGCCGACGAGCGGCGGGACGGCGCCGGCGGCGCCGCCGATGACGATGTTCTGCGGCGTGCTGCGCTTGAGCCAGCGCGTGTAGACGAGGACGTAGAAGAGGTTGCCGACGAGCGCCAGCGTCGCGGTGAGGACATTGACGAGTGACGCGAGCAAGACGAACGAGAACGCCGAAAGCGTCAGGCCGAACTCGAGCGCATGCGACGCCGGCATCCGCTCGGCGGCGAGCGGTCGAGCCCGGGTACGCGCTCCCATCAGTCTGTCGATGTCGCGGTCGAGTACGTGGTTCAGTGCGGACGCGCCACCGCAGGCGAGCGCGAGGCCGCTGATCGTCACGACCGCGAGCCAGGCGGAGGGTGCACCTTTCGCCCCGACGAACATCGCGCCGAGGGCCGTGATCAGCAGCAGCGACATGATCCGGGGCTTCGTCAGCGTGACGTAGTCGCGCCAGGCTGCGCGCGGCGTGGAAACGCCGCGGTACGTGGCCGCAGCCAGGATCAGCGTGGCGGCGAAGGCGACGGCCGAGAACGCCAGGTGCAAGCCGCGCGCGGTGACGAGCGCGGCGACGCCGAACGTGGCGAGGGCCGCGAGCGCGGGGACGAGCAGTCGACGATGGACGAGCCGGGCAGCGACGACCAGCGCCACGAGCGGGGGCAGCGCCAATGCGGCCAGCACGCGATGAGCGGCGCCGAGCGAGGCAGCGCCGCTGACGACCGCGAGCAGCACTGCGCCGGAGGCGAACAGCGCGGTCAGTCGGAGCCACGGGCTAGGCACTCTGGAGCCTCCGCCTCAGGTCGCGCAGGGGCCGCGCGCTCGTGACATAGGGGACCCGCTCGAAGTTCCACGCGGGCGGCGGAGAGGTGGTGTACCACTCGAGCGTGTCTGCCAGCCAGGGGTCGTTGGCGGCCCGGGCGCCCGAGCGCTGCGTCTTCACGACGTTCACGACGAATAGCAGCATGCCGATCGCCATCACACCGGAGCCGATGCTCGAGAGCAAGTTGTACAGCTGGGTCAGGCCGTGCTCGCTGTACGTGAAGTTCCGCCTTGGCATCCCGAGCAGGCCGAGCATGTGTTGGGGGAAGAACGTGAGATTGAAGCCGACGAACACCAGCCAGAACTGGATCTTCCCGAGCCGCTCGTCCAGCAACCGTCCGAACAGCTTCGGCCACCAGTAGAAGAGGGCCGCGAACGCGCCGAAGACGCCGCCGCCGAACATGACGTAGTGCATGTGGGCGACCACGTAGTACGTGTCCGTCACCTGCCAGTCGACCGGGAACGCCGCGAGAAAAATGCCGGACAGGCCGCCGATCGTGAACACAGCGATAAAACCGAGCGCCCAGAGCATCGCGGTGTCGAGGATCAGGTTGCCGCGCCACGTGGTCGCGATCCAGTTGAAGATCTTCACTCCGGTCGGCACGGCGATCACCATCGACGAGAGCATGAAGAAGACGTTGAGGAAGTTGGGCAGGCCGACGCTGAACATGTGGTGCGCCCACACCAGCATCGAGTAGAAGCCGATCGCAACCGTAGAGAACGCGATCGCCTTGTACCCGAAGATCGGCTTGCGGGAGAAGACCGGGATCACCTCGGAGAGCACACCCATCGCGGGCAGGATGATCACGTACACCTCGGGATGCCCGAAGAACCAGAACAGGTGCTGGTAGAGGACCGCGTTGCCACCCTGGTCGGGCAGGAAGAAGTGCGTACCCACCTGGCGATCGAGCAGCAGCATCGTCAGCCCGGCGCCGATCACAGGGAGCACGATCACGAGCAGAATCGAGTAGACCTCGATCGACCAGACGAAGAGCGGGATGCGCATCCAACTCATACCCGGTGCGCGCATGTTGTGGATCGTGCAGATGAAGTTGACCGCGCCGGCGAGCGACGACAGCGCCACGAGATGCAGCGAGAGGATCCAGAGGTCCTGCCCGTTCCCGGGTGAGAACAGCTTTTCCGACAGCGGTGGATAGCCGTACCAGCCGGACTTCGACGCGCCTCCCGACGCGAAGAAGCTGAGGAACATCGTCACGCCGCCGAAGAGGAACAGCCAGTACGAGAGCGCGTTCAGCCTCGGGAACGCCATGTCGCGCGCGCCGATCATCAGCGGGACGAGGTAGTTCGCCAGCCCGGCCCAGAACGGGACGATGAAGAGGAAGATCATCGTCGTGCCGTGGATCGTGAACAGCTCGTTGTAGGTGTTGCGGGTGATGAAGTGCTCGTCCGCCTGCGCGAGCTGCGCGCGCATCAGCAGCGCCAGGATCCCGCCGGCCGCGAAGAAGGCGAGTGACGTGCCGATGTAGAGCAGGCCGATCCGCTTGTGGTCGACGGTCGTGACCCAGCTCGCGACGCGCCCGCGGCGCCAGTCGGCGCGATACGTCTCCGCTCTAGCCGCCACTCGCAGCCTTCTTGTAGACGTTCTGCTTCACGTAGGCGAGGAGCGCAGAGAACTGCCGGTCGGTCCAGCCGCGGGCGACCGGGGGCATGTAGTTCGCGATCGGCTTGATCCGGTTCTGTCCGTTCAGCAGCAGCTGCCGCAGGCTCTGGGCCTGGGTCAGCAGTGCGCTGTTCACGATCGCCGGCCCGTAGCCGCCCTGTCCCTGAAGTCCGTGGCACTTCGCGCACACGCCTTCCCACTCGCCACGGCCGAGCGCCTGGGCCGAGACTCCCCCGACCCAGGAGTCGTATTCCTGCTTCGACTCGGCGATGACGAACGCGTGCATCTCCGCGTGGAAGACACCGCAGAACTCGCCGCAGCGGCCGCGGTACGAACCGAGCCGGTCGGCCTTGAACCAGGTGTGCGTCCGCTGCCCTGGAATGGCGTCGAACTTCCCCCCGAGCTCGGGGATCCACCAGCTGTGATCGACGTCGTGCGAGGTGATGTCGACCCGCACCGTCCGGTTCACCGGGACGTGGAGCTCGTCGATCGACACCGCGCCGTTCGGATACGTGAACTGCCAGTAGAACTGGTGCGCGTCGACCTTGATCCGCAACGGCCCGCCCTCGGCCTTTGCGGACGGCACGTTCTTGATCCCCGGCAGCTCGTAGAAGAGGAACGAGGCGATCGCGGCCAGGATCAGGACCGGGATCACGGTCCAGATCAGCTCGAGGCGCGTGTGTGCATGGATCTGCGGCCCCTCTGCCGTGCGCGGACGGCCGCGGCGGCGGTAGCGGAAGACGAACCAGAGCAGCGAGCCCTCGACCACGATCAGGATCAAGGCCGCGAAGATCGCGATCCACTTGTACGAGTCGTTGATGCGCGAGGCGTTCGGCGAGTGCGGCGTCTCGGGGGCGAAGCCGCCGTTGCCCGCGTAGGCGACCGCAGCGAACGCCAGCGCGGCGCCGAGAGCAAGCACGAGGACGAGGATCTTGCGCCTCACCGGCGGGTGGCATCCTACGATGAGTGGAGCCCTCACGCGTCCGTCTACCGCCCGCAGTCGGAGATAGTTACGAGGTGTACGTGAACGGGATCCGGCAGGAGCCGGGGCGCGATTTCGACCGCCTGGGCGACGAGCTCCTCTTTCGTCGCGCCCTCGCCCAGGAAGGGCGGCTCGGCCCGATCCGCTGGCTCTCGATGCTGCTCGGCGTCGCCGGTACCTACCGCAAGCACGAGACCGTCGACGTGATCTACGAGGTGGACGGCCGCCGGACGGTGGCGACGCTCACTCCAACTGCTGGGGTCTGACCCCTCAGGGGTCAGACCCCAGCAGTTCGCTCTTTAACAAGCGGCTCCAGCCGGTAACCGACTCCGTAGCGGGTCTGGATGAAGGTGTGGCGCGTGGCGCGCCGGTCGATCTTGTCCCGGAGGCGCCGGACGAAGACGTCCACGGTGCGGTCGCGGTGGGTCTCGCGGCGCCCCCAGATTTTCTGCAGCAACTCGTCCCGCGTGACGACACGGCCGCGGTCGAGCGCGAGCTGGTAGAGCAAGCGGAACTCGGTCGGCGTCAGGCCTGCACTCTCCCCGTCGACAAAGGCTTGAACCTCGCGCGGATCGATCCGCAGCTCCTCGATGTCGATCGGGTCGCCGCGCGGAGTGTCGTCGCGTCGCAGTGCGCGCCGCGAGGCAGCACGGACGCGGGCGACGAGCTCGTTCATCGAAAAGGGCTTGACGAGATAGTCGTCCGCGCCGATCTCCAGCGCGTGCACGCGGTCGTGCTCCGTTCCGCGGGCGCTCACGACCACGATCGGCGTGGGGATGCCCTCGGCGCGTGCGCTTTCGATCACGCTCCAGCCGTCGCGTCCCGGAAGCATCAGGTCGAGCACGCACACGTCCGGCCGTTCGAAGCGGAGCCTGGCCAGCCCTTGGTCGCCCTTACCGACGACGACCGGGTCGAAGCCGGCCGCCGCAAGGTGCTTCGCCATGCCGTCGGCGATCACGGCATCGTCCTCGACGATCAGGACCTTGGCCATACTCGTCTCGGATGCAGGAGGAGACCCGGGCCTACCAGGAGCTGCGCGTGGGGTTCACAGCCGCAGTGTCCCACGAGCTGCGCACCCCTCTCGCGCGGTTGCTCGCGCTGCTCGATTCGGCCTCGCTGCCCGGCGCGGACCGCGACGCACTGCTTGCCCAGGCGCGGGAGGAGGTCGAGGAGATGAGCGAGCTCGTCGACGACGTCCTCTTCCTGTCCGAGCTCGAGAGCGGGCGCGAGGTCGTGGCTCTCGGCTCCACTCCGGCGCTGCCGGTGCTGAAAGAGGTGCGCGACCGGGTGGCGGACAGCGCCGAGCGCGCGGACGTGACCATCCGTGTCGAGGCGGGAGCCGACGTCGAGCTGCCGCTGCGCCGGCGCATGCTGCAGATCGTCGCCGAGAACCTGGCCGAAAACTCGATCCGCTACGCGGGGCCCGGAGCGACCCTGACGCTTTCGGCGCGCCCGCACCTGCTGGAGGCTGCCGACGACGGACGCGGGCTCGAGCCTGATGAGCTGTCCCGCGTCTTCGAGCGCTTCTATCGCAGCGACCGGGCCCGCGCCTCGAGGGGCACGGGCCTCGGTCTCGCGATCGTGAAGCACGTGGTCGTGGCGGCCGGCGGCGAGGTGGAGGCGACCGGTGGGCCTGGTCACGGCTTCACGGTGCGTTGTCGTTTTAGGAGTGCACCAGGTTCAGCGTCTTCAGCGAGGCCTTGAGGACGACGCTCGGAATCGGCTGGAAGAGCAGCTTGGGCCCGTCTGCCTGGCCTTTCGTCAATGTCCAGCGCACGAACTTCTTCACGTCTGCGGCCTTGTTCGTCTGCTTCGGGATGATCACGTACGTGAAGGTGCAGATCGGATAGGCCAGCGGCTGCGTCTTCGCCGGGTCGACGATCGAGATGCCGCCGTTGTCCGGTGCGACACGATTGATCGTCGCCGCCGCGGCGGCGATGCCCTTGAGCCCGGGCAACGCGTACGTCCCGGCCCGGTTGCGAATTGCTGCGAACTTGAAGTGGTTCACGAGCGAGAATGCGACGTCGACGTACGTGATGCCGCCGTTGGTCTGCGTCAGGGCGGCCGACACGCCGGAGCTCCCACGGCCGCCTACGCCCGTCGGCCAGTCGACTGCGGTGCCCCTGCCCACGCGCGACTTCCACGTCTTGCTCACCTTGCTCAGGTAGTCGGTGAAGTTGTAGGTCGTCCCGCTACCGTCGCTGCGGTGGATGACCGCGATCGCCGTGTCCGGGATGTTCTTGCCTTTGTTCAGCTTCTTGATCGCGGGGTCGTCCCACTTCTTGATGTTGCCGAGGAAGATCTCTGCCAGCACCTTCCCGTCGAGACGGATCCGGTTGGGCCCGCCGTCGAGCCGGTAGGGCACCGACGTTGCCGAAAGCGCCCACGGGATCTGAACGCAGCCCTTGCACGCGGCGAACTGATCCGGCGTCAGCGGCGCGTCACTGGCTCCGAAGTCGACCGTGCGATTCGTGATCTGGGCGATTCCGCCGCCGCTGCCGATCGGGCCGTACGTGACGTTGATGCCGAGCGCCTGATCGACCTTCGGAACCCAGGCCTGAACGAGCTTGGAGACGAAGGTGCTTCCCGCCCCAATCAGGTTCGAGTTCTGCGCGCTCGAGCGTGACGCGCCTGCGCTGCTCGTGAGTGCCAAGGCCGTGATGCCCGCCAGCGCGAGCAGAGTGGTGATCTTCCGTGTCACGCGTATTCCTCCCCTGTCCTAGTGGTGTCCACCCGAGGATGCCGTCCCGCTGGAGCCGCATGGGCTGATGCGATGTTGCGGTTCGGTGACAAGGTGGTTACAGGCGCCACCAGAGGCTCGGGCGCGCTTTAGGGTTCGGACTCCGTGAGCGCCGTGCCGTCGACGACACCGCTCTTGACGTCGCGACGGCGGCTTGCCGATCGCCTCGGAGACCGCGGGTTCTATGCGGTGACCCTCGCCGCTTCGCTCCTCTGCGTCGCCATCGTCGGGGCGATCGTCTGGAAGGTCTTCGCTCTCGCCGACCTTTCGATCTCGCGGTACAAACTGAACTTCTTCACGACGACGGTCTGGGACCCCGTCAAGAATCACTACGGCGCGCTGTTGTTCCTGTACGGCACGGCCGTCAGCTCCTTCGTGGCGCTGTTGGTCGCGACGCCGCTCTCGATTGCGATCGGGCTCTACCTCAGCGAGCTCGCGCCACGGGGCATCCGGGGACTGATCGCATCACTCGTGGAGATGCTGGCCGCGATTCCGAGTGTTGTGCTCGGCCTCTGGGGCATTCTCGTCCTCGGGCCGTTCATGGCCGCTCACGTCGACCCATGGCTTCACGACACGCTCGGTTGGACGCCGATGTTCGCGGGTCAGGTCGGCCAGAACGGCCTGAGCATGCTCACCGCGATCGTGATCCTGACGATCATGATCGTGCCGATCATCTCGAGCATCAGTCGCGAGCTGTTCCTCAGCGTCCCGGCCGAGCTCGAGGAAGGTGCGCTGGCGCTCGGTGCGACGAGGTGGGAGATGGTGCGCGGAGTGATCCTGCCGTCGGCTCGTTCGGGCATAGCCGCGGCGATGATCCTCGGGCTCGCGCGCGCTCTCGGTGAGGCGATCGCCGTCACGCAAGTGATCGGCGGCGCGACGCGATTCAACGCCTCGTGGTTCGCGCCCGCGGACACGCTCGCCAGCAAGGTCGCCGGGAACTATCAGAGTGCGTCGACGAAGGTCGAGGCGTCGTCGCTGATCTACCTCGCTGCGATCTTGCTCGTGATCGGGCTCGTCGTGAACGTGATCGCGCAGGTGATCATCCGGCGCTTCGATCCGGTTCGCTCAGCGAGCCGGGCATGAGCGCGGTGAGCCCACAGGTCGACCTTCGTCCCGGAGGCAGGCTGCGCCGACGCCGAATCGTGAACAGGATCATGGAATCGCTCGGCACACTCGCCGCGCTGCTCGCCGTCACCGTCCTCATCATCGTCGTCGTCTCCGTCGTGCGAAAGGGAGCGCCCTCGCTGAGCTGGCACTTCCTGACGGCGAGGCCGAACCTGTTCGGCGGTGCCGGAGGCGGCATCTCGAACGCGATTGTCGGGACGGCGGTCATCGTCGGCGTGGCGACGGCAATCGCGGTCCCCGTCGGGGTGCTGATCGCGATCTATTTGACGGAGTTCGCCCGGAAACAGGTGGCCCTCACGATCCAGGTCATCGTCGACGTTCTCGCCGGGCTGCCGACGATCGTCGTCGGAGTCTTCGTCTACGGCCTGCTCGTCGTCGGACATCAGCAGAGCGGTCTTGCAGGCTCGGTCGCGCTCTCCATCGTCATGCTGCCGCTGGTCGCGCGGGCGGCACAGGAGGTTCTGTTGCTTGTCCCGAGCGCGTTACGCGAGGGCTGCCTGGCGCTCGGCGTCAGTCGGTGGCGCGCGGTGCTCGGCGTCATCCTCCCGACGGCATTCGGCGGAATCGTCACGGGGACCGTCCTCGCGGTCGCTCGTGCGGCCGGCGAGACAGCACCGCTGCTGTTCACGAGCTCCATCTTCTCGAGCACGGTCTCTACGGACGTCACGCACTCGATGGCGAACATCCCCGTACTGATCTTCATCTACTCGGAGCAACCCGATGCGGCGCTTCACCAGGACGCGTGGGCCGCGGCCGTCGTGCTGATCGGGTTCGTGCTGCTTGCGAGCCTGGCCGCCAGGGGGTTGCTCGCACGTTCCAGGAGAAAGCTCGGACGGTGAGGACGGGCGCCGTTACGATCCCGATCGACGTGGCGCCGGTCGAGATCGCTCAACAGCGGAGGGCGCCGGTGCCTGACCAGCGCGAGGTCGTTTTCGGCATCCGCGACCTGAGCGTTTCGTACGGCCCCGTGACGGCCATCAGCGGTGTCGACCTCGATGTCTACCGAAACCTCATTACAGCGGTGATCGGCCCATCGGGTTGCGGGAAGAGCACCTTCATCCGCTGCTTGAATCGCATGAACGATCTCGTTCCGGGCACACGGATCGACGGGAAGATCCTCTACCGGGGCCAAGACCTGTACGCAGACGGCGTCGACCCAGTGGAGGTGCGGCGCCGGATCGGGATGGTCTTCCAGCGGGCGAACCCCTTCCCTAAGTCGATCTACGACAACGTCGCGTGGGGTGCCCGCGTGCTCGGCATGAAGAAAGATCTCCACGAGCGAGTCGAGAGGGCCCTGACAGGCGCAGCGCTGTGGGACGAGGTCAAGGATCGTTTGAAGAAGAGTGCCCTCTCGCTCTCAGGAGGACAGCAGCAGCGTCTCTGCATCGCACGGGCAATCGCGATCGAGCCGGAGGTACTGCTGCTCGACGAGCCGGCGTCGGCGCTCGATCCGATCGCGACGTCCGCGATCGAGGAGCTGATGCACGAGCTGAAACGGGACTACACGCTCGTCATCGTCACACACAACATGCAGCAGGCCGCCCGCGTCGCCGACCTCACCGCGTTCTTCTCGCTCGAGGTCGGCGACGGCAGGCGCACAGGCGTGCTCGTGGAGTACGACACGACTGACAAGATCTTCACGAACCCTTCCGACAGGCGCACTGAGGACTACGTCACGGGCCGCTTCGGATGAGGACGACGTTCCAGGAAGAGCTCGACCTGCTCGAAACGACGCTGCAGGAGGAAGGCGCGCTCGTTCTCCGCGCGCTGCGCGGCGCGATCAACGCACTCGAGCAGCGCGACGAAGAGCTCGCCGACGAAGTGATCGCCTTCGACGACGACGTCGACGAGCGGTACGTACGCATCGAGGAAGGGATCCAGCTGCTGCTCGCCCGTCAGACACCGGTGGCGAGCGATCTCCGGCTCGTGCTCGCGATCCTCCACATCAACTTGCATCTCGAGCGGATGGCAGACTACTGCGTGACGGTCGCGAAGCTGTCGAAGCTTGTGCCCGAGGTCGACCCCGGCCCGCGCTTTGTCGAGGGCTTCGAGGAGATGGGGTCGCGGTGCGAGGAGATGATCCGGATCGCACTCGACTCGTTCGGCAACCGCGACCTCGCGGGCGCCGAGTCGCTGGTCGACCTCGACGAGCTGATCGACCGCGCCAACCGGCGCGTTGTGCAGCGGATCCTCGAACTGGGAGAGGATCCCGAGATGCGTGAGTACGGCCTGCGTATGGTCGTGGTTTCGCGGGCGCTCGAGCGCATCGGCGACCACGCGGTCGACATCGGCGAGCAGACGGCGTACCTGCTCACGGCCGAATTCCGCGAGTTCACCGACGCCTCGCACCCCTCGCCCCGCGAAGCCTGACAAACTCCGCGCGTCATGGCGCGGATCTCCCTCGTTCCGCAGAAGCGTGAGTTCTTCGTGCTCTACAGCCGGGCGGCGCGCAACGCCGTCGAGATCGCCCGCTTGCTCGTGCAGTTGCTCGAGGAGTTCCCGCGCGACGGGGGTCTGCTGCGTGACATCAAGGAGCTCGAGCACGAGGGCGATCGCTTGACGCGCGAACTCGTCGACCTGCTCAACCGGACGTTCGTCACGCCCTTCGACCGCGACGACATGTACCAGCTCTCGAGCGCCCTCGACGACATCTGCGACCACATCGACGAGGCGGCCGGCAACATCGCCGGGTACGGCGTTTCCGAGATCCGCCCTGCGGCCAAGGAGCAGGCACACGTCATCCTGCGCTCGACCGAGAAGCTTCGTGAGGCGGTCGAGCGTGTCGATGGTTTCAAGGACGCGGGCAGGCAGCTGAACGAGCTCCGTGATCTGGAGGACGAGGGGGACCGACTCAACCGAGAGGCGGTCTCGCAGCTCTTCAAGACGGAGGACGACGCGATCGCGATCATCCGTTGGAAGGACATTCACGAACAGCTCGAAGAGGCCGTCGATGCGTGTGAGAACGCCGCCGACGTGCTCGAAGCGATTCTCGTCAAAAACCGCTAGGCCGTGAACGACGCCCTACTGGTCGTCGTGGTTGCGATTGCGCTCGGCTTCGACTTCACGAACGGCTTTCACGACACGGCGAACGCGATCGCGACATCGGTCGGCACACGCGCCGTGACGCCGCGGATGGCTGTGCTGATCGCGTCGGTTGCGAACCTCGCGGGAGCGTTCGTCACGACGGCCGTCGCGAAGAGCATTGCGAAGGGAATCATCGACGCCAATCTCGCCACGATGCAGACACTGGTCGCAGCCTTGATCGGAGCGATCGCATGGAACCTGCTGACGTGGTGGTTCGGCCTGCCGTCGAGCTCCTCCCACGCGCTGATCGGCGGGCTGGTCGGCGCGGCCTTGGTCCAGTCCGGCGAGAAGGGCGTGCTGTGGCACGGCGTCGCTCACAAGGTCGTGATCCCGGCCCTGCTTGCACCGGCGATCGCCTTCGGCGCGGCGTTCGTGCTCCTCGTCCTCATTTACCGGGTCTTCTCCTGGGTTAACCCGGGCATCGCGAGCCGCGGATTCCGACTGGGGCAGCTCGGCACCGGCACGTGGGTTGCGTTCACGCACGGGGCGAACGACGCGCAGAAGACGATGGGTGTGATTGCCCTGGCCCTGGTGTTGCACCGCCACGGAGACGTCGCCGCACTCGAGGTCCCGACCTGGGTGAAGATCTCGGCGGGCCTCGCGATCGGCCTCGGCACGTACGCTGGCGGGTGGCGGATCATTCGCACGCTCGGCCAGCGCGTCTTCCAGATGGAGCCGGAAAGCGGCTTTGCCGCACAGGCTGCGGCCGGCACGACGATCTACCTGGCGACGAAGTACGGCTACCCGCTTTCGACGACGCACGTCGTTTCGGGCGCGGTGATGGGCGCCGGGGCGACGAAGCGGCTCTCCGCGGTCCGCTGGGGCGTTGCCGGGAACATCGTGGTGGCCTGGGTGCTCACGATCCCGGCGGCGGCTGCCGTTGCTGCCGCCTTCTACTGGCCGGTGCAGGGCATTTTCTAGCCGTACCGGAATCCTGCTGTTTCTCGTTGACCTTCCAAGGAGATCCACTCCGTCAGGTCGACACCAACAGCAAGGGGGGCACCAAGAGCATGAGCATCCTCTGGATCATCCTGATCGTGGTCCTCGTGCTCGCGCTGCTCGGCTTCTTCTCGCGCGGGTATTGGTAGACGCGTAGCGTCCGTCCGGAGCGAAGCTCCCGTCCGCGAAGCGGACCAGTGGAGGGGGTCTTGGGGGAGACGCGTAGCGTCCGTCCGCGTAAGCGGACCAGTGGAAGGGGTCCGGGGGAACCGGGAGGTTCCCCCAGCGGGCGCAAGGGGCCCCGGGAGGTTCCCCAAGAGCGGGAGCCGACACCCCTCTAGGACCTCCAACCTCTGAAGAATGGGCCGCCCGGCACTTGCCGGGGCACCTTGCCACGGCGATCATGGCTGGGTGGACCAGGCCGCCGTCCTCAGGGAACTCGAGCAGGGCGACGTGGCCGTCGCACCGCCGCGTCTCGGCGGGATGGCGCGTGCAAGCGGCGTCGTGATCGTCAGCCAGCACTACTGGGCCTATGCCGGCATTGACGGCAGCCTGAAGGAAGGGCGGATGCCGCAGCCGCCGCGGACGCTGCGCGCTATCCCGTTCGCACGCGGTCTCGTCAGGCTTGCCGCTTCGCTTTCGCCGCTGTTCCGCCGTACCGGGGTGGCCCGCGGCCGTGAGCGCCTGTTCCTCGTCGCCGCGATCCTCGCCCCGCTCGCGCTCGTCTTCACGCCGAACTGGGTCGGGCTGACCGTCGGGGGACTGACGACGTTCGCGCTGCTCGGCTGGCTCCTGCGCGGGCGCACGCTCTACCTGCACGGCGCGGAGCACCGCGCGATCGCGGCGCTCGAGGAGCGCCGTCTGCGTGCGACGTGGGACGGGAGCGCCCGCCCGTCGCGTTTCTCGCTGCGCTGCGGCACGAACTTCGCCGCGTTGCTGATGCCGGTGGCCGTGTTCGGCGGCCGCTTCTGGCCGCTTCCCCCGACGGCGTTCACACCGCTCGTCGTCTCCGTGCTCGCACTGGCGCTGACGATGGAGCTGTGGCTGCTCGTGCAGGGCTCGGCACGACTCGCACGCGTGGTGCTCTTGCCCGGCCTCGGACTGCAACGGGTCACGACGCGTGAGCCGGAGCTCGAGGAAACACGTGTCGCGCTGACGGCTGTCGCGTCGGTTCTTCGAAGAGAACTCACGCATCGATAGCCTCCGGGGGTGGACCCCCACGCGAACAGCATCGAGGCCCACGACCTCGTCCGTGAGTTCAAAAAGGGCCCGCGCGCGGTCGACGGCATCGATCTGCACGTCGACCCGGGCGAGATCTACGGCTTCCTCGGCCCGAACGGCGCCGGCAAGTCGACGACCGTCCACATGCTCACGACGCTACTGCCGCCGACCGCAGGCACGGCGACCGTCGCCGGCTACGACATCGTCCACGAAGGGCCGGCCGTGCGGAAGGTCATCGGGGCGGCGCTGCAGGAAGCGGCGCTCGACCCCTATCTCACGGGTCGTGAGCATCTGCGCCTGCAGACCGCAATGCACGGCATCACCGGCGAGGAGCGCAAGCGCCGCAGCGACGAGCTGCTCGCCCGCGTCGGCCTGACCGAGGCGGCCGATGGCAAGATCCGGGGCTACTCGGGCGGGATGAAGCGCCGCCTCGACCTGGCGCTCGCGCTCGTGCACCGCCCGCGGATCCTGTTCCTCGACGAGCCGACAACCGGGCTGGACATCCAGAGCAGGACGGCGCTCTGGGAGGAGGTCGGGCGCCTGGCGAGGGACGAGGGAGTCACCGTTTTCCTGACGACGCAGTACCTCGAGGAGGCCGATGTCCTTGCCGACCGGGTCGGGATCATCGACCACGGGCACATCGTCGCCGAGGGCACACCGGAGCAGCTGAAGGCAGAGATCGCGAGGTCGACGATCGAGGCCGTCCCCGCCGACCCGGAACAGCGCGGCTCCCTGACGGCAGTGCTCGAGCGCTTCGGCGCTCCGACGACCGGCTTTGGACCCGGCAGTGTCGCCGTGCAGCTGGCTTCCACCGACGGGGACATCGCCGCGATCGTGCGGGCGCTCGACGCGGAGGGCGTCCGCATCGCCCATTTCCAGATCCACGAACCGACGCTCGACGATGTGTTCCTCGCGAAGACCGGTCGGCACCTCGAGGGCGCCGGCGAAGAGGTAGAGGAGCAGCAGGAGGAGTCCGTCCCCGCCTGATGCGGAACGCGCTCATGCAGGCGGGCATACTCGGCCGGCGCGCGGTCGTCCGCACTGCCCGCCAGCCGGCGAACGTCATCTTTCCGTTGATCTTTCCGATGCTGCTCCTCGCCGTGAACGCCGGGGGGTTGAAGGCGGAGACGAGGCTGCCCGGCTTTCCGACCAACTCATTCCTCGCGTTCGGGCTTGCCGTACCGTTCGTGCAGGGCGCGCTCCTCGCCACCGTGAATGCGAACGTCGAGTTTGCGCGAGACATCCAGACCGGCTTCCTCAACCGCCTCGCGCTCACGCCCGTGCGCGGGCTCGTGCTGCTCGTCGGCCAGCTCGGAGGCCTGCTGACGATCGCGCTCGTGCAAGCGGTCTTCTATCTCGCGGTCGCCGTCGCGTTCGGCGTGCGTCTCGAAACGGGAATTGCAGGCGCCGCGCTGCTGCTCCTGCTCGAGGCCGTGATCGCGCTCGCCTTCGCGTCGTTCGGGAGCTGGGCCGCGCTGCGCACCGGTTCGACGGAAGCTGTCCAGGGCTTGTTCCCGGTCTTCTTCGTGTTCTTGTTCCTGTCGTCCATGAACATCCCGCGTCAGCTGATCTCGACGACCTGGTTCCGCTGGGTCGCGACCGTCAATCCCGTCTCGTACCTGATCGAAGCGGTGCGGTCGCTCGTGATTCAACACTGGCGATGGGAGACGATCGGGCTCGGGTTTGCGGTTGCGACGGGAATGAGCCTGATCGGGTTCGCGCTGGCGACGCACGCGCTGATCGGAAGGCTGGCGCGGACGTGAAGGAAGTATTCGACGTCGCCAGGGCGGTCGCGTGGCGGCAAGCGCACACGTTCTTCACGAATCCGTCCTTCCTGTTGCCGTCGCTGCTGTTCCCGCTCTTCTTCTTCACGGCGTTCGTCGGCGGGTTGGCACGGATTCGGCAGGTGCCCGGATTCGACTTCCCGCTCGGGTACACGGCCTTCCAGTTCGTGTTCGTCCTGCTGCAGTCGGCCGCGTTCTCCGGCGTCTTCACCGGCTTCGGCATCGCCCGCGATTTCGAGAGCGGCTTCATGCGCCGACTGATGCTGGCGGCGCCGAAGCGCAGCGGCATCGTGCTCGGCTACGCCGTCGCAGGGCTGATCCGCTGGTTGACCGTGATCACCGTCGTCACGGGTGTCGCGTTTCTCGCGCGGATGAAGATCGGCGGCGACGGTGTCGATCTCTTCGGGCTCTACGCGCTCGGTTTCCTGCTCAGCATCGCCGGGACGCTTTGGTCGACGGGCGTCGCGACGCGGCTGCGCACGCAGCAGGCGTTCCCGGTCATGCAGATGCCCGTCTTCATCCTGCTCTTCTTCGCGCCGGTCTACGTGCCGCTCGACCTGCTGCAGGGCTGGATCCACGCCGTCGCCAGCGTCAACCCGATCACGGCGCTGATGGAAGCGGGCCGCGGTCTCATTTCCGGGCGCCCGGAGCTGACGCTGGCCGCGTTCGCGATCGTCTCGGGCCTGATCGCCGGCTTCGTCCTCTGGGCAATCCGGGGCCTGAGACGTGCGGAGGCTGCTGGAGCCGCATAATGTCCTGCTAATGGAGCACGAAGCCTGGCCGACTCCCCAGACGCCGGCGCGCGAGCCGTTGCCGCGCGTGGAAGACCTGCCGGTGGCCGAGCAGGGCTACGAGCAGGAGAGCGTCAAGGCCGCATTCGACTCCTTCTACCGCCACGCGGCGCAGCTCGACGCGGCGTTGCGCACGCTCGAGGCGGTCGACTCGTTCCACCGTCACGCCTCTGCCCTCCGCGCCGACCTGCGCTCCCTCCGCTCAGCCGGTTGGACGCAACAGTCCTGGTCGGGGCCGCCGTCGTACGGATACGGGCTGCGCGCTCCGCGGGAAGGCGTTTCCCCGGTGGTCTGGCGCGTGGCCGGCGAAGTCGGGTTCCTGATCGCGGTCGCGGTCGCGCTGGGGCTCGCGAACCTGTCCTGGTGGGCGATCGTGCTGGCGATGGCCGGTGCGCTCGTGGTCGTCTGCGCGATCGAGTGGATCGCGGGACGCGAAGAGCTCGCGTTTGCGCGTCCGGCGCCGCCGGCCTCGTTGCATCCCGTGGTCGAGGCGCAGCGCGCCGAGGACACAGAAGAGCACGAGGCGCTCGGCTGGACGGCCTTCGAGGAGGCGCAGGAGCCTTCGGACGCGATGACGATCATCGGCGTGCCGCCGCGCGAAGAACAGGACCAATCCGCCGCGGGAGTCGCGCCCGAGGAGACCGAGCCCGACCCTGACGACGAGCCCGAGCCGGAGCTGCCTCCGGCCGCGGAGGAGACTCCGGGACAGAACGGAGAGCGGCGCTGGTGGCGACGCCACTCGCACGACGAGCCCGATGCAGCGGTGGAGCAGCCGAGACACGTGCGCGTGCTCCCCGCGGGCGAAAGCGATCCGTGGGAGCAGGGCTTCGACGCGCCGGTCTCGGCCGAGGCCGACGTGGTCGGCGAGCCGGACGAGGACACCGACGAGTCCCTCGTCGCCGAGCAGACGGGCCGGCGGCGCTTCCGCAGGCGCTGACTACGCCGCGCGGGCGAGCGCGTCGCTCAGCTCGAGTAGGACCCCCGGGCCGTCGAGGTTGCCGATTCGAACCGGGTCACCGCGGCGTCTGACGACGACCAGTTCGCTCCGCCGGTAGTCGACCGACACGATCTCGTCCAACGGAACGGCGAGCCGGCCGGCCCCGTTACCGGCCAGCAGCAAGTGGAGAGGTCCGAGCTCCAGCTTGCCCGCGTGCCTCGGACGTTCGCCCTCCTGCCACCACACGGCATAGGTCCGTCGGCTCATGTTCGAAGGATCTGGGTCGAGGCCCCCGACGGCATCCGCACCGAGGCGCAGGAGAAGTGCGGAAAAGCCGCAGGCCGGTTGGGTTCCCGCCCGGATGGCTTGGCCCTGGGCTGCGCCGACACTGAGCACAACGTTCAAAAGGAGGAACCATGTCGACGAAGAGAATGTTCGTGCTCGCCGCCGCAATCGCGCTGGTGGCCACCGCGCCAGCAGCCGCTGGGACGACCGCGACGATCACGATCAGCCATCAGATGCGCGGCTGCCATATGTGGCAGCTGGGCAACGCCAAGCCGACCCCGACGCTGAGCGTCACGCTCAAGGCCGGCACCGTTCTGCGCTTCGTGAACAACGACGTCATGCCGCACAAGCTCGTCCAGCAGGCGGGGCCGAAGCTCAGCTTGACGCGGGCCAACATGAGCCACATGTCTGCGACTACGTCGGTGAAGCTGGTGCACAAGGGCGTCTACCGCTTTTCGACCAAGCCGGGTGAGGACTACAAGTCCATGTCGATGATGAAGACGACTGGCGAGGACTACGTCCTGCACCTGACCGTGCGCGTGAAGTAGCTTCAACGCGTGGATACGTTCGAGATCGCCGCTGCCAAGCAGCGGCTCGGCGAGGCCGGCGGAGGCTACGAGGTCGTTCATGAATCCGCCGGTCTCGAGTTGGGTGTCTACGTCCTCGTTGCACCGGAGCCCGACCGCCAGCAGCCGCACAAGGACGACGAGATCTACGTCGTGCTCGAAGGCAGCGGCGTGCTGCAGGTTGAAGGCGACGAGGTCCCGGTGCGCGAAGGCAGCGCGGTGTTCGTCGAGGCCGGCGCGGACCACCGCTTCACGGCCTACGAGCAGCTGAGCGTGCTCGTCATCTTCGAGCGCAAGCCTGCGGGAAACCCGTAGCCCTCAGTCACGCTGCCTATCTGGTCCGGCGCGGAAGAGAAGCTCGGCGTCGGTCTCGAAGCCTAGGCAGATCCGTCCGCCAACAATTTGTGCGACAACGCATAGCGCACGAGCTCGGCGCGAGTCGACAAGCTCAGCTTCTGCATGATGTGCGCCCGGTGCGACTCGGCCGTGCGGACCGAGATGTACAGCGCTTCTGCGATCTCCTGGTTCGTGTGACCGAGCGCGAGTAGTCGCAATACCTCGCGCTCACGCTCCGAGAGTGGATCTGCCTCGGCTGCCGCCCGGTCTCGCGCCTCTGCCGCGACCATGCGGGCGCCGAGGGCCGGGTGGACGTAATTGCCGCCGCCTGCGACCTCGCGCACGGCGGTGACGACCTCCTCGTCGGCCGCCTCCTTCAGCACGTAGCCCTGTGCACCCGCGGCGAACGCCTCGCGAACGTAGCTCGGATCGTCTTGCATCGAGAGCACGAGCACCTTCGTGCCGGCCGATTCCCTGAGCAGCTTGGGAAGGACCTCGATGCCGCTCTCGCCGGGCATGACGACGTCGAGGAGGATGACGTCGGGCTTCAGCGCCCGCGCACGGAAGATCGCGTCTTTGGCGTTTCCCGCTTCGCCGACGACCTCCATGTCTTCCTGCGCGTCGAGCAAGAGGCGCAGTCCCGAACGCACGACGGCGTGGTCGTCGACGAGGACGACGCTGATCACAGTGAGACCTCGACCGCGATCGTCGTGCCGGCGTCGGGTGATGTCTCGACGGTGAGCCGGCCTTCGTGGAGCTCGGCGCGTTCGCGCATGCCCTCCAGGCCGAGGCTGCCCTCGTTCACTCCGGCCGGATCGAAGCCCACGCCGTTGTCCTCGATCACAACCGTCGCCGACGTGTCGCGACGGACGAGCAGGATGCTGACCTTCGTTGCCTCCGCGTGCTTGACCACGTTCGTCAGGGCCTCCTGGACGATTCGATACAGCGTCGTCTCGGCTTCGGTCGGCAGCCTCGCTTCGCCGAGCCGCGCCTCCAGGTCGACATCGATGCCACTCGATTCCGAGAACGTCTGGACGAGCCGCTCCAGAGCCGGCACCAATCCAAAATCGTCGAGCGTTTTCGGCCGGAGCTGTACGGCGAGCCGTCGAACATCCTGCAACGTCCCCACCACGAGCTCGCGCAGGTCACCGACCGCCTTCGCCACAGCGTCGCCGCTGCCGGCGTTGTCGACGGCGCGCAGGCCGAGCAGGATCGAGGTGAGTGCCTGGCCGGTCTCGTCATGTAGCTCGCGTGCAAGGCGACGGCGCTCGACCTCCTGGCCGGCGACGACGCGGCGCAACGCGTCTCGTGCAATGCGACGTGAGAGGTCGACGGCGATCGACGCGCGCAGCGCGAATTGCTCAGCCAGTCGAAGATCGGAGCCCGTGAACCGCTGATCTCGTCCGATCTTGTCGTGCGCTATGAGCACGCCAATCGTGCGCTCGCGGACACGAAGGGGCACGTAAAGCCCAGTCGATGCGCCGAGTCGCCGTGCGACGTCGTGATTGACCTCGGGATCCTCGAGCAGCGAGTCCACGCGTTCGCTGCGCCCGCGTTCGAGGACGCGCCCTGTCTTGGAGTCGTGCGTGAGCAGCTCCACCGCCGTGAGATCGGCTGCCCCTTCCCCGTCGGCTGCTGCGATGCGCAGCCCGTCGCCGGCCGGCAGCGCGATTGCGACGAGACGCGCATCGATCAGCTGACGTAGCCTCGTCGCAACGAGATCCAGCAGCGGATCGAGCTCGAGCTCTCCGACGAGCGCGGCCCCGACCTCATTCAGCGACTCGAGCTGCTGCGACCAAGCCGTCGCCGACTCGTATAGACGAGCGTTCTCGACTGCGACCGCCGCCTGCGCCGCCAGCAGCTTGACGAGGTCCTCATCCTCGTCCGTAAAGTCGTCTCGCTTCTCGGTGAGATAGAGGTTGCCGTACGCCACGCCGCGCAAGAGGATGGGAACGCCGAGGAAGGTGTGCATCGGCGGGTGTCCCGGCGGGAACCCGACGGAGCGCTGATCTTCCGAAAGGTCGTGCAGCCGCAGCGGCCGTGCGTCCTGGATCAGGACGCCGAGGATGCCGCGCCCGTGCGGCGGGTCGCCGATCTGCGTCTGCACCTCTGGGCTGATGCCGTGGGTGACGAAGCGTTCGAGCCCGCTGCCGGAGCGATCGATGACGCCGAGCGCCGCATACTGCGCGCCGGTCACGCGGGCGGCGGCCTCGACGATTCGCTCGAGCACCCCGTCGAGCGAGAGCTCCGAATTGATCGCGATGCCGGTCTCGACGAGCGCCCGGAGGCGGTCGATCTCGCGCGTCGTAGCCATCTGTTGAATGCTGACACAACGGGCCGATCGATCCCGGTTACGCTCTTTGCCGGCGTGAAGAGCTTCAGCGCAGACGAGGCCCGAAGCGTCGGCGAGGAGATCGGCATCGATTGGAACTCGGCGCCGTTCGACACCGAGCAGTTCCGAATGGGGATGGACGTGGAGCTCGAGCACGGCGTTCACGATCCGGTGACGAACGTCACGCATGATGATCCCATCGTGACCGGCAAGATCGCGTTGGCGCACCTCAACGAGTTTCCGGACTACTACACCCGGCTCGAACGGATGGAGGAAGACGCCAAGCGAGAGCACGGCGGTTAGGCGACCTTCGCGCGCGTCGTGCTGCGGAAAAACCGCACGCCGACAGCGGCGAATCCCACGAACTCGACGGCTCGTCACTGATGGCAGCACACCTTCCTCCCGCTTGACTGCGGACCAATCCCGGAACCACCACAAGGATTGGAGGAAGAGATGAGCACCATCACAGCTGACAACCGGGTCGCGACCGCGTTGCGCGGCAAGAGCAACCCGCTTCGGAAGCTCTTCGAGTGGGGCGGCTTTGCTGCCGGCGCGATCCTGGTCACGTTCGGAGTCGTCGCGATCGTCATGGGGTTCGGTGGCCGCTCGACGGTGTCCGACAGCCTGAAGCAGGAGCACATCGTCGGCACGCCCGACATGACTCCCGCGCTGATCGCGAAGGAAGCCAAAGACGCCGGCCTCACAGGTGTCGATCTGCCGACGGTGGCCGTCGCCGGCCAGACGGTCAACAGTGGGCCGCGGGCCCGTGCTTTCGCGAGTTACATGCGAATTCACGCTCTCGAGGCAACGGGCGGTTACACGTACGCGCAGATGGGTCGCTTCCAGGCGAAGCCCGATACGCCGAAGGCGCAGCTTGCCGTCGGCGGCGGGACTGACAACCCGCAGTGGGCGATCATGGACAGTGCAACGAAGCAGCCGGTGTCGAACGGCGTCCGCGATATCTGGGTGACCGAGACGGCGCTGACGACCGCCCTGAACACGTCCTACATGGCCGATCGGCTCGGCCTGTTCGGGATTGTCGTGGGTGTGGCCCTCCTGCTGAGCGGGATCGGCTTCATCGTCCTGGCGTTTGCAGCGTTGCACCGCAAGAGGGACGCCGAGCTCCTGTAGGAGACGGCGCAAGCAGAGCCGGCGCGAGGTGGTTTCCGCGTAACGCGCCGGCCCGCCGCCGTTCTCGCGAATGCCCTGGCGCTTCGGTAGAAGCCCGCAACCCAGATCGGTGGCCGGCCCGATGCCCGATCTGTTGACGGCGCGGAGACTGACGCCGTGAGCCAGATCGAACCCAAGACCTGCACGCTCCGCCTCGTCGCTCAGGATCGCACCGAGCTGTGCACGCGCGAGCGGTGCGCGTTTTGGGAGCCCGGCGGCGCCGTCGTCGAAGGCGATTGCCTCGTCGAGCGCCTCGGCGTCGACGTTCGCCGGCCCGATCTGGCCGCGTACCTGCTCGAGGCGCGCGAGCGGCTCGAGGACGCCAGAGATCTCGCCGAGGCCGAGGCGGCGCATCGAGAGTTCTCGCGCCGCCTCGGTCGCGACGTCTGAACGGAGGAGGGACCTGATGAGACCGGTCATGCTCGCAACCGACGGCTCGCCGACGGCCGAGAAGGCGGCGGAGACCGCGATCGAGCTCGCGGGCCTGCTCGGGACGGAGCTCTTGATCACGACCGTGTGGAACATCCCCTACACGACCGTCGGGCTCCCCGCCGCACCGATCAGCGCCGACCTTGCCAAGGTCAGCGAGGAGGAGGCACGCAAGATCGTCGTCGAGGCGGCTGCCCGCGCCGAAGAAGCCGGCGTCGAGACGCGGACGATGGTCCTTCGTGGGCTTCCGGTCGAGGAGATCTGCCTCGCGGCGGAGAGATGCAACCCGCGGTTCCTCGTCCTGGGCTCGCACGGCTGGGGAACGGTCAAGAGGGCGCTCTTCGGAAGCGTTTCGACGGGTGTTCTCCATCACGCGGTGTGCCCTGTGCTCGTCGTCCGCGGTGAGCCCGCTCCGGACACAGCTGCGGTCAACGGTGTGCGGACCCACGCGCGTCTGACGCCAGCGAACGAATAGCGTTCAACTGACATGGCCGAGGCGCTGCAGACGGAGCCGCTGAGCGCGGCCGACGCGGAGCGCCTCGACGCCTACTGGCGCGCTGCGAACTACCTCTCCGTCGGGCAGATCTACCTGCTCGACAATCCACTCCTACGCGAGCCGCTCGAGCCGGAGCACGTCAAGCCGCGGCTGCTCGGTCACTTCGGCACGACACCGGGGCTCAATCTCGTCTACGCCCATCTCAACCGCGAGATTCGCCGCCGCTCGCTCGACGTCGTCTACGTGACCGGTCCGGGTCACGGCGGACCCGGTCTCGTCGCGAACGCATACCTCGAGGGAACGTACTCGGAGGTGTATCCCCACGTCGGCCGCGACGAGGACGGCCTACGCGAGCTCTTCCGGCAGTTCTCGTTCCCGGGTGGAATCCCGAGCCACGTCGCGCCCGAGACGCCGGGCTCGATCCACGAGGGCGGCGAGCTCGGCTATGCGTTGGCCCACGCATACGGCGCCGCCTTCGACAACCCGAAGCTCCTCGTCGCGTGCGTCGTCGGCGACGGCGAGGCGGAGACCGGGCCTCTCGCGACAAGCTGGCACGGGAACAAGCTGCTCAATCCCCGCAGCGACGGCGCCGTGCTGCCGATCCTGCACCTCAACGGCTACAAGATTGCGAACCCGACACTGCTCGCCCGGATCCCGCAGGAGGAGCTGGCCGCGCTCATGCGCGGGTACGGCTACGAGCCGCTGTTCATCTCGATCGCCGCGGACGACGAGCACGTCGACGTCCACCGACGGTTCGCGGGCGTCCTGAGCGCGGCGCTCGAGCAGATCGAGCACATCCAGCGCGGGGCTCGCGTCGACGGCCTCACGAAGCGGCCGGCATGGCCGATGATCGTGCTTCGCTCGCCGAAAGGCTGGACGGGCCCCGCGGAGGTCGACGGCCAGCCGATGGAGGGCACGTGGCGCTCGCACCAGGTGCCGATAACGGACGTGCGGACGAACGAGGCACATCTGCGGCTCCTGGAGGATTGGCTGAGGAGCTATCGCCCGCTGGAGCTATTCGACGACGGTGGCCGACTCGTTGCCGACCTCGTCGCGCTTGCGCCGGAGGGGGAGCGGCGCATGAGCGCAATCCCGCATGCGAACGGCGGTCTGCTCTTGCGCGATCTGTCGTTGCCGGATTTCCGCGCCTACGCTCTCGACGTCGGCGAGCCCGGTGTGGAGACGGCCGAGTCGACGCGCGTGCTCGGCGCGTTCCTGCGTGACGTGATCGCGCGGAATCCCGACAACTTCCGTCTCTTCGGGCCCGACGAAACCGCGTCGAACCGCCTCGGCGAGGTCTTCGCGGCCACGTCGCGCGCGTGGGACGCGGAGGTCGAGCCGACGGACGAAGGGCTTGCTCCGGACGGACGCGTGATGGAGGTGCTCTCGGAGCATCTGTGCCAAGGCTGGCTCGAGGGGTATCTCCTCACGGGCCGTCATGGGCTCTTCAACTGCTACGAGGCGTTCGTCCACATCGTCGATTCGATGTTCAACCAGCATGCGAAGTGGTTGAAGGTGACGCGGACGATCCCGTGGCGACGCCCGATCGCGTCACTCAACTACCTGCTGAGCTCGCACGTCTGGCGCCAGGACCACAACGGCTTCTCGCATCAGGACCCCGGGTTCATCGACCACGTGGTCAACAAGAAGGCGGAGATCATCCGCGTGTATCTACCGCCGGATGCAAACACGCTGTTGTCCGTGGCCGACCATTGCCTGCGCAGCCGCGACTACGTCAACGTGATCGTCGCCGGCAAGCAGCCCGCTTTGCAGTACCTGCCGATGCCCGACGCGATCGCTCATTGCACCCGCGGCATCGGGATCTGGGAGTGGGCGTCGAACGACGAGGACGCGGAGCCGGACGTCGTGCTCGGCTGCTGCGGCGACGTCCCGACGCTGGAGACCCTCGCCGCCGCGGCGATCTTGCGCGAGCGGCTACCGGAGCTGCGGGTGCGCGTCGTGAACGTCGTCGACCTGATGCGCCTTCAGCCGGAAACCGAGCACCCACACGGCCTCTCCGATCATGCGTTCGATTCGCTCTTCACCACCGACCGCCCGATCGTTTTCGCCTATCACGGGTATCCCTGGCTCATTCACCGGCTCACCTACCGCCGCGCGAATCACGGCAACCTGCACGTGCGCGGGTACAAGGAGGAGGGCACGACGACGACCCCGTTCGACATGGTCATGCTCAACGATCTCGATCGGTTCCATCTCGTCATCGACGTGATCGACCGCCTACCGCAGCTCGCGGAGACAGCCGACCATCTCCGCCGGGAGATGATCGACGCGCGGCTGCGTGCCCGCGCGTACGGCCGTGAGCACGGGGAGGACCCGCCGGAGATTCGCGACTGGGTCTGGCCCGGCTGACGATCGTCGTCGTCAACGCGGGCTCGACGAGCCTCAAGCTCCATGCGGTCGACGCAGAGGACCGCAGCGTCCCGCTGGAATCCCTCGCCGCCTTGCCCGCCGATGTCGAGGCGGTAGCGCACCGAGTCGTCCACGGAGGCGAGCTGCGCGAGCCCGCGCTCATCGACGACGAGCTCGAGGCGCGCCTGCGCAGGCTCGTCGAGCTTGCACCGCTGCACAACGCGCCCGCGGTGGACGCGATCGCCGAGGCGCGCCGCGTCATGCCCGAGGTCCCACACGTGGCCGTGTTCGACACGGCTTTCCACAAGACGATTCCGGCTGCCGCGGCCACGTACGCCCTGCCGGAGAGGTGGCGCCGCCAGATCCGCCGTTACGGCTTCCACGGGTTGTCCGTCCAATGGGCGACCGGACAGGTGCCGGCTCCCCGCCTTGTCGTCTGCCACCTGGGCGGCGGCTGCTCGGTAACGGCCGTTCGCGACGGGCGCTCGGTCGACACGACGATGGGTTTCACGCCGCTCGAGGGCGTGCCGATGGCAACGCGCCCCGGGACGGTCGATCCGGGGGCGCTGCTCTATCTGATTCGGCAGGGCGTACCGACCGAGGAGCTCGACGACCAGATCGAGCGCCACTCGGGCCTGCTTGCGTTGTCAGGCATGTCCGGCGACGTCGCGAAGCTCGAGCGCTCCGACGATCCGGTGGCGGCGTTTGCGCTCGAACTATTCGCCTATCGGGTTGCGACGGCGGTGGGCGCGATGGCAGTCGCGCTCCGCGGCCTCGACGCGCTCGTCTTCACGGCCGGTGTCGGCGAGCACTCGGCACGCGTGCGGCGCGACGTGTGTGCACACCTCGGCTTCCTGGGGGTTGAGCTGGACGAGGCACGCAATGACCACGCCGAGCCCGACGCCGAGCTAGGAAGACCCGGCGCTGTCCGCGTCGTCGCCATCCGTGCGCGCGAGGAGCTCGTCGCGGCACGAGCCGCCCGTGCTCTCCTGAGTCACTCGTAGCCGCTCGTTGCGGGCAATCCGCAACGGCCCTGCGGAAGCGCCCGGATGCGGCCCGGCCTGGAGGCGTCGACACTTTCGCGGGATGAGCACCGTTCTGACCGGCCGGGCGCTGCCGCAGTTCGCGGATGTCGTCCTGCGCGATGGCTCGACCATGCGCCTCCGCCCGCCGCTGACCGGCGATCGCGATGGCCTGCTGGCCTTCTTCCGGCGGCTGTCCGACCGGAGCCTCTACCTGCGTTTCCACGGCCATCCTGCGATCGGCGTGCCGACGGTCGAGCCGATGCTCGAGCCGGATTGGCACGAGCGCGGCGCACTGGTCGGCACGAAGGGAGACCGCGTTGTCGCCGTCGCGAACTACGTGAGACTGCGGGACGTTCGGACCGCCGAGGTCGCGTTCGCAGTCGCCGACGAGCTGCAGGGCCGCGGCATCGCCACGCGCCTGCTCGAACAGCTCGCCGCGCTCGCCGCAAGTGTCGGCATCGAGGAATTTCTCGCCGAGGTCATGCCCGACAACACCGCGATGCTGCGCGTCTTCGCGGACGCCGGCTTCGAGGCGTCCCACGAGACCGTCTTGGGCACCGTCGAGGTGCATCTGTCGATCGCGCCGACCGAGACATTTCGGGCGCGCGTGGACGAGCGTGACCACGTCGGAGTGGTCTCGTCACTGCGGCCGTTCTTCGAGCCCGCGGCGGTCGCCGTCATCGGTGCCTCGCCTCGTAAGGGCTCGATCGGCGGTGAGCTGTTCCGCAACGTCCTGCGCGGCGAGTTCCGGGGTGTCTGCTTCCCCGTCAACCGCTCCGGAGCGTCGGTTGCCGGCGTGAGGGCGTACCGCAGCATCGCCGAGATCGGCGAGGCCGTCGATCTCGCAGTTTTGTGCCTGCCTGGTCCCACGGTGCTCGAGGCGGCGGAGGAGGCGCTGGTGTCGGGTGTGCGAGCGATCTGTGTCATCTCGGCGGGCTTCGCGGAGATCGGCGCCGAGGGGGAGTCGCGACAAGAGCAGCTCGTCGAGCTCGTGCGGGGACACGGGGCGCGGTTGCTCGGCCCGAATTGCCTCGGCATCGCCGCGGCGGGGCCTCAGCTGAACGCGACGTTCGGGCCTCGCGCGCTTCCGCCAGGCAACGTCGGCTTCTCGTCGCAGAGCGGCGCGCTCGGTCTTGCGGTGCTCGAGCGCGCGGCGGAGCGGGGTCTCGGACTGTCCGCGTTCGTCTCTGTCGGGAACAAGGCGGACATCTCCTCCAACGACCTGCTCGAGTACTGGGAGGACGACACCGTCGTCGTGGTCGGGGCGGGCCCGATCGGGCTGGCGACGGTGATGACCGCCAAGCTGTACACGCCGGCCCAGGTAATCGCGATCGACCTAGCCGACTCGCGCCTCGAGAGGGCGCGCGAGTTCGGTGCCGACGTGACGATCAACAACGGCCGGGAAGATGCCGTTGCCGCCGTTCAGGAGTTGACCGAGGGGCTCGGAGCGGACGTCGCCGTCGAAGCGGTCGGCGTGCCGCAGACGTTCGAGCTCTGCACGGCGCTCGTCCGGCCGGGCGGTCGCGTCGCGAACGTGGGCGTTCACGGCCACTCCGCGACGCTCCACCTCGAGACGCTCTGGATCAAGGACGTCACAATCACCACCGGCCTGGTCGACACCTGCACCACGCCGCGACTCCTCCAGTTGATCGCCGGAGGGCGGCTCGACCCGACGCAGTTCGCGACGCACCGGTTCGCGCTCGGTGACACGCTCGACGCGTACGAGACGTTCGCCGCGCCGGCCGAGACAAATGCGCTCAAGGTCGTCCTCGAAGGCGAGTACGCCGTTCGTTCGCCGCTTCTCGACGTAGGAGCCGTGCCTGCATGAACGTCTCCGACGACCTGGCGACGTGCGTCGGTTATCGCGTTGACTCGCCCGACGGGAGGGTCGGCAGCGTCGCTGCCGTTCTGCCGTCGGGCGAGGGCCGGCGTGGTGCCCTGCTCGTCCATACGGGTCTGCTGTCGTGCGCGCTGTCTGCGGTTCCTCTCGAGCAGGTCGAACGGATCGACGCCGCGCGGCGACGCGTCGTCCTGCGACATCCGTCTCGAGCGATGCCTGAGGGGGCCTTCCGCGATGTCCGCGACCGGGTCGTCGCTCGCTCGTAGACACGGCCCGGCCGGGCCAGTACGGCGACGTAGTCGCGTCCCGCATTGCCCGCGTCCTCAGCCGGCAGCCCGGAGGCGGGCGCCGTCAATCTCACATGACCGACTCGTGGCGTCGTGGGGAAGCGCCTTGGACGCCGCCGGGAAGGCAATCGCCGCCGCTCGGGAGTACCGCGTCTTCACGCCGGCGGAGGCAGGCGAGCTCGAACGCCGACTTGGGGACGAGCGCGGCTGGCTGGCGCGCTACGAGAAGTCGCCGCTGGGTCCGCAAGCCCTGTTCGTGACAGACTCGCGCTGGAATGAGCGTCGGCCGGGCTCGCCCTCCCGGCCCGGATCGAGAGGAGAAAGGCAGTGACGGAGTCCTCATACACGAGCAGTCAGGGCGGTGGCTATCCCGTGCAGTTCTCGGTCGCCTATCCCGACCGCGAGCTGAACCGCCTCACGACCGCCTTCCGGCTGATCGTCGCGATCCCGATCTTGATCGTCGCAGCCACGCTCGGCGGTCACACCAGCGCGTACGAGGGTGGGCACGGCTACACGCTGGCCGCGGGCACCGGCGGACTGCTCTTCGCCGGACCGCTCCTGATGATCCTGTTCCGCCAGAAGTACCCGCGCTGGTGGTTCGACTGGAACCTCGAGCTGCTGAGGTTCACGAACCGGGTCGGCGCCTACCTCGCCTTGATGGACGACACGTACCCCTCCACCGACGAGCACCAGTCCGTCGCCCTCGACCTCCCCTACCCGGACGCGCGCGAGGGGCTGAACCGCTGGCTGCCGCTGGTGAAGTGGCTGCTGGCCATCCCCCACTACGTGATCCTCGTGTTCCTCTGGCTGGCCGGACTCGTGGCCGTGATCGTGGTGTGGTTCGCGATCCTCTTCACCGGCCGCTACCCGCGGGGCCTCTTCGACTTCGTCGAGGGCGTCCTCCGCTGGACGAACCGGGTCGTTGCCTACGCCTTCATCCTCGTCACGGACGAATACCCGCCGTTCAGGCTGGAGGCCTAACTGCCGATAGAAGGGCCATGCGGAGGCGTCCGATTGGTCAGATCCTGGTCGAGAAGGGAGAGATCTCCGAGGTCGACCTCGAGGCCGCGCTCGCGGAGCAGGAGCGCACCGGGCGACGCCTGGGCGAGATCCTGATCGAGCAGGGGCGCACGTCCTGGCTCGCGCTCGCGCGCGCGATCGCCGAACAGGTGCTCGACATCCAGAGCTCGGAGGATGAGCCCGAGCCGGTGCGGCCGGCGTCGCCCGATCCAGTCGCGATGGTGCGCGACCTCGCCGAACGCGTCGCCAACCTGCCGCCTGTCCCAGATCCGCCGGCCGCCGAGGAGAGGCATCTCTTGAAGCTCACGCCGGCCCCGCACCCCGACGACTCCCCCGAGCGGCTGCTGCAGATCGAGGCCCTGCTCAAGGAACGCCAGCGCGCGTTCATCGAGCTCGTCACGACCGCGGAAACGCTGCGCATGAAGGTCGCCCGTCTCGAGGAGATCCTCGACGAACGGGACAGGGAGCTCACGCGCCTGCGCGTGGCCCGCGCGAGCTAGGTCGAGCGAAAGCTGCCGCTTTCGCCCGATGGTGAGTTACCGCTTCGCGGAAACGCGCCCGGGCGAAGCCCGCGCGCTCCTTGAGCGTAGGCGAGCGTTCGCTTCCGCATCAGTTCGCCTCCGCGTAAGGCCGCTTCGCGTGCCTTACGCTCCGGCCTTGATCGTTCGACTCGGCGACCGTTCAAGTTGGGGGTCAGACCCTTTGGGGTCTGACCCCAGCCCTTTACGGCGCCAGCTTCAACGTGCGTGACACGCCGAGCACCCGCCCCTTGCGGTCGAGGGCTTGTACGGCGATGAACCTGCCTTTGTCGCGGGGGAAGAGAACGGCGGTTTCGAAGCCTCTCTTCTTTGCGACCGCGCGGACGGCAAGGTCGTCGTTCGCCTTGCCGACGAGCACCTGCCAGCGTGACACCTCGGTGGCCCCGTTCCAGCTGACGTAGACGGTTCGGCCTGCGACGGCGATCGCCGGCGGCGCCGTCGGCCGGCCGTGCCAGACGAAGCGATAGGCGCGGTAGGTGTCCGCATCCGCTCCCGGCTTCTTGCCGTGACCGAAGTAGGCGTCGAAGAGGACGTGTCCCTGCCGGTCGAGCTCGCTCACGTACGGCCAACCGCCCCAGCCGACGAAGACGTGTCCGTCCGGCAGGAACTGGGCGTTGCCCTCGAACGGCGAGAGCAGCCGCCTCGGATGGTGATAGCTGCGCACGAGCGTCGCACGCTTGTGCGTCCCGTCCAGGCGCAGCACGAGCACGCGAGTGAACTTCTCCACCTCCGGCGTGGCGCCGTTGTCGAACACCGTCACGGTGCCGTCGGGCTGCCGCCGGGCGTCGTGCTGCCATGCGAACCGCGCGCCGCGGCCGAGGCGGAAATCGCTCTTCTTGCCGCCGAGCCGCCACAGCACCTTGCCGGTGCGGCGGCTGACCTCGTAGACGGCGTGCGTGTTGCGGCCCGAGACGAGCAGGTTGCCGTTCGGCTCCTCGTCGATCGAGTTGAGATGGATGTAGTCGTAGGGGAAAGGCTTGGTGCCGAGATGCTTGGGCGGCGGGGTGGAGTACGACTCCTGCACGCCGATCTGCGGATAGCTGTGCCACTCGAACAGGACCCGCCCGGTCGGGATGTCGACCTCCTGCACGATCCCGTCCCAGATCAGGCCGTCTTTCGGGCCGCCGATCGCCGTCAGGTCGACGTGCCGGCGGTGGTAGATCGTCATCAACGCAGTGTCGCGCGACGTCAGCCTGAACTCGTGCACGTCGCCGACGAGCCCGTTGCCGGGCCGCACCTCCTCGACCTGGCGGTACGACGTGTCGTAAATCGTGTACCAGCCGCTGCCCACCCCGACGTTCGACAGCTTGCCGCGCCACCAGGTCAGCACCGGCTTGCCGCGGTAGCGCTGGGCGCGAAAGTCGGTCACGCCCTTGGTCAGCTTGAGCGGATGGAACCAGACCAGCTGGCCACGGTTGTCCATGATCATCGGGCCGGCCTGCGCGACCGCCATCTTGGGCGCGAGGAAGATGTACCCCGGCGCAGTCCTCCTCGCCGGGACGCGGATCTTGACGATCGGCGGCCTCAGGTCGGGGCGCGAGCGGAAGTGCTGCGTCGGCGGCACCGGTTGCTTCGCCGCCGCGGGCCGCTGCTGTCCGGTGCAGCCGGAAGACACGAGCGCCACCACTCCGAGGAGCAGTGCCGCGCGTCTCATGCGCGTCCCACCGCCCGAGATCGCGCCAGCGACCGGTCGAGGCGGTCGAGGGCCCGTACCGCCACCCACGCGGTCTCATTCGGGAGCGGAATCGCCGTCTCGAAGCCGGACGTCGGCACGGTCAGCAACGCCCGTAGCTTCGACTTCTCGGCGCCGCCGAGCAGCTGCCACGCCTGGACTTCGGTCGCCCCGTCCCAGCTCGCGTAGAGCGTGTCGCCGTCGACGGCGATCGCGGGCCGGCTTCGCGGCCGGCCGATCCACGGGAAGCGATACGCGCGATAGGAGTCGACGCCCGCGCGGCCGAACCGGAAGTCGAGCAGCGTCTTGCCGTGTGGCCCGAACTCCGTCACGTACGGCTGGTGGCCCCAGCCGACCAGGTAGTTCCCGTCCGCGAGCTTCTGCATGTTCCCCTGGTCGACCGCCACGAGCGGCGGCGTGTGCACGAACGTGTGCAGCAACGTGACGCGCTTGTGCCGCCGGTCGACGCGCAGGACGACCCCGCGCGACTGACGGCGCAACTTCGGCGCGGCTTCGTTGTCGAAGAGGGTCAAGGTCCCGTCCGGACGGCGACGGGCGTCGTGCTGCCACCCGAACGCCACACCCGGCCCGAGCTCGAAATCGCTGCGCTTGCCGCCGAGCCGCCAGATGATCCTGCCGGTGCGCCTGCTGATCTTGTAGATCGTGTGCGTGTTGCGGGCCGACACGAGCAGATTGCCGTCGCGATCGACGTCGATCGAGTTGATATGGAAGTAGTCGTAGGTGCTGTCGGGATTGCGCGGCAGGTGATAGTAGGACTCGACCAGGGGAACGTGGTCGATGCTGTGCCACTCGAACAGCACGCGTCCGGTCTTGATGTCGAGCTCCTGCAGCGCTCCTTCGAGCACCGACCGGCTCTTGACCCGCACGCGGTGCGACAGCGTCATCAGCGCGGTGTTGCGTGGGGTGATCACGAACTCGTGCATGTCGCCCGACAGTCCGTTCCCGGGCCGGACGTACGCAATCAGCCGGTACGACGAGTCGTAGATCGAATAGCGACCGAGCCGGCTCCCGTCCGCAGACTTGCCGCGCCACCAGGTCAGCACGGGCCGGCCGCGGTAGTGCTGGACGCGGAAGTCGGTGACGCCGTTCCGGTCGACCGGGAGAAACCAGATCACGCGGCCACGGTTGTCGAGGATCAAGGGTCCCCCCTGCATGACGTTCTTCTTCGGCGCGATGAAGATGTAGCCCGGCGAGGCGAGCCGGCTGGGTTTGAGGAGCGTGATCCTCGGTGGCTTCAGATCGGGCCGCGAGTGGAAGTGCCGATAGGGCGCGGGGCCCGCACCGGCGTGTGCGGAGCCCGGCAGGGCGGCGAGCAGCAGCAGCAATGCGGCCGTCCGTCGCACGCTAGGCCGACTCGCGCACGGCCGGCGTGCTCGTGCGCGGGAGTGCGATCAGCAGGATCGGGGACGCGACGATCACCGTTGCGCCGATCGCCAGCGCGGCGACACCGATCGCGTCCAGCGCGTAGCCGCCGAGCAGCGCCAGCCCAGCGCCGAGGAACGCCGCCAGCTGGTCGTTGAAGCCGAGCAGCTTGCCGCGTTCGGCGGGGCTCGTCTGGTCGGCCATCTGAGCGGTTGCTGCGACGAACGAGATGTTCCACCCGATCCCGAGCCCCAGCAGGAGCACGGCCGTCGCGAAGACGCCGGCAGCCCACAGCAGACCGATCGTCGAGAGCGCCATCACGACGAGACCGACCTCGAGCGCCGGCGTCCTGCCGACGCGGTCGATCAGCGCACCGATCACCAGCACCAGCGCGTACATGCCGAACACGTGCGCGCCGATGATCGGGAACACCGAGTCCTGATGGTGATGATGGTGCTCGACGACGACGTAGCCGGTGAGGTTCATGACGGAGACCATCACGCCGAAGCTCGCCAGGGCTGCGAGCATCGAGGGAATCACGCCGGGACGGCGGACGATCTCGCTCAGCGGTGCGGCGGCGACAGGCGGCTCGTCGGCGCGCGTGCCGATCAGCTCCGCGATCCGCTTCGGATCGGGACGGACGAACTGCACGATCGCGAGCGCGACGAGCGAGATGCCACCAGCCGCGAGCCACGGCACCGTCAGGGAATGCGCCCCGACGTCCTTTCCGGCGAACATCGGGCTGAAGACGGTCGGGCCGAGAATCGCTCCGAACACGGACCCGAACAGCACGTAGGAGATGCCGCGTGCACGTCGCGCGGGCGAGTACATGTCACCGGCCGCCGTGCGGATCAGGAGCGAGACGGCGCTCGCCGCGCCGATCAGCGCGAAGCCGACGATCACGAGCAGAGTGGACTCGAGCCGCGTCGCGAGAGCGGTCAAGGCGCACCCGGCCGCGCCGACCGCGAAGCCGAAGCTCATGACGGGAGTTCGCCCGAACCGGTCCATCAAGCGCCCGGCGGGCATCGCGGTAAGCGCGGACGCTGTCAGGAAGATCGCGGGCCCGAGGCCGAGGAGCCCTCTCACTCCCGTGACGAGGACGAACGTCAGCGACGAGACGGCGGCCACGAGTTGGAGCACGGCCGAGTTGACGGCCATCGTGGCGGCCAGGAGGACGGTGTTGCGCCGGATTGGCAGGGCCGGCGGAGGCTGGCTCACCACGGCGTCATTCAATCAGGCGGCCCACGTGACGCCCCTGCTTCAATGGGTGCCGTGAGGCCTGCGGCGATCGCTGTTTTGCTCGCCGTCGCACTCGCCGGTTGCAGTTCGTCTTCTCCGCCGCAGATCTCGATCGGCGCCGCGCGGACGTACCGGCTGGCAGGCTTCTCGCTCGTGCGCGTGGCGGCCGGCCGGCCGCAACGGATCACGTTCCGGATCGAGCAGCCGTCCGGTGCACCGCTGACGCGCTACCGCACCGGCAGCGGTCCGCACACGGGCGTCCACCTGATCATCGTGCGCAGTGACCTCGGCGCGATCATCCACCAGCATCCGAAGCCCCACGCCGGCGGCGAGTTCAGTCCCGTGGTCACGTTCCCCAGGCCGGGTCGCTACAGGGTCGTCATCGACGTCTATCCGCAACTGAGCGGACCATTGCGGAACTTCCAGCTCTTCCGCTGGATCACCGTTCCGGGTCACGCGGTGCACGCTCCGCTGGCGCCCTTCCGTCCGACCGTCACGGTCGACGGCTATCGCTTCGCACTGCCCGGGCGGCCGAAGCTGCACGCGGTGCAGGCGAACTTCCTCACATTGCACGTCACTCGTACGGACGGAAGTCCCGCCACGTTCACACCGTGGTTCGGCGCGCTCGCGCACGCGATCTTCTTCCGCTCCGGCTCGCTCGACTACTTCCACACACACGTCTGCTCCGCGCGGACGGCCGGCTGCACCTCCGTGCTCGGCGCAACCCGTATCACCGGGACTCAGACCCGGCCGGGAGAGTTGCGCGTCGGCGTGCTTCTGCCCATCGGAGGAACCTGGCGCCTGTTCCTGCAGTGCGAGGTCGACGGTCACGTGCTGACTGCTCCCTTTACCCTGAACGTGCGGTGATTCGGGAGAGCGCCGTCGGCTTGGTCGCGGCAACGCTCGTCGTGCTGCTGGCGCGGACGATCGCCTACGCGACGGAACCGACTCCGGCCGCGCGTGTGCTCGAGCAGCGGGCGGGTGGCCCTCCGCTGCCGCTGCTCGCGCTGGTGTCGTTGCTCCTTGCGGCCTCTCTCGCGGTTGCAGTGTGCTGGCTTGCCGCGATGGCCGTGCGCGAGCGTGCGCTCCTGGAACGGCGGCCGTTCCAGCGCTTCGCCGTTCGCCGCATGCTGGCGGTCGCCGTGGTGCTCGCGCTCGTCACGTCTCTCGGCGGCGGATTGCTCGAGGCGTACCTGCACTGGCGTGCGGGGCTCGGGTGGCACGGCCTGCACTGTGTCTTCGGACCGGTGCACCGGGACCTGCTCCCGCTCGAGTCCGGCCTCTCAGTCGTTGCCGCCGCTTTGCTTGCGGCCGCGCAGCACGTCGTGGCCTGGATGCGGCGGACGTTTGCGCACTTGCGCGCCGTCCTCCCACATTCCTGGCCCCTCGTCCAACACCTGTTGCCGCGACAGTTCGACGTGCCGCGCAGCCTTTGTCTGCGCTCGGCTCCGGCGCGGGCGCCGCCCGCGCCCGCGTGACGCCGACCTGACAAACGCGAAAGGAGAATCAGTCACATGAATGCGATCCGCGCGGGCGCGCGCCTGGGCGCCGCGCTTGCGATCGTCGGCGGCGCACTCGTCTTTGCGACGTCTGCGTTCGCACACGCGGAGATGAGCCCGGCCGTGGCACTGACGAAGCACGGCCAGCTGTTCACTCTCGCGGTTCCCACGGAAAAGGAGAACGCGACGACGACGAAGATCGAGCTCACGCCGCCGGGCGGCTTCGCGATCGACTCGTTCGTGCCGTCGCCGGGGTGGAGCCGCAACGTGCAGTCGACCCGCTCCGGCGAGAGCACTGAGATTCACAAGGTGACGTGGTCCGGCGGGAACGTGCCGTCGGAGGAGGATGCGCTCTTCCAGTTTCTCGCCTCCTCCGACTCGGCGAAGACGTACAGCTTCAAGGTGCGGCAGACCTACTCCGACGGAACGGTCGTCGACTGGGCCGGGCCGGAGTCGTCCGACACGCCGGCGCCGCAGGTCGAGCTGAAGTCCTCGCTCGGCGGCGGCAGCAGCACGCTCGCGATCATCGCGATCGCGGTCGGAGCGGTCGCCCTCGTGGTCGGGTTGCTCGGGCTCCTGTCTGGCGGCGGGAGGCGAGCGGTCGCTTGACCTCGAAGGTGCGCACGATCCTGGTGCTCGGTGTGGCCGCGGCGGCGCTCGCGCTGCCGGTGGCCGCCTGGGCGCACGCCGGCCTCCTGCGCACCGTGCCGCAGGCGAGCGTGGTGGTCAACCGTCCCCCGCCGGTCGTGCTGCTGACGTACACCGAGGCGGTGGAGCCTCGTTTCGCCGCCGTCTCGGTGACCAACGCGGCCGGGAATTCGCAAACCGCAGACGCGCCGCGGCGGTCCGCGTCCGACCCGAAGACGCTCGTGGTACCGCTGCATCGCGTCGCCCAGGGCTGGTACCTCGTCTACTGGCGCGTGATCTCGGTCGACGGCCATCCCGTCCGCGGCGCCTTCACGTTCGCCGTCGGCCCCAACCCTGGACCGGCGCCGCAGTTCGTCATCCCGTCGATCTCGGAAACGGCGGCGACGCCTCGCCTGATCGCGGCGCGTTCGGTCGTCTTCGTCACCGTGATGGGCGCGATCGGGCTGTTCCTGCTCCGCATCGCGATTGCCCGGCCCGTCGTTCGGCGCGTGCCCGAGACGCGGTTGCGCGCAGTCTCGATCGCGTTCGGCGTGGCGGCGGCGGTTGGATTGATCGCGATTCCGGTGTACGTGCTGATGGCGACCGCGCAGTTTGCGCTGCGCTCGACGTTCGCCTTCGGAGCTCTCATCCCGCTGTTGCGCGATTCCGCCTTCGGGCGCGGCTACCTCGACCTCGAGCTCGTGTTCGCCCTGTTCGTCGTCGCGGCGGGCCTCGCCGTGTGGATCGACCGCCCCGAGCGCGAGCAGCGCTCGATCGCCGAGCTGCTCTCGGTGACCGGGGCGATCGCGGCGGCTGCCGCTTCATTGCTGATTCCCGGGCTCTCCGGTCACGCGGCGCAAACGTCCCCGCGCGGCGCGATGGTGCTGTTCGACTGGCTGCACCTCTCGGCGGGGTCGGTGTGGGTCGGCGGACTGGCCGGGCTGCTCGTCCTCTGGCGAAGCTTCCCCGTCGCGCGGCGTGTTGCCGGTCTCGCGGTCTGCGTGCCGCGCTTCTCGAACGCCGCCTTCGTCTCCGTCCTGACGCTGATCGGGTCAGGGATCGGCGCGGCCCTGTACCACATGCCGACCTTCGCATCGCTGTGGCAGACGTCCTACGGGCAGGCGCTGCTCGTGAAGATCGGCCTGCTCGGCTCGGCGCTACTCCTGGCCGCGGTGAACCTCCTGCGGACACGACCCCGGCTCCGCGCGTATCGCGACCGGCCGGAGCTCGGGCCTGGAGCGGCCTCTCTTCTGCGGCGCCTGGTCACGGGCGAGGTGCTGCTGGTCGTGAGCGCCGTCACGGCTGCCGCGGTGTTGTCGAGCCTGCCGCCGCCCGCGAAAGCGCTGGCGAAGGTGGGCGGTGCCAATGCCCGCGTCGGGCCCGGCCGTGTGGCGGAGGTCGTGAACAAGAATGGCTACCGAGTTGAGATCCGCGTCGCTCCGAATCGTGCGGCGGTCCCGAACATGTTCCAGTTGCGCATCACGCGGGGTGGAGTGCCGGTGCGGGGCGCGGAGGTCGTGACGGGCTTCACAATGCTCGACATGGAGATGGGCTCTCAGTCGTACGTGATGAAGGAGACGGCGCCGGGGGTGTACGAGCGTTCGGCGCCGGCGCTCGTGATGGTCGGCCACTGGGGGCTCTCGTTCGACGTGACACCGCGCGGGCAGCCGCCGTTCAACGTCCTGCTCGTCGACCGGGCGAACGGATGAGCGACCGCAACATCACGGTCGTCCTTGCGGCGGCGATGCTCGCGCTCGCCGCCGGCGCGGCAGCGTGCATCGTCGTCGCCCTGCTCGCCGTGCACACCTTTGGCTAGACGTCTCCTGATCCTGACCGCGGCCGCTTGCCTGTGCTTCCCCGCAGCGGCGCTCGCGAACGGCGACCCTGCGAGCGACTACCTGCTCGTGCAGAGCGTCTTCCTGCCCTTCAACGCGAAGATCGATCCGAACGTGACGGCGCGACTGTCCGACACGGTGCGGGCGGCGAGTCGGGCCGGCTACAAGGTCAGGGTGGCTCTGATCGGGTCGCGCTATGACCTCGGAACGGCCTTCTCGCTCTACAACAAGCCGGAGCGCTATGCCCGGTTTCTCGGCCTGGAGCTGTCGTTCCAGTTCCGCGACCATCTGCTCGTCGTGATGCCGAACGGCTTCGGAACGTCGATCGGCGGCAAGCCCGACCCCCGCGGCCTGCGGGCGCTGAAGGGGCTCCCGGGCCCCGGCAAGGACGCCACCAAGCAGGCCGAGGCCGCGACGACGGCGATCCGCCGCATGGCCGCGGCCTCGGGCCACGTGCTGTCCGGCTCGGGGTCGGGTGGAGGCAGTTCGGCGACGCGCGACCGGCTCACGATCGCCGCGGCCGTGACGGCGCTCGCCTCTTTACTGGCGGCGATCGTGTTCTTCCGCAGAAAACGCCCGGTCGCGGGCGACTAGTAGCGGCCCGGCCTTCGCCGTACCCTTTGGTCGATGCAGACCTGTTCCAAGTGCGGCCACGAGAACCCGCCGGAGGCGCGGTTCTGCAACGCCTGCGCCTCACCGCTGCCCGAGGCCGCCGCCGCGCTTCCGGAAGAGCGCAAGATCGTGACCGTCCTCTTCGTCGATCTCGTGGGCTTCACCGCGCGCTCCGAGCGCCTCGATCCGGAGGACGTCCGCGCCATCCAGACGCCCTACTTCACACGCGTCCGGACGGCGATCGAAGTCTTCGGCGGGACGGTCGAGAAGTACATCGGCGATGCCGTCATGGCCGTGTTCGGCGCTCCGGTGGCCCACGGCGACGACCCGGAGCGGGCCGTCCGCGCCGCACTCGCGGTCCTGGACGCGGTCGAGGAGCTCAATGCCGCGGAGTCCGAGCTCGACCTCCAGGTGCGGATCGCCGTCAACACCGGCGAGGCGCTGGTCTCGGTCTCGGCCAATGCCACGCACGGAGAAGGGCTCGTCGCCGGAGACGTCGTGAACACGGCCTCGCGCCTGCAGGCCGCCGCCCCGCCGAACGGGATCCTCGTCGGCGAGGAGACGTACCTCGCGACGCGTTCCGCGATCGATTACTCGGACGCGGAGCCGGTCGTCGCCAAGGGCAAGCAGGCGCCGGTGCGGGTCTGGCGCGCGCGCGCGGCGCACACGGCACCAGGCGAGCGGCCGAGCGGGCCGGTCCCGATGGTGGGTCGCGCGACGGAGCTCGACGCGCTGCGCAACATTTGGGGTCGCGTCGTTGCCGAGCGGCGCCCCCAGCTCGTGACGCTCTTCGGCCCGGCGGGCATCGGCAAGAGCCGGCTCAGCGCGGAGTTCTCCGAGCTCGTGCGCGGTGAGGGAGCGCGTGTGGTGAGAGGGCGCTCGCTTCCGTACGGCGAGGTGACTCCCTACGGCTCGTTCGCGGCGCAGGTGAAGCAGATCGCAGGCATGTTCGACACGGATCCGATCGACGAAGCCGCCGAGAAGCTCGAACGCGCGTTGGCAGACCTTGTGGACGGCGATGCGTCGGAGGTCGCCTCGCACATCGGCATGCTGATCGGCGTCGGGCGAGACGGCGCGGTGGTCGGAGACCGGCAGACCCTCTTCTTCTCCGCGCGCCGGCTCGTCGAGGCGCTTGCGCAGCAGCAGCCGACCGTGCTCGTCTTCGAGGACATCCACGTCGCCGCAGCCAGCATGCTCGACCTGCTCGAGACGCTCGCCTCGCGCGTGCGGGACGTGCCGCTGCTGCTGCTGACTCAGGCCCGTCACGAGCTCCTGTCCGAGCGGCCGGCCTGGGGCGGTGGGCTGCCGGCGTACAGCGCGCTGCCGTTGGAGCCGCTCAGCGACGAGGACGCGCGCGAGCTCGCCCAACGGCTGCTCGAGACCGCGGGCGCCGAGGTGCGCCGCATCCCTGAGCTCGCCGAGACGGCTGAGGGCAACCCGCTCTTCCTCGAGGAGCTGGTGGTGTCTCTTGCCGAGGGCCGGGCCGACCCGGACGAGCTGCCGACGAGCATCAGGAGCATCGTCGCGGCGCGCATCGACGCCCTCCCGTCGGAGGAGCGGGACGTGCTCCTCGCCGCCGCTGTGTTCGGAAAGGTCTTCTGGTCGGGGGCCCTTGCCGCGACCGGTGACGGGGGCGCAGCATGCCTCGAGGCGCTCGACGCTCTCGAAGGGCGCGACCTGATCCGGCGCGACCCGGTCTCCCGGCTCGCGGGTCACCAGCAGTTCGCGTTCAAGCATCAGCTCATCCGCGAGGTCGCGTACGCGACGCTTCCGCGTGCACGGCGGCGGCAGCGGCACGAGGCGATCGCCCTCTTCCTCGAGGAGTCGGTCGGCGAGGTCGGCGACGTCGCGCCGGCCTTGGCGAACCACTGGCACGAGGCTGGAGACCTTGTGCGGGCGGGGCGCTACTACGTCGCCGCCGGCGATCAGGCAAACCGTGGCTGGGCGAAAGACGAGGCCGCGCGCTTCTACCGTGACGCCTTGACCGTCATCCCCGAGGACGACGTCGGGCTACGACGTGAGATCACCAAACGGCAGGCCGTCGCCGTCTCGGCGATGTTTCACATGCTCGAGATGCTCGCCCGACGCGACGCGCCTTAGAGCGGAAAGTCGTCGGGGGTGACGTCCCCCGCGATCTCCCAAACCCCGGACACGTCGTGCAGGCCGAGGCTCTGCGCGTGGCTGCGCACGATCTCCTCGCCCGGTGCCTCGTACACGCAGTACGTTCTGACGTTCCCGCCTTCGTCGACGACGACGTGGCTGTGGTGCCAGGTGATCTCCGGGAAGTTCTCCTCGATCAGCTGCCGGGAGCGGCGGCCGACCGCCGGCATCTGGTCCTCGCCGACGTGGAATTTCCGTTCGACCAAATACTTCGTCATCGGGATAAGCCTACGCTTTCAGGAGAAACTTAGATTGGCCTGCTGTCGTATATGACTCTGTACCAGCGACCGAGGGAGACGACGTGACCGAGCTGCCCATGCCCTCGCCGGCCGAGGCCCAGGAACGCCTCGAGCAGGCCCTGTTCGAGATCAGGCGGGTGATCGCGGGGCAGGACGCGATGCTCGAGCGCGTGCTCGTCTGCCTGCTGGCGCAAGGCCATCTTCTGATCGAGGGCGTGCCGGGCCTCGCGAAGACGCTCACGATCAAGACCACCGCCGGTGTGCTCGGCGGCACGTTCGCCCGGATCCAGTTCACGCCGGACCTTGTCCCCTCGGACCTCGTCGGGACCCGTATCTACCGGCCTGGGGAAGGGGCCTTCGACACCGAGCTCGGGCCCGTCTTCTGCAACTTCCTGCTCGCAGACGAGATCAACCGTGCGCCGGCAAAGGTCCAGTCGGCGCTGCTCGAGGTGATGCAGGAGCGGCAGGTGACGATCGGTCACACGACCTATTCGGTGCCCGAGCCGTTCCTCGTGATGGCGACCCAGAACCCGATCGAGTCCGAGGGCACCTACCCGTTGCCCGAGGCGCAGGTCGACCGGTTCATGCTGAAGATCCTGATCGACTATCCGGCGCACGACGAGGAGCTCACGATCGTGCAGCGACAGCTCGTCGAGCCGCCGGAGCTGCGGCAGGCGCTCTCACTCGACGATCTGCGCGGGCTGCAGCAGGCCGTTGCCGGCGTCTACGTCGATCCGGCGCTGGTCAGCTACGCGGTCGACATCGCCACGGCCACGCGTGAGCCTATGGACGACCTGAGGGACTTCATCGCGTTCGGCGCCAGCCCGCGCGGGCCGATCAGCCTCGTGCAGGCCTCGCGCGCGCTGGCGCTCGTTCGCGGCCGTGACTACGTCCTCGCCGAGGATCTGCACACGCTCGTCAAGGACGCGCTGCGGCACCGCCTCGTCCTGACCTATCAGGCGCTCGCAGAAGACATGTCTGCAGACGCGATCCTCGACCGGGTCGTTGCCGCGGTGCCGGTGCCGCAAACAGATCTCGCGAGGCCGGCCGTCGCGTGACGGTGTTGCGCGGGCTCCGGGCAGACCCGACGCCCGAACGCCCCGGGCCCGGGCCGCTGCCGGAGGCCCTTCTCCGCGCGCTCGAGGTGAGCATCGGCCGCCGCGTCGGCGGCCTGCTCGCAGGCGATTACCGCTCGACGCTGCTCGGCGAGGGAACGGAGCTCGCACAGGTGCGGCCGTACGTCCCCGGTACCGACGACGTGCGCCGGATCGACTGGAACGTGACGGCGCGCACCGGCGAGCCGCACGTCCGGGTACAGCTGGCCGAGCGAGTGCTGGTGACGTGGCTCGTCCTCGACACGTCGCCATCGATGCATTTCGGCACGGCAGATCGACGGAAGGCCGACGTTGCCGAAGGCGTCGCGATTGCGATCGGGCACGTCGCCACTCGCCGTGGGAATCGCCTCGGCCTGGTCACGTTCGGCGACCTCGCGCCCCGCTCGCTGCCGCCGCGCCAGGGACGGATGGGCCTGATCGGCCTGCTCGGCGCACTGCGCCAAGAGCGGGCCGACGGCGACGACCGGGTCGGGGCGACGTCGCTCGGCGAGGCGCTCCGCCGCACCGGCGCGCTGGCGCGCCAGCGCTCGGTCGTCGTGGTCGTCAGCGACTTCCGCGGGGCGGTCGACTGGCGGCGCCCGCTGCTCGACCTGGCCGGACGGCACGAGGTCGTCGCCGTCGAGATTCGCGATCCGCGCGAGCAGGAGCTGCCAAATGCCGGCGTGCTCTGGCTCGTCGATCCCGAGACCGGCAGGCAGGTCCGGGCGGACACTCGCAGCGAGCGCCTGCGGGCGCGCTTCGCCGCGGCGGCGGCGGAGGAGCGCACCCGCGTGGGGCGCAGCCTCGCGTCGGCAGGGGCACGCCACGTCGTGCTCTCCACCTCGGGCGACTGGCTCCGCTCGCTCGCCATGTTCTTGCGCCAGGGGCACCGGCGATGAGCTTCGCTCACGTTCGGTTCGCTCGCGTAGGGGAAACAATGTTTCCCCTACGAGACCCCTTCTTTTGGTCACGCCTCAGCCCGCGCGCCGCTGCGATCGCCGCGCGCGCTGAGGACCGCGACAGCGCTTGCGCTGTCGCCCCTTCCCTCGCTCATCGACCGGGAACCGGCCGATGAGCTTTCAGTGGCCGCTCGCATTGGTCGGCCTCGTCGTCGTGCCCGTGCTCGTGGCCGCGTACGTGTGGCGCGAACGGCGGCGGGCGGAGTTCGCGGCGCGGTTCACGACTCCCGCTCTGCTCCCGAACCTCGTGGACGCTGCGCCGAGCTGGCGACGGCACGTGCCGCTTGCCGTCCTGCTCTTCGCGCTCACGGCGATGGTCGTCGGCGTCGCGCGGCCGCACGCGACGGTGAGCGTCAAGCGCGAGCAGGCGACGGTGATCCTCGCGATCGACACGTCCCTCTCGATGGGCGCGCAGGACGTGAAGCCGTCGCGCCTGGGCGCGGCGCGGAGCAAGGCGCTCGCGTTCCTCGATCAGATTCCGTCCAAGTATCGCGTTGCAGTCGTCGGGTTTGCGGGCCGCGCGTACGTCGCGTTGCCGCCGACCGACGATCGCACGCTCGCGCGGACGGCGCTTCGCTCGCTGCACACGGCCGAGGGAACCTCGCTCGGCGACGCGATCGCGCTTGCGACCCAGCTCGCGCGGCAGCAGCGCGCGGCCGACGGGACGATCCCTCCCAGTGCGATCGTCGTCATCTCCGACGGAGCCAACCTGAGCGGGCGCACGATGCCCGGCACGGCCGCGCTGCGTGCGCGGTCCTCACACATTCCGATCTACGCGATCCTCGTCGGGACCCAGGATGGTGTGATCAGTGTGCCGCTGGCCAACGGCTTTCAGGAGCAGATGCGCGTGCCGCCGAGCCCGGAGACGTTGCACACGCTGGCGCAGGTGACCGGGGGCCGCTTCTTCACCGCTCCGAGCAGCGCGCGCCTGCGCGAGGTGTACGAGCACCTCGGCTCACGGCTCGGCACGCGTCGCGAGTCGCGCGAGATCACCGACCTCTTCGCCGGGGGCTCGGCCGCCTTGCTGCTCGCGGGCGGTGCGCTTTCCGCGCTTTGGTTCAAGAGGGTGCCGTGAGGCGCTTAGTCGTCGGTTTGGCAGCTGCTCTGGCCGCGCTCGTCCTCGGCGTCGCGCCGGCCGCTGCCACGAACGAGTGCAAGGGGCTCCAGGTCTGCGTGCGTGTCGCCGGTCCCTGGGTCGTCGTGCCGGCGTCGCGTGCGACGCCGCGTGTGCCGGTCCAGTACCAGCTCTCCTGCCCGCGCGGCTTCGTCGTCGGCGGGCTCGACGCGGAGCTCAGCGACCGCGCCGTCGATCTCGACTTCCTCGGATTGCTCGGGAGCCCGGTCAATCCCGGGGTGACGACCACGCGGGCCGTGGTCTTCCGCGGCGTCTACACCGGCGCGTCGGCACGGACGCCGACGTTCCGGCCGCACATCGGTTGCATTCCGTCGGCGGGAGGCGGGTCGGGGCCGGTTCCGTTCCGCGCGCCTCAAGCATTTCCGCCCGGTCAACCGACCGTGCGCCATGTCCGCAGCGTTCGCGTCCGTTCGGGTGCGATCCGCGCGGCTGCCGCGTGCGCCGCCGGGGAGCGCCTGATCTCAGGCTGGCACGCGGTCGGTTTCTACACCAAGGCGTCGCCGAGCGCAGCCCTGATCCAGAGCGTCTCGACGGCGCGAAGCATCCGTGGAAACAGCGTCGTGGTTCGCGGGCGCGCGGGCGCCGACGTTGGTGCGGTGCGCGCCGTGTTGCAGGTCGGCGTCGTCTGCGGAGGCGGCTCGTGAGCTTCGAGCGCCCGCTCCTGCTCTTGACGCTGCTCGTCGTGCCGGCCGCGGTGGCGCTGTACGTCGTCGCCGAGCCCCGGCGGATGCACTATGCGATCCGGTTCACAAACGTCGAAGTGCTCGCCGGCGTCCTCAAGGGGCGAGTGTGGCGGCAGTACGTGCCGCTTGTGTTGTTCCTGCTCGCGCTGGCGGCACTGTGCGTCGGCGTGGCCCGGCCGCAACGGCACACGCTCGTCCCGAAGGACCGCGCGACCGTGATCCTCGTCGTCGACGTCTCGCGCTCGATGGAGTCGAAGGATGTAAAGCCGTCGCGGATCGGCGCGGCAACGGCGGCTGTGCGTCTTTTCCTCGACCGCGTGCCGGACCGATTGCAGATCGGCCTGATCGCCTTCGCCGGCGATCCGGCCGTCGCAGCGCCGCCGACGACCGACCACCGTCTCGTCCGTGAGGCGCTCGACACGCTGCAGTGGTACCCGAGCTTCGGCGGAACCGCGATCGGCGACGCCCTCGCCGAGGCGGTGCGGCTCGGCCAGCAGGCGGTCGCAACGCCAAACGGGAACCTCGCGTCGCTCTCCGCCGCGCCGTCGGTGCAGGGCCGCGGGCTCGTCTCGATCCTCTTCCTCTCCGACGGCGCCCAAACCCGCGGGCAGCTCCTGCCGTTGGAGGGTGCCGAGCGGGCACGCGCCGCAGGTATCCCGGTGTACACCGTCGCACTCGGAACCCCCAACGGCACGCTGCGCTTCGGCTTCGGGCGTCCACCGGGTGGCTTCCCGGGCCCCAACCCGTTCGGCCCCGGCCGGACTGTTCCGGTGCCGCCCGATCCGGCGACGTTGAGGGCGATCGCCGACCGCACCGGCGGCCAGTTCTTCGAGGCCCGGGACGCGAAGTCGCTGCGCGCGGCCTACTCGAAGCTCGGCTCGCGGCTCGGGCGCCGACCGGGCCAGAGCGAGGTCACCTACGGTTTCCTCGCCGCTGCAGCCGCGCTTCTGATCGGTTCGGGACTGTTGTCTGCGCTCTGGTCGCCGCGGCTTCCCTGAGCGGCTAGGCCTTCGAGCCAGAGTTGCGCACGAGTGACGCGGCCTCGCCGCGCCGGTGCACGTTCAGCTTCTCGAGGATGCTGTGCACGTGGTTCTTCACCGTCGTCACCGCGATCGAGAGGTGCGCGGCGATCTCCTTGTTCGACAGTCCCTGCTCGATCAGCTCGGCGACCTCGAGCTCGCGTGACGTCAGTCCGCCGACGCTTTCCTGCGCGCCGCCCTCGGACAACGCCGCGACCCGGCGCATGAGCGTCGCGATGACGTGAGGAGAGGCGAGCGGCTCGTCGCGGACCGCCCGGTGGGCGGCCTCGGCGAGGTCGTCGAGCGAGGCGTCCAGCACGACGTAACCGATCGCGCCCGCCTCGATGCAGCTGAGGACTTCCCGGTCGATGTCGCGGACGCCGACGGCCAACACGCGCACGCCTTGTGCCGTGGCGGCGGCGTCTCGCAAGGAGCCGACCCCGCCGAGGGCTACGTCGACGAGCAACACGTCGGGATCGTCGCTCCGGGCGACCACCGTCAGGCCGTACCGCGGCAACGTTCGTGCGAGGGCGTCGCGATAGGGGCGGCTTTCGACCACCAGAGCAACGCGTGGGCGCCGGTCGCGTCTCATCCGGCGCGCTTGCTCGAAGGCCGCAGCAACGATTCGGTTCGCGTTACGGGCACGCGTCCTTCCGTTGTTGCTTGCCGCGACCGTATGACGCTCGGTGCCGCGAGTCAAGGCTCTGAGGGGGATCGAAGGAACTAGCCCTCCGCGGCTCTCCCGGCAGATCCGATTTGCATCGACCGATCCATGTTCAGCGCCGGATGCGCTCACTAGCGTCGTTTTTGCCGCAGAAGGAAGCGCGACGCCCGATCTGGGGCCGGGTTCGCCGCGCTGCCGACCACAGAGAACCGAAAGGAGGCCGCCGGCGGGGCCCGCCGCCGCAGAACCGGGACCGTCAACAAAGGGGAGGCACAACATGGCAGAAGGGATCAACCTGGAAGGGCTCCGGCAGGACGTCCAGGAGGCCGGAGCAGCCTGGGAGCCGGGTGAGACGTCGATGACGAAGCTCTCGCGCGCCGAGCGGGAGAAGCGGCTCGGCTTCACCCCGCCGCCGGGCGAGCGCACGTTGGAGGAGCTGCACGCTGCGCTGGAGAGCGGCGAAGCTGACGTGGAGCACGAGTCGGCCGTGAGTGTCGGTGCACCCGCGGCGTTCGATCTCCGCAACGTCGGCGGCAGGAACTACATCACGTCGATCAAGAACCAGGGAGGCTGCGGGTCCTGCGTCGCGTTCGGAAGCACCGCGTCGGTGGAGGGGACCGCAGCGTACGAGCGGCGCGATCCGAACTTCGTCCTCGATCTCTCCGAGGCGCAGCTCTTCTACTGCTGGGCGAAGGCGGAGGGGCGCAACTGCAGCAACGGCTGGTGGCCGGAACGGGCGTTGATCGCGTATCGGGATAAGGGCGTCACGTTCGAGGACTACTTCCCGTACACCGCCGGCGATCAGTCGTGCAACGTCAACGCCGACTGGCCGAACCGCAACGCCAAGATCAGCTCGATGCAGCAGCTCACGTCGACAGCTGCGATGAAGGACTGGATCTCGACGCACGGCCCGATCGCGGCCTGCTTCATCGTCTACCAGGACTTCTTCGCGTACAAGAGCGGGATCTACAAGCACGTCTCCGGCAACGTCGCCGGCGGCCACTGCATCTCGATCGTCGGCTACGACGACGGAGGCGGCTTCTGGATCTGCAAGAACAGCTGGGGCACAGGCTGGGGTGAGTCCGGCTACTTCTGCATCGCCTACGGGCAGTGCGGGATCGAGACCTGGGCCGGCCCGTGGGGCGCGAGCGGTGTCGTCCTCACGCAGTGGCTGACGAACCGCCAAGTCCAGGGTGTGTGGGCGCACGAATCGCCCCGCAACGCCTGGGTGTACCTGTCGAACGCCGGCTGGCGAAAGCTGTCGCCGACGGACGACGACGTGTTGCTGACGATGCTCGCCGACATGGTCGCCGCGAAGGCGGCGTCACGACCGGTGAACGTCTTCGATCAGGGCGGGACGATCTCGCTCGCCTACGTCCTCTAACGGGGAGGGAGAGGTGACAAACATCGAAACAGAGCCTCGGCCGAAGGAGTTGCCGCCGAACGGCAGCGGAGCAGCCGGAGCCGGCAACGGTGCCGCCACGGTGGAGGCACCGCGCGATCTCGACGAGCTCACGAGCGACCTGATCGGCGCCGCCGGTGCCGGAGCCGGGACGCTCGAGGCCGCACCGACCTTGCAGCCTCCGGCCGCCGCCGCCGTCACGGGTGACGGGGTCGGGTTGTGGAACACGAACAAGCAGGTCGACGCGCTCTACGCGACGTACGCGGCCCGCTTCTCGTGGATGCACGTCGCCGGAGGCCCATGGCGACGCTTCTCGCCGACATCGGACAGCGGCGTCGCGGCGTTGGCTCTGCTCGCGGCGCACGCACGCGATCGCGGGAGGCCGGTCAACTACCGAGAGGAGGCGGACCAGCTCATCCACGAGATGTACGTCTGGTAGGCGATGATCTCCGGGCGTGGGCCGGCCGGCCCGCGCCCGGGTTCGCACCGTGCGCGAGTTCACCGACAGCGATCGTGTCGCCGTCCAGCGGGACGAGCCGTTTCTGATCGTTCTCTCCGACAACGGGCCGGGCGGGTATCTCTGGCGCGCCGCCGAGCTCCCGCAGGCAATCCGGCTCCGGCGTGAAGACGACCTGGCGCCGGGGGAGGGCGCGCCCGGTGCGACGGGCGAGAAGGTGTTCGAGCTCGAGGCCACCGAGGCAGGAACGTTCACGCTCCGCTTCGAACGCCGGCGCGACTGGGAGCCGGGCGCCGACCGGCAACGTTCGATCGTGGTCGACGCTCGCTGACGTCGGTTGACCGATCAGTCAACGTCGCAACGGTTTGCGATGGACCTCTGACGGAAATCGATCAACTCGTTTCCCACCCGCTACGCCACGGGGCGGAAGCCGGGCGATCCGGCCGGACAGATGACCCAGACCGAGCAGGTCGCCTGGACCGGGGCTGGTCCGCAGACGCAGGTCGAAGGACGGTGGGGCGACTACAGCGACCTCACCGTCGACCCGACCGACGACTGCACGTTCTGGTACGCGCAGGAGTATCTCGGCACCGATCTGATCTTCGGTTCGTGGCACACGCGCATCGTCTCGTTCAAGTTCCCCGGCTGTAAGTAGGTCGCCGTTCGCATCGTCCAAGTCGTGCGCCCCGGAAGGGGCGCACGACCTTTTCTTCGCGCTTAGCTACGCTCCCGCGATGCCGGGAGAGAAGTCCGAGCACCTGACGCAGGCGCAGAAGGAGCAACTCGAAGCCGAGCTCGCCGAGCTGGAAGGGCCGCGGCGCGCGGAGGCAGTCGAGGCGATTGCGAATGCGCGCCACTTCGGGGATCTCTCGGAGAACTTCGAGTATCACGCGGCGAAGAACGAGCAGGGGCTGCTGGAGCGCCGCATCACCATGCTGCGTGACCGACTGGACCGTGCGGTGATCGTCGACGAGTCCGAGGTCCGCGGCGATACCGTCGGCGTAGGGGCGAACGTGGAGATCGAGGACGAGCAGGGCGAGCGCATGCAGGTCCAGATCTCGAGCGTAGGCGGCGTCTCGCCCGAGTCGCCCGTCGGCCGTGCGCTCCTGGGGCGCAAGGTCGGCGACGAGGTCGTGGTCGAGGCGCCGCGCGGAGCGTGGCGCGCTCGCATCCTTTCTGTTGGCTAGGCCGGCATCGCGCGGCTGATGGGCGAGAACCCCTTCGACTTCAGCGGTCGCGTCGCGCTCGTCACCGGATGCGGCAGCGCGGAGGGCATCGGGTTCGCGGGGGCGCGCCTGCTCGCGCGACTCGGCGCGCGCGTCGCGATCACGTCCACGACGCCCGATCGCATCGAGGCTCGCGAGGCGGAGCTACGGGCAGAGGCCGCGGGCGTCTTCGCGCGAGCCGCAGACCTCACCGACCGAGGCCAGGCGTTCGAGCTCGTCGCCGCGGCGCAAGGCGCGCTTGGGCCGATCGATGTGCTGGTGAACGCGGCGGGGATGGTGCAGACGGGCGTGGAGCCCGTGAGCGCCTCCTTCGGCGAGTTGTCGCCCCAGGCGCTCGAGCGCGAGCTGGAGATCACGTTGAAGACCGCGTTTCACACGACGCAGGCGGTCCTGCCTGCGATGGTAGAGCGACGGTACGGCAGGATCGTGATGGTGTCGTCGGTGACGGGGCCGCTCGTCACGGCGCCCGGCTCGGCGGCCTACGCGACGGCGAAGTCAGCGATGGACGGAATGATGCGCACGATCGCGCTCGAGTACGGCCGCTTCGGGATCACGACGAACTCCGTCGCGCCCGGCTGGATTGCGACGGCGTCGTCGCCGCCGGACGAGCTCGAGGCGGGACGCCACACGCCCGTCGGACGACCGGGCACCGCCGACGAGGTGGCGAGCCTGATCGCTTACCTCGCGTCGGAGCAGGCCGGCTACGTCACCGGTCAGTCGATCGTCGTCGACGGCGGCAACGTGATCCAGGAGCCGCACGGGATCGACCTCTACGGCCCGGCATAGGATCGGCGCGTGTCCGTCCTGGAGACGCAGCCGCCGCGCTTCACACCGGACGAGGTGGCGCGCATCGCGGCCGACCTCTTCGGCCTCGAGGGGAGCGCGACCGACCTCGGCAGCGAGCGCGACGAGACGTTCCTGATCGACGACGGTGGCTCCGGCGCCGTGATCAAGATCTCCAATCTGGGCGAGGACCCGGCCGTGCTCGACCTCGAGCACGCGGCGATCGAGCACGTCGTGCGCGTCGACCCGGGGCTGCCGGTCGCCCGGGTGCGCGGCGAGCGTGCGACCTTCCGCGGCCCGGATGGCGTCCATCACGTGCGGCTCTTCGAGCGGCTACACGGACACGTCGGCGGGCCGGAGCTCGACGACCGCGCGGTCTATGCCTATGCGGCCACGCACGCGCGCCTGAACCTCGCCCTCCGTTCGTTCTTCCATCCGGCGGCGGGCCGCGAGCTGCTCTGGAACCTCGAGCACACGCCGAAGCTCCGGGCGTTGCTCGACGCTGTCGACGACCCGGATCGCCGTCTCCTTGTCACTCGCGTGATCGACGCGTTCGAGGAGCGCATCAGCCCCCGGTGGCCTCGGCTGCGCACGCAGGTGGTGCACGGCGATCTCAGTCTCGAGAACGTGCTGCTCGATGACCGCGATCGCATCAACGGGATCGTCGACTTCGGTGACTGTGGCTATACGGGGCAGGTCGCGGACTTTGCCGTCGCGCTCGCGTCGCTGGTCCGCGGCCGTCCCGGCGGCGACGTTTTCCGCGTCGGGCGCATCGCCGTCGACGGTTACGCGTCTCGGCTCCCCTTCGAGTCCGAGGAGCTCGCGGTGCTCGGAGACCTCGTGGCCGCTCGGCTCGCGATGATCGTCGCGATCAGCGCGTGGCGTGTGCGCCGCTACCCGGATAACGCGGAGTACATCCAAGCCTGGGACGACGACTCGTGGGCGCTGCTCGAGCTGTTCGACGGGATGGGCGCGGACGCCGTCGCGCAAGAGCTGGGTGCGCCGCGCGCCCCGACGCCGACCGGGGACCTCGCGCGACGCCGGGCAGACACGCTTGGCGCGGTGCTCACACCTCTCACGTATTCGCGGCCGGTTCACGTAGTTCGCGGCGAAGGCGTGTGGCTGTACGAGGCCGACGGAACCCGCTTGCTCGACGCTTACAACAACGTGCCCGTCGTCGGCCACTGCCATCCGCGCGTCACCGAGGCGGTCGTCCGCCAGACGAGGACGCTCAACACGCACGCCCGCTATCTGTACGAACCGCTGATAGAGCTCGCGGAACGGCTGGTCGCCTCGATGCCGCAGGAGGCCGGGCTCGACACGGTGATGCTGGTCAACTCCGGCAGCGAGGCCAACGACATCGCGTGGCGGATCGCGACGGCGGTGACGGGCCGGCGCGGGGCGATCGTGACCGAGCACGCGTATCACGGCGTCACCGATGCCGTCGCCGACCTGTCGCCGGAGGAGTGGCCGCCGGAGCAGCGGCCGGCGCACGTTGCCCGGATCGCGCCGCCCGGATCGGGAGCGGACGTCGCACGCGGGCTGGAGCGCGCGCTCGCAGAGCTCGACGGTATCGCGGCGACGTTCCTCGACGGAGGGTTGACGAGCGACGGCATCTGGACACCGTCGGCCGAGGAGGTCGCGACGGTCGTGCGACGGACGCACGACGCTGGCGGTCTCTTCGTCGCGGACGAGGTGCAGGCCGGACACGGCCGGATGGGCGAACACCTCTGGTCGTTCGTTCATTACGGCATCTCGCCCGACGTGGTGACGCTCGGGAAGCCGATGGGAAACGGGTATCCCGTCGCGGCCGTGGTCACGCGACGCGAGCTCGTGGAGCGGCTGCCGTTCGCGGGCCGGGTCTTCAGCACGTTCGGCGGGAACCCGGTCGCGGCCCGGGCGGCGCTCACCGTGCTCGACGTGATCGAGGACGAGCGGCTCGTCGCGCACGCGAAGCGGGTCGGCGAAGGGCTCGTCGCGGGACTGCGTGAGCTCCGGAGCTCCGAGATCGTGGAGGTGCGTGGGCGCGGCCTGCTCGTCGGGGTGCAACTGACTGGGCCCGAGGCTGCGGTGCGCGCCGTCGATCGCCTCCGCGAGGCGGGAATCCTGCTCGGCCGCACCGGGCCGCGCGACGACGTCCTCAAGATCCGGCCGCCGCTCGTCTTCGCCGAGGAGCACGCGGCGATGCTCGTTGACGGTCTCCGTGACGCGCTCGTTTGACGCATGGTGAACGGCTGGTCCACGATGGGGGGCGCGCCATGCCCTACCCCCTGCAGGACGTCGACGTGTGGTTGCTCGACAGCCTGGTCATCCCCGCGAGCCTGCACGACGTGGACGGTCGGTTCGTGCATGTGAACCCAGCGGCGGAACGGGCTTCCGGGACCTCGAATGCACAGTGGCTTGGCCGCCATTTCACCGGCCAGAGTGAGATCCTCGACCTGATTGCCTCAGGTCTCTCGACAGCCGAGATCGCGAAGCAGTTGACGCTCTCCACCGAGACGGTCCGCAACCACTTGCGGAGCCTGTTCAGAGAGCTGCACGTGCACACCATGCCCGAGGCGATCGCGGCGGCTCGGCGCCTCGGGCTGCTTGCGCCGGCGGCCCTCGGGCCGCAGCCGCGTGACCCGGGCTCTCGCGGCGATTAGCGCCGGGTTGGGAGCGCACCACAGTGTCTGGGTGCACAGGTGGTCGTGCGAAGGTCAGGCGGTCGGCGGCCGAGGGTAGGCGGAATCCCCCGTCCGGGGGGCTACGCCGGTCCCTTCGACGCGTCGCCCTCTAATGTTCTTCGTGCCGGCGTCCGATGGAACACGGATGCGGCGGCTGTCCTCGTGGCTGGGGCGGCTTACTTTGGTCGTCCTTCCGGTGCTCATCCTAGTCGGCTGTGCTGAAACCGGCACGGTCTCGCGTGCCCCGCACACCCTCGTGCACATCTCTGAGCAGGATTTTCGGATCGTGGTCGAGCCTGGTCGCATCCCGGCAGGCGATGTCGATTTGGTCGTCAGAAACCAGGGACCGGACACACACGAGCTGATCATGGTTCGCTCGAGTGGTTCACAGCCACCGCTCCGTCGCGACGGCTTGACGGTCGACGAGGAAGCGTTACACGAGGTCGGCGCCGCTGAAGGAGTCCATCCCCATGGCGTGCACCGGGTCCGGCTACACCTGGCGCCCGGCCGCTACGAACTGTTTTGCAACATGGCCGGCCACTTCATGGCGGGAATGCACGGCGAACTGGTGGTCGACTGAAGATGCGCAGGCGGGCTGACTTTCGGCCATTCGCCACCGGTGGGCGGCGTCCGATCCTCGCGATTCTTCTGACGTTCGCGGTGTTCTCGACGGTGAGCGTTGTCTCGTCCATCTCGGCGACGAAGCGCTCCCAACATCGCGCCTCGGTCGTCGAGGTCGCCGCGCGCCAGCGCACCCTCGCTGAGCGCTACGTCAAGGAAGTCCTGTTGGCGCGCACCGGAGCGCGCGTCGATCCGCACTACACGGCGTCCGTCCTGGCTCGCAGCGCCGACGCCCTCCTGAACGGCGGAGCCGCTCCGCCGGTGTATGGAGACGACGACGAGACAACGCTCTCGCCCGCGAAGGGCGACACGCTGCGCGCGCAGCTCGCGCAGGAACGGAGACTGGTCGTCGACCTGACGGCTACTGGGAGCGCGCTGCTTGCGCACGGCTCAGTTGCACACGTTCCGCTGACAGCGCACGAGCGGCTCGAGGTGAAGGATCCGATACTGCGACTTCGAGTCCTCGCAGCGCTGACATCGAACGTCTCACTCAATGCCGCTCGAACACTTGCAAGCTCTACGGACCGCAACATCAATCATCTGATTGTTCTTCAAGCAGTGCTCGGTGCAGCCGGACTGCTCGCGTCACTTCTGTTGGGTTGGGCGCTGATTCTTGCGACCAGACGGCAGACCGCCCACTTCCAAAGCCTAGTCACGTCGTCCACGGATCTCGTCCTGGTGCTCGGCACCGATGGATGTCGCTACGTGAGCCGCTCCGTCACGCAGATGGTCGATCGCGGAGAAGCCGAGCTTCTCGGGCGCGGCTTCGAAGGGCTCGTGCACTCGGACGACCGTGTGGCGGTGGACTCTGCAGCTGTTCACGGCGGCCCGCCGGAGATCGTCTTTCGAGTGCTCAACGCAGCCGGCGAATGGAGGCACCTGGAGGCGCATGTGACCGACCTGCGCCAGGAGCGGTGGGTCCGTGGCGTCGTTCTCAATGCGCGAGACGTCACGGAACGAATCAAGCTCGAAGAGCAGTTGACACACCAGGCATTCCACGACAACTTGACGGGCCTGCCGAATCGAGCCCTGTATCGCGATCGGCTCGATCAGGCTCTCGCTCGTGCCAAACGCTCCAACGAGCTGGTTGCTGTCCTCCTCGTCGACCTCGATGGCTTCAAGCAGGTGAATGACAGTCTTGGGCACGATGCCGGCGATCGACTGTTGGGCGAGGTCGCGCAAAGGTTCAAGCAGATCGTGCGAGAGAGCGACACTGTGGCTCGCTTTGGCGGCGACGAATTCGCGCTCCTGCTCGAATACGTGACAGAGGGCGACGTCGTGGCTCTCGCGCGGCGGCTGCTCGACGGTGTAGCTCGACCGGTTCTCATCGCCGGCCGCGACGTCTCTCTCGGGGCGAGCATCGGCATCGTCCTCAATTCGGGCTCAGGGCACAGCGAAGAACTTGTCCGCGATGCGGATGTCGCGATGTATGCCGCAAAGGATGCCGGTCGAAATCGCTATGAGATCTTCTGCCCCGAGATGGCCAGAAAGGCGGGCGAACTCCTCGGCATCGAGCATGAGCTCCGCGTCGGGTTGGAACGCGGTGAGTTCAGTCTCCACTACCAACCGGAGGTAGAGCTTGCGACGAACCGAATCGTCGGGGCCGAAGCGCTTCTTCGCTGGCAATCACCGACTCGTGGATCCGTTCCTCCCGCGCGGTTCATTCCGATCGCTGAGGCGACCGGGCTGATCATTCAGCTCGGGGAGTTCGTCCTCCGGCAAGCGTGCCTGCAGACTGCCGAGTGGCGCCGCGGCGGTCTCGTGCCCGACTCGTTCGTGACCTGGGTGAACGTCTCGGGGAAGCAGCTGACCAGCGGGACGCTTGGAGCAGTCGTCCGCGACGCGCTCGAGGCCGCCTCGCTTCCGCCAAGCGTGCTCGGATTGGAGGTGACCGAGACGGCGGTGGTCGAGGACGGGCTCGCGGGCGATCGAGCCAGAGCCGAGCTGAAGAAGTTGCATGGACTAGGTGTGCGAATCGCGATCGACGACTTCGGAACGGGCTTCTCCTCCCTCGGCCAGCTCCGTCACTTCCCGATCGACATGATCAAGGTCGACGGCTCGTTCGTTCAGGGGACCGTCGACGATCCGAAAGCTGCCGCGATCACGGCCCACCTCGTCAATCTCGCTCACGCTCTCGGCCTCGTTGCGGTGGCCGAGGGGATCGAGTCCGAAGGGCAGCTGGATTCTCTCCAGGACTTCGGCTGCGATCTCGGTCAGGGGTACCTGTTCGCCCGGCCGATGCCGGCGGATCAGATCCGTGAGCTCCTCGCGTCCGCGGGACCAGAACTCGCGAATCCGGACTCTGCTGTCGCCTGAGCCCGCCCCCACGAGCTGCCTACGCCCGGCTAACTGACCGGCCCCTGTTTTCACGCTTCGGTGCCGCCAACGCCGGCGACCGCATCTGCTCTGCTGGCTCCCGAAGGACCTGCTCTGCGGTTACAGCACGGCCGGCGAGCCGAGCTTGCCAAGCCGCGTGCTCACCACTGCGTCGGCGCTTGCTTCGCTCTGTGGATGACCTGTGACGGCCGAGACGAAGACGTCCCGCTCGAGGGTGTAGAGCTCAACGTCGTCGACAGCGCGCACCGTCGCCGTCCGTGGCACGTTGCGCAGGAGCGCGATCTCACCGAAGTAACCCCCCGCACCGAGCCTCCCCGTCGCCACGCCGTCGACGAGAACCTCTACCTCGCCCTTCGATATCACGTAGAACCGGTCGCCCGGATCGCCCTGACGGATGATCGTCCCACCGGCGGGCGCACGCACGAGAGCGAGCCGGGAGGCGAGCTGCTCGATGGTCGCGGGCGGAAGCGGCTCGAAGATCGGCGTCCCGCGCAGTAGCGTGACCTCGCGTTCACGAACCGCTGTCTCCGCATCCATTCGCTCCAGGGGGCGCCAGCAGAGGAGTGCGATCACAGGAAGAAGTGCGCCGGTGACGGCCAGTGCGCTCCGAATCCCGATGGATGTGACGAGGATTGGTGCGACGAGGGAGGCGACGCCGATGGCGGCGAGTGAGAGTGTCTCCCGAACCCCAAAGACGCGCGCGAGCACGCGGTCCGCGACCAGCCGCTGGAGCAACGTCAGGCCGGACGTGTCGAGCGCGCTCCTTCCGACACCGACAACCGCGAGGGCGACGAGTGCGACCGCCGGCTGAGGCCAGGCAGCCACAGCGAGGACCGGCGCCCCCCAGAGCACCAGCGCCGTGCCGAAGGTGCGGCCGAGCCGGCGGCTTCCGACCAAAGACAGGGCTCCGAGCGCGCCGATGAAACCACCGGCCCCGACCGCGGCATTGAGATAGCCGACCCCCGAGTCGCCCATCCGGAGCAGGTCGATCGATGCGACCACCGCGAGGACGGCGATGAGGCCGCGGACGAACGTCTGGGCGGCAAAGAGCGCGGTGAGGAGCCGCGGCTGCGGGTCGTGGGCAAGCGCTCGGAAGCCGGCGAGGGACCCGCGTTCGACCTCGGCAATGCCCCGCTGTGCGGCTTGCCGCTCGAAGCGCGGAAGGATCCGGGTGACGAGCAGCCCGGACGAGACGAAGAAACCCGCCGAGACTGCGAAGACCACACCGGGCGCGGAAACCGCCAGCAACACACCTGCGAGTGCCGGCCCGGCGAGACTGGCGACGCTCTCGACCGTGCTGGAAGCGGCGTTCGCGGCGACGAGCTCGCGCGGTGTGCGCGCGAGCATCGGCAGCAGCGCCCATTGCGCCGGTCGGAATCCGGCCGAGGCGAGCGCCGCCATCGTCGCGAGGGTGTAGACGACCGCGACGGGCCCATCCAGGAAAAGGACGGCCGCCGCTGCGCCGATCGTCGCCGCCCGAACGAGGTGGACCACCAGGAGCACTCGCTCACGGCGGTACCGATCGGCCAGCACTGCGGAAAACGGCACGACCAACGCCGGCGGAAGCGTTCGCAGCACCGAGACGAGTCCGACCGCGGCAACGCCACCCGCGTTGAAGGCAATCACGAACAACGTGACGACGAGCGCCCACTCGCCGAGGTAGAAGCCGCCCCAGGCGAGCTCTAAACGGCGCAGCTCTGCGTTTGCGAAGACCTCGCGCAATATTCGCAAGGACTGGGCCAGGCGGTTCATGCCTCGCTCGAGTCTCGGTCGTCATGCGCCTGGAAGCAAGCCGCGAGCGCCGGCTACTGAAATAGTTGATCGCCTACTTACGAAGCCTGATGGCGATACATAGCCAGACCTCGAACATGGTCTGCGTCGTCCCAATCGGCTGCGAGCGCTCCTGCTGGGGCAATCGCCTCGCTCGCCGGGCTGGCGGCGCCGACCCCCGCCGGCGCCGGCCAGAGGTGTCCGCGTGCGCAGCTGTCGCCTTCTGGCGGAAAGGCGACAATGAAGTCGGGGTCGTCACCTGTTGGCCAACGTTTCAACGTTCCGCGCGGGAGGGGTCGAGCCAGCGATCGTTGCTTTGGGGGTGGCAGACGACGTTTTCAATGTTCGCGAGCGCTAGCGGTCGCGGATGGGAACGCGGTGCACCCCCACGTGGCGGGGAGCGGCGCGCGCCCGGAGCCGCAGATCTGGTGCGCGCAGCCTCTCCCCACTCTCACTGTCCGCAGCATCAGCGCTCACGCGCTGGACGAAGGTCTAGATCGGCGAGAGCGCGCGGACTGAGGGCGGCGCGCGCCGCCATGGGCCCACGGACGGCGCGCACCCAACCTGCTTTCGGCCACCAGGCCACGGGAGAACTCCGACCCGGCCGACTGCGGCGCCGAACGGGCCACGGGAGAACTCCGACCATGAGGCCGCACTCGATCTCTATCACTCTGCAATCGGGTCGGTCGTTGATCTTTCTCAACGGTCGGCTGGTCTTGGGCGGCAGCCCTTAAGTCGATGCGCGGATTAGGAACCGCCAGACCAGGCGCGGAAGGCGGTGCCCCAACCGTTCGCTGTCGCGACCCCGCCAAACGCACGGCGCATGCTCTTCGAGCACTTTCTCGCGGTTCCTCCGTCAGTGAGATGAAGGACGTTCTGGTCGCGGTGCTCCGACTGGTTAGGCGTTAGCCAGTGTCTGCGCGCGCAGGCTGAGGGTGAGCGAGAGGGTGACGCCGACGAGCGCGGCGAGGAGGGCGGTGCCGCAGAGCAGGAGGCCGGAGGCGAGTCCGAAGTTGATCGCCTGATCCCTGTCGATGCCGAGCGCGAGCAGGGTGCCGGCGGTCATGCTGACGTTGACGATCGCGCCGCCGGAGGTGATCGGGAGCAACGAGGCGGCGGCGCCCAGGCAGAGGACGACGAGGGCGAGCGTGGGTGAGAAGGCGACCCCGAGCGAGGCGAGCAAGACCGCGCTCCCGAGTGCGCGCGCCGTCCAGCAGCCGAGCAGGAAGCAGCCGGCGGCGATCGCCGAGCGTGTCGTGGAGACCGATCGGCCCTCGATCCGCTCTGCGGCCTTGTGCAGGCGCGCGTGCCGGCGCAGCAACGGCAGCCGGCTCAGCCGCGGGCCGACGGCGAGCACGCCGCAGGCGCCGACGCCGAAGAGGACGACCAGGATCAGCGGTGGCCGCAGGCCCGCTGAGCTCGTCGCGGTGGCCGAGATCGAGAGCGGCAGGAACGCGACCGCATCGACGAGGCCGAGCGTGACGATCGAGAGCGCGATCGCCTCCAGCGTGAGCCGGACGCCGCCGAGCCGGCGCAGGGTGCCGATCTTGACCAGATAGTCGAGCCGGAAGGGCAGGACGGCGCCGCTGGCGGCGGCCGCGCCGCAGGCGGCAAGGCAGCGGGCCCGGTCGGGACGTGCGCGAGCCGGAAACAGCTTCTGCCAGCCGAGCGCACGCAGGATGAAGCTGGCGAAGTACAGACCGCCCGCAAGCGCGACGAGGCCCATGTGCGCCCGCTGCAGCGGCCAGCTGGTGTGCGTCAGGTGTCGTGCGAAGAGCACGCAGCCGGTGAGCGTCAGCGCGGCGAATGCGCCGCCGACGAGTAGGCGACCGCGCTTTCGCGCGATCGCAGAGGTCCAGGATGCGACCCGAGACGCCACCCTCCCTGCCATCGGCTGCTGGACGGCTCGGCTCATGACCCCAAAGCGGGGTTTCTGCGATCACACGCCGAAGTGCTCACCCGACATGCAGCCGCGCAAAGGCGCCTGCCTCTTCATCCAGACGCTCACCGTCACAATCCGGAGCCCGCGAAGAGGGGTGCGCAGGGCGGCCGCCGTCGCGGTGAACGCCTCCGAGAACTCGGGTTCGGGTTCGGGCAACCACCTCACGCTCCGACGCCATCCCCCCGAAACGTTGAAACGTAGTCCGACACCCGGCACGACTGTCGCCTTTCCGCCAAACGGCGACAGGCATACACACTCGACGCGGCTGCGGGGCGAGGCTCTTAGAGCTCGTGTCACAATGAGTCGGCCAACGCACCGTTAGCGTTCATTCGTGGTCTTTGTCCTCGTACACAGCCCGCTCGTGGGGCCGGGCACATGGACTCTCGTTGCGCAAGAGCTAGAGCGGCGCGGCGTGCAGGCGGTTGTCCCGTCGCTTCTCGCCGCGGCCGACGCGCCGCCACCCCAGTGGCAGCACTGTGTGGAGATCGTTCGCGCCGCCACGAGGATGGTGTCGAGCCCGATAGTTCTGGTCGGTCATAGCGGCGGTGGCCTGCTCTTGCCGGCGATGGCCGGCGCAGTTGCTCCGGACGTTTCCCGCTTCATCTTCGTCGACTCCGGCCTGCCGGCGACGACGGGCGAGACTCCACTCGTGCCACCACAGTTCTTCGAGCAACTCCGTTCGCTCGCGGTCGACGGCAAGTTGCCCCCTTGGTCGAGCTGGTGGGGTGAAGACGCGATGAACGAGCTCGTTCCCGATGAAGTTACGCGCGCCGCGCTTGTCCGCGAGCTGCCTTCTCTCCCTCTTTCCTACGTCGAGCAAACCGTCCCGAGCCCGGCCGATTGGCAGCGCGTCCCCTCCGGCTATCTCCTCTTCTCCGAGGCCTACAGAGAGGCCGCAGCGGGAGCGCGCGCTCGAGGGTGGCGCGTGGAGGAGATCAGCGGAGCGCAGCACCTCCACACGGTTGTCGCCCCCGGGGCCGTCACGGATGCCCTTCTCCGCCTAGCGGCCGATTAGCAGCGGTCGGTAGCGGCAAGTGCCGATTCGTTTGTGCAACGTCTGGTTCTGCCCATCGAAGGGACACGCCCTGAGCCCGACCTCGTACGATGAGCTCGTGACCGCGGACCACCCAGAGCCTTCAGATGTGGTCCTCGTCGAGCGCGAAGAGGTCGCGGTGATGTACCGGGTCACTGACGACAACCCGGAGGCGATGGGCCGCGCCTGGGCGGAGCTGGAGGCGGCCGTCGGGTTGCGAGGGCGGAAGTTCTTCGGCGCGTTCCACCCGTCGACGGGCGAATACCGCGTGTGCGTCCAACTGCGCGACGGCGACGATCCCGGCGCTTTGGGGCTGAAGGTCGGCGTGGTCCCGGATGGCAGATATCTCCGCCTGCGTCTCGAGGGAGAGCCGCCCGCCGTCTACCAGCGGATCGCTCCATCGTTCGAGGCGCTCATGAAACAGGCCGCTCCTGACCCGGGCCGTCCGAGCATCGAGTTCTACCGTCGCCGCGACGCCATCGATCTGCTGCTACCGGTCCGGTGATTCACCGGGTTCGGACAACAATCAGCGCCTCGGCGGTCAGTACCGTGTTCCGTCCGAGCCCGCATCGGTAGGTCGCTGTCGCGTTTTGGCGGAAGTGCGACAAGAATTCTTTGACAAGGACCGGCACAGCAAAACCGGTTACGCGCGCGCGAGAAGAAGGTTGAGACGAGCGGGCCTGACGTCGAAGAGGAGCTCCCGCCCAGCAGGGCGCGGGAGCAGGAGGTCTTCGAGTTGGGTAGCCGCGGTCGCTAGTGTCTCAGCGGGAGCAGATCAACCGGAAGGAGCCAGACATGGCGGGAAAGAAGCGGCCGAAGTCGCTTGCGCAGACCGGGACGAAGGCGCCAGCGAAGACCAAGCGCCCGAAGAAGACCTCGCGCGGCAAGTAGAGACCCGTCACGCTTGCCCCGC
>WNGD01000089.1_pt1 | contig 183316 bp, 157 predicted proteins | sample 5400671 | NCBI WGS metagenome assembly WNGD01 (sample SAMN13153369, study PRJNA577476) | soil metagenome | isolation source: 40 cm soil or saprolite under grassland replicate 2 | place: USA:California | collected 2016-06-15 | reverse complement strand
GGAGCACCGATCCGGGCACATGTTCGGCAACGGTCAATCCAGGAACGGCGACGGCAACGGACAACTGCGATACTCCAACCGTAACCGGAGCCAGGAGTGATGGCCAGGCCTTGAATGCGCCTTATCCGAAAGGCACAACAACAATCACCTGGACTGCTACTGACGGCTCGAATAACAGCTCGTCCTGTACGCAGACAATCACGGTAAATGACACTGAGGCTCCGGCGATCACTTGCCCGCCGAACATTACGAGGTCTAACGATCCCGGCTCATGCTCGGCAAACATCAACCCGGGCACGGCCACGGCCACAGACAACTGCGGCAGCGCGACAGTCAGTGGCACGCGCAGTGACGGAGGATCATTGAATGGTTCCTATCCGGTTGGCACAACTACGATCACCTGGACGGCGACTGATACTTCAGGTAACCAATCGTCATGCACCCAGACGATCACGGTTAACGACACGGAGGCCCCCACCATCAGTTGTCCGGCAAACATCACGTTAGAGCCAACCTGTCCGTCCGGGGCCGTAGGCACTTACACGGCGCCTGCCGGTTCAGATAACTGTCCGGGAGCGACCACTGCACGGACGGCAGGGCCGGCAAGCGGTTCGGTCTTCCCAATCGGCACCACCACGGTGACTTATACGGTAACCGACGCACACGGCAATTCAACGTCATGCAGCTTTACGGTGACGGTGAAGACGCCTCAGGCGGTAATCCAGGGTCTGATCGACAGCGTAAACAGCTCTTCGCTTAACCCCACAACAAAAGGCGGATTAACGTCTAAGCTGAATGCTGCGCGCGATGCCATCAACAGCGGCCAGACAAACGTGGCTTGCAACAAGCTGGATGCCTTCAATAGCCAGGTTCAGAATTTGGTGAGTCACGGAGATATTTCGGCGGCCCAGGGCCAGGCGTGGATTAACTCGTCCAACCACGTCCGGAATACGATTGGCTGTACGAACCTTGGCTGTTCGTAATGAAACGGCGGCTGGCGCCCGCAAGGCGCCTGGCCGCACCCTGAACGGTATGACAATAAGTACGTCCCAAGCTCTACGTGAGGCTGATGCATTAGCATTGGGCGCGGGACTTAATCGGAGGCTCTTTCGCTTCGTTTTAAGATTCGAGAGAACTCGCTAATAACAGCAATTAAGCTCAACCCCAAAAGGAGAATGCAACATGAGTAAGTTTCGTTTCACTTTAAACATTTTGGCCGTCGCAGCTTTTCTGCTGACGGTGACTTCTATGGCTAATGCCCAGGCAACGCGCACCTGGGTGTCCGGCGTCGGCGATGACGTCAACCCGTGCAGCCGCACCGCGCCCTGCAAAACATTTGCCGGCGCGATCTCCAAGACCGCCGTCGACGGTGAGATCGACGCCCTGGATTCAGCCGGGTTCGGCGCCGTCACGATCACTAAAGCAATAACAATCGACGGCGATTCAAATATCGGCGGGATCCTGGCTAGCGCAGTTACCGGCGTGCTGGTAAATATTACTGCCACCTCTGGCAGTAATGTTGTGGAGCTTCGTAATCTGTCGATCAACGGAGCCGGTACTACCCCGGGTACCAATGGGATCAGAATTATTAGCTCCGTCGCCAATACGGCTGTTTTTGTCGAGAAGTGTGTGATCTTTGGCTTCCGCACAAGCCCCGGCCGTGGAATTTCCGATGAGCGGACGGTAGCAGGGCATCTCTCAGTTTCAGATACGCTTGTCAAAAACAATTCCGGTAGCGGTATCGTGGCGATCGGTTCGGGTGGCGGAACCGTTGATCTTAATAATGTTCAAGTGGAAAAGAATGGTTCCAGCGGCATTGTGGTTTCCGGTGGTTTAGTCAACGCCGGCAGGCTGCTGGTGGCCCGTAACTGTGTGGCTAACAAGAACGTCGGAGCCGGCTTTGTGGCGGAAAACGGCGCCAAGCTGGACATCATCGACTCCATGACGGCCTATAACGCGACGGGGATTGAGTCAGACCAGGCTAATACCGAGGTTCGAGTGTCCAGATCTACTATTACGCGGAACACCGCAAACGGACTCTCCCTCGGTGGCGGAACGATTCTGTCCTATGGGAGTAACGAAATCTCGGGGAACGCCGGCAGCGAGGTCTTCACTGTTGGAGGTCCAACCCTGCGCTAAGTAATCGCCTGAATCGAAGCCCCCTTCCCCCAGGGCTTAGAATTCTGCGCTGTCGCGGATCGTTCCAGGACGAACCGCGACGGCGCCCTTTTTGGTCAGGTACCTTACTTTCAAATTAGCCAGAAGCTCTAGAGGGCCATTGCCTGCGCATGCGTGGAATGCCACCGGCTTGGAAAATATTGACTTCGTGCACGAGCTCTGTAGTACTAGATTTCCTCACTCAAGCAGGAACCTCGTTCGTCAACGTAAGAGTTACTGGATTTGGCACGCCTCTACTGTCTGAGTTATGTTTCATCAAGAGCCTTCAGGATGGATCTGCTGTCGGTAGCAACTTGAAAACTTCTCTACAGCTGTGCCAGCGCGGTATCTTTAAATTCAAATTAAATAACCAAAAGGAGAATCCAATGACAAAGCTTTCCACCACTCTAAGAATATTAACTGCCGTAGGTTTCGCATTGGCTATTGCGTCGGCGGTACAGGCTCAAGCCACCCGCACCTGGGTATCGGGCGTGGGAAACGACGCCAATCCCTGTAGCCGGACGGCGCCTTGCAAGACCTTTAGCGGCGCTATCTCGAAGACATTCATTAATGGCGAGATTGATGCTCTCGATCCGGGTGGCTACGGCACCCTGAGCATTACTAAGTCAATTACTATTGACGGCGGCACCGGTTCGGGGTGGGCCTCTGTCCTGGCGAGCGGCACAAACGGCTTCAGTATCAACTTGACTGACGTCAGCGGCAATGATCCATTGCATACCGTCCGGCTTCGCAACATCTCGATAAATGGAACCGGCTCGAGTGGTAGCGTTGGTACCAGGACAGGAATTAACGGCATTCGGGTCATCCTGGCGGCCGGCGCGGTCTACGTGGAGAACGTCTTGATTACAGACTTTTCCAATCGCGGAATCACCGATGAACGTACTACCGGAGGCAGGTTGTATGTGACTGACACGACGGTCAGAAACTGTGCCCAAAGCGGCATCGTAATCCTGCCGGCGAGCGGCTCAACAAAGATCTCCGGCACCCTCGACAACGTGCGATTGCTTGGCAACGGCAGTTCCGGTCTGGTCGCAGACAACGGCAGCCGCGTTACCATCAGCAACTCCGTCGTCAACGGAAACGTTAATGGCGTAGTCGCCGAAGCTACCCTGGGCACCGCGGAGTTGAATGTGCAGAACTGCATCATCAATAACAACACCACGGGTGTTCTTAACACCGGCGGGGCGGTGGTGACCAGGCTTTCGGACAACTCAATCCAGAACAACGCTACCGGCGTTAGCATCACCTCCGGAACAGTTGTCACGTACGGCACTAACAGGATAAACGGTAATACTACGGCGGATGTAACTGGTGTTTTGACCCCGGCCGGCGCTGTGTCCACCGAACTCGGCACGAAGTGAGCTCCGTCAAGATTCCTGCTCCTATTTCACCGTCCGCTTTCTGATTGGAAGCGGACGGTTTTTTTTCACCTGCATGTCGTATTCTCGATATAGAGCAGGCGAAAACCCGCGCGGTTGACCGGCTACTGGCCTGTGCCCCAACCCAGGATAAAATCAAAGTAATCCGCATCGCGCGAGTTTGACGCATTCACCGCGTCTGGCTAGACTGATGTTTCTTCTTATCGCATGTTTGCTGCCTGGCGCGCTCGCGCCAAGTATTAGAGTTTGTAAAGGTTGGGCGGACGGCACGGAGGTCGAAACTTAATGCGTATAGTCGCTAATAATGCCAGCACACTCGAACCAAGCGAGGTCACGACGTCGATTCCGAGTGAAGCGAATGACAAAGTGCTTTCGCCTCACCCATCCATCAATTTGCCGGCCGAGCCTTTAGTTACTATTCAGCCGAGCAAATCCTGGGTGGCGCTGGATCTTGGCGACCTTTGGAACTATCGTGAGTTGCTGTACTTCCTAACCTGGCGTGACGTCAAAGTACGCTACAAGCAGACGGTGCTTGGGGTCCTCTGGGCCATCCTCCAGCCTCTTCTTACGATGTTGATCTCCACCTTGATCTTCGGCCGCCTGGGAGGTTTCAGTGCCCGAACCGGGGGAATTCCGTACTCCATCTTCGCCTATGCCGGACTGCTGCCGTGGACTTTCTTCGCAAACGCGGTCACCAGTAGTGGCAACAGCCTGGTAGGCAGCGCGAATCTCATCACCAAAGTCTATTTCCCCAGGATGATAATTCCCTGCGCAGCGGTGGCTGCCGGCCTGGTAGATTTCTTTATTGCTTTTGTACTGCTAATCGGATTGATGTTCTATTACAAAGTGGCCCTCACAGTGAACCTGTTGCTGTTTCCGGGGTTGGTGCTGCTAACGAGCTTGCTCGCAACCGGCGTAGGGATGTGGCTCTCCGCCCTGAACGTCAAGTATCGAGACATAAGATTTGCCCTGCCGTTCATAGTTCAATTGTGGATGTTTGTTTCGCCCGTCTTTTATCCGTCCAGCATTCTGCCCGGCAAGTGGCGTTGGGCTTTCCAGCTAAACCCGCTCACGGGCATCATTGACGGTTATCGCTCGTCGCTCTTTGGCCTGCCGATTGATTGGACCACGCTTGGCGTTTCTACGCTGATAACGATTATTTTCCTCGTTTACGCCTCATATTCTTTCCGCCGAATGGAAAAGAGTTTTGCTGATATTGTCTAGGACGCTTTCTTCATTCCCATTGCGGACTCTATGGATTCAATCGTCAAAGTCGAAGGTCTCAGCAAGAGATACCGTATTGGCTCGCGAGACCCTTACGGTACTTTGCGTGAATCTATCGTAGACGCATTCCGGGCCCCTATTCGCCGCCTGGCGCGGCGCAACGGCGGGCCAGGTAACGAGACCATCTGGGCCCTCAAGGACATCAATCTTAATGTCCAGCCGGGAGAAGTTCTCGGCGTCATAGGCAGGAACGGAGCGGGCAAATCCACGCTGCTCAAGATTCTTTCGCGGGTCACAGAGCCGACTGCGGGCCGGATCGAACTTTATGGCCGCGTGGGCAGCTTGCTGGAAGTGGGAACAGGCTTTCACCCGGAATTGACCGGACGGGAGAACATCTTCTTGAACGGCGCGATTCTCGGTATGAGAAAAGCGGAAATCGATCGCAAGTTTGACGAGATTGTGGACTTCGCTGGCCTGGAAAAATTTCTCGAGACTCCGGTGAAGCGTTATTCCAGCGGCATGTATATGCGGCTGGCCTTTGCGGTGGCTTCACATTTGGAACCGGAAATACTGATGGTTGACGAAGTGCTGGCGGTTGGGGATGCGCAGTTTCAAAAGAAATGTTTGGGCAAGATGGGTGACGTAGCCCGCGAGGGACGGACCGTGTTGTTTGTAAGTCATAACATGATCGCGGTTCAGGGCCTGTGCGGCCGCGTTATCTGGCTCGACGAAGGCGAGATTCGAGACGAAGGGAAACCCAACGAGGTCGTCTCGAAGTATGTGAAGACTTCCCTGACCACACAGGCGGAGAAAGTGTGGGATGACATCAGCACTGCGCCGGGGAACGAACACATTCGCATTCTGCGCGCCTCCGTCCGTCCGGCCGACGCCATGTCGACCACGTCCATCGATGTGAATACGCCGCTGGCGGTAGAGTTCGAATATTGGAACCTGGTCCCCGAAACGTTCCTTGATCTGAGCGTCGTCGTCAAAACGGAGGAAGGCCACCCGATCTTCAACACTGGATCGGGCTCGGAACCTGTCTGGAGCGGCCAGCCGCACCCCGCCGGTTTGTTTCGCAGCAGATTCTACATCCCTGGCAACCTGTTAAATAATGGCATCCACCGCGTGCACCTGTACGTAGTCAGAAACCAGACGGAGGTCATTTACAACACCGAAGACATACTTGTTTTCGATGTCCAGGACGCCTCCCACCGGCGCGGCGCGTGGTACGGCAAGTGGATTGGTGCCGTGCGCCCGAACCTTGAATGGCAAACGGAGCTGCTTGCGGAGAGCGCACCTCCCATGCCCGCGCTATGATGTTTTTGGAATATTGTCGAGATGAGTTGATTACGCGACTGCGACAGGACAGATGACGGCTGTGCCAGATACGGCCGCTACTACTCGGCGAATATAAGTACGTTATGGCGAAGAGAAAGTCAGTCTGCCACTCGAAGGGGTGCCTTAGTCTGGTTGCTTATCGTCGTATAAAGAACAGATCCGAATGACTTTGATCGTCGTAAGTATTCTCTTTTAAATCGAGGCTCCTAATTGAGTTTTCAATCGAGCGCCTTGGCAAATGCGCCCATCACGGCCTATGTGCATCCACATCCCGTGGACTCACCATCCCACCAGGGCGGGCCTCGCCTTCGCCAACTCGATTCACTGCGCGCTTTCGCAGTACTGGCGGTGCTCGTCCACCACTTTCTTCCGGTCGGCAAAGTTATACCCGAGAACTTCCTGACACTGGGTCTGCTAGGCGTCCGCTTCTTCTTCACGCTGTCCGGCTTTCTCATCACGGGCATCCTGCTGCGCAATCAATCCATCGGCACGTTCTACGTTCGCCGCGCCTTGAGGATCATCCCAGCATATTACCTCTGTCTCCTCGTAATGGTTGTGGCAGGAGTCCCCGACGCGCGCAGTTTGTTTTTGTGGCACATGTTTTACCTTTCGAATGTCGTGTCCTATAAAGGAGTCTTCATTGGGACCGGGCACTTCTGGTCGCTGGCAGTTGAAGAGCAGTTCTATTTGGTCTGGCCCTGGCTATTGCTGAAAACCCCCGTGAGGCATATTTGGAAGCTGACGGTGGGGGCGATACTTTCAACGCTAGTCTTTAAGACAGCCGTTGCCTTTAAGCTCGGCGGGCACTCGGTCGGCGGAGTGTTGCCCCTTGCATGCCTCGACTCACTCGGCTTGGGTGCGCTCCTTGCCTGCTTCTATCACAATGCCCGGCTAAGGCCCTACCGCGCCCGGTTCATGCGCGCAGCACTCATCCTGGGCTGGTTGATAGTGCTAGTTCAGACAGCTCTCCACGTCTGGGGGCGTGGGACAAGGGTCTTCTATTCAACCGCGTACCTCGGCGTTTCGCTCATTTTTGTATGGCTAGTCGGTAAAGGCGCGGATGGAAGGCTTTGGAAGATTATCGAAGCGCGCCCCTTGCTCTACACGGGCAAGATCAGTTACGGAATTTATTTGTGGCACAACTTTGCTCTCGCCTTGGTGGTTTGGTGGTGGGGTTACAAGCCAAGCGCGTGGGTAATCGCTCCGGCTGCCACGCTCTTAACTTATGCTGCCGCGGCAACGTCGTGGAAGCTGGTAGAGTCCCCGCTCAATTCTTTGAAGGACAAGTGGACCGGTGGCCGCAGCGCTTCGCCGGCCGTAGTCCCGCTGGAAAACGCTGCCGGCGGAATCTGAATTTCCTTCACGACGGCGGTGGTTCAAACTACGGCTCTTCTATGCGGCTTCCTGAATGTTGCCAGATGTCATTTCAAAGCTCCATTAAGTAAGCGCGGAGCATACTGTATATTGTCGAGAGAGTTGAATAGGAGGCCCTGAGCGTGCAGACGGCGGCCGCTTCAGTCTGTGGCCTCTACTCGCGGACATTCGGCCACCAGTTCTGATATTACCGGCATGGAAGAACAAATGATCCCGCCACCGGATTACCGTGCGGTAGGCTATTATCATCTCGGCACCTCCAGCGAGCGCCGGCTACCAATCGCGCGCACCGTTCGCGCTTTTTTTGCGCTGGATGGTACGGCAAGTCGGTCGGCGCAGTTCTGCCGAATTTGAAATGGGAGACCGAGTTCCCGGGGGGAAAAGAGAGTTCATAACAACTGCGCAATGATGGTAACGAAAGACAGCCCGAAAAGGGGCGTAGTCTACCGCGCTCTGAGGGCCGCCTTCAGAGCAATCGCACCGGACCCGCTCATAACGACGCTGCGTGACTTCAGAAATAGTCTGACCGCAGGCGGCCTCAAATATGCGCTTAAGCTGCGGGCGGGTGCTTTCCTCGGACACTATCGCTGTTCCGTCTGCGCTCGCCCGGTGGGGTTCTTCTTGCCGCTTGACTCCGGGTGCTTAAACAATCTCCGCCAGCACGGCTGGAAATATCAGGCTAACGAGGCTGAGACCTGCAACCCGGACAGCTATTCATGCCCGCACTGTGGGGCGGCAGACCGCGATAGGCTCTACGCGTTCTACCTCTCGGACTATTTCCGAGCCACGATTCCGAGCAACACCGTAAGGATTGTGGACTTCGCCCCGTCGCCTGCGCTCTCTCGCTTCATCAGGAAGTCGATCGCCGACTCGCCAGGCAGTTTTTCTTACGTCACGGCAGATCTCTTCATGGAAGATGCGGATGACAAAGTTGACATCATGGACATGAAGATCTATGGGGACAACTCGGTGGACTTTTTTATCTGCTCGCACGTCCTGGAGCATGTTGAAGACGACAAGAAAGCGCTTTATGAGCTTTATCGCATCCTGAAGCCGGGCGGGCGGGGCATCCTGGTCGTGCCGATTATTTTGACCATAGCCGAGATAGATGAAGACCCAACCATCACCGATCCGGCCGAGCGTTGGCGCCGATTTGGTCAGGACGATCACGTTCGCCTGTATTCAAAACAGGGCTTCCTTTCCAGAGTGAAGCAGGCGGGTTTTACGACACACCAACTCGGCTCGGAGTATTTCGGGAAGGAAACTTTCAGGGAACACGGCATCACCGAACAGAGCATGCTGTATATTGTCGAGAAGAGTTGAATGGGAAACCTCGAGAGTCCGGATGGAAGATGTTCAGCGGTGGCCTCTACTCCCGCGCATCGGCCACCAGTTCGCACCTTAGCGGCATGGAAGAACAAACGATCCCGCCACTGATTTACCGTGGAGCTTGAAAGGGCCAGATGATCAGAAGCATATTCCGCAAAAAGGCTGCTCCGCTGAACGCGGATAAACTCACGCTGATTGACTACGCCTTTAGCCATCTTGGTGCGCGCTCGTTCGCCGATCTCGGCGGGGTCTGGGGCGTCGAAGGTGGCTATGCCTTCTATGCCCTTGACCAATACAAGCCAGAGCGCGCTGTTATGGTGGATGGGGACCCGTCCGACCTGTTTTTGCAAAAGGCGCGAGGCTATCCGAGCCTGGAATTCATTGAGGGCAACTATGGCGACCCGGCTATTGCCCGCCAGGTCTCCGGCGTGGATACGATCTTTCTCTTCGACAATTTACTGCATCAAGTCAGGCCCGACTGGGATGAGGTGCTGGAGATGTACGGCGCCGCCGACACCCTGCTGGTTTTTAACCAACAGTGGCGGGGTGAGCAAACGGTGCGGCTCATTGAGTTGGGTGAAGATGAGTATTTCCGCAACGTGCCTCATCAAAAGGACGAGTCGCCTTACAACAATCTGTTTGCCAAGCTGGACACGCTGAATGCGGATCATAACCGGCCGTGGCGCGACGTGTTCAACATCTGGCAGTGGGGGATCACAGACGATGATCTGCTCGCACGCGCAAAACACCTGGGTTATCGGCTCGCCTACTACAAGGACTGTGGGCCGTTCGGCCGCTTGCCCAACTGCTCTAACCGAGCTTTCGTGTTCACCCGCCGGTAAGCACCGGAGATGACCGGATACAGCCACAAAAACTACGCAGCATCTTTGTCTGAGTTCGGCTCGCCGCGGTTCCTACCCAGGTGTAGCGGCTGGATTTTGGAACGCTTGATTCCAGGCACACTTCACCGCGACGCGATGGGCTCCTACCCTCTCTTCACTTGCCGCGACTGGTCGCGACTATCGAATGACTTAGAGAAACTCACGGAGGAACTTGTAAGTGTTGTTCTCGTGACAGACCCGTTTGGCGATTACACGGAAGAGAGTCTGCGCCACACATTCAAGGACCTGGTCAGCCCCTTCAAAGAGCATTTCATAGTTGACCTGGCCGCAATTCCTGAAACTTTCGTCCACCCGCATCATCGCCGCAACGCACGTAAAGCCCTGGAGGTGATTTACGTCGAAAGGTGCAGCGCCGCGGATTCGATCAGCGAGTGGATAAGTCTCTATGCCAACCTTGTGGACCGACACGACATACGTGGCATTGCTCGCTTTTCAGATTCCTCCTTTGCTATGCAGTCAAAGGTGCCGGGCGCCATAATGCTGCGGGCCACTCATGAAGGAGGAACCGTGGGAATGACATGGTGGTTTGTCTCCGGAGAGGTAGGCTATTATCATCTCGGCGCCTACAGCGAGACCGGCTACGAATTGCGCGCATCATTCGCGCTTTTTTGGCGGGCGATCGAGCTTCTCAGAGCAAATGGTCTGCGCTGGCTTGATCTGGGCGCGGGCGCTGGACTCGCTAACGACGCAACGGACGGTTTGAGCCGTTTCAAACGCGGCTGGTCTAACGGAACACGCATGGCTTATCTCTGCGGCCGGGTTTTCGATCGCGCCCGCTACGAGCAACTCGCGGAAGCCAAAGGTATTCGCACCACGAATTATTTTCCTGCCTACCGTCAGGGTGAATTCGTCTGAAATGGAAGATAAGAACTACTTGAGCATCGTCTCGCATTACGAGTCCTGTCTCGAACGGCATGGCGACACGCACCTGGGCGTTGATTGGCCGAAGAAGGAAGATGCCGATACGCGCTACAAAGTGATGCTGGAAATAATCCGGCGCGAGGATGAAGCACGGACCGTGCGCCTGTTGGATTTCGGCTGTGGCGCATCACACCTTTATGAACATATCGTCCGTTGTGGGCGCCGGAATATCGCGTATTCGGGCCTCGACCTCTCCGAGAAGTTCGTGCGGCTGTCAAAAGACAAGTTCCCCGCGAACGAGTACTACTGCGTAGATATGCTTGATGACGAGGCGGCTATTCCGGGTTTCGATTACGTGGTGATGAACGGAGTGTTTACGGAAAAACGCAGGCTCACTTTCGACGAGATGTTTTCCTATTTCAAGCAACTCGTCAAAAAGGTGTTCGACAAGGCGGAGGTGGGCCTCGCTTTTAACGCCATGTCCAAGCATGTAGATTGGGAGCGGGAAGATCTTTTTCACCTGCCTTTTGATCTGCTGGCCGGTTTTCTCAAACAGGAACTGACGAGAAATTTCGTGATCAGAAACGACTACGGGCTCTACGAATATACGACTTACGTTTACCGTTAAGAGCTAACGAATGGCAAGAGTGATCATTTTCGGTATCCAGGATTTCGCGCAGCTCGCAAAATTTTATTTGCAGCACGACAGCGAACATGAAGTGGTGGCCTTCAGTGTGAATGAGCAGTACCTGCCGCTGGAGAGATCTTTCGAGGGTTTGCCGGTGGTTGCTTTCGAAACTGTAGAAGCGCTCTATCCGCCGGCGGGTTTCTGTTTTTTCGCTCCCATGTCCCCGGCACACATGAACAAGGTTCGCGAATCGGTTTACCGGCAGATTAAGGAAAAGGGGTATGAATTGATCAGCTACGTCAGCTCGAAAGCGACTGTGTTTCCTGGGGTTCCTATCGGCGACAACTGTTTCATTCTTGAAGACAACACCATCCAGCCTTTCACGGTGATCGGCAACAACGTAGTCCTGTGGAGCGGCAATCACATCGGCCACCACAGCGTGATCAAAGATCACGTTTCCTTCACTTCCCACGTCGTGCTTTCGGGACATTGTGTAGTCGAACCTTTCTCTTTTTTTGGTGTCAATGCGACCATTCGCGATCGCGTCCATATTGCCAAAGGATCGTTGATCGCCATGTCGGCTTCGGTAACCAGAGACACCGAGCCCTGGGGCGTTTACAAAGGTAGTCCAGCTAAGAAGGGTGAAGTGCTCAGTAAGGATTTGGATTTTTAGGGGCGCGCGCCCGGTGAAATCTATATGGTTTGGGTAAAAAAAGGACTTATCTATTCTCCAAAAGGACAATTTACCTGGAATAAAACCCACGCTCAGCTGCCCATAGTTGATGCGTCGGACGAAACTAAGTGGCGCATCTATTTTGCGACTAGAGACGAACAAAACAAAAGCACTATCACCTATATTGAGGTGGGCGCCGCTCAGCCGAAACAGATCTTGTACGAGGATAACCGCCCGCTGCTGTCATTTGGGCCGCTCGGCAGTTTTGACGAAAGCGGACTGATGCCGGTTTGTGTTGTGGACCACCAGGGCAAGAAATACCTGTACTACGCGGGCTGGTGTCTGAAGAAAACCGTCCCTTATCACAATGCCATCGGATTAGCCCTCAGTGAGGATGGAGGGCGATCCTTTACGAAGCTCACGGAGGGTCCTTTATTTGACACCCGTCTGCATGAGCCTTACTTTACGGGCACGGCTAATGTGTTAGTCGATAACGGACTCTGGAGAATCTGGTATCAGTCATGTACCAGGTGGCAGGTGATTCAAGGCAAGCCCGAGCCTTTCTATCATCTCAAATATGCTGAGTCGTTAGACGGCATAAACTGGGAACGTAAGGGCGTGGTCGCCATTGATTACAAGGATGAATCGGAGGGCGGTATTTCGAGCGCCTCGGTGATCCAGTCGGATGGCATTTTCAGAATGTGGTATTCGTACCGAGGTTCTGAAAACTACCGAAGTAATAGGAATAACAGCTATCGCATCGGCTACGCGGAATCTTCCGATGGAATTAAGTGGGCACGCCGAGACGATCAGGCGGGAATAGATATTTCAGACACCGGTTGGGACAGTGAAATGATCGCCTACCCTTGTGTAGTCCGCAGTAAAAACCAGAACTATCTTTTCTATAATGGTAATGGATTCGGTCGCACCGGTTTCGGTTACGCTGTCTCAGGATAGGAGCCCATTAAGTTCGGCGTTCCGACAAGGAAACAACAATGCCTCAGTTTGACGCTGCCTCCGCACAGACCACTGCTGAACCAGGCGTGATCGCTCCGATCACGCTCAGATCTTCTCTCAAGAACGAGAAGATTGTTTCCGAAGTCTCCCCTCAGGAAGTCGCCAAGCTTGTTACCGCAGGTCAGATCGTCATTCTCAAGGGCGCGTTTGCGCCACAATCGATGCTGGAATACCGCGATGTCTTGATGCGTTGGGCGAAGGAAAACGCGCCGTTCCCGCATGGAACATCGCCCAGTACTTTCCCCGAGATTAACTTTCATCGAATTGACGACGGAGTTATCAAATCCGTCTGCCCGCACATCTTTCATCAATTCGGGTTCAATACTATCGAAAGGCTGGATGACTATATTGGGAAACCTTCGATGAAAATTGCCGGTTTGATGCGCCTGCTGCAAAACGAGGTCTCCGGCACGGACTTTCCCCTTTCCCTGACCGGATTGCGTTTGAAGGTGCTTCATTATCCATCCGGCGGTGGCTTCCTCGCCGAGCATTCGCATCCCCTGGAGCCGCAACGCATCGGGCTGATTGCCAGCCTTTCGCGAATCGGAGAGGACATAAGAACGGGCGCAACATGTTTTCTAACACCATTCGGTCGGGTTGATACCAGTGACTCGCACGACATCGGTGACATCATAATTTTTCGTTACGATCTGCCGCATGCAGTGACCATTGTCGATGAGGATCAAACTCTCGATTGGAACTCCGCAGCGGGTAAGTGGAGTGTTGTACTGGAACTCAGAGAGACGCATGCTCTGTCACATCGCCGGGCATCCGGCATGGCATCATGAACTCCTCCAAGTATCAATGCCTGAAGTGCGGGCAAGGTAGATGGCAGACGTATTCGACTCTTTGGAGATGTGAAGCCTGCGGCCAGCAGTATCCCTGCGTGAACGGTATTCCGAAGCTCTACATAGAGAGCGGCATTGGGGAGAGAGACAAACAGCTTCGCGATTACTTTTACAACAGCCTGCTGGGCACTTACTACCAGCACCTCATGCCTTTTCTGTCGCTGCCAGTGCGACCGGCCAGAACGTACTGGAAGGGATGGTTGACCTATACTTTTGTTGCAGGGTTCCTGCTAGCCATCGCAGGTTACTCGCTAAGTCTTCCTTTCTTGCCCAATGCCATAAGGTTTTCATTTGTTAACTTCGCCGTCATTCTCCTGCTCATTGCCATTGGTTACTTCTTCTACAAACATCCGTACCTGGCGTATCTAATTATTTTGGCCATACCTGTCCGCATCTCAATTCTCTTAAGCAGATTTCGATCAAACGAGAGTTTCGCGGGCATTCACTCCCAGGTAATAGAGGATTTTCTCAAGCGCGGAGAGAAGTTGCAGATCCTGGACATTTCAACCGGCACATGCAATTCACTATACCGGCATGGCTGGATGAAACTTGATGCAGAGTACACGGGACTCGACCTCTCGGAAACAATGCTTTTGCAGGGACAAGAGTTCATGGCGCGACAGGAGGTTCCAATGGAATTCGTCCTGGGGGATGCCATGAGGCTGCCGCTACAGTCCGAGACTTTTGATATCGTCCTGAATTACGGAGCGCTTAACGGATATACGAACCCGCAGATTGCCCTCCATGAAATGGCGCGCGTCACAAAGAAGGGAGGGCTGGTTCTCTTCCTCGACGAGCAATTGTATGAGTCCGCTTCTTTCATTGAGAGATTGTACTTTAAAACTGTATTATCAAGTCACAATGTGATTCATCATTGTCCGGTTGAGTTAATGCCGGACAGTCTGGAAAACATCAAGGTGCATCAGGTTTACCACTTCTATTACCTGTGTACGAGCTACAAGAAATAAAGAAATGAACCCCAAGCTGTCGGTGGACGACCTCGCAATCTTTAGCGGCACTCCCGCCTTTGCGGAGCAGTTGCACGTCGGCCGGCCCAACATCGGCGACCGCGCGCATTTGTTAGGCCTTTTCAACCAGATTCTGGATACCAGGCAACTATCCAACATGGGCCCGCTGGAACGAGAGTTTGAGCAGCGGGTAGCGGAATTGCTTGGGGTCAAACATTGCATCGCGATGTGCAACGCCACGGTCGCCCTGGAAATCGCCATCCGCGCCCTCGGTCTTACCGGCGAGGTGATCGTGCCGTCATTCACGTTCATAGCAACCGCTCATGCGCTGCAGTGGCAACAAATCGTTCCCGTATTTTGCGATGTCGATCCGGAAACGCATTGCCTCGACCCGCGCTCAGTAGAGAAGATGATCACACCGCGGACGACCGGCATTGTCGGCGTTCATTTGTGGGGCCGCGCTTGTGAAATAGACACCTTAACTGAGATTGCGAGTCGCCACCGCCTCAAGCTTCTGTTTGACGCCGCCCATGCATTTGCCTGCTCCTATGAAGGACGCATGATCGGAGGCTTTGGAGACGCGGAAGTTTTCAGTTTCCACGCGACTAAATTTTTTAATACGTTCGAAGGGGGCGCCGTCAGTACCAATGATGACCAGCTCGCGGCAAAAATTCGACTGATGAAGAACTTTGGTTTCGCCGGCTATGATAAAGTTATCTACATCGGTACCAACGGAAAAATGAGCGAGATTTCCGCCGCCATGGGTTTGACTTCTTTGGAGAGTTTGGATGATTTCGTCGAGACCAACCGCGGGAATTACCAACAGTATCGAAGCAAGCTGGCTGAAGTGGCCGGCTTGCGGCTGCTGACTTTTGACGAAAACGAAAAGTGCAACTATCAATACATTGTAGTGGAAATTGACGAGACAAAGACGGGCGTCAGCCGCGATGAGCTGGTGCAGGTCCTTCATGCGGAAAACATTATTGCGCGGCGTTATTTTTATCCTGGTTGTCATCGCATGGAACCGTATCGCACCTGCTATCCGGATGCCGGTCGCGCGTTGCCGCTGACCGAGCGACTGGCAGAACGTGTATTGACGCTGCCGACCGGTACAGCCGTCGGGGAAACCGAAATCTCAGGCATCTGCCAGATCATCAGGAAGACTATCGCCCGAGGTCCGGAGGTTCACGAACGTCTTTCGGCCCAACGCCAGAATTTACGCGTCACGACCAGGAAGTAATAGCGAGCCAGGCAGCGACTTGCGCTGCCCTCGAGCCTTAATTTGGCGAGAAGGATTCGCGACTGTCACCGGCAGACAAGAATGAAAGTCAGCGTTCTAATTACGACCTTTAATCATGAAGGATTTATCAGTCAGGCGATTGATAGCGTTCTGATGCAGGAGGTGAAGTTCGACTATGAAATTGTCATTGGGGAGGACGCTTCAACCGATCGCACGCAAGAAATCGTTCTGGCACATGAAAAGAAATATCCTGGCAAAATCCGCGTTCTATTGCATGACCCAATTGGGGCTGCGCGCGATCGGGCTTTAGGCATCGGAGGCAAGAGCAACTTTATGGAAAGCCTTCGGGCCTGCCAGGGGCAGTATCTGGCCCTTCTCGATGGGGATGATTACTGGACTGATCCACACAAACTGCAAAAGCAAACGGACTTCCTGGATAACCATCCTGATTTTGCGATCTGTTTTCATGATGTAGAGCTCTTTTACGAAGATAAAACTCGCAAGCCACGGAACTATTGTCCTCCGAATCAGAAAGAGATCTCGACTATTGCAGATTTGCTCGGAGGAAACTTTATGCAAACCTGCTCGGTGATGCTTCGCAACCATTTGTTCGGCGAGCTTCCCGAGTGGTTCTACAGCGCGATAATCGGCGATTGGGTGTTTCACATTCTTAACGCAGAGTACGGCAAGATTGGTTATCTGAATGAGGTGATGGCTGCTTATAGGGTTCACCAGGGGGGCTTCTGGACCTCTTTCGATCAGCTCGATCAATACAAAGAGCAACTTAAAATCTTTGATCATTTAGATGAATATTTAGGCGCCGGCTACAAGAAGCAGATCGAAGCCGGCAGGGCCAAGTCTTATCAGTCGATGTCTGAAGTACATTACCGGCGTGGCGATATTGCTGGGGCCTGGAGCGCCCTCGTTAAGTCTCTGAGGATTTTCCTTTCTATTAATTCAATCCCGAACAGGCAACTGCTTGGCAGACTGATCAAATTGCAAACCTATAAGATATACGAATGGCTGGGACTGCGATTCAGGCCAACGTGAACATATCGTTTGACGAAAAGTTTTAGTAAGTTTTCCCGTCAGCGGCGACTCTTCCGATAGGCCGCACGTCTCTGTTGAGAATGCCGAACTACCTAACTTCACGTCTGGAAAAGCTCTCGATTAACAGCTATCCCCGACAGTTGCCATGATGGATTTGGCTGGATTGAGCATTAATGCAACAACCCAGACGCTACGGCGCGGTGATACTGGCCCTCATGCTGGTCCGCACCTAATCTATGACGCCTGACTTATCTATCATCATTGTCAACTGGAATGGCGGTGAGTTCTTGCGCCGTTGCGTTGAAAGTTTGCTTAGCTATCCTCCCGCAGTTCTCTGGGAGATTATCGTGGTCGGTAACGCTTCGACTGATAACAGTCTGGACTGGGTGCGCTCGTGCGGCCTGCCTAATCTCAAGTTGGTTGAGAACTCGCGAAATCCGGGATTTGGCATAGCCAATAATCAGGGTGGGGGTAAATTCATAATTCCTATTCCGGAGTTGAGGGTCGTATGACCACAAACTAATGCCGAAAAGGTTCCAGGCAATGATCTTTAGAGAAGAAAAACTGCGCGGCGCATACATTATCGAACCTGAGCTGATCGAAGACGAGCGCGGGTTTTTCGCGCGCACCTGGAGCCAGGAAGAGTTTGCTGCTCGCGGCTTGAATCCGAAGGTCGTGCAGTGCAACAGCTCTTTCAATAGGCAGCGGGGTACGCTGAGAGGAATGCACTATCAAATTCCGCCGCACTCGGAAGTGAAGCTTGTGCGATGCACGGCCGGCGCCATTTACGATGTAATTATCGACCTGCGCGAGGATTCGCCGACCCGATCACAATGGATCGGCGTGGAGTTGAGTGCCCGTAACCGGCTGATGGCCTACGTGCCCGAGGGTTTCGCCCATGGATTCCAAACGCTCGAGGATGAAACGGAAGTCTTTTATCAGGTATCCGCCTACTATCATCAGGAATCAGCTCGCGGAGTTCGCTGGGACGATCCGGCGTTTGGCATCGATTGGCCTCTGGAGATCAGCGTAATTTCAGAAAGAGATCGCTCTCATCCTTTCCTCGATGCCACACAGAAGGAATTATGGTTAAGAAAACCATGAACCCGATAACAGCAACTCAATGATGCGCTCGCTAATCTCAGTAATTATTCCGGTGTTTGATGAGCGCGAGAATCTCGATGCTCTCGCGTCGCGATTACAGGCTGTTTTTGATCGGTCCACCAGCTGCTCTTTTGAAGTCATATTTGTGGACGACGGCAGCCGGGACGGCTCAAGCGAGATTCTGGACAGGATTAACGAACGCGACGCCCGACACAAGGTAATCCATTTCTCGCGAAACTTTGGCCATCAGGCCGCATTCCAAGCGGGCCTCGACGCTGCCGCGGGCAACGCGGTTGTGCTGATGGACGCCGACCTCCAGGATCCCCCGGAGCTGATAGAAGAGTTTCTGCGGAAGTGGGCCGAAGGCTATGAGGTGGTGTACGCGATTCGGCAGAAGCGAAAAGAGTCTTTGTGGAAACGGACCGCTTACAAGATCTTTTATCGTACTTTGAGACTTATCTCCGAAATCGATGCGCCGCTTGATGCTGGTGACTTTTGTTTGATGGACTATCGAGTCGTGCAGACCCTGGTAGCGTTGCGTGAACGCAACCGGTTTTTGAGAGGCCTGCGCAGTTGGGTAGGATTTAGACAGATCGGCGTCGAATACGATCGCGACTCAAGGAATGCGGGTGAGCCGAAATACACGCTGCGTAAGCTGCTTCGATTAGCGTTCTCCGGGTACGTGGGGTTTTCATCTTTGCCCTTGAGGCTGTCGGCATGGCTCGGGCTCTCCTGCGCAACCGCGGGTTTTCTCTTAGCTCTTTGGGCAATCCTGAGCAGAATCTTCGAGCCCCATGTGCCCCAGGGTTGGGCTTCCACCACTGCTGTCATACTTGTCGTAGGCGGAGTACAACTGGTTATGCTGGGCGTCATCGGCGAATACCTGGGCCGGGTTTACGACGAAGTACGAGCGCGACCTCTTTACGTTATCAGTTCGCGAACGGGATTCTCCGAGAAACAGAACATGGGCGAAGGAATCAAGATGGCAGCCAAATCGAACTTTCGTGACTAGCGGAGCGGGACGACTTTACTTTCCTACGTCAGTTCGCATGTCTCATCGGGCGAAGGGCGAAAAGCCATTCAACTCCTGACACGTGCGGGGCCAGCCGGCGGGCTTGCCTCCTGTTTCAATACCGAAGATCAAACAGTCTGGGAAAAGCAACCTGATGCAAGGCGATTACGCGCAAAAATACGGTGAGCTACAGCAGTGGCATTGGTGGTTTCGAGGAAGGCGAAGAGTAATAGAATCCATTCTTCGTCATGAGGTTGATTCGGTTTCCTCGCTGAACATACTTTCCGTTGGTTGTGGCCCCGCAGAGGAGCTTAAATGGTTGGTCCCTTTTGCCGGCCCGGAAGGCAAAGTGGTCGGCCTTGACCGTGATCCAATTCATGCCCGCCGCCTTCCGAATTATGCGGAGTTCATCATCGGCACATTAGGGAGTGCGCCCTTGGCCGCCGCATCTTTCGATGTCGTGCTGGCATTAGACGTGCTCGAGCATCTGGATGATGATCTCTCCGGGTTGCACGAGGCCGCGCGAATGGTTAAGCCCGGAGGACTGCTCTTGGTCACCGTTCCCGCTCTCCCAAGCCTCTGGGGAGGCCAGGACGTGGTCAGCGAACATCGCCGAAGGTACACCAGAGGCTCCCTTTCCCATTTGTTCCGCAAAGCAAAGCTGTCGAATTACCGGCTCCAATATTTCAACACACTGCTTTTCCCGCTGGCAGCGGTTATACGATGGCAGCGCCGCGGCCTGGGTCACGGTAACCGCCCGCGCAGCGATGCCGAAGACAATCATCCGGGCTTGATTAACGACACGCTGGCATGGATATTCGGAATAGAGAGTTACTTCATTAATCATGCGCCGGCTCCCATAGGAGTCAGCCTCGTGGCCAGGTACAGACCACCGAATTAATCCGGACGGTTTATCGACCCGACTTTGGATTTGTTTGAAGAACGCTGGTGAATGGTATGACTCGCCAACTTATGGAGCAGCAGAAAAGTTCGCAAGTAGGAGTTCCCTTCCTTGACGTGGCGGCTGCCTACAATGAGTTGGAAGAGGAGTTGAACTCTGCCACGCGGCGCGTAATGTCGTCAGGCCAGTACATCCTTGGACCTGAGGTCGCAGCTTTCGAATCCGAGTTTGGTGCTTATTGCGAAGCTAAGTATTGCGTCGGCGTAGGCAACGGGTTAGATGCTTTGCATCTTATTCTCCGGGCAATGGAAATAGGGGCTGGTGATGAGGTAATCGTTCCGACGAACACTTATATCGCTACGTGGTTGGCTGTTTCGTACGCCGGCGCCAGGCCCGTTCCCGTCGAGCCGGACGAGAAAACCTACAACATCGATCCTTCGCGGATCGAAGAAGCCATCACACCGCGAACGAAAGCAGTAATCCCAGTCCATTTATATGGCCAGCCGGCAGACATGGATCCCATCAATGAGCTCGCCGGCAAGTACGGGCTGGCCGTAATTGAAGATGCGGCTCAGGCCCACGGCAGCCGTTATAAGGGCCAAAGGGTGGGTAGTCTCGCCGATGCGGCCGGATTTAGCTTTTACCCCGGCAAGAATCTGGGGGCCCTCGGTGACGGCGGAGCCGTGGTGACCAATAACGAAGCCTTAGCCGACAAGGTACGCGTGATTCGAAATTATGGATCAGAGAAAAAGTATTTCAACGAGATGAAGGGCATAAACTCCAGGCTCGATGAGATGCAGGCAGCCCTGCTGCGCGTGAAACTGGGAAGGCTTGATGAATGGAACGAGCGTCGCAAGAGCGTAGCCCGACTCTACCTGCAACTATTGGAGGGTACTCCTGATCTCGTTCTTCCCTTCGTACCCGAATTTGCCGACCCTGTTTGGCATTTGTTTGTGATTCGCCATGGCTCTCGTGAGGCATTGCAAAAACATGTTTCGGCAGGGAACGTGGGGACGCTGATTCATTATCCCCGCCCACCACATTTGCAGGAGGCATATGCCGAACTAGGCTTCAAACCAGGACGTTTTCCGTTAGCTGAACGAATGGCCGGGGAGGTTCTCAGTTTTCCGATCGGCCCGCACGTTTCAATGGAGGACGCTGAATACGTCGCATCACAAATGGAAACCTTCTCGACTAACAGTTAAATTAGTCTTGAATTGATTTCAGTGACGATTCCGGTCCGATTCTTTATTCCTGGTCTTCCCGTTAGAATAGTAAAAAACTTAGGGGCTGTTTTTTTGATCGATGACGCCGGACTTATCCATAGTTATCGTTAACTGGAACGGTGGCCCGCTATTGCGGCGCTGCATAGAAAGTGTGCTGCGTCATCCACCCGCTATCACCTGGGAAATTATCCTGGTTGACAATGCGTCAACCGACGACAGCCTTGAGTGGGTGCGCCAGAGTGGCCTCAGCAACCTGAGACTGATCGAGAACAGCGAGAACCTCGGATTCGGCAAAGCGAACAATCTGGCGTTTGGCCTCAGCTCTGCTTCGTTAGTGTTTCTTCTTAACAACGATGCCGAAGTCCGGGCCGGCACAATCGATCGCTTGATTGCCACGGTAAATTCGGATTCGCGAGTGGGGGCCTGCGGGCCACGGATAATTGGCTCTGATGGTGTGTTGCAGAGAAGCGTGTGGCGCAATATGCCACGGCCGTGGGAAATGATCGTCACCGGACTTAAGCTTCATTGCTTAATCCCGAAGCGGATTAAGGGCGAGTTGCTCCTGGGAGAGTTTTGGGATCATGCCCGCCGCCGCCAGGTGGACATGCTTTCAGGCGCGGCAATCCTGGCCAGGCGCGCGCTGATTGATGAAGTCGGTGGTTTTGATGAGCGGTTTCATATGTACTTCGAAGACAATGAATGGTGCTACCGAGCGGTATGTGCAGGGTGGGTGCTGATCTTTGAGCCCGAAGCAGTCGTAATGCACCATGGCGGTCAGGCAACAAAGCAGCGCTGGAATCAGCGCGAACAATTGCTGGCATATCATGAGTCCAAATTTCTCTTCCATCGCACCAATCTTTCGCGCCCGCGTCACTTGGCGAACCTTCTGACCATGTGTGCGCTCTCGGTCTCTCAACTACCCTGGCGCAAGCTGCGCGGAAAATCTACCAGCCAGGAAGACTTAATCCTGAGACTTCATTTCGCCGAACTCATCAGGTTGCTTCGCGGTCGCAACTCCGCTCGCTCCTGAACCAGTGACGGCCCGGGCTGGGCGCACGGTTGAGGATTCAGCAGTCTCGTACCAATCAATGGTCCGTCGCAAACCTTCCTCCAAAGACGTTGTCGCCTGAAAGCCAAACTCTGCAAACGCGCGGTGTGTATCAAGCTGACGCCGCGGCTGTCCATCTGGCTTACTACTCTGCCAATTGATCTGCCCGGTAAAGCCCCCCAGGCGGGCAATGGTTTCAAGCAGATCCTTGATCAGCACTTCCCGGCCATTCCCAAGGTTGACTGGCTCGCTTCCATCATAATGGCCGGCGGCTCGAACTATTCCCTCAGCGCAATCTTCTACGTAAAGGAATTCTCGCGACACGTTTCCTGAACCCCAGGCATCAATAGATTTTGCGCCGGCGCGCCGGGCCTCGACACATTTTCGAATCAAAGCCGGAATAACATGCGAGGTCTCCAGATCAAAATTATCGCCGGGACCATAAAGATTCGCCGGCAACAAAAAGATTCCATTGAAGCCATATTGCTGCCGGTATGCCTGTGTCTGGACCAGCATCATTTTTTTCGCCAGGCCATAAGGAGCGTTCGTTTCTTCCGGATAACCGTTCCACAAATCATCTTCTTTGAAGGGCACCGGGGTGAACTTCGGATAAGCACAGACGGTGCCGATAGCCACAAATTTCTTTACGCCGCTTAGACGCGATTCTTCGATTAGCTGAGTTCCCATCATCAGGTTGTCATAGAAAAAGCGGCCGGGATTCTTCTGGTTGTGTCCGATGCCTCCAACCACCGCGGCGAGATGCAGGACCATGTCCGGCTGGGTATCAGAAAGCAGGCGCTTTACCTGGTCCCCCTGGACCAGATCATAATCACGGCTTCGGGGCACAAAGACTTCGACGCCGGGAAACCTCTTTAACTTGTCGACGACGAAGCGGCCCAGAAAACCGGCGCCGCCGGTCACTACAACTTTGCGATAAGGAAATTCGGAATCATTACCATTCATACTATTGTTGTCACCCATGTTTAGTTTTCCGTCCGATAATATCAAAAGACTCAACGCCCAGTCATGGACAGGGCGCGCAGGTACTGGTGCAGTTCAGGTCCCAAGCGTCCCGTATTACTGGGAGCGCGGGCGCCCTCGCCCGCAATGAGCGCGAAGCGCGAAGCGCGAAGAACACGAAAGACACTCGGCCTTCTATGTTTGGGAAAGTCACGCCTGCGGCACAATGCGGGCGAGGGCGCCCACGCTCCCAGTAATACCCAGCCTCCAAGTTCGAAAGTGCATCCAGTACGGGCGCATGGCTCCTTGCAACCCGGCTTGCTCTCAATCGGCGATTTGGTTAAGGTAAGCAGCGTCGAACTTCCAACTCTCTTGAGCAAAATCTGAATTGCGACCAGTTAATTCATGACGGCTAAACGTGCGCTCATTACCGGAATTACAGGCCAGGATGGGTCTTATCTTGCTGAACTGCTGCTGGAAAAAGGGTACGAAGTATTCGGCATCGTCCGGCGCTCATCGTCATTCAATACAGAGCGCATCGATCATTTGTATCAGGATCCCCACGAACCTAACACGCGGCTGCGAATGTTCTATGGCGACCTGAACGACTCCAGCTCCCTGAATAACATCCTGCGCCGAACCAGGCCGGACGAAATATACAACCTGGGCGCACAATCACATGTGCGCGTGAGTTTTGACATTCCGGAATATACCGGCGAGGTTACCGGTCTTGGCACCGTACGCTTGCTGGAGGCCATCCGCGAGACTGGCATTCATCCCAAATTTTACCAGGCCTCGTCTTCTGAGCTTTACGGCAAAGTTCACGAGATTCCGCAGACTGAGCTGACTCCATTTCATCCCCGCTCGCCCTATGCCTGTGCGAAAGCTTATGCCTATCACATAACTGTTAATTACCGGGAGTCTTATGGACTCTTTGCCTGCAATGGCATTCTGTTTAATCACGAGAGTGAACGAAGAGGCGAAACTTTCATTACCCGAAAAGTGACTCGTGCCGCCACCAGGATCAAGCTCGGCCTGCAGGACAAGTTATATGTGGGAAATGTCGATGCGAAGCGCGATTGGGGTTACGCGAAGGATTTCGTGGAAGCGATGTGGCTGATGCTTCAAGCCGATGAGCCGGGCGATTATGTCATAGCCACGGGCGAGACCCACTCGGTGAGGGAGCTATTGGATGAAGCCTTTGGATATTTGGACCTGGATTGGAACAAGTACGTGGAGATTGATCCACTGTATTACCGGCCGGCCGAGGTCGACGTGCTCCTCGGCGACTACTCCAAAGCGAAGCGGGTTCTTGGATGGGAGCCGAAGGTCAAATTCAAGGATCTGATCCGGTTAATGGTGGACCATGATCTGGAACTTGCAAGACAGGAAGTCGAGAACGAGAAAATCAAGGGGTCGTCTGAACTCAAAACTCGGTGGGGAAATATTTAGTCTGAATCGCCATAACTCTTCAGTCTCCAGCCAATCACGTATTCATCAACCCCTAAGACAATGCAATTCAGCTCGGCAAACCGCATCAACATTCAATAGGCCGCACTGGTGCAGGTGGGCTCCAGCCGTCTTCAGACGGCTTTCCCAAAGGGTTAATATACCAGCGCTTTTAGCGCTGGTTCAGCCGCGCACACTGATCATTAGCGCGCTTCCAGCGTGCTTCTAATTAAGAGCTTTTTATTGCGGCTAAAGCCTCAGAGATAAGCCCGTTAAAAACGGGCTTTCGGATCTTGGGTGCATCCTGACCCGGCCGTATAACGGCCGGTCTAGTAGCCCTGCGGGGAAGCCGCATGAATGCGGCTAAAGAGTGTTCGGCCCTTCACTGCTGCAATTTTATGTTCCACCTATATTGGAGGAAACTGAACCACTACCAAATAGGCGCGTGGGTTGTGCGCTAAAGTCGCTACTGTTAGACTCCTTAATTCCGCCGTAAGGACGATTTTTGCCGATTTTGCTCTGTCACGATGCGACCAATCATAAAATCAGAGAGGCTCAGCAAGGAGTACCGGATCGGCGGGAGCCAGGCTGCCTACTCGACCGCCCGCGAAGCGCTGATGAATACGATCAGCTCGCCGTTCAGGGCCTTGCGGCGTGCCGGGAATGATGCCACCTCTACAATCTGGGCTCTGAAAGATGTCAGCTTTGAAGTCAGACCGGGCGAAGTGGTTGGCATAATAGGACGCAACGGCGCCGGCAAATCAACCTTGCTCAAGATTCTCTCGCGCATCACCGAACCGACGACAGGAAAGATCGAACTCTATGGCCGGGTGGGAAGCTTGTTGGAAGTGGGAACAGGTTTTCATGCCGAGCTGAGCGGACGCGAAAACATTTTTCTGAATGGCTCTATCCTGGGCATGACCCGAAGTGAGATTGAAGCAAAGTTTGACGAGATCGTCGCGTTTGCAGAGATCGAAAAGTTCATAGACACGCCGGTCAAACGTTACTCAAGCGGCATGTACGTGCGGCTGGCGTTCGCGGTGGCGGCCCATCTCGAACCGGAGATTCTGCTGTTGGACGAAGTGCTCTCCGTCGGGGATACCGCCTTCCAGAAGAAGTGTCTTGGTAAGATGAACGCCGTATCCAAAGAAGGTCGGACAGTAATATTTGTTAGTCATAATATGGGGACCATTGCCCGCATTTGCTCTCGGGGCATCCTGGTTGCCGAGGGGAAGATCGAGGCTGATGGCCCGGTAGACTCGGTGATCCAGCGTTACCTGGATGCATCGGCGCAGCACGGCGGCACGTGCGCCTTTGCAATTGAACCGGGGAAGGCGGCTCAGTTTACCAGCCTTGGCCTCCTCACCAGAGAGGGAGAGGCAGCTGCGTCGTTCGATGTCCGCTTTGATATTACCGTCGAGGCTGAATATGTTGTCCGGCAGCTCATCCCCCAGGGTCTGCTGGGCATAAGAGTCAGCACAGCGGATGGCTTGCCTATTTTCACTTCACATCATCTGGACACGCTCGACCCTTCATCCCCCACGGCGCGAGCGTTAATGCCAGGGACTTTCCGGACGCAAATTAAGATACCAGCTAATTTTCTTGTTCCCGGTTCCTACCTCCTGACTGTTGCTATTGTTGATGCAAACATGCGCTTGATTGATATGCACGAGGACACCATTTCATTCGAGGTTGGTGAAACCGGAAACACCCGAGCACGACGGGCTAACAGCAATGGTGTGGTCAACATAGATCTTGCGTGGAATACTGAGCCGTTAACAAAAGCGGTTTAGTGGGTGCTTTCTTGACCGGACAATTCCTGCACAGCCTGACGAAGCCGGACGTAATCCCGGATCTTGATGAATAGTAATTACACATCTGAGAAGAGCGACATTCTGCGTCTGGCTGAGCGTCTGGCGAACAGCTTTTCATATCGAATCAGTTCCTTCGCGAATCGCCGCCGAGCTCGGCGGGAGTATGACCTCTATCTTCAATCCGGGAAGCAGCCCTTCGCGCCGGGCTATTTCGACACTGCAATGATCCATGACATGATAGACGCGCTGCGGCCTTCAGAGTCGTCGGTGGTTTATTACAGGTATGCGGCGACTGGTTGGAAGATTTCCACCGAAGCAGCGTGCCGGAATTGCGAATATACCGCTCCGGCCCGGTGGGGCGTAGGGCCATTCTCTAAAGCGGAAGATAATCAGAATCCAACACCCGTTGCCAGCGGCATTCCGGCAGCAGCCGGCGCTGTTGTTTGTCTCGATCTGTTGAAGTGAAGTAAGAGTCGCTTATGAGTTGACGACTGTGCACATCTCCGATTGAATCGGGTCTCTTCCCCTCTCCCGATGGGAGAGGGGGTAGGGAGAGGGGACTAGACGCACTCTAAGCCCCACCCCAACCCTCCCCCAGGGTGGGAGGGAGAAACAAGAGAAAAACCCGAGGCCTTGCAGCTACTTCTTGTGCAAAGCCCGCGCGGGTCAACCAGGAACTGCAAAAATGTCGATGCTGCCAAAACCGATCCGGGCGCTGATTCCTGTTTCCCTGAAACAGTTTGTTTACTCGTTGAAAGACCGGAGGTCGAGTCTCATTACTCTTGAGGGTTTCAAGCTGGCGGTACACCAGCATGATACTGTTATTAGTGAATCCATCAGGAACAACAAGATATGGGCGGAGGCCGAGACCCGCCTTTTCCGCGAATTGATCAAGCCCGGGATGGTTGTCGTAGATGTCGGTGCTAACATTGGATATTTCAGCTTGCTGGCGTCCACCCTGGTTGGCCCTGAGGGCCGCGTTCTTGCATTTGAGCCGGACCCCGTCAATTGCGCACTGCTGAGAAAGAATGTTCGACTGAACCGGGCTGCCAACATCGAAGTAGTCCAGGCAGCGCTCAGCGATAACCAGGATCCGGTGTCCTTATTTCTGGACTCAGATAACAAAGGTGACCACCGCATCTGGGAACCTACTGGAGAGTCGCGTAAAGCGATCAAAGTAACTGCGACCACTCTGGATGTCTACTTGAACAAGTCAGCGATCGTGCCGTCCTTTATCAAGATTGATGTTCAGGGCGCTGAAGGGAAAGTCCTCGGTGGAATGAAACAGACGCTGGCGCAGACCGGGCCGTCATTCCTGATCACCGAATTCTGGCCGGCAGCATTGCGCAGATGCGGCACAGAGCCAAAGCAAGTGATACAGCAGATAGCGGATGCCGGATTCACGATCCGGGTTGTAGCCGATGCGCTGCTCCTGGGCAAGAATGCTATTGTCGAAGAAACATTCTCATCAGCGAACGCGCAGACCCTGATTGATCTGACGGACGCGGCGCCATATCAACAGGTTGATCTGATTTGTGTTCGCTAAGTAACTCATAATTGGTAATAGTCTTCCAGAACTTGTTCGGCCACGGCTATGAAGGAGGCGCCAATTGGCTCGAGACTGCACTGCTCGGGCTGGGCACGCTGGAGCAGCCGCCCACGTGTCTCATCTGGGGAGCTACCAGCGAGCAACTTCCTCAGAGCCTTAAAGATGCTTCTCATGTTGAGCCCGTAGCCGTCTCGCAATCGGTGCAGTCTCCGATCAAGAGAGTGGCGCAGGCAATAACCAGACGCATGCTGGCAAGACCTTGGGAGAATCGGACAATTACCGAGCTGGCACGGGATCGTGACGTTGATCTTTGGATAGGGTTCTCTGGATTTGAGGGACTGGGACCGCAGAGACCTTTACTGGTCTGGTACCCCGACTTTCAGTTTCGTCATTTTCCTGACCTCTTCGATAGCCAGGAGATTCAGGACCGCGAGCGCCAGTGGAATTTCGTGGCCGCGCGCGCCGACGGGATCATCGCCATCAGCCAGGCGGTTGCCGAGGATGCGCTGGCAACGCACCCGCAGGTGGCCAACAAACTTTACGTGTGCGGTTTTCCGCCCATGTTTCCCTTATCGAAACTCGCGCAGAATCCGAACGCGGTAAGGCAAAGTTACAATCTGCCGGAACGGTTCTTTCTGGTATGCAATCAATTCTGGCAGCACAAGAACCACGCGCTGGTTTTCAGCGCCATGAATTATTTGAAGCAGAATGGTGCGGCTCCTCCCATCGTCGCTTTCACAGGGCTACCACAGGATTACCGGCGGCCGGACGCATTCAGTAACCTGCAGCGCTTCGTGAACGAACATGGTCTTAACGAGTATTGCCGCTTTCTTGGTGTCATTCCACGGGACGAACAGATCGCTTTGATCCGTGCGGCGACAGCCGTCATTCAACCCTCGAAATTTGAGGGGCGGGGAGCTATCGTCGAAGAAGCGTCGCTGTTGGGCGCACAGCTTCTATGTTCTGATTTGCCTGTGCACCGCGAACTTCATGCGCCGGGAGCTCTATTCTTTTCGGTAGCCGGCGTCGAAGAACTGGCCGAACTTATGAAAAAGGAATATGCGCGCTCTGGCAAAGACGAGCAGACGATTGCTGAAGAGAGCCGGCGTCTCGCAAGGGCCTATGGTGAACAGTTGATGACGGTTTTTGAACGAGTGCTGAACAATCGTCAGAACCGCCTGCGGTAGCGGGCGGTTGAACCAGCGCTATCAAGCAACTCGGACCGATAGATCAACCGCCTGCGGTAGCGGGCGGTTGAACCAGCGCTATTAAGCGAGTCGGACCGATAGATCAACCCCTGCGGTAGCGGGCGGTTGAACCAGCGCTTTCAAGCAACTCGGACTGATAGATCAAGTCGGACCGATAGATCAACCGCCCGCTACCCCGACGAGTCGGGGTTCTGACAAGGAAATGTCATAATTGAAGCTTCGGCGTCACAAGGTGAAGAATTTTGAATGGAATGTCCACGAGCAGTACTAACCTGAAACCCGGCGTCGCAATCGTAACGGGCGCGGGCGGACAGGATGGGTATTTTCTCACCGAGCATCTGTTGAGAGAAGGCTGGGTCGTGCACGCCACTGCACGCCGGCCTGAAGCTCTGAAGTTTGACGATTTACCGGCCGCGGCGCAGTCAAATCTTCACCTTTATCAAATTGATCTTCTGCAACCCCAGCCGCTTCTTGACCTGATCAGCCGCACGCGCCCTGACGAGTTTTACAATCTTGCGGGCCAGAGCAGCGTTTCAAGGTCTTTCTCAGAACCTTTATACACATGGCAAACAAACGCTGAGACAGTGGTCCATCTGCTCGAGTGCATTCGAATAAACAGTCCACAGACGCGCTTCTATCAGGCGTCCTCGACTGACATGTTTGGTGTTGGCCCGGGGGTCACGGCGCTTTATCAGGAGAACTCGGCGCTGAATCCGCAAAGTCCTTATGCGAGCGCCAAGGCGGCGGCGCACCTGCTCTGCCGTTCCTACCGGGAAGTTTACGACCTGCGAATCGCATGCGGCATACTGGCAAACCACGAATCGTACCGCCGGCCCGCATCCTTTCTTTCGCGCAAGGTTGTCGAGCATGTGTTGCGCCTGGCCGGCATTCCGGCCACGGACATCGCCAGCCGCGCGCCACTGGCAATGGGTAATTTGAAGGCGCGCCGAGACTGGGGCTTTGCCCCCGACTACGTTGAGGGCATGTGCAGAATCCTGCGCCAGATCGAAGCGCGCGCGCGCGTAACGGGAAGCGAAAAGGAAGCCGACAGCGGGCACAACTATCGCGATTATGTCCTCGCTACGGGCGAAACGCATGCGGTTTGGGAGATGGTCGCTTGTGCGTTTACAATTGCGGGCTTCGATTTGGAATGGAATCTTGAGGGTGATGACCCGGCAGTGTGGCGCGCTGACTTCAGGTCTTCCGGAACACCGGCGGTCGTAGTCAATCCTGATTTATTGCGCGCCGCTGAGCCGCTCGTTATCCAGGTTGATCCTGGACGAGCTCGCAAAGAATTAGGTTGGGCGCCAAGGCAAGGACTCGAAGTCTTTCTCGATGACATGCTAAGCAAGCTGTCCGTCGCGGATCCCACCAGCGAAGTTGCCGGGGCGGGCTTGTGAACGCCTGCGCATCCGGGGATTCATCTCTGAAGTAGTAAATGAGAAGTCAAAACAGATTATGGGAAACCAGGGGAGTCAGGGGCGCGATCTATCGTTTTGAGCAGCTTCAGGCGCGCACGGCGTTTGCTGCTGGAGGCCTGGCGAATTTTCTTCGGCTACGAATCAAACGGAATGGCTCGCGGCCTTCGGTGGCAGCAGTGCTGGTAGGACGAAATGATGATTACATGTCCGACTTCATCCATCGCCTGCGCGCCAGCATTGCATGGAACGCAAGATATCTTGTCGATGAAGTTGTATTCGTCGAATGGAACCCTCCGGCTGATCGCGAGCTACTCAGCTTTGAGCTAACCAGACGGTTTGATTTTTTGCGTGCCTACGTCGTTCCGCCTGAACTGCACCTGGCAGTTTGCGAGAATAAGAACATACCGCTGCTTGAATATCATGCCAAAAACGTCGGCATCAGGCGCGCGCAGTCGGACTGGATAATCAGCACTAACGCGGACGCGGCTTTTGGTCTGGATACCGTCAATATGATTCTGCACTCGGATCTCTCGCAGAAAACTGTCTGGACCACCCAGCGCGTGGATATTCCCTGGCCCGAAGGCCGCCGGGACGGGATGGGTCTCTGGGATTCGCTCCGCTATCGACGGCTTAGTCCCTACGATCCTTACGGCACCGGCGAGTTTTGTTTCGCCAGCCGCCAACTCTGGCACCAGATTCGAGGATTCGACGAAGCTTTGGTGCGCCATCGTTTTGGTTGCGACGTTCGCGGCACCGCACAGATGATCGCCCACGGAGCAAATATCAGGAGGGGCGGAACAGTGCTGCACATGTCGCATCCTACCTCGTGCAGCGAAAGCGTCCAGCCGCACCATGGTGAGGCGGCGTCAATCGACGGACTGCCTTACCACAATGACGAAAACTGGGGGCTGGGAGATAGACGTGAGGTGCAATTGGCGGAACGAGTATGGCGACTGGAATAGTCAAATTGAAAGAGTGCGATCAAGATTTCATGGGAGCAATCGTTGATGCCTGAAATGAAAGAGCTGGTGCTCGGCGGCGAAGGCTTAATAGGATCGACGTTGATTAAGACACTGGCAGCCAGGGGCCATAAGACAGTTTCGCTTGATCTTAAGAGTGGCTGCGACCTTCGTCGGATCGACGACAGCCCATTCGAAGAATGTGATCGGGTTTGGTTTCTGGCATGGGATACGGGCGGAGCTAAATACATCGAAGCTTTCGATCGACAACACGAACAGTACAAACATAACTGCGAGTTGTCGGTGCGCGTTTTTGACGTCCTGGCACGCACGCGCAAGCCATTTCTCTTTATCAGTTCTCAGCTTGCGGGTCTGCCGACGGCGTATGGCGCGACCAAGGCAATGGCCGCGAATTGGACCACGCAACTGGGCGGCAAAGTCGCGCGGTTATGGAATACCTACGGCTGGGAAGAGCCAGATGTGAAGAGTCATGTCATTACTGACCTGGTGCTGTCGGGATTGACGCTGGGAAAAGTAAATTGCCGTACCAGCGGTCGCGAGCGGCGCCGCTTCGTTTACAAAACCGACTGCGTCGCTGCCCTAATCCAATTGTTCGATGGTCCGCAGCAAACGGCCGAAATAGCGGGACCAGAATGGCTGACGATTCGGGGAGTGGCCGAAGAGATCGCGCGGCAGCTGAACGTTGATGTCGAGCCAGGGGAAAGCAGGGGCTCGGAAGTAATGATTGATCCGGAGAATCTTCTGGCCGGTTGGCAGCCTCAGGTGCCTCTGAGCGAAGGGATTGCGATAGTCATCGCGGAGGCTCGCGCTTATTTGAAAGATCACACTTCGCGCGACGGCCTGGGCCCAGCGATCGAGGTCGCGGCTTCATAGCGAGGTGGATGTAAACGGCATGTGCGGCATTGCAGGCATAATCAGCAAACGTTCTCTGAACGATCGACAGCTAGCGTCTCTCCGGGCCGTTAATGAGCGCCTCTCTCATCGCGGACCAGATGGCGAGGGTGAATATCTGAGCGAGCACGTTATGCTGGCCATGCGCCGCTTAAGCATTATTGATCTCGGTGGTGGTTGGCAGCCGCTCTATAACGAAGACCGCTCGCTGGCCCTTATTGCCAATGGAGAGATTTACAACTTTATCGAGCTGCGGAAGGAGCTTGAGAAGCTTGGTCATCAATTCACCACGGGAAGCGACTGCGAAACGATTTTGCACCTTTACGAAGAGCATGGCCTCGACTGCGTGCAACACCTGCGGGGCATGTTTGCGTTTGCGCTCTGGGATAATCGACGGCAGCGATTGGTGCTGGCGCGCGATCGCATGGGAGAGAAACCACTCTACCTGTACGAAACCGATGGCCAGTTGCTATTCGCTTCCGAGATGAAGGGCCTGCTCGCCTCGGGAATCATTCCCTTCAAGCTGGATCCAAACGCGGTCAATCTTTATTTCCATTACCAGTACGTGCCTGAGCCATTGACGCCTCTCAAAGGCGTGCGCAAACTTACCGCCGCCCACCTGCTTACGCTTGACGTGGATCCCTGGCGCGTCGAAGAACGTTGTTATTGGCGGATGGAAGATGCGCCTCCGCTTGAAGGTGATGCAGCCACGCTGATTCGCGAACAACTGGAAACTATCAGCGAGATTGTGATTCGTTCGGATGTTCCGGTGGGTGTGGCGCTCAGTGGCGGCCTGGACTCGAGTGCGATTGCCGCGCTCGCCGCGCGCAAGTATCCGGGCACCATGCACGCATTCAGCGTGGGTTACAAGGGCCGACCTGAATCCGATGAGCGAGCGGACGCGCGGGCGTTGGCCGACTATTTGGAGATGCCGTTTCACGATGTTGAGCTGGAAACCGGCCTCATGGTGGAGTCCTTCCCTGATGTGGTTTATTGGCAAGATGATCCGATCGCCGATATCTCCGGCTGTGGTTACTATTCGGTGATGAAGCTGGCGAGGGAACACGGCGTACCAGTGGTTTTGCAGGGCCAGGGTGGAGATGAATTGTTCTGGGGCTATAGTTGGGTCAGGGACGCCGCTCGCCAGTCTGCTCGCAAGGCCGCATTGCACGGCGCTCTAAGTCGCTTGCCACTGTATTTGAGTTTCGATCTGCCGCGGGGAGTTTCGCGTCTCAATCTGGGAGAGTGGGCCCATAGTCTTGGTGGGCTAAGGCCTGGTTGGCAAGACTTTCAACGCGATCGAAATACTCCCGCCGGCCAGTTTGTCTTTTTCGATCTGATTTCCGACTTTCGTGACTCCTGGAGCGAGCTGAAGACGGTTTACGCCGCTTCGTTTGTTGAGGAGCTCAATGGTTCAAACGCGGCAAAGCTTTTCACTTTTGCACTTCCCTGGCCAGACATCGATGTGACGCTTACCAGACTCATCTGCGATACTTACCTGCGCGAAAACGGAATCGCGCAAGGCGACCGGCTTGGCATGGCCTCATCAATCGAGTTGCGGCTGCCGCTGGTCGATTACAAACTCGTAGAAACCGTGATCGGTTTGCGTAAATTCCAGACTGACCGAGATCACCCGGCTAAGAGCTGGTTCAAAGCATCGCTGGATGATGTAGTGCCCGACTGGGTGATGCAACGTCCCAAGCGAGGGTTCAGTCCGCCAGTGCGCGAATGGCACGACAGTCTGTTCGCTGCTTACGGGGATTCACTAATCGATGGCTATCTTGCGCGGCATAACGTATTGACAGAGACCAGCGCGCGACAACTCGCCGCGGGTCCGTTTCCGCCAAACAGTATTGCGCCGATTTCGTTCAAGGCACTGGTGCTGGAGCAGTGGTGCAGACAAATGTGCCCGCAGTAGTTTAGTGCGCAACATTCATTCCAAGATGGCCCGAACACCCCTCGCATTATTTACTTATGACAGGCCTGAACACACGGAGGCTGTGCTCGAGAGCCTTTCGCGATGTGCGCGTCTCGATGAGTGCGATCTGCATATCTACTGCGATGGGCCGAAGAACCCGGAACAATTGCCGGCGGTCAAAGCATCGCGCCAGGTAGTGCGAAAATGGTCCGCGCTTCTCAACGCGGAGATAATCGAGCGGGACACAAACTTAGGTCTCTCGCGCTCGATCGTGGGCGGCGTAACGGAGCTTTGCCAAAAGTATGGTCGCGTGATTGTCATCGAAGACGACTTTGTGTTGAATGCCTCGTTCCTCGATTACATGCTTCAGGCTCTTGATCGATACGCGGACGAACCCGAGGTTTACCAGGTGTCTGGTTATATGTTTCCGGTCGAACATCCGGCGCAACCGGACGCCTTTTTTCTGCCGCTGACGACGACCTGGGGCTGGGCCACGTGGGACCGAGCCTGGCGAGTGTTTAATTGGAATGCCAGTGACGCATGGGAAGCGCTGAGGGGCCCAAAAGTGCGCAAGCGTTTTGATCTGGACAACAGCTATCCTTATTCAGGAATGCTGGAGGATAAACTGAAGAATCAAAACGACTCTTGGGGCATTCTTTTCTGGTGGGCCGTATTCAAAGCCGGCGGCCTTGTACTCCACCCGCGAGTTTCGCTGGTCTGGGTCGGCGGCTTTGATGGTTCGGGAACACATTGCCAGGATCAGTTGTGGTCCAGAACCTCCCCCATGCCAGAGGGAGGTTGGAACACTGGGGCGTCATTTTCGCTACCTGACAAGGTACTTGCGGATCACGCGGCTTTTGATCGAATAAAACGATTTCTGAGAAATGAACGATACCCCAGCTCTTTGACCGGAAGGCTCTGGAAGAAGCTGGGCCGCTATGCCGAGCGGCGCTCCAGGATCAGTCCTGGCTAACATTTTCCTGAGCTTAATTGGCAAGAGGCAATATCCGAATAACCTGACCGGAAGAATCCTGGCGCAGGATAGAGCAGTATGCCGCCGCGGGAAAGAACCGATCAGCCCTGTAAATGCGCTTTGAGTCTCGACCTGAGTTAAGATCGCCTAAGACTTAATAGTATCAATACGATGTGGAGTGTTATCAGAGCCTCGCTGAAACGAGCCGTGGTCGGGAGGCCGCCTGATCCAATGACGGAGTGGCCCCGGCTTTTGGAAGGGCGCCTCGCGATCGGGCCTGGAACAAAACTGGTCCATGCCACGCTGACAGCGCGCGAGCCCGCGGAATGTTCGCTCGCCATCGGGGCCGAAAGTAATATCGAGGCGTCGATCGTATTTGAAAAGCGATCGGTTCGTGTATCCATTGGCTCGCGTACCCATCTTGGCGGTGGAACCCTCCTCGATGCTGCCTGCGGCATTGAGATTGGCAACGATGTTCTTGTGGCCTTCGACACGTTGATTGCGGACCACAATTCTCATTCGCTGCGATTTCGCGAAAGACAGAATGACGTTCGCGATTGGATACTAGGTCGAAAGGACTGGACGCATGTTCAAATGGCGCCCGTTAAGATCGCTGATAAAGCATGGATCGGAACGCGCGCGATAATCCTGAAAGGAGTTATGATCGGCGAGGGCGCCATAGTAGGCGCCGGCAGCGTAGTGACCAAACATGTACCACCATGGACGATCGTGGCTGGAAATCCCGCGAGAATTATTAGAGTTTTGACTGATGAGGAGCGAGGCGTACCATGAACCAGTTGACCTGGGAAGAAGCCGTACGCTGGTACCGCGCACAGCCCGGCAATGAAGGAGAGGTTCGCGACAACTATTTCGATCTGCCGGTTCGCCAGGCTGCTGAGCGCTTCGCCGATAGTGAGGAATTTGCCGAGATCTCCCGCTTGCTCGGAACTGGCCAGGGAAGGCAAATCCTCGACCTCGGGGCCGGTAACGGCGTTGCCAGTTATGCGCTTGCTCGTAACGGATGGATAGTCACCGCCCTGGAGCCCGATGAAAGCGAGGAGGTTGGAGCGGGCGCAATTCATCTTCTCGCGAGAGAGACTGGGCTTCCCATCAAAGTTGTGCAGGAGTTTGGCGAACAGTTGCCATTTGCCGACGACTCGTTTGACGCGATTCATGCGCGGCAGGTGCTGCATCATGCCACTAATCTTGAATCAATGGTGGGCGAACTAAAGCGTGTGTTGCGTACTGGCGGTTGGTTGCTCAGCACACGTGAACATGTGGCGGATGACGAGGAGCAATTGAAAGCATTCCGGAGCGAGCATCCACTACACCATCTTTACGGGGGCGAGAACGCCTACCCACTTGCCAGGTACCTCGCGAGCTTTCAGGCGGCCGGCCTGTGCGTTACCGAAATCTGGGGTCCGCTACAATCCATCCTGAACTTTTATCCGGGTTCGGAGGCGGGAAGGCAAGTTGCCTTGCGCCAGGTGGGCAATCGTAGTTTTCTGCGCCTGGGTCGCCTGCTAGCCTGGTCCCGGCGCTTTCGCCATGCGCAGGTCCAACGCTACACGCAGCGTGATCGTACGCCTGGACGCCTCTACAGTTTTCTAATCAAGAAACCGTGAAACTTCTCGTCACAGGAAGCAGTGGGTTCATGGGCGGCACGCTGGGACGTTATGCCGCGCGCGCGGGGCACCAGGTGGTAGGCACTGGCCGGTCCCGTCAAATAGGCCAGGACTGGCCTGGTGAATACGCTCAGGCGGATGCTACTGCCGTTAACCTCTCTGAAATCATTCGAAGGTTCGCGCCCGATGTTTTATTTCATGCGGCGGGCACTGCCTCGGTAGGCGCATCGCTGGCCGACCCATTGGGCGATCTGCAGGCTGGGGCGTTAACCTGCGCAAATGTGCTCGAAGGAGTGCGCAGGTCTGGTGCTCAACCGCTGGTTATCATTCCCTCGAGCGCGGCGGTTTATGGTAATCCGCAGTCGCTGCCGGTGAAAGAGAACGCGCCGTTACAACCGATATCGCCTTACGGTTTCCACAAAGTTGTCTGTGAAATGCTCGCGCGCGAATACGCCGAGTGTTTCGGCCTGGACGTCATTATTTGTCGATTCTTTTCGGTGTTTGGCTCCGCACAACGTCGCCTGCTGGTCTGGGAGCTGCACAAACAACTCGCTGGATCCGATCAGATTGCGTGGGTCGACGGCACTGGTTCTGAGTCCAGAGATTTTCTGCATATTGACGACGTGGCAGAAGCTATTCTTCGGCTGGTAGAACACCGGGCGTCGAACCCCGAAAGGGACAATTGCCTGGTCGTTAATGTGGGCCGTGGAACTGAGACTCCAGTGATGGAGATCGCCGAGCAACTTCGAGATATGATTGCGCCGGATAAAGAGATTCGTTGCCGGGGCAACCTGCGCAAAGGCGATCCGCTGCGATGGTGCGCTGATATCTCCGGCTTGAAATCACTGCTGCCGTCGTGGCGACCTCAATCACTGGCGGAGAGTCTGGCCCTTTGCGTCGCTGCCTGGCAACAGGAGGCCGGCATTTCACAGCATGGCTCCTGATTCAACCCTGCGTCGCATCGGCATTGTCGATCAGTCTTCCACCGGTTGGGCCGCTGCCGCTCTCTATTCGCGCATGTTACTCTGCTCGCTGAGCGCCGCATGTGACGACACTGGCATCGAATTGTATTTCCTTTCTCCGCCGGCAAGTGATGGTCAATCTCCAGGACAATCTAATGCAAAGTCCATCCAGTTGACGCCGGTGGAATACTTCCCCGGTGAACGACCAGTCCGCGGACTGTTCGGCCTGGGGGAGAAATCGCGTCCCTTTCGCGGCGAGTCACGTCTGCGTAACTTACTGCGGCTCTCCGATAAATCGGATCTGTTTTCCGTTGCTCATGAGCACGGGATCGACGTGTTGCTGCCGCTCCTGGACGTTGCGCCCTGGACCATCCCTCAGAAAACGATCGGTTGGGTTCCCGATTTCCAGCACGTTTATCTTCCTCAGTTTTTTGACCAGGCAGAACTGGACCATCGCAACAACACGATCCATCGCCTGGCAGAAAGGGCAACCCTGGTAATGCTGTCCAGTAAAGCCTCGCGGGACGACTTCATAGCTTTTGCCCCGCATCACGCTCATAAGGCGCGGGTCGCCTCTTTCCCTTCTTTTCTGGCGTTTGAGGCTTTAGATGAGAACCCTCTGGCAACGCTTAATAAGTTCAGGCTGCCGGAGAAATTTGCGCTGCTGGCCAATCAGTTCTGGGCGCACAAGAATCACATCGTGGTGGTCCGGGCCCTGGAACTGCTGCATAAAAAAGGTATAGACATTCGGGTGGTTATGACTGGACTGCCGGCAGACCGGCGAGATCCGTCAAACAGGAATCTGTCACTCCTGCTGCAAGCTATCGCGTCTGCGGATTTGAATAGCCGGATCAGCGTTCTCGGTCTGGTGCCATATCCCGATCTTATAAATCTGATGAGGATGGCGGCTCTGATAATTCAGCCTTCGCGTTTTGAGGGATGGGGCACCGTAGTGCAGGATGCCAAGGCGCTGGGCCGTCCGGTCATGTGTTCTGACATTCCGGTGCACCGTGAACAGGCGCCGGAGGCGCTGGGATTTTTCGGTTGTGACGACGCGGAGGCGTTGGCCGATTTGCTGGCCACGCATTGGAAAAGTTTGGAGCCAGGACCAAATCTCGATCGTGAGGCTACGGCCTTAGCCGCTGAACGTGACTTTGCGCAGCGCCATGGCCAGACCCTACTCGAGATATGCAGGGAGGCATGTGGTCAGAATTAGATATAGTCGTGTTTGGTTACTACTGAGGCTATTTCCCAAAGCAATAACCTGAAGGCGAAGAATGCACTACCACCTAATCGGAATCTGTGGAACTGCAATGGCCTCGCTGGCGGGGATGCTGCAGGCGCGCGGACATCTGGTAACGGGTTCGGACGAGAATGTCTACCCACCGATGTCCACGATGCTGGAGTCGCTGGGTATACAAATCATGAAAGGTTACGCGCCCGCGCACCTGACTCCATCTCCGGATTGCGTCGTAGTCGGTAATGCCATTCCCCGCGGCAATCCGGAGCTTGAAGAGATGCTTAATCGTAAACTCCTATATCGCTCGCAAGCCGAAATCGTTAAGGAGGAGTTCATTCGCGGGCGGCGCTCCCTCGTAATTGCCGGCACGCACGGCAAGACTACGGCGACGAGTATTGCCGCCTGGGTCATGGACCAGGGTGGACTTGATCCCGGCTTCCTGGTTGGCGGAGTAGTGCAGAACTTCGGCGTCAGTTTCCGCGTGACGGACAGTGAATACTTCATCATCGAAGGTGATGAGTATGACACGGCATATTTCGACAAAGGTCCGAAGTTCATGCACTACCTGCCCGAACTTGCCGTCGTCAATAACGTCGAGTTCGATCATGCGGACATTTATCCGGATCTCGCCGCGGTGAAGCTGGCGTTCCGGCGTTTCATGAATCTCGTGCCCGCAAACGGCAAATTGATCGCCGGTTGGGACAGCTTGCCTGTGCGCGAGCTTGTCACCGAGCTTGGCGCCAGGCTTCATACGCAATTGGAAACGTTTGGCACTTGTGACGATGCGCGCTGGCAGGCGCGTGACATTGATTACTCGGGCGAGATGACGCGTTTCCGTGTTTTTCGCGAAGGTCGCGAGTGGGCCACGTTTCAGATGAAACTAATCGGAGAGTTCAATGTGCGAAACTCTCTTGCCGTAATCATCGCTGCCGACGCCTGGGGCGTGGATCCGAAAACAATCAGCGAGGCTCTGGCAACATTCAAGAGCGTGCGACGGCGCGCCGAGGTGCGCGGCTGCGAACGCGGCGTGACGGTCATTGATGACTTTGCGCATCATCCCACCGCCGTGCGCGAAACTCTGCAGGCATTGCGAATGAAGTTTCCGGAAAAACGTCTGGTGGCGATCTTTGAGCCACGTTCCTGGTCGTCACGGCTGGCGGTTTTTCAGGATCAGTACGCGCAGGCTTTTCTTCCCGCCGACTACGTCATTGTGGCTGCGGTCTTTGATACGCAGAAGGCAGTGGAAAAAGGTCAGGTGCTCGATACGGCCCGTTTGATCAGCGACATCGCCGCCCAGGGCAAGCCGGCATTTGCGATCAGCGGCGCCGAGGATATTGTCGCCCACCTGGCTCCGCAGCTGCTTGAAGGAGATGTGGTTGCGATCATGTCGAACGGCGGTTTTGGCGGAATTCACGAGAAGCTGCTTGCCGGCCTGCGCGAAGATCCGCAGGATGCAGTAACGCCGAAGCATGCGCCCACGCCGTGACTATGATGGTCGCACTGGCGGTTCCCGTGATGAACTTCGCGCTTCAGGTACTTCGACGAAGATTGGCTTGAGCTTGCCTTTTGGCGTAGCCATTTCTGCCGCCGGCGCTTCCACGCGCGATGTCAAAGCACGACGCATGCGCTTAGGCAGAAACCTGGCAGTAAGCGCCGCCATAGACTCTGCCAGCACTACGATGTCTCCGCCGCCGCGCCAGTGCTCGCGAACTACACGATCATCCGTACGTTCGATCAATCGCAAAAGCGTCAAGGCAATCAGATAAGCGTCGTCAATCTGTCCGACGAACGGAATCATGTCCGGAATGAAATCAAAAGGAATAATTGCGTATAGGATCGCCCCTGCGAACAGTGCTCTTTCGGTGCGGGGCACCCTTGAGTCCACCATTAACCGCGCACAGAGCATCACCATGTTCGGCAGGAACATCAACAAGTTCTTCAAACGGCTTTTTAGCTCAAGTCGGGACATGGAACAGAGATCAGAAGTCAGAAGTCAGTTGTCAGTTGTTAGTTGTCAGTTTGTTAGTTGTCAGTTTGTTAGTTGTCAGTTTGTTAGTTGTCAGTTTGTTAGTTGTCAGTTTGTCAGTTGTCAGTTTGTCAGTTGTCAGTTTGTCAGTTGTTTAGTTGTTTGTTAGTTGTTAGGTTAGTTGACTCGTTTATCGGGGCCAAAGTCTAACTGACTGAGACCTGCACGACAAGTTCCCGGTCAAGCCGTACCGTGATAAAGTGACGCGCTTACTGACTGACAACTGACAACTGACAACTGACAACTGACAACTGACAACCGACAACCGACTTCTGACCTCTGACCTCTGACCTCTGACTTCTGATGTCCATACTTGAACGCATTCGCCAACGTGCCGCTGCCAGGCCACAGCACATCGTGTTGCCGGAAGGTGAAGACCCGCGCGTCGTTCTGGCCGCAAGCATGTGCGTGCGCCAGCGCCTGGCGCAAGTCACGCTGCTTGGTAGCGAGGAGAAGATCCGATCCCACGCTCAGGACCAGGGCGCCGACCTGGGGGGCGTGTCTGTCCTGGATCACACACGGGCCGAGGACTTTGACAAGATGGTGTCGCTTTATCACGATCTGCGCCGCGCCAAAGGACTGATGGCGGACGAAGCCAGGACCAGCCTGCGCGATCCTCTTTACTATGGAAACCTGATGGTGCGCACCGGACGCGCCGATGGATCCGTGGCCGGCGCCACTAACACGACGTCGCACACAGTGCGGGCCGCGCTTCAATGCATCGGCGTTCGAGCCGGCTTCAAACTCGTTTCCAGCTTTTTTGTGATGGCGCTCCGTGACTCGCGTTTCGGGCACGAAGGCACGTTGATCTACGCCGACTGCGGCGTGGTGATTGATCCAACTGCCGCCGAGCTTGCCGAGATCGCGATTGCTTCTGCTGATTCGTGTCGCGCTCTTCTCGGCGCGGAGCCACGCGTCGCCATGCTCTCTTTCTCTACGAAAGGAAGCGCGCGTCACAAACTGGTTGATAAAGTAGTCGAAGCAACGCGCACTATCCGCGCCCGCGCGCCTGAGTTGATCATTGACGGCGAACTTCAAGCCGACGCGGCTTTGGTTTCGGAAGTGGCCGCGTCAAAAGCGCCGGGCTCGGTGGTTGCGGGTCGTGCAAACGTGCTTATCTTTCCAGATCTGCAATCAGGCAACATCGCCTACAAGCTGACTGAACGCCTCGCCGGCGCCACCGCCATCGGCCCAATCCTGCAAGGTCTGGAGCGACCGGCCAACGATCTTTCCCGCGGCTGCAAACCTGAAGACATCGTCGACGCCGTAGCCATTACCGCCGTACAGGCCCAGGCACGCAAGGCTGCGGGCTGAGCCCAGTGTAGCGCCTGCGGCGCTGGAAACCATGAGAACCGAAGGCCCGCTATGAATCTGCGCTTCAACCAAGAACACCTGCAGTCAGGAAGGTGGGCTTGCCCCCGCTCTTACTTGAGTTCCTAACTCAAGGTTAGATGTTACCGAAACTGAAAGCAGCGGGGGCAAGCCCCCTTCCTGACTGCGAGTGTTCCTGGTTGACTGCATTTGCGTTTCAAAAAAAGGTTTTCGCACAGGACGCGAAGGAATATCGAAACCCGGCAACCCTTTTCTTGTGTCCCCGACATCAAACCGGCCTAAAGCTCTGCCAGCCTGTGCCGAGGTTCGCCAGTTTGCCAACTAAAACATTGTTCCTGATTATCTGGCTCGCGCTGGCGCTGGCGCTTACCACTCAAGCATCTGGCCAGGAAACCAGGCCATCGCCTTCCCCGAAACCTTCACCACTACAGAACGAAGAGCAAGAGCCGGTCCGTATTTTCACAGAGGAAGTGCAACTGCCCGTACTCGCCGTCGATCAGTACGGTCACTTCGATCCCAGCCTTGAAATTGACGATATCCTCGTGCTCGAAGACGGCGTGCCGCAGCAAATCAAAAGCGTCCGGCATATTCCGGCCAGCGTACTTATTCTCCTGGATATGGGTGGGGAGATGTCCATGGCCAAGAGCACTAAGACAACCCGGGATGCTGCCTTGCGCCTGCTGGCCCGATTAAAAGAAGGCGACTCCCTTTCAGTTATACAATTCAGCGAACGCGTCGAGTTGTTGCAGGATTGGACTACTGAAAAAGACGATATCGCGCGCGTGCTCAAAACCAAACTTTCCGCGGGCAGACGGTCGCGCCTTTCGGAAGGAATCATGGCCGCCGTGGAGCACTTGAAGGCTGTGACACAGGGTAGCCGGCATCTCGTTATCATCACCGACGGCGTAGAAACACCGGGCGGCAAGATCAAATATGAGGAAGCCATCAAACAGTTGGTGGCCACGCAGGCAACAGTGCACGTCATCAGTTACACCGCGATGGTTCGTGCGGCGATAGAGCAGCGATACAAGAAAGGGATCTTCAGGCAGGGACCCGGAATGTCAAAGGACGCTAACCCCATGAGCAATCCGGTTGCGAGTGGTGATCCAACTGTGCCGGCCGGCACGACTCGCACTCCTTCGTTTACGCTGGGCTCGATCGACACAGACCGAAAGATGCGGCGCTGGTTCAAAGATTACGCCAGGGCAACTGTGGCAAGCGAACAGCGTCTGACTTCCCTGGTCGCGGAATCAGGCGGGAGAATCTTATTACCTCAGTCAACTGATGACATGCTGAAACAAAGCGATGAAGTAGCGAGAGAGATCGGAGCGCAATACGTGGTCACCTATCGGCCCAGGCGTCCTCTTTCGGAGGCAAAGCCAGGTGAATACCGTCGCATAGAGGTCGCCTCAAGACGCGTTGGGCTTCTTCTGCGCGCGCGTCGCGGATACGTCGCGACACCTCCGTAACAACTTTCCTGTTGGGGATTTCTAAAGAAGGCGACCTTAGTGGACAACCGTTTCCAGTCTGGGGTCGACTATGGGCTCTAAGGGCTGGTTAGTTCTGGACTCTGCTTGTCTCATTAACGATCGGCGGTACAATTTATCCCACTCTGCCTGGGCCACGCGGTGAAAGGCTGCGATTACGTCGGCGTCAAACTGCCGTCCCGCCCACTCGTCAAGTTCTTTGGCGGCCTCGGCATACGACTTCCCTTTGCGGTACACGCGGTCGCTGGTTATGGCGTCGAACGCGTCGGCCACTGCAAAGATGCGCGCGCACAAATCAATCTCTTCGCCACGTAACCTCAAAGGATATCCCGATCCGTCCCACTTCTCGTGATGCTGCGCTACCACGCGGGCGGCACCTTCCAGAAACTCTATGCCGCGCAAAATCTGCTGCCCGTGCAAGGGATGCTCGCGCATTCGCACCCACTCTTCTTCCGTAAGCTTTGCCGGTTTGCGCAAAATCGCATCCGGCACGCCTATCTTGCCGATGTCGTGCAGCAGGGCGCCAAACTCCAAAGCTTTCAATTGCTCGCGGCTCAGACCGTATTCGCACCCCAAACGCAAACTGTAACTTACCACTCGCTCTGAATGTCCATGCGTTTCCGCGTCGCGCGTTTCCAGGGCCGCCGTTAAGGCTCGCAAGGTCGAACGGTATGCTTCCTCCAGCGAGTCAAGCGCATGATCCAATTCCGCTGTCCGCAACTCAACCAACTCTTCAAGTTGGTAATCGTATAAACGCTTCGCCACCAGGAGATCGCGATGCTCCAGCGCCCGATTCACACCCGCTTCCACCTGGCGCAGATCGAACGGCTTCATCAGGTAATCGAACGCGCCGACCCGCAATGCTTCAATGGCGCTCTCCACCGTCTGCATCCCGCTGATCATCACTACCACTGTTTCGGGCGCGATTTCCTTCACGTGCGGAATCATTTCCAGCCCGCTCATGCCCGGCATCGTAATGTCGCTGATTACCAGCTCATAGTCCGCCGTTCGCAGCTGTGCCAGCGCCTCAGCCGCCGAAGCCGCTTCCGCGCATTCATACTCCTCGCTCAACAAATCCGACAGCACACTGCGTATATCCGACTCATCATCTACAATCAGGATTCGCGCCGAAGCATTACTTTGGTGGGCCATATATTTCCGTTCTTGATCGTATTCTCTTTGGGGGTAGAACCTGGGAACCAGGAGGCTAATTTGGACGACAACAAGAAGAGTGTCGATTGCCGAAATCTGCGCTGCCGAGCTTCAAGCTTCAAGCAGGGCATCGAAATTCTACAAGGTTTGACCAACCATGGCAAACATATTTGTTCACAACCAATAAACTATTGATTTGGCTGGCACTTTTGCTCAAGAAAGCAAAGTTGACGGCAGCCCTTTGAGCCTTTATTATGGCCTGACCCGCACAGCCGGAGTGGCGAAATTGGTATACGCACCAGACTCAAAATCTGGCGAGGTCACACTCATGTCGGTTCGAGTCCGACCTCCGGCACCAGATCCACCAGAAGAACCTCCCAAAAGCTTTCTCGTTTTTGCTTCCCCTAAAGGCTCTCTAAGACACGAGTAGAACAAGGATCGGGAATGACTCAGCACGAAAGACTTAATAAGACTGGAATCCTTCGCCGCGGCACCAGCAAAGGATTTCGGTACGTCAACGCGGACGGGAAAAAACCCAGCGCTGTTGACCTGAGCCGGATCGAAGCACTGACCATTCCTCCGGCGTGGACGGATGTAGCGATCAATCCGGCTGCCACCGGTCTCGTGCAGGTTGTCGGTAAAGACGCTGCCGGCCGTTGGCAGTACCTCTATCACGAACGGCACGTCAAACGACAAGAACAGCGAAAGTTTGAACGGCTGGTGAAATTCGCACAGGCTTTACCACAAATGCGGAAAGCTGTGGCCCGCGACCTGAAACTTCCCGGACTCGGACGCGAAAAAGTTCTGGCTGCTATTCTGCGGATACTTTCAACCTGCTACATGAGACCCGGAAGCCAGGTCTATGCAAGCGAGAACGGCAGCTACGGCATTTCGACGTTGCGCGTTCGACACGTCCGCGTCAGAAGCGACTTGATTGAGTTCGACTTTCCGGGCAAGTCCGGCGTACAGCAGCATCGAGAGTTGAAGGACCACCAGGTGGCCAAAGTAGTGCGGCAACTCTTGAAAGATCGGCGCAGCGAAGTGTTCAAGTACCTTGACGACGAAGGTCAGTTCGTTAACATCACAGGACGGCACATCAACGAGTACATCAAAGAGGTGATGGGCGCTAAGTTCAGCGCCAAGGACTTTCGCACCTGGGCGGGGACGCTGGCATGCGCCTGCGCCCTGGCCCGCGCCGGCGCCAGTGTTGATGACACGGAACCAGACCGTAAGAGAAAAATTGTGGCCGCCATAAACGAAGCCGCCGAAATCCTGGGAAACACACCGGCGGTGTGCCGCTCTTCTTATATCTGTCCTGAAATAATCGAAAGCTTCGAACAGGGAATAGTAATTCGCCGCTACTTTCAAACGGTTGCAGAATTAGTGAAGCACCGGACACGAGGTTTACACGTGGCTGAAAAGGCACTGCTAAGCTTCCTGCAGCGCGGCGGAAAAAAGATAAGTAAGAAAAGTGGGACCTGATCGCGCGGCTCCGAGATGCAGGTCGTACTCGGTTTGTTATTGAACCCCGGGGGACTCCGGCAGTCACCCGATATCTTGCCGCTGGCCGCTCCGCTTGCTATCGTTGGCCCGCGCATGACCACAACCAAAGCGCAACGCATTCACATTCGAACTTTGCCCGCTCTCAATCCCCCGCTCAAATGGGCTGGTGGCAAACGCTGGCTTCTGGGACACATTGAGCCGCTTTGGCAAGCACATCGACATCGTCGCTACGTCGAGCCTTTTTGCGGCGGGTTGGCAGTGGCGCTGGGACTCAAACCCGAGCTCGCTTTGCTCAACGACGCCAATCCTCACTTAATAAATTTCTATCGCCAAATTCAATGCGGTCTGGAAGTCAACATTGAGATGCGCAACGATGAGCGGCTTTTTTACAAGCAACGCGATCTTTTCAATCGCTTAATTAACGATGGCAAAGCGGAAACCGCTGAGGGAGCCCAGCTTTTCTATTACCTGAACCGGACGTGCTTCAATGGTCTGTGCCGCTTCAACCGCAGCGGCGAATACAATGTGCCATTTGGAAGGTACAAGACGATCAATTACGCGACCGACTTTCATGATTATCGCGAGCTGCTGGGGCGCTGGGCCCTTACGAACGTTGACCTCGAGGATCTGACAATCGAACCCGAGGATTTTATCTATGCCGACCCGCCTTACGATGTTGAATTCACGAGCTATAGCGCGGGTGGTTTTAGCTGGGACGATCAAGTGCGCACGGCCGAGTGGCTGGCAAGGCATAGCGGGCCAGTGATCTTGTCGAATCAGGCGACACCGCGCATTGTCGAGCTGTATAAAGACCTGGGGTTTGATCTGAAGTTTCTCGATGCGCCGCGCCGGATCAGTTGCACCGGCGATCGGACGGCCGCCCGAGAGGTTCTGGGGATGAGGTTTAAGAGCGGGGGCATGCCCCCTTCCTGACTGCAAGTTTGCTAACAAGAGTGTTTCGACATTGAACGATTCAAACCCAACAACCTGGCTGCCGGATCTGATTTACGCCAATGGTCGCTTCCAGCGCGACCTGGCATTGATTTGCGACGATGCCGGGCGGATCGTGCGCCTTGCTCCTGCAGGCGAGGTCGAAAACCCAACTCGCCTGGCGAATCGCGCACTGTTACCCGGCCTGGTCAACGCCCACTCCCACGCCTTTCAAAGAGTTCTGCGCGGACGAACGGAACATCGCACAGCAAATCAGCAAGAAAGCTTCTGGACCTGGCGCGAGATGATGTACTCGGCGGCCGCGCGTCTGACCCCGGAAGATATCTATGACGCCAGCCGCATGGCCTTTTTGGAAATGATCCTTGGAGGCATCACCGCGGTGGGTGAGTTCCATTACCTTCATCACAGCGCTGAAGGTGTGCCTTATGACGATCCGAATCTCCTGGCGAAAGAAGTTGTGCGTGCCGCACGCGATGTGGGCCTGCGCATCGCGCTGCTTCGCGTGGCGTACGCCCGGGCAGGCTTTCAAACCGAGCCGAATCCAAGGCAGGCCCGGTTCACTGAACACGATCCGGAAACCTACCTGCGTAATGTTGAGAAGTTGATTGGGAACCTGGACGGAAGCCCGCCCGTCAGTGCCTGGGTGGGACTCGCTCCGCACAGCGTGCGCGCCGTACCTTTGGACTACCTGCGCCAGGTTGTCGCTTATGCAAACGAACGCGAACTGCCTGTGCACATGCACGTCGCCGAGCAGATAGCCGAAGTGTCCGCCTGCATTCAGGAATACGGTCGCAGTCCCGTTGCCCTGCTCGAGACCGAAGGACTGCTCAGCGATCGCTTCACCGCTATTCATGCGATTCATGTCACGCCAAAAGCCATCGCTACGCTGGGCCGCGCCGGCGCTACCGTTTGCGCCTGTCCAACCACGGAGCGAAATCTTGGCGATGGTGTCATCCCGGCTGATGCCTATTTCAAAGAAGGCGTCAGCATGGCGCTCGGCACAGACAGCCACGCGCAGATCGACTTGATGGAGGATGCGCGCGAGTTGGAATATCACCTGAGGTTGCAGCGCATGGAGCGGGCCGTGTTGGCTGGCACAGCTCCTACTGACGGTGGGGCTGCGGTCCTTGCGGCGCGGCTTTTCGATTGCGCCACAATCAACGGCGCGAAGAGCATCGGCGCTCCGGTTGGAATCCTGGAGACCGGACGTCCGGCCGACTTCTTCACCGTGGACCTTGATGATCCTTCAATTGCCGGCACATCGCCTGATGATTTACTGGCCAGCGTTGTGTTCTCACTTTCGCGTGCGGCAGTGCGTGAGGTTGTCGTGGGTGGAAAGCAGATTGTGTCAGAGGGCCAGCACCAGGAGCAGGAGAAGATTGTTGAGCGATTCTCAAGACTGCAAGAGAAGCTTTGGGGGGGCGGGAAAAGATAAGAGCGGGGGCATGCCCCCTTCCTGATTGCAGCTGTTCTAAGAGGACTCTTGTAAAGTCGGTTTGAAAGGCTGGGCTTGCCCCAGTGTACTTCGATTGAAAACTTGCATCCTTGAAAACTTGCAGTCAGGAAGGGGGCCTGCCCCCGCTCTTAATTAAGAATGTCTGTCAAGGAAACCCTCGCAAAACTGGTCAGCATCGACTCTGTGTCATCGCGGTCGAACACTGAAATTGTTGCCTGCCTGGCTGCGCGTTGCGAAGCTGCTGGTTTGACGGTTACCAGACTCCCCTACACCGATGAATCCGGCGTCGAGAAAGTTAACCTGGTGGCACAGACTTCAATCTGTGATTCAACGGGTCAGACTTCCAGCCTTGATTCACAGGCTGAAGCCTGTGCCACGGTGGAGCTCGCCCTGGTCGGCCACACTGATACTGTGCCTTACGATCCGAGTTGGTCCGAAGCGCTCCAACTGACAGAACGCGACGGCAAACTCTATGGCCGTGGCGCGTGCGATACGAAAGCTTTTATTGCCGCCGCACTGACGGCAATCGAAGGCGTGAATGTGAAAAAACTGAATCGCCCCCTGGCGCTGGTCTTCACTGCCGACGAGGAAGTCGGCTGTCTCGGTGCGAAGCGCTTGGCCGCAGCTCGCCCCTTCCGCGCGGCCTACGCAATCGTGGGTGAGCCCACTTCGCTCCAACCGATGCGTGCGGGAAAGGGTTATTCCCTTGCGGAAATCACTGTTCACGGCCGCGAGGCGCACAGCGCGTATCCTGCAATTGGAGAGTCGGCAAATTTCCGCGCCGCAAGGTTGATTTCAATGATTGAACGTATCGCAGACGACTTGAAGCAGGAAGAACAAGCTGGTTTCGATCCGCCATACACGAGTCTGAATATCGGCATACTCAAAGGCGGCACCGCCAAAAACATCATTGCCGGCGAGTGTTACTTCACGCTCGAATGGCGCCCGATACCGAACCAGAAAAGCGACCACGTGCTTGATCGCGTCAGGAGTGCAGTCGAAGAGCTGCAAAAACAGGATCCTGAATTCAGGTGCGAAATTAACGCCGCGCGCGCCGATGAAAGTTTCGAGACGCCGGCTGACTCGCGTCTGGTGCAGTTGCTCGAAACGACGAGCGGCCGGCAATCAGGCGCCGTGGCTTTTGGGACGGAAGCGCCGCAAATGATCTCTCTGGGGGCGGAGGCGGTTGTGTTCGGTCCGGGAGATATTCGCGTAGCACATCGCACCGGCGAATTCGTTCCGGTCGATCAGCTGGAGAATTGCGTACAGATCTTGAAATCCGCGATTATGCAGCTCTGCGCTAACTAAAAGCAGGAGGCGCTGGACATAAAAGCCGGAGGCGCGGGCAACCGCATCGCGCAAATCTCATCGAACCAGCGTTGTGCTTATTCCCCGCCCGTTTCTTTCAGAGGTAGCCCTGTGAACAATAATTTCGAGCTCGACAATCTCCGCATTGCTTCTCCCTGTCCAGTTGGTTGGGAGCAGATGACCGGCGACGAACGCGTGCGCCTGTGCCGGCTTTGCGATCTGCACGTCTACAATATTTCGGAAATGACCAGTGCCGAAGCTCGTGCGCTGATTGCGAAAAGCGAAGGACGAATATGCGCGCGACTGCTTCGGCGCGCGGATGGAACTGTAATTACAAAAGACTGCCCCGTCGGCTTGCGAGCCATCAGACGACGCGTCGCCAGAACTGCGGCCACTGTGTTCGCCGCCATCATGACTCTTGTCGCAAGTGTTGCCGGCCAGAAGCCTTCGAAAGGGGACAAGAGCTCCAGCGTGCCTCAGATGAAGATAACCAGAAAGGTTTCCGAGTCACCGGGAAATGCGGGCGTTGTCTCTTTGAAGATTTTCGATATGAACGGCGCTGCCGTGGCGGGCGCGGACGTCACCATCACAGAGAACGCTGAAGGTAGTGAAACGAGAATCAGCAAGCCCACGCATCGAACCTCCAGCGACGAAGGCCGAGTTGAGTTCGCCGGGCTGGCCAAGGGCTTTTACAATTTGAGAATTGAATCCCCGGGCTTTAGCACCTTCACGTTGAAAGAGGTTGAAGTACGCGCGAAAGACTTGGTCGCTGTGGACGTTACTCTTACGGTAGCTGCCGAAAGTACGACCGTCGGCTTGTTGGCTGAACCTTCGCTGATTGACACACGACCCGGCACGCTTATCATAAGCGAGGAAATGATCCGCAGGCTTCCGCACCAAAAGTAAATTATGATTCGCAAAAACAAATTCTTATTGGGATTAATGATCCTGACAATCTTTCTGGTATTTGGCTCATTTCCCAGCCAGGCCCAATTCCCCGCCCAGGCTCAATCAGGCAACGCAACCCCGCTGACCAGCAAGGAGCTGGTCCGTCTGGTCTATGAGTTGCCCACCCATCCGGAAAAGCGTGACGAGGTTGTAGAACAAATCAGAACGCGCGGTCTCGGATTTCCTTTGACTGACGGCTTGCGATCTCTGGTGGCGACGAAAAGTGGCAATGACGCGTTGCTGCGGCGCACGCTGGAAGAGGCAGAGCGTCGCCGGCTCAATCCGAAAGAAGCTGCGCTGCCTGCCGAGACGGAAGGCCTGGAGCTGCTGGAGAAAACTCGCGCTGCCACTCTTGCTGCCGCGGAAAAGATGCCGGACTTTCTTGTTAAGCAACAAATCACCCGCTCGCAGGCTTTTGGAAAAACGAACAACTGGAATATCTACGATCGGCTGACTATCGCCGTTAGTTATCGCGCGAATGGTGGCGAACAGTACAAGCTGCTCGCCATTAACGGGCTGCAACCCGACACGGAGGCTCGCGAAGGCTCGGATTATTCGGGGAAGCTCCATGGAACCACCTCTACAGGTGAATACGTTTCTATCCTCTTTGAACTCTTTAGCCCAGAAGCGCGGACGAAGTTCAAGCTGGTTGATACTGACTCGCTCAGGGGACATCGCACGATCGTCTACGAGTATGTCATCAAGAAGGAATTTTCTCACTCAGTACTCGGCTGGGGAGAAGATGACTCGCGTGAGCTGGAGACGATTGTGGGCTCTCGGGGAAGAATATGGGTTGATCGCGAAGCTAACCGCGTACTGCGCCTGGAAAACATCAGCACCGAAATCAGCTCCGACTTTCCAATTACAGCCGCCAGCAAGGTCATAGACTATGACTGGGTGATGATTAACGAACAGCAGCATCTCCTACCTTCGCGAGCCGTTCTTGAAATGACAGACAGACGACGCGGTCAAACATATCAAACCCGCAACGACATTCTCTTTCGCGGCTACCGAAAGTTTGGCTCGGAGCTGAAGATCATCGATATCGATGATAAAGATTTCCCGCCTGATGAGCCGGAGAAAAGCATTCCACCACCGAAACCTGTGAAACCAGGAAAGCCGTAACATGACTCGATCAACCGGCGCTTCCATTTCCGGACTTCTGCTGATCGCGTTCTTCGCATCAACTACGTTCGCGCAGACAAAGCCTGACAAGGACTATCTCGTCTATGTAGTTTCGGAATCGGCGGACAAAATTGCACTGGTGCGCTTTGGGCCAGGAGGCGCGCGCGTCGATCACGATCTGCCCACCGGAGACATGCCGGTCGATATTGACGGACCGCACGGTCTGGTGGTTTCGCCGGACAAGGAATTCTATTACGTTTCCATTGCCCATGGACGGCCGTTCGGTTCAGTGTGGAAGTACGCGGTGAAAGACGACAGCGTGTTGGGCGGATTTGCGGGTGTGATCTCCACTGTTTTGATATTCGATTGAGGCGCAGACTGGGCCATGGCAGCGACAAAGCCCATCGCGGCAATAACCGCCGGCAGACAGACAGTGATCAAGAATTTTCTAACTAACATTTTATTCTCCCGGATTGATTAACATTGCTTTGAAGTGGACGCAGGCCAATATTAGTCAGTGATTGCGTGCGGCGCAAGTTACTCTTCGCTAAAGTGCAGATGAAACAGCCGCAGTCAGGAAGGGGGGCATGCCCCCGCTCTCCCGGTTTCTTTTTCAACCCGGCACAGTTCAACCACTGATCAAAGCGGGGGCATGCCCCCTTCCTGACTGCAGTCTTCTCAGCTTGCTTCACTTGAATCACAGATGTCCATACGCCATTATTCTATCCAGGGTTCACAGATGGCCAAGATCGGGCAGCGCTTGCCGCAAAACGTTCCGGGAGATTTCTATGTCGACTCGACCTGCATAGATTGTGATGCTTGCCGGCAAATCGCGCCTGAAACTTTCAGGGAATATGGTGACTTGTCAGTCGTCTATCAACAGCCGGCAAGCAAAGAACAGCAACAGCGTGCATTGATGGCCTTAGTGGCTTGCCCCACGGCTTCGATCGGCACCACGGAAACTCACGATTTTCGCGCCGGTATCGATGCGTTCCCTTCACGTGTAAACGATGACGTCTACTTCTGCGGCTTTACTTCTGAGTCAAGCTTCGGCGCCTGGAGTTATTTGATCGTTCGACCGGAGGAAAAAGGCGGCAACGTCTTGATTGATTCGCCGCGCTTCGCTACCCAACTTGTCAAACGAATCGCCGCGATGGGCGGCGTGCGCAAGATGTTCCTGACACATCGCGACGACGTGGCCGATCACGCCCGGTTCGCCGCAGAGTTTGGCTGCGAACGGTTGATGCACGCAAACGATGGAGCGAAGCGACTCGGTATTGATCATGTGATTCAGGGAGAAGATGTCTTCCGATGGGATGGCGATTTGTGCGTGATACCAACGCCGGGGCACACTCGCGGCCATATGGTGCTACTGTACAAAAACAGATTCCTCTTCACCGGCGATCATTTGGCGTGGTCGCCTACGCGCGAGTCGTTAACGGCTTTTCGCAGCGTGGCATGGTATTCTTGGCCGGAACAAACGCGCTCAATGGAAAGGCTGCTGGACTATTGCTTCGAGTGGGTCCTGCCCGGCCACGGGCGAATTCATCACGACAGCCCGGAAAGCATGCGGGCGCATCTGAAGCGCTGCATTGCGTGGATGAAGCAGGTGTAACGCAGGCTGTCAGTTTGCGTTAAAGAGTTGACTAAATGACCAGGAACCAAAAGATTGCTGTTGGCTGTGGTGTCGCGGCGCTGATCGGATTGTTTGTTCTGATTGTAGTGGGGGTATTCGCGTACTTCGTTTGGCAGCGGCAGGGTCCCGTAGTCTACAACTCAAATTCCAATTCAAACCAGAACTCCAATTACGATCGAAACCTCAACAGCCGGTCCACAAATTCTAATTCCTCCAGCCTATCTGACGACGAAAAGCACAAGCTATTTCAGGCCGCCGGCGCGACCAAAGACAACGAGTTGATTAATCGAGTGCTGAGGAAGATCGGATTTGTGAAGCCGGATGGTTCTGTGTCCGCCGACTATCAGAAGTTTTTAAGTGAACACATTAGCTGGGCAATGAAGAACCTGTCATTCATCAATTCCGTGAATACGCCGGAGAAGGCCAGGGCCTACGTGGAAGCCCACCTGAATGACTAACCAGGAGAGACGCAAAGTGAATATACAAAAAACTTCAAGAGGCTTATTGGCAATCGTGATCGTTGCGGGCCTGGCGGCCCTCGCCCAAACTCAGGAGCCACCAAAAACAAAGACCGACGCGACGCATTTCGCAAAAGATGGTTTGGCGTTCGATTATCCGGCCGGATGGGACTTAAGCGATCAGAGCACCGGTCAGTTGCAATATCTATCGCTGTCGCGGACCGATTACGCCACGATCGTGGTGCGCTCTCCGCGGGCTCAGATCGACTCGAAAGAAAAAGAGGCCCAGGCCCGGCAACTAATCCAGGACGGTTTTGTTCAGGCCTGGGCTAAGAACTTTACGGATAGCGGAGCAAAAGCTGCACCCTCCTCGGTATCAACTGAAATTGCTGGTGGGCCCGCTGAAGGCACCCGGCTCAGCGCAGTGCTTGATCGCGAGCCAGGCCACGTTGATATCTATTGGCGTATGCTCGGAGGCCGCATGGTGCAGTTGACCATAGTGGGGTCCGACAAACAGATCAAGAAGTCCGAGTCAGACTGGAACGCTGTCCGAAACAGCATACAGATCGAACCGCCGGCTGTTCCCAGGGTCACGCCGGCACCTTCAAAGAGTAAACCCTAACGACTATCGGGTCTAACTGGAATGCTATGGTTGTAATCGTTCAACCAGCTCTTGCTTCCAGACCCTCATATTAGGATGCACGCCGACATGAACTCCCGCAGAATCACCCGCGGTCTCTTCGTCCTGATCTTTCTCTGCCTGCCGGCCTTCGCGCAGGATCAGAACACTACACACTTCGCGAAGAATGGTCTGGTCTTTGACTACCCGGTCGGAATGAAGTTCGAGGATCGGAGTAACGCCGTTGGGCAACAACTCGTGCTCACCCATGCGGGGACTGGCGCTCAAGTCATGGTCTGGGCCCGCTACGACATGATCGACACGGCGGAGCAAGTGGCAAAAGCCCGCAAGGAAGTGTTCGACTTCTTCGTGGATGCGATGGCCAAGGAATTCGATCGCCAGGGCGCTAAAGTCGACCGCGCTGACAAGCAAATAGAAGTCGGTGGCACTCAAGCATCAGGCGTTCGTTTGCGCGCCATCCTCCAAAGTGAGGCGGGAAATGCTGATGTCTACTCCCTCTTGCTAGGACGGCGGCTGGTGATGGTCAGCTTCATTGGTTCCGACAAAGAACTGAGCGCTGCGGCTTCCGACTGGGCTACCATTCGCGCTAGCTTGAGGATCGAAGAAGTCGATCGAACAACAAAGCCCCCGGGATGAGGAGCCTCCGTCGCGGCGGATGCATTTGGACGGATCGTGTGATGGGCGCGCGTGCGGTTTCGCCCGTTTTGTTATTTTGAATTGATCAGTTGTCAGTTGTTAGTAGTCAGTTGGAAGATCAGCGTTACTTAATTTGACTACTGACCACTGACCTGACTGCTGAATCGCTAATGGACCCATCGCGCATCCGCAACTTTTCGATTATCGCGCATATCGATCACGGCAAATCGACGCTGGCGGATCGCCTGCTCGAGCTTACCGGCGCCGTGACTGGACGTGATATGTCCGAGCAGGTGCTCGACAACATGGATCTGGAACGCGAGCGCGGCATCACGATCAAAGCGCATGCCGTGCGCCTGGATTACAAAGCCAAAGATGGCAGCGCTTATGTTCTAAACCTCATCGACACGCCGGGGCATGTCGATTTTTCTTATGAAGTGTCGCGCTCGCTGTCTGCGTGCGAAGGGGCGTTGTTGGTGGTTGATGCTTCGCAGGGAGTTGAGGCCCAGACGCTGGCGAACACTTACCTCGCAATCGAGAACAATCTCGAGCTGATTCCCGTCATAAACAAGATCGATCTGCCGGGTGCTGAGCCGGAAAAGGCCATTGAGCAAATTGAGCATGTTGTCGGGCTTGAGACCCACAACGCGGTTTTCACCAGTGCGAAAACCGGTGAAGGCGTGCTTGAGGTGCTGGAGGCGATAGTGCGCGACGTGCCGCCGCCTCAGGGCAATGCGTCAGCGCCGCTGAAGGCCTTGATTTTTGATTCCTGGTACGACTCTTACCGTGGCGTCATAGTGCTGTTCCGCGTAATCGATGGCTCTATCCGCACCGGTATGAAGATCCGTTTCTTCAACACCGGGCGCGACTACCAGGTGGAAACACTGGGAGTAAATCGTCCACGGCCGACGCCGATTGGTGAACTCGGCATAGGAGAAGTGGGCTTCCTGACTGCGTCGATCAAAGAAGTGGCTGACGTCGAAATTGGCGACACCATAACAGAGGCGGCGCGCCCGACGACTGAACCATTTCCCGGCTTTCAAAAGATCAAGCCGATGGTTTTCGCCGGTCTCTATCCCGTCGACACGAATCAATACGAAGAGTTGCGCGATGCGCTCGACCGTTTGCGTCTGAATGACGCTTCGTTCTTTTACGAACCGGAATCGTCCACCGCGCTGGGGTTTGGGTTTCGCTGCGGCTTTCTCGGACTGCTGCACATGGAAATCGTCCAGGAGCGCCTCGAGCGCGAGTTCAATCTCAGTCTGATTACGACGGCGCCCAGCGTTCGCTATGTGGTGACGACCACGGACGGCAAGATTTCGGAGATTGATTCCCCGGCAAAAATGCCCGACCCGGGCCGCATCGTAAAGATCGAAGAGCCCGTGATTCGGGCCGTCATCCTGACGCCTGATGATTATCTGGGCGGTATTCTGCCGTTACTGGAAGAAAAGCGCGGCATCCAGAAAGGTTTCGAGTACATCGCTGCTAATCGAGTAATGCTGACTTATGAACTGCCGCTAAACGAGATCGTGATGGATTTCTATGATCGCCTTAAATCGGTTTCGCGTGGTTATGCTTCCCTCGATTACAACCTTGCAGGTTATTGGGAAAGCGATCTGGTGAAGCTTGATGTGCTGGTGGCGGAAGAGCCGGTTGATGCCCTATCGCTGATCCTTCATCGCAGCACCGCGCAATCAAAAGGCCGCGCGTTGACCGAGAAGATGAAACAGTTGATTCCGCGCCAGCTCTTCGAGGTGCCGATTCAGGCGGCCATCGGCAACAAAGTAATCGCCCGTGAAACCGTGAAAGCCCTCGGCAAGAACGTAATTGCCAAGTGCTATGGCGGGGACATCTCGCGTAAGCGCAAGCTGCTCGAGAAGCAAAAGGAAGGCAAGAAGCGCATGAAGAAAGTCGGCCGGGTAGAGATTCCGCAGGAAGCATTTCTGGCTGTGCTGAAGGTGAATGAGTAATGGTAAAGTGGAGCCGCTTCACTCCAACGGACTTCGAGTATGACTTCGAGCGTGACGAACTCGCAGCCCACGTGTCAGTTTTGAAGAAGCGGTAGAATGTTTCTTCTCGGACTTTGAGGTCCGTAGAAACAAGAGTTACCCTGATCGCTATCAACTCCGCGGCAGAACCATTGAAGGTCGAACGCTTAAAATCATCTTTCAGATTAGGGCAGGCAACATCGTCAGAATAATTACGGGATGGGAAATATGAAAAAGCGAAGCAAACAAAGTAGCGAAGGCAGAATTGACAAGGTTGTAGTCACGCAAGCTGACGATGATTCGGCATGGGAAAAACCACTGCGCGTGCGCAGATCCAGGGCAGCTTCAGTCTCTATTCCGGCAGAAGTTGCTTCCCGGGCAGCGTTTTTTGCGCGCTTGCACCGCGAGTCGAACGTTGAGGAATGGATTAAGAAAATACTCCTCGAACGAATCGACATTGAAGAGGCTGCCTTCGCCGCGACTAAGCGCGACCTGGCCGCTCAGTGACGGCGTCGGTCTGGATATGAATCTCCGAAGACTCTCGCTTTTCCTCGCAATTCTGATCGCCGTATTGTTGGCATATCTATTCACCTGGCCGGTTCCGGTCACACCGTTAGCCTGGACGCCGCCACCCGCGCCTGCACTGGCTGGCGTCTATGCGCCTAACTCCAAACTTGCCGCGATAGAAAACCTTAATCTTGGATCCGGGTTTGGCCCGGAGGATGTGGCGATAGATTCGCAGGATCGAATCTACGGTGGTGTCGCGGATGGCCGCATCGTGCGGCTTCAACCTGACGGCTCGCGTCCCGAGGTTTTCGCTAATACGCAGGGCCGACCGCTGGGATTGGTATTTGACTCTTCAGGAAGGTTAATAGTCGCTGACGCGCAAAAAGGCCTGCTGGCAATTGATCATGACGGCAACGTAACCACACTATCAACTGAGGCCGGTGGTGTTCCCTTCCGCTGTACTAACGATCTGGACATCGCTGCTGACGGCACTATCTACTTCACTGATGCCTCAAGCAAGTTTGCATTGACGGAACTAAAGGAGGACATCGTTGAGCATCGAGGTAATGGCCGCTTGCTCGCTTACGATCCCGGCACAAAAACTACGCGTGTGGTGCTCGGCGATCTTTATTTCGCTAACGGTGTCGCAGTCAGTCCTGATGGATCATTTCTCCTGTTAGTTGAGACGGGAGCTTATAAAGTTCGTCGCGTTTGGCTCAATGGTCCCCGGCAGGGACAGTCCGAAATTTTCATAGACAACTTGCCGGGCTTTCCCGACGGCATCTCCTCGAACGGGCGCGACACCTTTTGGCTGGCGCTGGTTACTCCACGCGATCCAATTCTCGATCGTCTGATGCCGCACCCATTTCTGCGAAAGGCTATCCTCCGCCTGCCGAGTTTCATTCAGCCGGGAATCAAGCGCTACGCATTGGTGCTGGGAATAGACACGAGCGGGCGCGTTGTCTCCAACCTTCAGGATCCCTCGCCGCAATGCTTCGCCCAGATTGCCAATGTAGTGGAGCACAAGGACGCTCTCTATTTCGGCAGCATTGGAGAAGCCGCCATCGGCCGCTTGCCTCTGCGTTTCGCGCACTGACCTTCTCACGAAAATACGTTCTAAACGCCTGGTCAAAACCCCATATTCGAGTTCTCGGAGTCCCTCCGAAAGCTGGATACTAAGTTGTCACTGTATATCTGCTAAGCAGTTCGGCCCGAAGAATCATGATTCGGCGTTTCTGCCAGTATTAGCAAGGTATCCTTCAAAGGACTCGCCACAAGAGCTCTTAATCCCACTCATGCTTGATACTGGGTATCCACTCCAGCACCTCGCCAGCGTGCCCAACCTTCCACTCACCAATCCGGACTAAACCTACTGCTTGCGAAACTTGAAGGCTTCTGATTAGAAATTCCGACTCGTGGCACAAGTATTGAACTAGCATCCGGCAGATAGTTGATAAAACGCCTCTGACTACGAAGGAGCAAAGAGATTGTCAGATGGCGCCCTGAACCTGGCCTCGCAGTACTCTAGGTTTTACCCCTGACGGTTTCGGCGGCGATGACCGGCAGACTCACAACTGGGAGACGATCATGATTAACCTTCTTTCTGCGGCGACTGCAACACCCCCGAACCTGTTCAGCACCACCGAAATGGTAGCCTCACTGATGCACAAACTTTCCCCTGAGCTAATCAACACGATATGCAGCCTCGGCGTCGACCGGCGCTATTCCACCATTGATAACTACCCGGATTATCTTTCCGGGACCCCGATGAGCGTCAATAGCTCGACCACGCGGTTGGCTGTAAACGCAGCAAAGAAATGCATTCAGGAGTGGGGTGGGGATCCATCAAGAATCGGCCTGCTCATTGCGGCCACTAATACGCCTGACCAAATGCTTCCCTGTCTCGCTTCGGAAGTCATGGGTCAGACGCACGGCATTTTTTCGCGTTCGATTCGCACGGTCAGCATGCAGGCGCAGGGATGTTCCGTGATGCTGAAGTCTATCGAGGTTGCTCAGTGGTATTTAGCGGCCAACCCGGGACAGTTGGCTATGGTACTGATGTCGGAAGCGCATACGCCTTTTGCCGCGCCGCTGAAGCGCGACGAATACTACGGTTATCGCGAAACGATCCGTCAGCGTAAGGAGGAAAAGTTACATGAGGACGTTTTTGAACAACAGCGGTTGGATACCACCTTCGTCATACAATCAATGTTGTTTGGTGACGGGGCGGTTGCGTTGCTGGTCGGCGCGGAAGAAGGAAAGCCGGCTTTTGGTCCCATCTCTCATCTGACTAATGATGGGCTCGACGATGTGAATTTACTTACCATGACGGCAAGTAGTGCGCACCCGTTACTGCTCGGCAAGCCGCAGTATTTCATGCGGCCCAACGTCCCGAGTCGTGGTGCACACTACGCGGTTACCACCGTTAACAATGTCCTGGCCGATCCCAATTCACCAGTTTCCAATTTGAGTCAGGTGGACGACTGCCTCATTCACACCGGCAGCAAGAAGATTCTTGACGGCGTTTGTTCGCAACTCCATCTCGAGAAAGATTCCCTAAAGGTGCATGGCTCGTATGAAGTTTTGAAGAACTACGGCAATCTTTCCAGCGCTTCCACGGGCTTCATGCTGGCGGAAAAGGCCGAATGGACTGGCCCCACGATGGTGGTTGGTTTTGGCGTAGGCTTTGCCGCCAGCGCGGGTGTGATCAGCTTGAATTAGGAGCGCAGATTTCTTGCCTATAGTGAACACGCCGCGCGACAGGTGCGACGCGAGAACAGTAGAAAAGCGGTGACAAGTCCCCGCACTCCAAAAAGTTCGCAGAAAGAACTATTCATGAGGAACTCCGAAGCAACTGCAGCAGAACGTTTGCCCAAGCCGCTACCGTTGGGGCGACCGTCTGACGCGGGTCCTCTGGCTATTATCTATACCGGCGCCCGCAAGGCTTTTAAAGCACCGGCCTGGATCATTCGTACCTCGGCCAGGCCAGTCGCACCCTGCCGCGCCTGAGATTAGATTATGGCGCGGGACCTTGATAGCAATAAATCGCTATCAAGGCTCTCTTGAACAAGCCCGGCGCTTCTGCACGTTCTCCGATCCTCTCCGCTATTCCGATTAAGCTCCTCTTTCAGAACCTGATGCCTCGCCACCAGGACTCGATTCGGTTGCGGCGCTCGGATGCGCTCGCCTATAATTGCGCCAGCCTTGCCTTCTATGAATGAATCGATACTGAACGCACTTGAACGCGGTGAAACCGCTGGTTGTGTTTTCTGACGGTTAATCAAGAGAGCGAATCCATGGCCTACCTTAAACCTGAGCGTCCCGAGAAGGTCACAGCGCCTTCTTTGAGAGCAAGCAAAGAACGCGGTGAGCGTCTGGTTTGTCTGACAGCCTACGATTACCCCACCGCCAGGATCGTTGACGAAGCCGGTATCGACATTATTCTGGTCGGTGACAGCCTGGGCAATGTCGTGCTGGGCTATGGCAATACGGTACCGGTGACGCTGGATGAAGTTTTGATGCACACGAAGGCGGTGCGCCGGGCCGTGCATCGGGCTTTGCTGGTGGCCGATATGCCCTACGGCTCTTTTCATACCGGCGCCGACGATACCGTGCGCGCCGCCTTGCGTCTAATCAAGGAAGGTGGCGCGGAGGCCGTCAAGCTGGAAGGTGGACAGAAACGCGTTACTCTGGTGAAGCGTCTGGTTGACGAGGAGATCGCAGTGATGGGCCATATCGGGCTGACGCCACAATCGGTGAACAAACTCGGCGGCTATCGAGTTCAAGGCAAGACTGCCGCCGCTGCTCGCCAGCTTCTCGATGATGCCTATGCTCTGGAAGAGGCCGGCGCTTTCTCGATCGTACTTGAGCTGGTGCCGCGCGAGATTGCCCAGCTGATTACGGAACGAATCAGCATTCCGACCATTGGAATCGGCGCCGGTCCCCATTGTGATATTCAAGTACTGGTGATTCACGATCTCATTGGGCTGTCATTCGGCAAACTGCCGCGCTTCGTTCGGCAGTATGTAAATCTGCGCGAGACTACCACCGAAGCCATCACCCGCTGGGCCGATGATGTACGCAATGGAACCTATCCTGCGGACGAAGAGTCCTACGGCCTTCCTGCTGAAGCTGCCGCTGAACTAAACATCGAAACAAAGAAGGAAGCAAAGCTCAAATAGACCCGTGATAGTCAGTGGTCAGTGGTCAGTTGTTGGTTGTTGGTTGTTAATGAAGTTGCAGTTGCAACTGACCACTGACAACTAACCACTGACCTTTGATTTTATGGAAATCATAAATCGCCGCCAGCGCATGAGCTCCGTGGTCCGCAAAGTCAGGCGCGACCAGGACCGAACTGTTGGTTTGGTGGCGACGATGGGAGCGCTTCACGATGGGCATTTGAGTTTGGTACGTGAAGCTCGGAGGATGTGTGATGTGGTGGTTGTGTCGATCTTCGTCAACCCGGCACAGTTTGGTCCAGCCGAGGATTTCGCCAGCTACCCGCGCGATCTGACCAACGACACCGCGCTCCTGACTGACTACAACGTTGACTATATCTATGCGCCGCCGCCCGAAGAGATCTATCCCAAAGGCTTTTCCACTTTCGTTACGGTTGAAGGATTGTCGGACCAGCTTGAAGGAGCTTCGCGGCCGGGACATTTTCGCGGCGTAGCGACGGTCGTAACGGTTTTGTTGAATACTGTGCGGCCTGACTTTGTGTTTTTTGGACAGAAGGATGCCCAGCAGGTCCTGGTCGTCAAGCGACTGGTCCGCGATCTTTCATTCCCAACTGAGGTGGTGGTGTTGCCAATTGTGCGCGAAGAATCCGGACTGGCAATGTCTTCACGCAACGCCTATTTGAATCAGGAGGAGCACAAGGCCGCTCAATGTCTTTACGAGGCGTTGTCGCGCGTTAAAGACGCGTACGCTGCAGGTGAACGAAACGCTTCGCGGCTGGCGGAGACAGTGCGCATTACAATCGGACGTGAACCGCTGGCGCGGGTCGATTACATCAATGTTTCCGACGCCGATACTCTGGAAAAGCTGGAGAAGCTGGACGATCGCGCGGTGCTGATTGCTGTGGCGGCGAAAATCGGCAAGACCCGTTTGATTGATAACATTGTGCTCGGCGCTGCGAAGAAGAAGGACGCGGCCACTTCGAAGACTTAGGCTGCGCGTTAAGCGTTGGACCTTGGTTTGTCCCTTGCGCCTTTGGTTGAAACTGTGGTGCTAATTCAGTTTGTGCAGGCGAATAGCGATAGTTGCAGTCCGCTCGTTGTACTAAGGGCAAGAGTTCAACTGCAGCCCATGGCCGAAACTGTTACCGACTTAATGGACCACTGCGAGCAGTGATTTGATCGATCGATGCGAGACGGACCAAAACAAAAATCGCATATCAAATTCACGCTGAATGGCGAAGCGGCCGAGGTCGCGTTTGCGCCGCACAAGACTCTGCTCGAAGTCCTGCGTGAAGACCTGGCGCTGACGGGGACCAAGCATGGCTGTGAACTCGGCGAGTGTGGAACGTGCACGGTGCTCGTTGATGGGCGGGCAATTCTGTCCTGCCTGATGCTCGGTCTGGACGCCGAAGGTCACGAGGTAAAAACAATTGAGGGGATGGCCGATGGCGCTCAGCTTCATCCGTTGCAGGACACTTTCGCTGATACCGGCGCGGCCCAATGCGGTTACTGTTCGCCTGGCTTTCTACTTGTTGCGGAAGAGCTGCTGGAAAAGAACCCAAGTCCCACCCGCGATGAAATCAAAGAAGCATTATCAGGGAACCTCTGCCGCTGCACCGGTTATATCAAGATCTACGAGGCTGTTGAGCTGGCGGCAGCGCGCATGCGGGGCGAAGAGATGGAACTGCCTAAAGAGAGTATCTACGGTTATTAATGGAAGTCCTCGAAATGAATAACTCAAGCCCACACAATTGCAGTCAGGAAGGGGGCATGCCCCCGCTCCTGAATTCCCCAAGCCTACCAAATCAACACGATAACTCAGCGGGGGCATGCCCCCTTCCTGACTGCAAGTACTTTGGACTTGAGTATTCTTCTGTGGGGGCTCCTCGATAAAGTATGGGGAATAACAACGGGAAACCTCTGAACGTAGTCGGCAAGCCTTTTCGCAAAGTCGATGCGCGGGCGAAGTGCACCGGCCAGACAAAATTCGCCGACGACATCGTTTTGCCGCGCATGCTGCATTGCAAAATCCTGCGCAGCCATGAACCACACGCCCTAATTAAGAGTATCGATGTTTCGAAGGCCGTAGCATTACCCGGCGTCATCGCCGTGATAACCGGAAAGGATTTGCCCATTCCCTACGGCATTCTTCCCGTCAGTCAGGACGAACACGCGCTCTGCATGGATAAGGTTCGCTTCATAGGCGATCCCGTAGCGGCGGTAGCGGCCATTGATGAAGATGTCGCGTTCGACGCGATGAACCTGATTGAAGTCGAGTATGAACGTCTGAACACAATCTCTTCGATTGAAGAGGCGGTGATGATCGACGAACCGCGCATTCATGAATACGGCGATGGCGGCAACATTCATAAGAAGGTTTCTCTGGAATTTGGTGACGTTGAAGAAGGTTTCGCCGATGCGGATCTGGTTCGAGATGACACTTTCTTCTACGAAGGCAACACGCACCTGCCCATGGAACAGCATGCCGCGGTTGCCTATTTCGATCCGGATAACAAGCTAACCCTTTGGAGCGCGACGCAGACTCCGCATTACGTCCATCGCGCCCTGACGAAGGTTCTGGAAATACCGGCGAGTCATATTCGCGTAATTGCCACGCCAAATGGCGGCGGCTTTGGCGGCAAGAGCGATCCATTCAATCACGAAGTCGTAGTCTCCAAACTTTCCATGATCACGGGCCGGCCGGTGAAGAACACTTTGACTCGTGAAGAGGTTTTTTATTGCCATCGTGGCCGGCACCCTGTGCTGATGCGCGTCAAGACCGGCGTCAAGAAAGATGGCGCAATCACGGCCATGCACTTTCAGTCGTTTCTTGATGGTGGCGCCTATGGCAGCTATGGCGTTGCCAGCACGTTCTACACCGGCGCGCTGCAAACGGTTGCCTATGAAGTGCCGCGTTACAAGTTTCAGGGACTGCGCGCCTTTACGAACAAGCCCCCATGTGGACCAAAACGCGGGCACGGCACGCCCCAGCCGCGCTACGCCCTCGAAGTACAGCTCGATAAGATCGCCGAAGAACTAAAGCTCGATCCGGCAGAGATGCGCCGGAGGCATCTGGTCAAGCCAAACTCAATCACCGCAAACTACCTGCGCATCGGCAGCATGGGCCTGGGCCAGTGCATCGACAAAGTCGTCGAAGGCTCCAAGTGGAAGAACAAGTTTTCGGGTTGGAATCAAAACGAGCGTACGCTGCCCTACGGCAAGGGCATTGGGTTCGCCTGTAGCTCGTACATCTGCGGCGCAGGTCTACCGATCTACTGGAATAACATGCCACAGTCCGGCGTCCAGTTGCGGCTCGATCGTCAGGGCGGCGTCTGCGTGATGTGCGGCTCGATAGACATCGGCCAGGGATCGGATTCGATTCTCGCCTATATCGTGGCGGAAGTGCTGGGAATCGATCCCTTTGACATTCGCGTGCTAACCGCTGACACCGACCTGACGCCGGTTGATCTCGGCAGTTATTCCAGTCGTGTGACTTTGATGACCGGCAACGCCGCTATCCAGGCAGCCGAACGCGCGCGCGAATTGTTAGTGATTGCAGTGGCGGAAAAGCTGGGAGTGCCGATTGAGAATGTTTCATTAGCTGAGCGCCGCGTGTTCGACGTGGAAGACCCGCAAGTTGGCGTTTCCTTTGCGGAAGCCGTGGTGCTTGCCGAATCGAAGTTCGGAACTATCGGAACAGTTGGCTCCTATTCGCCGCCGCGTTCTCCCGGAAAATACAAAGGCGCGGGCGTTGGTCCCTCGCCGGCGTACAGCTATTCGGCGGCAGTTGCCGAAGTCGACGTCGATCCATCGACCGGCATTGTTGTTGTCGAGCGAGTCTGGATCGCGCACGACATCGGCAAGTCAATCAATCCGGTGCTGGTGCTGGGTCAGGTCGAAGGCAGCGTGTACATGGGTCTGGGCGAAATCCTGATGGAGGAGATGGCCTATCGCGCCAATCGCAATGTAGTGCACAAGTTTCCTTCGATGCTCGAGTACAAGAGCCCGACAACGATGGAGATGTGCGATGTTAAGACGTATCTGATTGAAGATCCGGATCCGAATGGGCCATACGGCGCAAAGGAAGTTGGCCAGGGACCGCTGCTGCCGGTGCCGCCGGCGGTAGCCAACGCTGTGTATGACGCGGTGGGCGTGCGCATTGATGAAGTTCCGGTCACTCCCGAGAAAGTTTTGAAAGCACTACGCGAAAAATCGAAAGGCCGAAATGGACGCTACGGACCCGATTCAGTTCCATCAGTCGAGTGGCCCGAGCCTTTGCGCGTGTTGACTCCGGCTGAAGGCGGCGATGGTCGCGAGATGCCACGGGTCGCAGTGCACTGATAGACATAGATATTTGCCAGCAAACTTGCATGGAAAAGAAAATCACATCAAGCGAAGACCAATTGCATTCCCAATATGACCTCCGCACAATCCGTGTCGCTGCGCGGAGTGACAGGACTGCGCTGTCGGCAAATGACAGCCGTGAAGGGAATACGCCGTTGGGAGAGGTACGAGTAAAAGTTAAGCTCACGAACGGCGTCGACGAGGCGTTGGTTCGGCGAGGATTGCTGACGGCCGACAAGATTCGCAGCTACGAGGCTGACGCCCTGGTTGATACAGGCGCAGTCCGATCCGTTTTGCCGATTCATGTCGTTCAACTCCTTGGTTTGGCTATCGTCGATAAAGCAAGAGCCACCTACGCCAATGACGCGGCAGAAGACGTCGACGTCACGGAAATGGTCGGCATTACATTACTTGGCCGTCGCATAACTGAAGAAACGCTGGTGCTGGGATCCGAAGTGCTGATCGGACAAACCGTCCTTGAAAGCTTGGATCTTCAGGTCGATTGCACCAATCACCGTGTGATACCAAACCCAGCGCATCCTGATCAGCCGGTGATAAAGATTAAGATGAATTTGGTTGGGGCGGCACGCCGCGTGTCGGGTTGCATTCGTAAAAGAATTTTGAATGAAACTTCCTAACGCCGAGAACGCTGTCGTTGATATTGCAAAATTACGAGACTACTGTCTCAATCCGAATCATCCTGAAGGGAAGCATAAGGCGCGCATCTTCCGAGAAAGACTTGGGATCGTAAGGGAAGACGCGGAGCAATTGCGTCAGGCGATCTTAGAAGCAATACTACAGCAGAGACAATAGAACAAGAACCCACTGAGTATGGCCGCAGATTCATTGTAGATTTTCAAGTGTCGCGGCCAGAGGGACAAATCATAATGTCCACAGCTTCGGTGCGCACCGCGTGGATGATTAGAAATGATGAAGATTTTCCGCGGCTGACAACTTGCTTTAATCCGGGGAGGAGTGTCTAAGTATGGACGAAATTAAATTGCTTGATGTTGTAGCGCTGATCGAGGATTTGGACACTGAGGGCCTGCGTCGTGGAGAAGTAGGCACAGTGGTCGAGCAGTGGAAGGATGGAGTCTTTGAAGTCGAGTTTAGCGATAACTTAGGAAAGACTTATGCCTTCGTTGCCTTACGGCCTGTCCAGCTGATGAAACTTCACTTCCGCAAGGATGAGGCTGCTTAGACACAGTCATGATGCGACTGCCCAAATTTGACTATCGCGCGCCGCGAGAAATCGCGGAGGCGGTGAAGATCATGGCCGGCACTGGTCCGGAAGGTCAGTTTGTAGCTGGTGGCACCGATTTGTATCCAAACATGAAACGCCGTCAGCAAATGCCGAAGACTGTGATTTCAGTAATGCGTGTCGCGGAACTGAATCAGGTCACAGGCGACGGCAAATCAGGTATTCGTATTGGCGCGTCAGTAACACTAACTGACATAGTGGAACATCCGCTGATCAATCGTGACTATCCCGTTGTGGCGCACGCGGCCCGCACAATCTCCACCCCCATCCTCCGCAACATGGGAACGATTGGCGGCAACCTGCTGCTGGACACGCGCTGCAACTACTACGACCAGAACTACGAATGGCGCAAAGGCATCAATTTCTGTTTGAAGAAGGACGGCGATGTTTGCTGGGTGGCGCCCGGGAGCTCGAAGTGCTGGGCAGTGCAGTCGTCGGATCTGGTGCCGGTGATGGTGGCCATTGGCGCGAAGTTTCGCCTGATGTCCACCCTCGGTGAACGAATGATTGACGCGGCCGGGTTCTACAACGACGACGGAATTGATTACTTGAAGAAGCGCCCGGACGAACTGCTGGTTGATATTCATTTGCCGCCGACAAATGGCTGGCTCGCTTCGTATCAGAAACTCCGAAGACGCGGCGCATTCGATTTTCCGGTGCTTGGCGTCGCCGCCTGGCTCAAGCTCGATGCAATGCAAACGGTGCAGGACGCGAAGCTCGTTCTCGGCGGCATCGCACCCTCGCCGATCGAAGTTAAGGAAGCTGCCGACGCGCTTATCGGGCAGCCCTTTGACGATGACCACATCCAGGCCGCCGCGGAAGCAGCGTATGTGAAGGCTCGTCCGCTCGACAACACAGATTTCGTGATGAACTGGCGCAAACAGATGGCGCGCCAGTACACCCTCCGCGCCCTCGAAGATTTGCGATCAAAATAGCGCGCTTCTGGAGTGCGCCGGCAGAGCGAAGCGGCGACGGCGCTTTGGATAGTTTTTCCGTTTTACTCAGCGGTTCAATACTTCTCGATCCAGGAACCCAAAGCGGTGTCTCCCGACACGTCGGGATTGCCACCGCGCTCCAAAATGGATGTAGCCGCAATACTCTTAGCCGCCGGGCGCTCGCTGCGCATGGGCGCGTTCAAGCCTCTACTTCCCTTCGGTAACCAAACTGTCATCGAGCATTGTGTTGCCACTCTGCGCGCAGCCGGAATCGAATCGATTGTCGTCGTGGTGGGCCATCGGGGTGAAGAGGTGCGCCGGCAACTCAAGAGTTTCCCAGTGACATTCGCGCTCAATCCGGATCCGGAAAGTGAAATGGGCGCCTCGATCGCGTGTGGCATTCGGGAACTGCCGGAGAGCGCAAAAGCTACCCTCATCGCCCTGGTGGACCATCCGGGTGTGCCTGCCGCAGTGATCACGGCATTGATCCATCGATGGCAGAGCGGTTCCAGATTGATCGTCCCCGAGTTCGAAGGGCGCGGGGGACATCCTGCTCTAATCGATCTCGGCTTCCGCAAAGAGCTTCTCCGGCTTGATCCGCAACGCGGTCTCCGGGCGTTCTTTGAGGAGCATCGGCCTGAAGTCGAACGCCTGCCGGTGTCTTCACCCTTTGTTGCGCGCGACATGGATACGTGGGAAGATTACCGCCGGCTGCACGAGGAGGTGTTTGGAAGCTCCTCTCTAAAGGGTTAGAAATCCGCGCAGGCTTCCGGAGCTGCAAATACCAGGCAAATCAAGGTGGCAGCCGCCGTGCCGCATCCAACTGTAGCCTCTCGGCGCACATCTAAAGAGTGGTGTCATCGTTCCGGGAACACTAAGCCGGCATTTCACCCGGTTAGGCCGGAAGGCGAACGTTAGCCCGGACGATCGAAGGAGAAAACAATGATTACGAAGAGCCGCACGATTGCTATCGCCGCGGCATTATCGTTTCTGACAATTTTTGCCGCCGCGGCCAAAGCCCAAACTAAGGCGCCCGACTTTTCCCTGCGCGCGATTGATGGCGAGCCTGTGACCGCGGAGAGTTTGCGTGGCGAGGTTGTGGTGCTGGCGTTGGGCGCTTCCTGGTTGCCGCTCTCGCGCAATCAATTGGAAGGCGTCAAGAAACTCGCCGACGATTACAGCGGCCGCGGGGTAGCGGTTTACTGGGTTAGCACGGATTCGGAATCACCCAAGTCGAAGAACTATGCTTCGGACGATCAGCTGCGAGCGCTGGCCCGCAAGTACAAGGTGACCGTGTTGCGCGATCCGGACGGCGCAGTGTCGAAGAAGCTTGGTGTGGACCAGATACCGTCGATTGTCATTTTTGACAAACAGGGGAACGTTGCGGGCGGGCCGATTGGCGGGCTGGATCCTACTACAAGTCTGGCGACGCAACTGAGCGCGCGTTTGGACAAAATTCTTTAAGCACCTTCATCAGTCAAGTTCAAAGAGGCGGCCCTAAAGGTCGCCTCTTTTTTTCTTGTCAGAACCGCCTGCGGTAGCGGGCGGTTGATCGCGGAATCCAATCTTGTGGTTAGGGTTAGATCAACCGCCCGCTACCGCAGGCGGTTCTGACAGTAGCTTGTAAAGCAATCGCACTGGCAAGCCGACGATGTTTAGATAATCACCCTGAATCTTTTCAATGAAGCGAGCCGCCTTACCCTGGATTGCGTAGGCACCCGCCTTATCCATTGCCTCCCCAGTCGTTAAATACCATTGGATCTCCGCTTCCGTCATTGAGGCGAATTGCACGCTCGTCAGCTCATGCGCCACTCGCTCATCACCGGACCCCTGGTCATGCCTGCCGGGGCGCACCAGGGCGATGCCGGTGATCACTTCATGGCGGCGTCCCGATAGCAGCAGCAACATGCGGCGCGCATCATCTTCATCGCGCGGCTTGCCGAGTATTTCACCTTCGATCAGCACAATCGTGTCCGCGCCAACCACAACTCGTGATGGATTGAGCCCCGCTCCGGCTTTCGCTTTTGCCAGGGCCAGGCGTTCGACAAATGCGACTGCATCCTCTTGAGGGCGGCGAGATTCATCAATGTCCGGTGCACAGATATCGAAAAGCCAACCGGCAGCGCGAAGAATGTCGGCACGGCGAGGGCTGCCTGAAGCAAGCACCAGTCTTTCCAGGTGAAACTCGTCGTCGCTACGCGTTGCCATGACCCTGGGCCCCAGTCGCTTGTCGCTCTTGCTCTGTTTCCATTACACTCGACAACTCATGAATCTGGCTTGTGAATCTGGCTTGCAATTCTAGATTGACAGTGCGGAATTGCAAATCGCCGGCTGGCCTCCTGGCGGAAGGCTGGAGTGGCCAGGCAGAAACCAGTGACTGATATGGAAGCTCTAATCCGGGCGCTGCCCAAACTCTTGAGTGCGGCCGGCGACAACGAAGAGGTCGCCGAAGCGGCTGCCAGAATTGCGTGGAGACGCGCGGCCGGTGGGCCCCTGTGCCAGCACGCGGTGCCTTTTCGTCTTTACCACACGACCCTGATCGTTGCCGTTTCCGACGCGATCTGGCAAAGACAAATGTCCGCACTTAGCGGTCAGTTGCTCTCGCGGCTAAATAGCATGCTGGGCCAGAAAACAATTACGTTCATCGAGTTTCGCATCGACCCGAAAACCGTTGAAACGGGACGCGCGCCGCGCCCGCCAATCGCCGGCGGTGAATCTGCGGAAAATGTCCTCCGCTCTGTGCCGGACGAACTCAGGCTCGCGGCCAGCTCCATTCAGGATGAAAGCCTGCGCCGGCGGTTTCTGCTTGCTGCCGGAGCCAACATCAGGCGACGGCAAGCACAAAGGGACGAAGAAGGGCAATCTGAGATTTGACATTCTGAGATCTGAAATCTATGCCAATCACCGAAGCCGATATTGAAAAGGTGGCGCAGCTCGCGCACCTGGAGATCACAGAAGAGGAACGCCACGCGTTCACTCCGCAGATGGCGGACATCGTCGCCTATGTCGAGCAGTTAAACGATCTGAATACCAGCCAGATCGAACCAGCCACCGGGGGATTAACTCCCGAGGGTGAAAAGACGGAATCATCGCGACCGGATGTGGTTCGCCCTTCGCTGGGCCAGAAACTAGCGCTCGAAGAAGCCTCCGATCCGGCATCAGGCCATTTCCGCGTGCCAAAAGTTCTATGAAAGCCGTTAACCGTGAACTGTGAACAGTTGAAAATCGGGCTCCCCTGTTTGTGGTTCACTGTTCACCGTTCACTATTCACTGTTTACTGTTCACTAAAATTTGCATGAGCAGCGGCGAAAACAATTTAGAGTCCGTGCGACGAGCGATGATAAGCGGCGAAACAACCGCGCGCATGGTCGTCGAAGCTGCGCTTGATGCTGCCGAAGAACTCAACGACAGGCTAAACGCATTTCTTCAAATCGATCGGAAGGGTGCTCCGCTCCGAGCCAGTCAAATCGATTCCCTGTCCGCCTCCGAAAAGGAAAACCTTCCACTGGCCGGCGTACCCATTGCGATCAAGGACAACATCTGTGTCAAAGGCTTGCAAACTTCCTGCGGCTCGCGAATCCTCGGTGACTATCATCCGCCGTACAACGCCACTGCGATCGAACGGCTGGCGGCGGCCGGCGCGGTGATCCTGGGCAAGACCAACTGTGATGAGTTTGCAATGGGCTCATCGAATGAAAACTCGGCCTTTGGTCCAGTCAGGAATCCCTGGGATATTTCGCGCGTGCCTGGTGGCTCATCCGGCGGTTCGGCTGCGGCAGTAGCGGCCGGAATCGTGCCGGTAGCGCTCGGCTCCGATACGGGCGGCTCGGTCCGCCAACCAGCGGCACTCTGCGGCGTGTTTGGATTGAAGCCCACTTACGGCCGAGTTTCACGCTATGGTCTGGTCGCTTTCGGCTCTTCGCTGGATCAAATTGGCATCTTCGGACGCAACGCCAGCGATGCCGCTGCAGTGCTTGCCGTCATAGCGGGACGTGACCTCAACGATGCCACCAGCGCTGAGGTGCCCGTTCCCGATTACGCATCAGAACTAAACGGAAGCGTTAGGGGACTGAAACTTGGCGTGGCGCGCGCGCTGCTGGGCGAGGGCCTCGACAAAGAAGTGCGCGAAATAGTTAATCAGTCAATCGAGGCCTATCGCGAGCTGGGCGCGGAAATTGTTGATATCGAACTGCCACACGCCAGGTATGCAATCGCGGTTTACTACATCATCGCGACTGCGGAGGCTTCTTCAAATCTGGCCAGGTTTGACGGTGTGCGCTACGGCTTTCGAGCAGAAGAGGCCCACACCCTGCGCGAGATGTACTGCCGCACTCGTGATGAAGGATTTGGTCCGGAAGTAAAGCGCCGCATTATGCTGGGCACTTACGTCCTCTCGGCAGGTTACTATGAAGCCTATTATCGCAAGGCCCAGCAAGTTCGTACTTTGATCAAGCAGGATTTCATGAATGCATTTGAAAAGTGCAAGGCCATTATCACTCCCACTACCCCGACCCCCGCGTTTCTGATTGGCGAGAAGCTCGACGATCCGCTGGCCATGTACCTGAACGACATTTACACCGTGACCGCAAATCTTGCCGGCATTCCGGGAATCAATGTTCCCTGCGGGCTGTCTGCGGCCGGCCTTCCGATTGGCTTGCAAATACTGGGTCGTTACTGGGACGAAGCGATTCTGTTCAAGCTCGCTCATGCTTATGAAACTGCGCGACCCTTTGTCGCGCGTCCGCCGGTGCATGCCTGACCATCGGGATTGCGGTGCACTTCCTGAGAATGTTCAATACCACACGAGCGATCATCTTTTGCACGATGGCCCTCCTGCTGTTTGCCCTCGCTTGTAGCGGTACGCGCAATCGAAGTCAAAACAAGCTGCTAATCTACACGCCTCATGGCCAGGACATGCTCCGCGATTTCCTCGCCCGCTACAAAACGGCGCACCCCGAAGTCGAAGTGCAATTCCTGGACATGGGCTCGCGTGAAGTGCTCGCGCGCGTGCGGGCTGAGCGCAATCGGCCGCAGGCGGACCTCTGGTGGGGCGCGGCGCACGCGACATTTCAGCAGGCGGCGGACGAAAACCTTCTGGCGCCATATCGACCTTCGTGGGCCGGCAAGGTCCCTGACTTTGCCCGCGATGCGCAGGATCGCTGGTACGGCACATATGAAACTCCGGAAGTGATCGTTTACAACAGCGAGGCGGTTCGCGCTGAGGACGCGCCGCGCGATTGGGACGATGTGCTGGATCCAAAGTGGCGCGATAAGGTTCTAATCCGAAATCCCAATCCTTCCGACACTATGCGCGTCATCTTTGGCGCTATTATCTGGCGCTTCTACAAAGATACTGGTTCACCGGAGAAAGGTTATGAGTGGCTGCGGCGTCTGGACGCGAATGTTCACGAGTACACGGCGGACGGAACCTTGCTGATGCAGAAACTGGCGCGCCGCGAGGGATTGTTAAGTATCTGGGACCTGCCGGATGTGCGCCTCTTCAAAGAACAAAAAGGGTTGCCGGTCTCTTACGTAATTCCGTCCAGCGGCACGCCGGTGGTCATCGACGGTATTGCTATCGTGCGCGGTGCGGCACACGAGGAAGAGGCCCGTTGTTTTTATGAATTTGTAACGACCCCGGAAAGCCTGATTCATGCGGCGAATTCCTATTACCGTCTCCCTTTACGCAGTGACATCGACCGCAAGCAACTGCCCGCATGGATGAACGAGCCGTTCACCCGCCTACCGCTCGATTGGGATTTGTTGCGCAAGGAAGGCAACACCTGGCTGAGCTATTGGGACACAGAGATTCGCGGCCGCAGCAAGAAGTGAACAAGTATTCAATATAGCAAAGCGGGCGTTTAGAGTACCGACTTTAGTCGGGTTTTGTTTTGGGCCCTCTGAGAAAAGCCCGACTAAAGTCGGTACTCTAAACGCCCACTTGCCGAATCTTGAAGAGCCAAACATGTCCCTGCTTTCCCTCAAGAATGTTTCGAAGCGCTACGACTCAACGCCGGCTGTCGCTGACGTCTCCCTCGAAGTCGAGCGCGGCGAGTTCTTTGGTTTGCTGGGCCCATCAGGCTGCGGCAAGACCACGACTCTGCGTTTGATTGCCGGATTGGAAACGTCCGATTCAGGCCGCATAGAACTCGATGGAAAGGACATCACAAACGTTAATGCCGAAAGTCGCGGCTTCGGCATGGTCTTCCAAAATTATGCGCTGTTCCCGCACCTGAGTGTCTTCGAGAATGTAGCCTTCGGTTTGCGGGCGCGGCACCTTCCAAAGCAAGTTATTGCCGAACGGGTGACGGGCGCCCTCGAGCTGGTTCAGCTTCCCGGCTACGACAAACGCAGAGTTGACGAGCTATCGGGAGGCCAGCAGCAGCGCATCGCTATTGCCCGCGCCATAGCCATTGAGCCGGCGCTGCTCCTTTTCGACGAACCGCTCTCCAATCTTGACGTTGCTTTGCGCGAAGAGACCCGCGGCGAGTTACGCCAGCTCGTCACCCGTTTGGGCCTGACTGCCGCCTATGTCACTCATGATCAGGAAGAAGCTTTCGCGCTCTGCGATCGGATTGCGGTAATGAGCGGAGGACGTATTTTGCAGATCGGCACGGCGCGCGAACTTTATGAGCGACCGGCCAGTGTTGCGGTGGCGCGCTTCCTGGGCCGCAATAACTTGATCAATGCGATTCGGCTTACCTCCAGCCACGCCGCCCAGACAAAGTTCGAAACACTAGTAGGCGGGCACGTGTTGGCTGTGGACGCCACTCATGAAGCACTGGTTCGATTGCCAATGAACAAGCCGTGCACGCTGGCAATTCGTCCGGAAGCGGTTGTCGTTTCAAGAGATGGCGAATCGGCAGAGCGGGCGTCCGGTGAATCATCCGATAACAGACTGCGCGCTTCTGTTAAGCAGATCGAATTCGCCGGAGCGACAAGTACACTCAGGCTGGACGCAAACGGACTAATAATTGAGGCCCTGATTATTAGTGCGGATAACTTTTCGGTCGGTGATTCGTGCACCGTCATGCTTCCTTCAGATCGAATCGGATTATTGAAGGAGGGATAGCCAACACCAATGACTCTTGAGACTCTTGAGGGTTCGGATGCGGCTGTGCCGCCGCACAGTGCGGAAAGGCTCCGCCTTTCCGTCAGACTACAAATGAAATTCAAGGGAGAGGCTGCGCCTCGACCCGGCGGCATGGAGGCGTAGCCTCCCATCAGAGGAAGAGGGCCACGGAAAGGCGGAGCCTTTCCGCAATGTGCGGCGGCTAAGCCGCAAAGATTCGCCTATGAGGTAACGAGTTACCACCAGATTTTCATGAAGTCCTGGCGTCCATCACCTCGTTGGATTCTCCTGCTGATCACCCTCCTGGTCCTGCTCTATGGCGTTGTCTATCCGAATCTACAAACGTTCAGCGCCGCATTGCAGCGCAATGGGCATTGGTCGTTATCGACCTTTGTCGAGACTCTTTCCCAGCGCGCGATCATCGAGTCAGCATGGACCAGCATCGCGCTTTCAATCCTGACGGTAGCGTTGTGCGCGCTGGTGGGCGTGCCACTCGCCTTCCTCTTTGAACGATATGCATTTCCCGGACGCCGTTTCTTCGCCATTCTGGCGGCGTTGCCACTCGTGCTGCCTCCGCTGGTGGGCACGGTCGCCTTTGTCTTTCTCTGTGGCGAATCAGGCATTCTGGCGCGTGTGATGCAACGCCTCTTTCATTTGACCAACGCGCCATGGTCACTGCGCGGCTGGACAGCACTGCTTCTGTTTCACACCTACACGATGTATCCGTTCTTCTACATCCTGACGGGCGCGGGACTCCAACGCGTGGACGCGGGACTTGCTGAAGCAGCGCGCAGCCTCGGGGCGCGACCGATGAATGTCATGCGGCGGGTCGTCTTGCCGCAGCTAACGCCTTCTTTAGTTGCGGCCGGTTTGCTGACTTTTATGACATCGATGGCCAGCTTCAGCGCCCCGTTATTGTTTGGCGGCAACGTGCGCGTGTTGACGCTGGAGATTTTCAATGCGCGGCAACGCAACGATGCCGGCGCCGCATTGGCGGAAACGGTCTTGCTTGCGGCGATCTCGCTGGGTGCGCTCTTATTCTTTCAAAGGTATGAGGGTACGCGCAGGTTCGCGGCCGCGGCTATGAAGGGCACTACTCGCAAGCGCCAACCGCTCACAAGCGGGAGGATGCGAGTACTCGCCGCTGCCTGCGGAATCGTCTTTAGCATCGGACTTGCACTACCAATCGCAACGCTCGTGCTCGTAAGTTTCTCGCGCGATGGTTCATGGACCACGCAGACTCTGCCGCCTGTTTATACCTTATCGAACTTTGCCCGCCTGGCTACCGATGAAGACGCACGGGCCGTGTTCGTTAACAGCTTGTTGATGGCAGGGATTGCAGCACTCGCCGCTTTGCTCTGGAGCTTCTGCGTGACTGCTTTGACGGCAACCGGGAAACGCAAGCGTTGGAAGCGTCTGGTGTCGCTGTTGGTGCTGGTTCCATGGGCCCTGCCGGGCACCGTGGTCGCAGTCGCGATTGCCGAAGCTTATGGCCGTCCGAATGCTCTAACCGGCTCGTTTATTTTGGTGGGAACGTTTTGGATTCTGCCGGTTGTATATTTTCTGCGTTTCATGCCGCTGGTGGTTCGCGCCGTACAGGCGAGCATCGAACAACTCGATCGCGCCCTCGAAGAAGCGGCGGGCAGCCTGGGTGCTAACTGGTGGCAGAGGTTCGTGCGCGTGCGCTTGCCTTTGATTGCGCCCGGCGCTTTGGCGGGAACTTTGCTGGCATTCGTGATCGCGCTGGGCGAATATGTCGCGTCGGTTCTGGTGTTCACGCCGGGCAACCGGCCCGTTTCGATTGCGATTGCTTCGGCTATGCGCGATTTCAACCTGGGAACAGCGGCGGCCTACGGCGTGGTTTTGATTTGTATGATTGCTGCTGCGATGATGTTGGCCGGACGCATAGAAAGAAAACGAGCATGACCCATGGATCTTCATCTTTGCGAACTTGCAGTCAGGAAGGGGGCATGCCCCCGCTGCCTGTTCCACTTAGCTATAATCTCTTAAGAGCGGGGGCATGCCCCCTTCCTGACTGCAAGTTCTTTGCTTTGACTAAAATTCTCGACTTGAATTTTCATGATGAATAAGACAACAGACTCGATTTCAGGTTCCAGGCTATCAAAACTTCTGCTGGCATTGCTGTGCTTCGCAATTCTTTTGAGCGTACCGCACGCGCAACAGACAACCGCGACGGCGCCTGCTAAGCCCACAAATGAAGATCGCATCAACCTCTACCAGGCGTTGCTCGACCTCACAAACCCATGGACGGTGATGTGCATCGCCGCGCATCCGGATGACGAGGATGGAACCTCGCTGATCGTTATGCGGCGAAAATACGGCGCACATACGGTCAGCGTGTTCTCGACCTTTGGCGAAGGGGGTCAGAACGCAATCGGGCCGGAGCTTTACGAAGAACTGGGGGCGATTCGCGCGCGCGAGACAAGAGCCGCCGCTGAGATCCAGGGCTCGGAGCCATACTTCCTCGGCCTCAAGGATTTTGGCTATTCGAAATCCGCCGACGAAGCGTTTCGCTTCTGGGGCCACGAAGAAGCTTTGCGGCGAATGGTCCTGCAAATCAGAAAGCTTCGGCCCGATGTGATCATCACCAACCACTCCGTTACCAACAACGACCACGGTCATCATCAGGCAACCGCCCGGCTGGAACTCGAGGCTTTCGATGCCGCCGCCGATCCCAAACGCTTTCCCGAGCAATTGCGCTGGGATATTCAACCATGGCAGGTCCAACGACTCTTCGTGCGCGCTGGTTTTGGAAACAGAACTCCACCAGGCCAAACTAATGACGCCCCCACGGTTACGAATCCGATCCAATTCGCGGCACATCCTACGCCGAACAGGCGTTACATGCTTTGCAGCGGCACGCCACGCAGGGCCCATGGCCGAAGACCATTGCCGACATGGCGCGCTTCCGCAACTCGCCCGACGGAAAACTCCCCCAGATTCGTTATCGCCTCACCCGCGAGGCGAAGGATGTGGCGCCACTGCCTAATGAATCCCACAATTTTACCGCTGGGCTGCGTCTACCTGATCAGTTGGCGAACCGGCTTGCGCCGCCAACAATTGATGGGCGACCATTAACGGATTTTGTGGACATGCGCGATCGCGTTTTGGCGGCGTTGCTGGAAACATCGAAAAGGCATCTGCAATCCGCTCCCGACGTGACCATCCTGGAGAACTGGAGGCTGCTGCGAATGGGCCTCAGATTCGACGCGGCCCTTGCTGCTGCCAGCGGATTGTCAGCGAAATTGATACCGCGCGAGGAAGTCGTTTCGCCCGGATCGAAAGCGACCGCCGATTTTGTGATTTCAAACTCAGGAAGCGGGCCGCTTCAACCGAGCTCAATAATCTTCGGTCAGGGTTACACTGACGGCCACGTCATCATGCGTAGCGTACGAGTTGATCGAAAAGTTGTTGGCTCAGGAGACACGAGTCACAGCGACATCGCTTATGAACTACCCGCTCCTGCCGCGTTGACCGTTCCACATTCCGAACACCTCTATGACGGTCTTGAGAAGGGCTATCCACTTGCCGCAAGCGCTCGCTTTGATATTGGCGATGTCAGCTTCGGGCTGCAGTCTGAGACGTTGGTTGACGTTGGTCCGGAAGTTGAAATCGTAGATGTACGCCCCTCGCCTCTCGTCGTGACTGCTTCGACCGTCAACAGTCCGCAGGTGTTTTCATTAAAGCTCATAAACCATCGTCGAGAAGTGTCGACCGGCAATTTGGTCGTATCGGTTCAGACTAAAGCGCTGGGAAATCTGGGTGGGCCCGCCCCCCGGTTCACACTCGAAGGCAACGAAGCACGGCAAGTTCCGATATTTTCAGACAAGTTGCAGAAACTATCCCCTGGGGACACGTTCCAATTTTCAATTTATGACCGCAAAAAGAACGTCCAACTCCCGCAGCGCACGGTCCGCTTTGTTTATGCAGACGCCCGCATCGCACCACACCTTCGCGTCGCTTACATGCGCGGCTTCGATTACAGTCTGCCGAATGCGTTGAACGCGCTTGGCGTGGAATCAAAAGAACTAACTGTTGACGAAGTGAATACCGCTGATTTGCAGAAGTACAGCGCCATCATCGTGGACAATCGCGCCTATGAATCGCAGCCGGGTTTAATAGCGGCGAATCAGCGCCTGCTTGATTACGCGAAAGATGGCGGGACGCTGATTGTCTTCTATCACAAATCTTTTGAATGGAATCCCGATCCGCGGCGCAATCGGCCGCAGCTTGCGCCCTATCCGATCACGCTGGGCGATGAACGCATTACCGACGAAAACGCGCCCATAAGCTTCATCGATCCGCAGCATCCATTGCTTAACTTTCCCAACAAGATTGGCCAGCAGGATTTCGCGGGCTGGATTCAGGAGCGGGGACTCTATTATCCGAAAGACTGGGACGCACATTACCAGGCGCTGCTTGCTTCCAACGATCCCGGCGAAGCGCCTTTACGCGGAGGATTACTGACGGCGGATTATGGGCGCGGGCGTTACATCTACACGAGTATGGTCTGGTACCGGCAGTTGCGCGCCGGCGTTCCCGGCGCATACCGCATGCTGGCAAATATGATCAGTTATGGGCGGCCCGCGCCATAGGAAGAAGTCGTCTACTATCCGACAAACTTTTCGGTTTGCCGTTTCCCCTCTCCCTGATGGGAGAGGGGTCAGGGGAGAGGGCCTGGCGCGCACAAGCCCCCACCCCAACCCTCCCCCAGCGGGGGAGGGAAATAAAAGCGACAAACTCAAGTTTGTCGGACATCAGTTGTACCTGGATGTATAAGGCAGGTTCAAGGAACCAGCTCGCTCTCGAGTTTGGCGCGTGCTCGCTCCAGAAAAGTTTTGATCATGTCCGTGACGTGCTTTTGCATTTCAGCGCTGATGGGCCCTTCGCCAATAAAGGCCAACAGCGGATGAAAGTCTTTCGCATGCGGCCGGCGCAGCTCGACCTGCTGGGCGATCTTTACTAACGTGTTCTTGCCGCGCTCTTCAAAGGCCGCGGCGTAGCGAAGATAGTTTGCGTTTTCGCTACTGGCCGGCGACCACTCAATTCGCTCCGGCCCATACTCGGTTTGTTCGACGGTAAAAGCAGCGCGCACAGACCCGTAAAGCGGAATATCCGCGCTTACGATCCATCGCAGGATGCCGTTCGCTTCGCGGCGAATGCTTTCGATACCCGGCATCAGGTCAACGAAGTTTTGAAATTCGCCGAAAAACTGCCGCGCGCGATCGGCAGTTGTTTTAACTTCCAGTTGGTCGCTATACCCGGCCTTGATGCGGAACATGTTTGTCTCCTTGCGAAGTTCAGTTGATATTACGTTGTTCGGGGCGAAGTCTCAAATCCAGGAGAGCTAAACCTTAAACGTCGAAAACTTGCAGTCAGGAAGGGGGCATGCCCCCGCTTTGATTGGTTGCTTCAGATTTGCTGAGATGGCAAGAAAAGGCAAGAGCGGGGGCATGCCCCCTTCCTGACTGTGGCTATTCCATCAGGCGCCGTCTCTCAAAAGGCTATGAATAATCAAGAAACCACCAAATGTCCGCACTGTGGCGAAGGACGCCTGCGCGCCTGGCAGGAACTAACTGACGACGAACGCGAAGTTGTGCGCCGTCTTCCCGGCGCAGCCGACTATCCGACCGAGGAACGCGAAACGATGCATCGATGGTGCACGCGATGCTGGTACGAAACCAGGAGCGGGCCTTTGGATTCATGAAAGGCTCAAGAAATCATTGGCCACAGATTTACACAGATGAACGCGGATCAGAGCAAAACAAAAGGGATAGAGCGAAACAGTTAAGTCATCTGACTGGGAAGGTTTTATTGACCTTTTCTGATCCGCGTTTATCCGCGCAAATCTGTGGCTAATGGTTAAGACTTCGCTGCCCGCGCTGTCAATAGTTTCGTAAGCAGGAACGCGGGATAACTCGCCGCCAGCAACAGTAGAGCGTAGATGCTGTTCCGCGTATCGCTGGCCACCGCGCCGCACAAGAACGCTACTGATCCAACCAGGGCCAGCGCAGTGGTCCACGGATAGCCCCACGCGCGATAAGGGCGGTTCCTTTCCGGCTCGCGCCGCCGCATCACAAACACCGAGATGAATGACAGTGTGTAGTTGGCCACGAAGAAGAATGCCAGCACGGTAATTACTGTCCCAAACGTCTTGCCGAACAGGATGAACAGAACGGCAGCAGTGGTGCTAAGAAAGAGCGCCACGGTTGGCGTGCCGCCTTTATTGACCCGGGTTACACTTTTAGCGAGCAGATTGTCTCGACTCATGGCAAAAAGCACCCGAGTAGCCATCAGGTGATATGCGTTGATGGCGCTGAGCATCGAAAGGATCGTCAGTATGCGAAACACGCGGTCACCATAGCGGCCGAAGATAGCCTCCGCCGCCGTGCCGGCCGCAAATTCCTGGCCCGCGATTCGCGATATTGGCAGGACATAGAGAAGCGCGAGGTTCACCAGCAGGTAGATGCCGATGATTAATAACACACCGCCGAATAATGACCGGGGAATGTCTCGCGCTGGATCGCGCACCTCTTCGGAAAAATAGACCACGCCGGACCAACCATCGTAAGTGTAAATCACGGATTGCAGCGCGATAACAAAAGCGCCGAACAATGCAAGATGCGCCGGAGTGACAGCGCTCGACGCGGCGACCCCACCGTGATTTCCCGCCAGGGCGAACGCCGCGATCACGAGCACGATAAAAGCCAGCGCCTTCAGCAGGCTGGTGAAGTCCTGCACCACGCTGCTAAGTACGATGCCATGCCATTGCAGGACTGCGAAGACGATTGCCACTGTCGCGGCAATCGCCGGGCCTTTTCCCGCCAAAGCAGGAAACAACGCCCCGGTAAAATCTCCAATAACGATCGATACAGCGGCTGCGCTGCCGCAGGTTGAAATCCAATCGCTCCAACCGACGATGAAGCCGGCATACTCGCCCAGCGCATGCCGGGCAAAGACATACTGCCCACCCGAGCGCGGCAGCGTCGTGCCCAGCTCGGCGATTTGCACTGCGCCAAGCAACGCATATAGCCCGCCGGCAATCCAAGCCGCCAGGAACCACCACGCGTTCGGTAGTTGACTGGCAACTTCACCGGGCGCGCGAAAGATGCCGGCGCCGATAGTGTTGCCGATGATCACGGCCAGGCCGAATCCAACGCCCAGCACGCGAAGCAATCTGCCATGACGCTCGCTGGTCGATTTCAGCTTTGACATATCCGGCGAAGCTTTTTCACACCAGGTTCAAACGAATTCAGGCTGATCGGCATTCATTTATCAGTCGCCAACCCTTTTGAGTTATATTACGTCAATCCAGGGTTTTCCCTGCAGCTACTTTGAAAGGACTTTCCCCCGATGAAGAAACCTTTGCAGTTGTTGCTAACTAGCTCGCTCCTGACTCTTGTAATAGCCGGCGGCGCATTCGCACAAAGCGACACGGTCGTTCCCGGCGACAACCTTGTCGTCGAAGGTGTGCCGGCGATTCCGACTTCCCTCGCCGACGGGGTGGGACGATACACAGAGTTCCGCAGCGCCGCGCTTTTAAGCTGGCATCCCACGCAGCGGGAAATGCTCATCAGCACGCGCTTCGGCGATACTCCGCAGGTGCACATGGTCAAAATGCCTGGTGGAGCTCGTACGCAAATGACTTTCTTTCGCGAGCGCATCAGCGGCGCATCTTACCGGCCGAAGACCGGATCATTCTTCGTCTTCAGTAAAGACATCGGCGGTAATGAGTTTTTTCAGAACTACCGCTATGACCTGGCTGACGGAACCGTAACGTTGTTAAGCGATGGGAAATCACGCAATACCGATTGGATCTGGTCGCATGGCGGCGAGTGGGCTGTGTACAACTCGACGCGCCGCAACGGAAAAGACACGGACCTCTACATCATCAATCCTTCCGAACCGAAGAGTGATCGGCAATTGCTCCAGCTCGAAGGCGGCGGTTGGAGCGTTACTGACTGGTCACCGGACGATCGCCGGCTCATTCTTGAAGAGGGCATCTCCGCAAACGAAACCTACCTGTGGATTGTCGATGTGGCCAAAGGCGAGAAAACACTACTGACCCCAAAAGGAGGCGCGGAGAAGATTGCTTATTCCGGCGCCCAATTTAGCAAGGACGGAAACGGGATCTACGTAACCACCGATAAGGATTCCGAGTTTGCACGCCTTACCTATATCGATTTCGCTACGAAGAATCACACCTTCCTAACCGATCAGATTAAGTGGGACGTCGATACGTTCGCTCTGTCGCCCGACGGAAAGACAATAGCCTTCGTTACCAATGAAGATGGCGTCAGCCATCTCCGTTTGCTTGATACTAAAACGCGCAAAGAGAAGCCCGGTCCCACTCTGCCTTTGGGTGTTATCGGCGGCATCGAGTGGCACGAGAACGGGCGCGACCTGGGCTTCACTCTTTCATCGGCCCGCTCGCCGGCGGATGTTTATTCCCTCGACGTTCGCACCGGCAAAGTAGATCGCTGGACCCAGAGCGAGACGGGTGGCCTTAACACACAGGGGTTCTCCGAGGCTGAGCTTGTTCGTTGGAAGAGCTTCGATGGGAAAATGATAAGCGGTTTTCTCTATATGCCGGCGGCACGGTTCATGGGACCGCGACCTGTCGTCATCAACATTCATGGCGGGCCAGAAGGGCAATCACGCCCGAGTTTTCTCGGCCGCAACAACTACTACATGAACGAGATGGGTGTGGCCATCCTGTTTCCGAACGTGCGTGGCTCAACCGGTTTTGGCAAGACTTTTCTGAAACTCGATAACGGGTTCCTGCGCGAAGACTCGTACAAAGACATTGGGTCCCTGCTTGATTGGATAGGCACGCAACCTCGTCTGGACGCCCATCGTGTAATGGTAACCGGAGGCTCTTATGGCGGGCACATGAGCTTTGCCGTCGCGCAACGTTACAACGACAGGATTCGCGCCTCGTTGCCGGTCGTCGGGATCTCGAATCTCGTCTCCTTCCTCGAGCACACGGAGTCGTACCGGCGCGACCTGCGGCGGGCGGAATACGGCGATGAGCGCGATCCAAAGATGCGCGAATTCATGCTGCGCATCGCGCCATTGAATAATGCCAGGAGCATTATGAAGCCAATATTCATAGTGGCGGGCGGCAACGATCCGCGCGTACCGTTGAACGAGGCGCAACAGATGGTGAAGGCGGTGCGCGAAAATAACAAGAACGTCTGGTACTTGATGGCAAAGGACGAAGGCCACGGTTTTGCCAAGAAAAAGAACGTGGATTTTCAATTCTACGCGACTGTAATGTTCATGCGGGACAATCTGCTGAAGTAAGGCTGGCCCTGGGGTAGTGCTTCAATCGAGTCAAACCCGCAGTCAGGAAGGGGGCATGCCCCCGCTTCTGAGATCTTTTTTCCTTCGCGGGAAGAAGAGACTACAGGAGCGGGGGCATGCCCCCTTCCCGACTGCGGGTATTCATGGAACTCTATGATCCGAGCCCGGCCTTCAAGTCTGCGTACAGCAGACGATGAAAAAGGTGCTCGCCGACCTCTCGGCGCACGGAAAGGCGCCCCGCCTTATAGGCGCGTGAACTCAAGCCCCTTTGCACTGACCTGCATATCGCTTCATCTTCATCCTGGATGCGTTGACCCACCTCAACACTGGCGAGATTTCGCTCGCGCGCGGCTGCGGAAATATCCGGGAAATAGAAATCGAAGATAACCTCGGTCTTATCGATGCCGCAGGGAATTACAAGATTAGTATCCATCGCCCCGTCGTACCAGTTGATCATGAAGTTTGGATAGATCCAGTAATAAAGAGCGCGCGTCCCTTTGCGCACCGCGCCGGTCTGAGGCTCCGCTCCCTGGCTAACGATGGGACTCGATTGTAAACAGAATCTCTCGCCGTTTGCGATCGTGTAGTTACTGTAGTCGAGAACGCTGTCGAGTCCCTTGTGCAGGTGGGGCACGTGATAGCCGCCGTCGAGATAGTTATCGACGAAGACTTTCCAGTTGCAGTCAAAGGTGTAATGGCGACGCTCCATCCAGTGAAGATTGTCTAAATCGAGCGGGCGGATTTGGCTAACCAAGTCCGCTCCCAGGAAATCGGCGAGCGTGGAGCGCGCATCCGGCGCGCGATCAATCCCACCTTCTATCCTGACGAAAACCCACTTTTCCCATACCGCTGTTTCGACCGGGACAAGACCGTTGGACGACCGTTCGAAATCACAGACACCGGAGAAGTCGGGAGTTCCCTTCAACTCCCCTTCGAGTGAATAGGTCCAGCCGTGATAAGGGCAGCGCAGTTGGTTCGCCCTGCCCGCCGGCTCTGTCATGACCGCGGCTGCATGATGACGGCAGACGTTGAAGAAGCCACGGAGAGTGTTATCGCTGCCGCGAACAATCACCACCGGCTCGTTAGCAATCGCGGTGGTGAGGTATTGGCCTGGTTCACTTACCTGATCGAGACGTCCCACCATCTGCCATGAACGCGCAAAGACCGTTTGCAGCTCGAGTTCATAAATACGCTGATCGGTATACCAGGGCGCGGGAATCGTCCACGCCTTTTCGAGTGGGTTGCCAGGATCGTAGCTGTCGATAATTTCTTTGAGCGAGGTTGTCACGATAGCTTCATACGTCGTGGGTCTCGCGGCTTCGCCGCCTGATGTGCGGAAAGGCTATGCCTTTCCGTCACGATCCTCTTATTCTTGGGAGGCTATGCCTCCTGTCTTAATTGAGGCATAGCCTAAGTTCAAAACTTGAGCCCGCCGGAAAGGCATAGCCTTTCCGCACATCAGGCGGCATAGCCGAAGGCATCAAATCACAGGTGTCGCAGTCTTTCGCTTTGGATTAAAGAAGGGCGTCTTCACTACGGTCGCTGGCACGCGGTGCCGAACTGCTTCTATCGTCATCTCAAAATGAAGTTGCGTGCCGGGCTTTGTGTATTCAGTCTTGATCGTTGCCAGCGCAATCATTTTTTTTAACGTGGGTGACCAGGTACTGGAGGTTGCTTTGCCAACCTGTGCTCCCTGGTGGAAAACCGGCACGGCAACTCTCGAAGCAATAGGAGAAACCGCCGGCGGCAATCCAACCTCCTCGTACAAGCGCTCCACCTCCGGCCAGTCGATCTCCAGCCCAACAATCTCGCGAGCATGCCCCTGCTTTTGTTCTGCAATCAACGCCGCCTGGCCCACAAACCGGTTCTTACCGGAATGCACCAGACGCCCGAGGCCCATCTCGAAAGGCGAATACTTTTGCTCCTCAATCAGCGCCTTTTTACTACTGTTGAAGTCGACATCGATTAGCAGTAACCCTGCCTCAATACGCGCCACGTCGAGCGCCAGCATGCCGGCAGGATGAATATCGAAAGCTGCCCCGGCAGACATTATCGCGTCCCAAACCGTCAATGCCTGTTTGCTGGGTACCCAGACTTCATAACCGAGATCTCCCGTGTACCCAGTCCGCGAAATCTCCACTGGCACGTTCGCAATCTTTGCGCTGTTAACGCGAAAATATTTGAGGTTTTCAATGCCGGCATCCGCGGCGATGCTCTTCAGCAGTCGACCCGACGTCGGCCCCTGTAGCGCCAAGGCGGCAACTGTTTCCGAAATGTCTTCGATGTGCACGTCAAGACCAGTGGCGTTTTGCGTGAACCAGCGCAAACTTGGATCGGCCGCCGTCCAGCGATAAACATTTTCCTCGAGACGCGAAACCGTGCCGTCGTCAATGACCTTCCCACGTTCATCGCACCAGGGCGTGTAGATTACCTGGCCCACCGATACCTTACGCATGTCGCGCGTAATAATCCGATCGACCAGCCGCGTCGCGTCCTTGCCGGTAACCCGGTACTTAAACAACGGCGATATATCGATCAGCGCTGCGGCATTGCGAATCGCATTGTACTCATGTTCATGATGCGGCTCGTAGGAACTGACGGCGTAGTAGCCGGACCACTCGCGATAGTTCAAGCTTTCGCATAGCTCGAACGTTCTTTCATGAAACGCAGTTGCAATAGGCATGCGCTACCTCAGAGTGTGTTTGTCAGGGCGAGCGATTATAAGTATGCTATCCGGTCTTCAGCAAGTTGCAATACCGATCAATAAATGAAAAGCAAATACGACGTCATCGTCATTGGTGGCGGACACAATGGTCTGGTGAACGCCGCTTATCTGGCGCGTGCGGGGAAGCGTGTGCTGGTGCTCGAGCGGCGACACGTGTTAGGTGGGGCGGCTGTTACCGAAGAAGTCTTTCCCGGCTTTAAGTTCTCTGTCTGCTCCTACGTCGTTTCGTTACTACGTCCCGAAATCATTCGCGAGCTCGACCTGCCGCGACACGGCTTGGAGATTCTGCCCCTGGACGGCACGTTCACGCCAATGCCCGACGGCGATTACCTCTGGCGGGTAAACGATCATGCAAAGACGCGACGCGAAATTGCCCGGCACTCGAAGTTGGATGCCGAGGCTTACGAGGAATACGGCAAGGCCATGCTGGAAATGGCCCACTTCGTGAAGCCGATCATGAGCATGACGCCGCCTGATCCGACTTCGCTGAATCCGAAGGGATTGAAGGATCTATTTTTTCTCGGCCGGCGCTTCCAGAAGCTGCCCGCGGAGGACAAGTACAACCAGGTGCAGTTGATGACCATGAGCGCTGTCGATTTTCTCGATCAGTGGTTCGAAACCGACGTGCTCAAAGCGACCATGTCGGCTTCGGGAATCATCGGCACGTTTCTGGGCGTGCGCTCACCGGGTACTGCTTATGTGCTGCTGCACCACTACATGGGCGAGATTGATGGCGCGTTCCGATCGTGGGGACTATCGCGGGGTGGCACCGGGGCCATCTCGAACGCCATCGCCGATGCTGCCCGCGAAGCAGGCGCCGAGATTCGCACTGAAGCGCCGATCGCGAAAATCATTCTAAAGAACGGCCAGGCGAAAGGCGTGGCCCTTCAGAATGGTGACGAGTTCTACGCCGACATTGTTTCATCGAGTGTCGATCCTCGCCTGACCTTCATGAAAATGATCGGGGAAGAACATTTACCGGGTGACTTTTGCGAAGACCTTAAGCGTTACAAGTATCGGGGCTCGTCGGGCAAAGTAAATCTGGCGCTTGATGGACTTCCGAATTTCAAATCCCTGCCGGGAATTGGGCCGCATCTCCGTGGCGCAGTGTCGATTTCGCCCAGCGTCGAGTACATGGAGCGGGCCTATGACGAAGCAAAGTACGGCCGCTTCTCGCGCCGGCCGTATATCGATATTGTGATTCCGAGCTTGACCGATCCTTCAGTGGCGCCACCGGGCAAGCATGTCATGTCGTGCTTTGTTCAGTACGCGCCTTACAACTTGAAAGAAGGAGCGTGGGACGATAAGCGCGAAGAATTCGGCGATACGGTGATTAATACGATTGCGGAGCATGCGCCGAATATCAAGGACCTGATTTTGCACCGGCAAGTTTTGACGCCGCTCGATATCGAACGCGATTTCGGGTTGTCGGAAGGAAATATTTTTCAGGGGGAGCTAACGCTGGAGCAGCTTTTCTTCCTGCGGCCCGCGCCGGGTTGGGCCCAATATCGCACCCCGATTCGAAATCTGTACATGTGCGGATCGGCAACGCATCCCGGCGGCGGCGTGATGGGCGCGCCCGGGCGCAATGCGGCGATGCAAATTTTGAAAGAAACTTAGCCGCAGATTTACGCAGATAAACGCGGATCAGAAACTGAATCAACAAGTCAGATGACTTGACTGTTTTGCTCTATCCCTTTTGTTTTGCTCTATCCCTTTTGTTTTGCTCTATCCCTTTTGTCTTGCTCTGATCCGCGCTTATCCGCGTAAATCTGCGGCTAATTAGATATGGCAAAGTACGACACGATCATCATCGGCGGCGGTCACAATGGTTTAGTAGCCGCCTGCTATCTGGCCAAAGCCGGACTGAAAACTCTCGTGCTCGAGCGGCGGAAGATCGTCGGCGGCGCGTCGATCACCGAAGAAATCCATCCGGGATTCCGCTGCTCGACTTTGGCCCACTCAACTGCGCCACTATCTCCACACATCGCAAAAGATCTCGGGCTTCAGCGCCACGGCGTTGAAATGGTTACTCCTGAAGTTCGCGTGCTCGCCCTGACCCCTGATGGTCGTTCACTCTGCATCTACAACGACACGGCACGCTCAGTTAAAGAGATCGAAAAGTTCTCGGAAAAAGACGCGAAGAGCTATCCGGAATTCGAACGGAGCTTCTCGCGCATTGGTCATGTGTTGTCGCCTTTGCTAACAATGACGCCTCCAGCAATCGACAAACCGGCGCCGAGCGAACTTTGGAACCTGGGAAAGCTGGGCCTCTCATTCCGCGGCCTGGGCAAACCAGACGCCTATCGCCTGCTGCGCTGGGGGCCAATGGCAGTTGCCGATCTCGTTGCCGAGTGGTTTGAGACAGAACTGTTGCGCGCGACTGTAGCTGCGCGCGGAATCTTCGGCGCTTTTGCCGGCCCATGGTCTGCCGGCACCAGCACTGGCCTCCTTTGGCAAGCAGCAATGGATGGTCACGCCATCGCCCCGGCCTCATTCATCAAAGGTGGCATGGGCGCGCTAACTCAGGCGCTGGCAAAAGCGGCGCAACAAGCCGGCGTCGAGATAAGAACCGCCGCCGAAGTTACGCGGATTGATACGACTGCCGAGCAAGCGTCAAAAGTCCTGCTCAAAAATGGCGACGAAATAGTTGCGCGGGCAATTGTTTCCAATGCCGATCCGCGCACGACATTTCTGCGATTGATCGACCCTATCGATCTCGATCCAAACTTTCTCCTCAAGATTCGCAATTACCGGGCAACGGGCGTCTCCGCAAAGATTAATCTGGCACTCTCCGGGTTGCCGTTGTTCACGGAATTGAATGGCGATCACGCTAATTCCAGACTCTCAGGCCGAATTCATATCGGACCCGACATCGATTATCTGGAGCGCGCGTTCGACGCCGCCAAGTATGGCGATTACTCGCCCGCGCCCTATATGGATATCGCCATACCGTCACTCAGCGATCCATCCCTCGCGGCCGCCAATGCCCATGTGATGTCCGTGTATGTTCAGTACGCACCTTACAAGTTGAAGACTGGAGATTGGAATTCGCGGCGCGAAGAGTTTGGCGATGCAGTCGTAAACGCTTTATCGATCTATGCTCCAAACTTGAAAGAGCTGATTGTGGCGCGGCAGGTGATCACGCCGCTTGATCTGGAGCACACTTATGGACTAAACGGCGGCCACATTCATCATGGCGAACAATCGCTGGATCAGTTCTTCACTTTTCGTCCCATCCTCGGCTGGGCCCAGTATCGAACTCCGATCAGGCGACTCTATTTGTGCGGCGCGGGAACGCATCCGGGCGGCGGCGTTACCGGGAGACCCGGCGCGAATGCAGCCCGCGAGATTATTAGCGACTTCAAATCCCGGCGAGTTTAGATCAGCCGGAGTAAACCAGAATTTCCGACCTCTCATTCACACCGTGGCTTCAGCCCGGTGACCACACAACTTCTTTTCTGAAACTTCAACCCGATTCAACGTTTTCCAAATCATATCCGAAGTGTCTTCAGTGCCGTCTGATTTCCGACGGCTTCTCAGTAAAAGACCAGAGAGCCTGCTCTTGCCCGGCATCGCTCCTTCAGTCTCCATATTTACCACTGCCGCGACGTGCTGTTTCTCGCTGTTCAATCGCGGAATAAGTCTGGAGGAATAACAAGTGATTCTAAGAATTCGACGATTCACGCTAATCCTGGTCGCCATTGGCATCGGTTGTCTGGCGCCGGCTGTGGCCCGGGCTGATACCATCACCTTCACCGGAAACACCACGGGCTGTTTCAACTGCGGCCCGGCCGGCCCATTCGCTCAGGCCCCCATTCTGCGCACGCTCAGGTTCTTTACGGGCTCATTTAGCGTTACCACTACTCCGTCCGGCAATGCATCAATAGGTGATATCTCAGGAAGCAACACCCTCGGAGCGTTTTTCGTCGACTCGCGCCCAGCAACTTACAACGAGACTTTCACGCTGCTGGTGACATTCAACGCGCCCGTTGGGGCTGACTCGCCGATACTTGGCGCGACCTTGACCGGAGAAATCATAACAACGGCGCAGGGCAATCTGATGATTGACTTTGATAACGACTTTCACACCTTCAGCCTGCCCAACGGGGGCACATTCGACTTCAGGATAAACGACGTGAGCCTTACGCCCGGCGGTACTGTCATCCTTACCGGCGATATTCGCAATGCAAACAATGGCAGCGAAGTTCCTGAGCCCGCGAGCCTCTTGCTGCTCGGTTCAGGTCTGACAGGTGTGGCTATCCGCTTGCGAAAACGATGGGGTTCCCGGCGTTGAATCAATAACTTGGGTTCGCGAAACACGAAAGGCCTGCAAGGATAGTCAACCTTGCAGGCCTTTTTTTTCTCCATCTAATACTTACGACCTGGTGATGGGTCGCCAGCGCCTCTCTAAATACTCAGCCACGCGGGTCAGCGGAAAAGTCAGTATCAAATAGAACACTGCCACGATCGGCCAAATCGTCAGCGGAGCCGCGTAGCGGCTGGCCAGTTCCTGCCCGGTACGCGCCAGCTCCGTTAATCCAATCACGGAAACTAGCGACGAATCCTTGAGTAGCGCAATGCCTTCGTTAGTCAGCGGCGGGACGACGCGACGAAAAGTTTGCGGCAGAATAATGCGCCGCATCGCCTGCGTGTAGGTCATCCCCAGCGAGCGTGCCGCTTCCATCTGGCCAACATCAATCGACAAAATACCCGCGCGGAAAATCTCGGAAATATAAGCAGCGCTGTTTATCGTCAGGGCGATGACGCCACTGGTAAAGGCGGGGAGGTGTATACCAAAGATTGGCAGAACGAAATAGATAAAGAGTATCTGTACCAGCAGCGGCGTGCCGCGCATCACTTCGACGTAGACGACAGCCGGCGCGGCCAGCAAACGCGACGATTGCACGCGCGCCAAAGCCAGCAGCAGGCCAATGGGCAAGCCCAGGGCCAGGCTCAGGAAGGCGAGTTTTGCGGTTAGCCAAACGCCTTTGAGGAAGAATTGCCAGGTGCGGCGCGCCAGGCTTACGTCGAACGTCTTTGGCTTCGTAGCACTCGCCGCCTGATCTGCTGCGCGCTCAGCCGCTTCGCCAAACCATTTCTCATGAATGCGGTCATACTCGCCGCTATCCTGTATGCGCCAGAGTGCGGCGTTAATGGCGCGACGCAGGTCTTCACTGGACTTTGCGAGTGCCAGACCAAACTTCTCGTCGGTGAATCTGTGACCTACTGTCTGTAACTCACGAAAGCTCTGCCGGATCATGTAACGCAGAACCGGAGCATCGCCGACAACGGCGTCAATGCGTCCATTCTTCAGATCAAGCATAGCCAGGTCTATCGTGTTATAGACCGCGACAGTGACGCCCTGGCGCTTCTCCAGATCGATCTGCGCTGTCGTGTTGATTTGCACCCCAACCTTCTTGCCAACCAGATCTTCCGGAGTGGCGATTCCCTGTGTGCCCTGGCGGACAGCAATCAACTGTCCGGAGTCATAGTAGGGATCGGAGAAGAGCATGGTGGCGCTGCGCTCCGGCGTAATAGTGACGGAGGACAAAACCGCATCAAATGAACCGTTTTGCAGCGCCGGAAAGATGCCGTCGAAACTCGCATTGGTAAACTCGGCACGCACACCCAATTCGCGGGCGATGGCGTTTCCCAGGTCGATCTCGAAACCGGCGAACTGACCGCCTTCTATGTATTCGAGCGGCGGGTAGGTGGCATCCGTGCCGATGCGCAGCGTGCCGCTCTGGCGTACACGCTGGAGTGCGGACTGGGCGAAGGCGGGAAGCTGGAAACACGCCAGCAGGAGCAAGGCCGCGACCAACCGACCCTTTCGATGAGTCATGCGATATTTCATTCTTCCTGTCCCAGATTGCCCCGAGTTCCCATGTTGGTTTCGAGTTTGGGATCGCGACTGTCGCCGGATGGGGAGGGAACGGCCGCAGGTTCTTCTTCTTCCTGAAAGCTTTTCATGAAGGCGCGCGTCTCTTCGTGACGCGGTTTGTTGAAAACTTCCGCGGGCGTGCCGGCTTCGACGGCATGTCCGCCCTCGAAGTAGATCACCTGATCAGAAATCCGGCGCGCGAAGTTCATATCATGCGAAACGACTACCAGGGTCTTTCCCAGATCGTCCAAGGCGCGCAACATGCGCGCGACTTCCTGTATCAGCTGGGGATCCAGCGCCGAAGTAGGCTCGTCGAAAAGAATCACCTGCGGCTCCATGGCCAGCGCGCGCGCGATCGCTACGCGCTGCTGCTGGCCGCCCGAAAGCTGCGCCGGATAGAAGTCTTCCTTTTCACTCAAACCCACTTTGTTCAGATAGTGCCGCGCCGCCTCCACCGCCTCTTTTCGCTGCATGCCTTTCACCGTAACCGGCGCTTCGACCGCATTGCCGAGCGCCGTCAGATGTGGAAACAGATTGAAGTTCTGAAAGACGATGCCGACAAGTTGGCGCAAGCGCCGCGTGAGTTCCTTGTCTTCCGCCGCCGAAAGTTTCTTATCTTCCGTACCCGGAACTTCGACGTCTCCGATGCGCAGGCGCCCTCGATCAAATCGTTCCAGCCGGTTCATGCAGCGCAGAAGTGTGGACTTGCCACATCCGGAAGGCCCGAGGATCGTGGTAAGTTGTCCATCCTGGATCTGGAAGGTGGCGTGGTTGAGCACCGTGTTGGAACCATACCGCTTGACGATGTCGGTGACTTCGATCACTTCGCTCTTCGAAACCCCTCAATTCAGAGATGCGCGGTGATAAGACTGTTCGCGGCTTATGTGGCGCGGAGTTTCGCACGGAATGTGTGGAAAGGCAAAAGAAAACGGTTACTGGTCGCAGCGCAATTACGGCGAGCAGAAATTAAAGGTTTTGCCTTTTCAGCGACGCCTTGTTAGACTCCGCCGCGAAGCGTTTTTGTAAGTACGATAAATAAACGAGCTGTGAATTCTCGCATTCTTTACGAAAATCTCGATACCAGTTTTGTCAATCTCTGGGCCTTGCTGCGCTATCTGATACAGCGTGGAATAGTCGGGCGCGTGCATGTCCAGCTGCAAGATTACACCGCTGATGTTTTCCTCACGGGGTCGAGTACGCCCATGGTGCACGAGATTGATCATGCTACTGGGCGTGAATCTTTGGAGGAGGCGGCATTGCATCGCCTGGTAGTTCGCGCTCGCGAGCCCGGTGGTGCAATTACAGTATATGAAGGCGCGGACGAGGCGCAGGCCGGCGGCCTCTCCTCCACACCGATGACACTTACCAGTGAAGGGGCACAGCCATCAGCGCCGCCTTCTGTGCCAAATGCGCCGGCCGCGCCGGCCGCGCCGGCCGCGCCGATCGCACCGATGAACTTGCCGGCCGAGCCGCCTGCTCCTGATCTGGAACCAACGGGAAGCAGGATACTTGCGGCCTTTGCGAGGGAGTCGGCTCAGAAAGGCGGGGGAGATTGGGCTGATTTGGTGGAAATCAGCGGCCAGTTGATTGCGGCGGTAGAGCGCGCCGCTACCGGTGTAGGCGCCGATTTCGCTTCGATCTTCAAGACTGTGCGGTTGGAGCTGGCGGATGATTACACATTTCTCGATCCTTCTGTGAATCGCTTTGACTATGCGAACTCCAGCGTAAAGATCACCGCCAAGCCGGGCGCCGGTCCGTACGTGGCCGCTATTAGCGAGTCGCTCCGGCGTGTGGTTGACAAGATCGCCAACGGCGAGCGTGCCGGGCGCATTCGCGAACGAGTGGCCCTGGATCTGGCTATGTTGGCCCGCAAACGTCGCGAGGCGCTTACTCGGTTCAATCTGGATATGCAACTCGACCGCATCGCCGGCACCCGGGTACTCTAAAAAATGTCAGTTGTTAGTAGTCAGTTGTTAGTTCTTAGTTGTTAGTTGTCGGTTCTTAGAGGTCAGCACTGTGTGACACGGAAGAGCGATCACGACACTAATAAGAACTGGCCACTGACAAAGGAAAAACTAACAACTGACTACTGACCACTAATAACTAACCACCAACCATGTCTTCATTTCGAAACATTTTATTTCCCACCGATTTTACGCCTCATGCGCGCTCGGCAATGAAATACGCCGCAGCCTTTGCGCGAGCGGGCGGCGGGCGCGTAGTTCTTTTCAGCGTACAGGCCGGCAAAGTGCCGGCCAATTTGATGACGATGCCGGCGCACGTTCTGGAAGAAGAAGAGAATCAATGGCTGCTGCAGCTCCGCAACGAGGTCAAACGGATGCTGTCCGATCCTTTATTCAAAGGGTTGGAGGTCGAGCCGGTCATCGTTGAGGGGGAGCCGGCGCCGGAGATTGCGCGGGCCGTGCGCGACTATGACATCGACCTGGTAACGATCGTCTCTCATGGACGCAAAGGATTATCGCGCGCGCTCTGGGGATCAACCGCCGAGGAGGTTATCGCCGAGGCGGCATCGCCCGTCCTGACCCTGCGACCGCCGCAGCACGACTTCGTCGAATATCGGGACAGTCATACCGAGATACGCCTAAATCGGATTCTGCTGGCGACGAACTTCCGGCCAACATCGATCGCCGCCACGCAGGTGGCGCGAGAACTGGCCGCGAGCACGCGCGCGGAGCTTCATGCCGTTTACGTTATTGGAGATTACTTTGAGCAGATTTCGGTAATGTTTCCCGAAGGCGGGCACTCAGCTCTTTCTCAGATGCGTGCGCAGGTACAGGAGCGCATGGCCTCTTTTTCGCGAGAAGGCGGCAACAAAACCTTTGCGCATATCACCGAGGGAAGACCGTATGCGGAAATTGTTCGCGTGGCGGCTGAGACTGAAGCTGACCTGATCGTGATTGGAACCAGCGTTCACGCTTCTGTCTTTGGCGGCGCGCCGGTGCTGGGGCCGGAAATAGAACGCGTCGTGCGCAACGCCCCTTGTCCGGTGTTGAGCGTTCCCTCGGGCAAGGTACTTACTCCTCTGCCTGCTTTGGTTCAGCAGCCAGTGCCGCAAATGTAAAAGAAAGTAAGCAGTAAGCGGTGAGCAGTAAGCGGTAAAAACAAGCTGCGACCTCTGCTCACTGCTCACTGCTTACTGCTCACTGCTCACTGCTTACTGTTTAGCTACTTCCCGCTTTCCACAGGCAGTCCGGCTTTCCTCCAGGCTTCGAACCCGCCCAGCAACGCCGCGGCATTTTCAATACCTTTTGTTTTGAGAGCGAGCACCGCACCGGCGCTCGAATGTTCAGCCGGTCAAGAACAATAGGTAACGATTAACTTGTCACGCGGTAATTCGTTAGCCTTCGCGACAATGTCACCAGCCGGGATCAGCCGCGCACCTTTAACGTGTCCCTCTTTGAAAGCCGGCTCGCTTCGCACGTCAATCACTATAGCTTTGCCCTGTTCAAGTGCGTCGCGAAGCTCAACCGTGGTGATCCGCCGCACACCGTCGTTGGGTGGTTGGTTCGGGGTTGCCGTTGTGTTTCCCCCTCCGGCGAGCTTTGTCTTTGCTTTATTCAAATCATTTGAGTTACACGCTACCAGCAACAGCGCAATAAGAAACCCTGTGAAGAAACAACTAAGAAGCCGCATTCGTTAACCTCCGCTCACGTTCCTGGTCAACAGTAGCCCAAACAGTAGCACAGCGAGCCAGCCCTGGTACAAAGGGGCACAGCCGCGCCCGCAAATTAGCAGTTGGGTATTATTATCATTTTCGAGTGGGCATCGCAAAAGATTGCGCCAGGCCGATACTGTAAAAATCTTCCGAAAAACGCCGCCTCTATGCTATAGAAGACATCATTCAAAACCCCCAGGACGGCTCATAGGCTACGACCGCAGGACTCTATCCTGACGAGGAGAAGTGCACGGGTGCAACGGATGTATTGGTATTTGCCAACGTTCTTCTGGCTAACTGTAATGTCGGTGGCAGGCAGCGTGGGTCAGCGAGCGCAAGCGCAATCGGCACAGCCAGTGCGCGATGACCGGCAAATCTGGAGCGAGGCGCAGTTCGCTGTGCCCCTTAACAAGGAAGTTGATTTTGTGCTGAGCGGCACGCTGCGTATAGGCCGCAATATGACCCGCCCTGTTGACGAACGCATAGGCATGGCCTTCGCCTTTAAAGCAGGCAAATACCTGACGCTTACTCCTGGCTACACATACCTCCGGACACAGCCGACCAGGGGCAAGAACCTTTTGGAGGATCGGCTTCATTTTGCCGCCACGTTCAAGGTGCCGGTGGGCGAGTTCACACTCACCGACCGCAACTGGTTCGAGCGGCGCTATCGCCACGCGCAGGGTGTCAGCACACGCTATCGTAACCGGCTACAGATTGAGCACCCTTTCAAACTCGGCGATACACAACTCTCCTGGTTCATTGCGGATGAAGTCTTTTACGATTGGAGCGTCAATGAGTGGGTGCGCAATCGTTTCACCATAGGCTTAAGCCGCAAGTTCAACAAACATTTCACCGGCGACCTGTACTATCTAAGGCAGAACGATGGGCATAGTTCACCGGGCGACATTCACGTGATTGGCACAACGCTCAGGTTTCGACGTTGACGGTCAGGACTTTCGTGCCCGCTCGATTGCTGAGCCATTCAGGCCCTTATTCATGAACAGAGAACATACTGATAAACAAATCAGGCGAAGGAGAAAGATTGCGCCCGCCATTCTGGCAGGGTTGCTGGTGGCGTTGGTATTTGGAGCCAGTTGTTTGCCTAAGTCGCCGACAAACACGGGCTCCAGTCGCACTATTACCGTCTATGGCTTCTCTGTAATGAAAGAGTCGCTCGAGAAAGCGATCTTTCCGGCCTTCGCCGCAAAATGGAGACAGGAGCACAACGAAGAGGTGCGATTCACTTCATCGTTTGCCGGATCAGAGACTGTCACGAATCAGATCCTTCAGGGTGTCGGCGCCGATATTGCCATCTTGTCCATCGAGCGCGACGTGGACCGCCTGGTCCAGGGCCACGCGGTCACCTCGGATTGGCGCGCGCTGCCGAATAACGGCATCGTCAATAAGACACCGTTCGTGATTCTGGTTCGCAAAGGAAATCCAAAAGGCATACACGACTTCGGCGACCTGGCCAAGCCGGGCTTGAAGATAATTCATCCCGATCCGGTAAGCTCGGGCGGAGCGATGTGGTCCGTGCTGGCGATCTATGGCTCTGAATTAATCAAGTCGGAAAAGGAAACCGGTCAACGTGATGCTGCGCGCGCACAGCAGATGCTTAAAGCAATCTGGCGCAACGTCATTTCAACACCCGGCTCCGCGCGCGAAGCTCGCACTCAATTTGAGCTGGGTCAGGGCGACGCGCTCGTGACCTATGAGCTGGATGCATTGTTGATGAAAAAGGCGGGCGCCGCTGTTGAGATAGTCGTTCCAGAGGCCACCATCTTCAGCGAACATCCGGCAGTCGTTGTTGACCGTAATGTGACCGCAGACGAACGCCCGGTGGTTAATGCCTTCATGCAGTACTTATGGAGTGATGATGCCCAGCGCGCATTCGTGCAATATCACTTCCGGTCAATTACCAATGAAGCTTTCAATGAATCGGACAAGGAATTTGCTCAAATTAAGATGCCCTTCACGGTCAGCGACTTGGGAGGATGGTCCAGCGCTTATCCTGAAATCATCGAGCACGTGTGGCGCGACCAGGTTAAGGGCGGCAAATAAGCTAGTGTAGTAATATCTCCGAACACGTGAAAGCGTCACCCCTTTGGAGTGCGCTGACTTGTCAGCGCTTTGGTCGGTCGCCACCAGTCGCGATCATTTCTTAGTTGCGCTTTTCAAAGGATATGGCAACCGCCGCAAACCAAAGCGGCGACGAGTCGCCGCACTCCAAAGAGTTGTCGCGCTTTTATGAACTAAAAAGGGCTTTGAGTTTCCATTAGCAATCAAGTTGCAGATGAATTTCTTGTAAAGACCTCATCGTGCACTACTCTTCATTGATTGCTTCTTTGACCTTATGCGTGTAGGCCTTACAACCCTTCGTCATGTGCGTGGCTTTGATGTGGTGCGGCCGCTGAGCATCGGGACCGTGATCGCGATCATGTTGCCGCTGGTATTGCTGCCGCTGGCTTCGATCTTCATCTACGGCACGAGCAAAGGCCTGGGGAGCTTTTGGGCCGCGTTGTCGGCGCCGGAGGCAGTATTCGCTCTCAAGCTTTCAATGGTGACGAGCTTCTGGGCTACCGCCTTCAATGTCGTTTTCGGGCTCTTCGCGGCCTACGTCCTGTCGCGCTATGACTTTCTGGGACGCACGGCGGTGATCGTGACAATCTCGCTGCCGACTGCGATTCCCACGGCGGTGGCAGGATTCGCTTTGCTCTTGTTGTGGGGGCCGTACGGAACACTGGGCCGATTGATGGCGCCACAAGGCCCCCAGTTGATGTTTACTGCCTGGGCCATCATTCTGGCTAACATCTTTGTGACATTCCCTCTGGCTTTCGGGGTAATCAAACCGGTCTTTGATACGATGAGTCTGTCGCTGGAAGAGGCTTCGGCGACTATTGGCGCAAGCCGCTGGCAAACCTTCTGGCATGTCACACTCCCCAGCCTGCGGGGCGCAATTGTCTCTGGGGCACTGTTGACGTTCGCGCGCGCGGTCGGTGAGTTTGGCTCGACCATTCTCGTTTCTGGTAATCTGGCCATGCACACCCAGACCGCGCCGCTTTACATCTTTGCCAAGTTCAACGAAGGGCAGATCGAAGCCGCGAATGCCATCGCCATTGTGCTGGCATTGTTCTCATTTGTAATCTTCAGCATACTGTTTTTTGCACGCGATTGGCTCGATGTTGAATGAGAAGGAACAGAGGTCAGATGTCAGAAGTCAGAGGTCAGAGTTCGGATGTCAGATGTCAGGAGTCGGAGAGTCAGAAGAGCTGGCCTCCGAACTCGACCTCTGACCTCTGACCTCTGACCTCTGCAACGACGATGCAACCAAAAGAGGCCGCCATTTCCGAAACTGATAATCCACACAAGTCCGTGGCACCCGAGAAATCTGCCCGTCCCGAACCTGCGGCCAGTGTCCGTGGCATCAGCAAAATGTTCGGCGAGACGGTGGTGCTCGAGGATATTGATTTCGACGTCGCCGAAGGAGAGTCAGTGGTTTTGCTCGGCGCTTCGGGCAGCGGCAAAACCACCATCCTGCGCATTATCGCTGGTTTGGAAGAACCCAATACGGGGCGCGTCATTCTGCACGGCAAGGACGTAACTGAGTTGCCGGCGCGCGAGCGCGGAGTTGGCGTGATCTTTCAAAGCTATGCGCTTTTCCCCCGCATGACCGTCGAAAAAAATATTAGCTATGGGCTTCGCATTCGCCACCGCCCGCGCAAAGAGATTAAGGAGACGCTGGACCGGCTGATCGAGTTGGTGAAGTTAGGAGAACATCGTAAGAAATATCCTTCACAACTTTCCGGCGGCCAGCAGCAACGCGTGGCTATTGCGCGAACCCTCGCTTATAAACCCCAGGTGTTACTTTTCGACGAACCTTTCGGCGCGCTCGACGCACAGACGCGAGTGCACCTGCGGCGCGAAATTCATGCGCTGCTCAAGCAGGTCAATGTTCCCGCTATCTTTATTACGCACGATCAGGAAGAGGCGCTCGAGTTGGGCGATCGCATTGCCGTGATCAATGCCGGCCGCATCGAACAGATTGGCACTCCCGACGAGGTTTACAACAAACCGGAAACTGAATACGTCGCGACTTTCCTGGGCGCCGCGAACTTGCTGCTCGGCGTCGTCACGCGCGGTGCAGTAGAAATTGGCGCGGCGACGATCCCGGCGGAAGAAGAGACCCTGCGCTTCCGTGAAGGACAGGCGGTCAAGCTCGTCTTTCGTCCGGAAGACGTTCATCTTAGTCCCCGGGGTACGATGCCGGAAGGCTGCCGTCGACTGGCCAATGGGATTATCGAGCAGATAAGTTTCGTAGGGGCCTACGAACGACTGACGCTGCGGCTGGATCTGACCGCGCGCCAGCCTACTGAAAGCGAGCCGCCACTTTATGATGTCACCATCACGACGCTGGAAAAGCGGACCGGCATTCCAGTCGTTGTCACACGGCCTAAGCCTGAAGCCAGCGCGATGCGATTGGAAGTCGGCGATCGCGTGGCCATCGGCCTCACGGCCTTTCGCGTCTTGCCAAACTACGCGCTGGCCACGGAGCGCGCCAGTCGCATTGTGCTCTTCAGGAAATAACGGAAGACAATGAGGGAACTCCCCGTGTACCCGGACCAGAGCCACCCAGTTCAGTGGGCCAAGGTCGTCGATCACACGCGATGCATTGGCTGCCATGCCTGCACCACCGCCTGCAAGTCAGAAAACGAAGTTCCGCTTTCGGTAACCCGGACCTATGTGAAGCACGTTGACGTGGGTGTGTTTCCCCAGGTGCGTCGCGCGCACCAGGTGACGCGCTGCAACCAGTGCGCACACGCGCCCTGCGTCGTGGCTTGCCCGACCACTGCGATGTTCAAGCGCGCCGATGGCATCGTCGATTTCGATAAATCGATCTGCATCGGTTGCAAGGCCTGCATGGCGGCGTGCCCATACGATGCTATCTTCATAAATCCCGAAGATCACTCTGCGGAGAAGTGCAACTTCTGCGCGCACCGCATCGACATGGGACTCGAGCCGGCTTGCGTCGTGGTCTGTCCCACGCAGGCTATCCTGATTGGGGACATGAACGATCAGGAATCGTATGTGGCCCAGATCATTAATCGCGAGGCGGTCACCGTGCGCCGTCCGGAAAAAGAAACCTTGCCGAAGCTGTTCTACAAGGGCGCGCACCAGGCGACGCTCGATCCGCTGGCGGCGCGACGGCCGGAAGGCGGGCTCTTCATGTGGAGCGAACAGCAGACGGGTGCGTCGCAAGTGGTTTCAGGGCATCCGAACTACAACAACACGTCAGCCGCCGCGCTGTTGAGCTACGACGTAGCGCATTCGATTCCCTGGGATTGGAAAGTCAGTCTCTACACATGGACCAAAGGGATTGCCGCCGGAGTTTATCTCGTTGCGTCGCTGCTGGTGCTGTTTGGCTTTCTCGGTCGAAACAATTCGATCTGGTTGTGGACGACGCCCGTTGTTTCCGGGATTTTCCTGGCAATCACAGGACTACTGCTGATCTGGGACCTGGAACATCCCGAGCGTTTCTATTTGATCTTTACGCGCCCGCAGTGGCGCAGCTGGCTGGTTAAAGGCGCATTCATCATTGCCGGCTACACGCTTGTGCTGGCGCTTCATTTCATTGGCAGTTGGACAGGATCGAGATCGTTACAAAGCTGGTTAATGATCCCGGGGATTCCGCTGGCGATTCTGACGGCAATCTATACCGCCTATCTTTTCGCGCAGGCAAAGGCTCGTGACATGTGGCAGAACCCGCTGTTGCCGTCACATCTTTTGGTCCAGGCGTTGCTGTTAGGTTCAGCAATTCTGATGCTGGCCTTCGTATGGGTCGAAGGCACAACGCAGTCCGATGTCTTAAGTGGCAATACGGCGCGTCCCGAAATTCTCAATCTGCTTCGGATATTGGCTGCATCGAGTTTGATTCACTTGCTGATGATATGGGGAGAAGTCTCGCTAACGCACCCGACGGCGCATGCGCGATTGGCGGTTTGGGAGATGGTGCGGGGCCGCTACCGCAGCGAGTTCTGGATGGGCATCGCGTTATCGATAATTGGCGCGTTGCTTCCGTCGCTGGCTAGCTTCGGTCTATTGGATGTTTCCTTTGCCATTGGCGGTGCGCCGCTGGCGTTGGTTGGCTTGATGCTCTACGAACACGCTTACGTGCAGGCGGGCCAGTCAGTGCCGCTGGCGTGAACCAGCTTCGATGCAATGCTGCATACTGCTTGCGACACATGTTAGACTGACGCCATGGAAACCATTCAACTGTCGATCGACGAATCATTGTTAGCTGAAGTACAGCAAGCGACTAACGCTCTACACATGACGCCATCAGATTTCATCAAGGTGGCTTTGGAAAGAGCCCTGCAACAGCGTGAGATAATCGCTAAGGAACGACGAGACGCTCAAGGCTATTTAGAGCATCCACAGCAACCTGAGGAAATCGAAGAATGGCAGAGTGAACAAGAGTGGGGAGAGCCATGAAACAGGGCGATGTTTACTGGCATACCTTTCGCGCTCCCGACAAACGCCGCCCAGTGTTAATCCTGACTCGCAATTCCGCCATCTCGTACCTAACCGGCATCACAGTCGCTCAAATAACGACGACGCTTCGAGGTGTCCCCTCCGAAGTGGCGCTGACGGGAGAGGATGGCATGCTCGAAGAATGCGTCGTGAATGCATATAACATTCAAACGATTCAAAAGGACCAACTCGGCGATCTCATTACCCAATTATCGCCTGAGCGCATGCGCGAGGTGCGCGCGGCGATTGAGTTCGCGTTGGGATTTGGTGCTTTGACATAAGCGTGACATGGAGGCTGATGAAACTAAACGAAGCTAATGACGATCAAGCGACTGATGAAAATGAGTTCTGGTTAAAGGCCAGCGAACCATCGCTCAATCCCATTTGGGACAATTCCGAAGACGATATCTATGCGGAGCTACTAGAGCGCTGATGTTTCATTCCAAGGGAACCATGAAGACATTCGAGGAAATACTAAGTGCAGCACTTGCTTTGCCTCCGGGCACGCGCGCGATGCTTGCTGACCATCTGCTCGAAAGCCTGAACGGTGAAGATCAGAAGAGAATAGATGGCCTCTGGGGCGAAGAGGCCGAACGTAGACTTAAGGAAATTGAAGACGGAGTAGTAACACCGATTCCGGGCGAAGAAGTGATGAGTAGATTGCGCGATCGATATAAGCGATGAACTATTCCTTCCATCTTCACGCGGAAGAGAATTATTGAGCGGATGGGCTCTCGCAATGACACCTGAAGAGTCAAACGAACGGGTCAACGCCGCTCGCGAAGAGACCGAATCTCGCGGCCAGACGTTCTATCCCGGCCCCAGCCGAATTCATCTGGCTGCCTATCCGCCGAAAGAGCGTTGGGATAATTGGATCGAACTTGATTCCCGCGCATGGCCCAAACGCAAAGAGCGCAACTATTCACTCGTACCCACCACCTGCTTCAACTGTGAATCAGCGTGCGGTTTGCTCGCGTACATCGATAAAGTCACCGGTGAAGTGCAGAAGTTCGAGGGCAATCCCGAGCATCCCGGCTCGCGCGGACGCAACTGCGCCAAAGGCCCGGCCACGCTAAATCAGATAACAGACCCTGACCGCATTCTTTATCCGCTGAAGCGAACTGGAAAACGCGGCGAAGGAAAGTGGGAACGTGTCGATTGGGACGAGGCACTCGACGATATTGCCGCGCGGATTCGTAAAGCGATCGTAGAAGAACGACGGAACGAGATCATGTATCACGTCGGCCGTCCCGGTGAAGACGGCTTTACCGAACGCATACTCGCCGCCTGGGGGGTTGACGGGCACAACTCGCATACCAACATCTGTTCATCCGGCAGTCGCGAAGGCTATCAACTCTGGATGGGATTGGATCGCCCCAGTCCCGATCACGCTAACGCCAAAGTGATTTTGCTGATCAGCGCCCACCTGGAGTCCGGTCACTATTTCAATCCACACGCGCAACGTGTGATCGACGGCAAAGCCAACGGCGCGAAGCTCATCGTCTTTGATACGCGCCTGTCGCACACGGCGACGCATGCTGACTACTGGGTGTCGCCTTATCCAGGTTCAGAGACGGCGATGTTACTGGCGATTGCGAATTATCTTATTCAGAACGATCTCTATAGCCGGGACTTCGTGCGCCGCTGGTGGAACTGGGAAGAGTACCTGGCCATCGAACATCCCGAGATCCAGACAAACTTCGAAAACTTCGAACGCGTCCTGAAGGAACTTTACAGCTCGCATACCTTCGAGTTTGCTGCAAAAGAATCAGGCGTGGACGCGCGCGTGCTTGAAGAGATTGCCAAGCTCGTCTCCACCGCCGGCACGCGCTTCTCCAGTCATAACTGGCGCAGTGTCTCTTCCGGCGTCAGCGGCGGCTGGACCGTCGCCCGCGCGCTCTTCATGCTCAACGCTTTGCTGGGCGCAGTGGCAACGGAAGGCGGCGTCTTTCCTAATGCCTGGAACAAGTTTGTGCCCAAGCCGATTTACACGCCGCCGCATCCGAAGATGTGGAACGAAACCAACTGGCCGCGCGAGTATCCGCTATCGATGCACGAAATGTCGTTTCTGCTGCCGCACCTTTTGAAGGACGGACGGGGTCGACTCGAAGTTTATTTCACGCGCGTTTACAACCCCGTCTGGACCAATCCCGACGGCTTCTCGTGGATTGAAATGCTGACTGATCCAAACCTGGTCGGGTGCTATGTTGCTCTGACGCCGACATGGAACGAGACGGCGTACTTCGCCGACTACATTCTGCCGATGGGCCACGGCTCCGAAAGGCACGATATCCATTCCTACGAGACCCACGATTCCCAATGGCTCGGTTTTCGCCAGCCAGTGATGCGCGCCGCGCGGGAGCGCAGCGGCGAAAAGATCAACGACACTCGCGACGTGAATCCCGGAGAGGTTTGGGAAGAAAACGAGTTCTGGCTGGAACTAACCTGGCGAATTGATCCGGATGGTTCACTGGGCATCAGGCAATACGCGGAGTCGAAGAAGAATCCCGGCACGCGGCTCGGGGTTGATGAATACTACGAATGGATTTTTGATAACTCAATTCCCGGGCTGCCGGAGAAAGCCGCGGCAGAAGACCTGACACCGTTCGAATACATGCGACGCTACGGCGCTTTCGAAATCAGCCGGAAGGTAGGTGCGATTTACGAAGAGCCGGTGCCGGCAAATGAGCTCGAGGATATTCGGGAGGACAGTTTTGGCCGCGTGTTCACGCGCGCAGGAAAGCCTGCTTCACCGAATATCGTTCCCGTGCCCAGTCCTGACGGTGATGAAGACGGCCGACGCTTGGCCGGAGTAAAGCATGGCGATGAAATTCTGCGCGGCTTCCCCACCCAGAGCGGCAGGCTGGAATTCTATTCGCGCACGCTGGCTGACTGGGGCTGGCACGAATACGCGATTCCCACATACTTCAAGAGTCATGTGCACCCCGACAATCTGGATCCGAACCAGACGATTCTGATTTCAACTTTTCGCCTGCCTGTGCAAATTCACACGCGTAGCGCCAACGCGAAATGGCTTGATGAGATTGCACATACCAATCCGCTCTGGATTCATCCGCAGCATGCAGCAGAGCTTGGGGTGCGAACCGGCGATCTCGTGCGCGTGGAAACTGAGATTGGTTACTACGTCGTGCGCGCCTGGGTAACCGAAGGCATTCGGCCTGGCATTGTGGCTTGCAGCCATCATATGGGCCGCTGGAAATTGAGCGAACAGGGACAGCGCCAGTTGATGGCGACGGTGAAGCTCGAGCATGACGGAACCAGGTGGGGATTGAAACGAGAAAAAGGCGCCGAGCCTTATCAATCAGCCGATCCTGACACGCTGCGCATCTGGTGGAACGATGTTGGCGTGCACCAGAACATGACATTCCCCGTTCATCCCGATCCGATTTCGGGAATGCATTGCTGGCATCAGGCGGTGCGTGTCAAACGAGCTGAATCCGGAGACAGTGCGGGAGACGTTTCTGTTGACACGCAAAAGTCGCGCGACGTTTACCAGAAATGGCTGGCGATGACGCGGCCGGCTGATAAGTTTTCACCTGATGGCACGCGACGGCCTTACTGGATGCTGCGGCCATTGAAGCCCGCGCGCGAGTTCTATAAGTTGCCGGATGATAAGAAAGAATTGGTGGGTGTAGAATGAGCTGGTGAGTAACTGCAGTCAGGAAGGGGGCATGCCCCCGCTCTTAAGTTTTGTTTTTATCTTTGAAGCAGGCCAATCTCCAAAGCAGCGGGGGCATGCCCCCTTCCTGACTGCGGTTGAGAAAGAAGCAACTTTTCATCTGAGGTCCTGGATACAGGTTTTATGTACTTCAAACAATTCTATCTTGGGTGTCTGGCGCATGCTTCGTATCTGATCGGGTCTGACGGCGAAGCTGCGGTGGTCGATCCGCAGCGCGACGTGGACCAGTATCTCGAAGAAGCTGACGCCCAGGGATTGAAGATTAAGTACATCGTCGAAACGCACCTACACGCGGACTTTGTCAGCGGTCATCGCGAGTTGGCCGACCGCACTGGTGCAGAAATTGTTTTTAGTCAAAAAGCCGGCGCGACCTTTCCCCATCGGGCCGTGCGCGAAGGCGAGGAAGTTAAGATCGGCAAAGTCGTCCTGCGCATCATGGAAACGCCCGGCCACACGCCGGAAAGCATCTGTGTCCTGGTCATTGACCGCGAAGTTTCCGATCAGCCGCAGAAAGTACTTACCGGCGATACTCTGTTCATTGGTGACGTCGGTCGCCCGGATCTAGCGGGCGGACAAGGTTACACGCCGCATATGATGGCCGGCATGATGTACGAGACTTTGCACGAGAAGCTTCTGAAACTGCCCGACGAAGTAGAGGTGTATCCGGCGCACGGTGCCGGTTCCATGTGCGGGCGCAATATGTCGAAAGAAACTTCTTCGACCCTCGGTGAACAAAGAAGGTCCAATTACGCCCTGAAGCCGATGTCTAAAGAAGATTTTATTTCCATGATGACAATGGATTTGCCCGAGGCCCCTGTCTATTTTCCGAAGGACGCTGAAATCAATCGCACCGGAGCGCAGGGGCTTGACGCGTTGCCGCCGCCGGCGCCACTAAGCGCGCAAGAGATGCGCAGGGTTGTGGAAGAGGCGCCGGGTGACAGCGACCGCTGCATCGTTCTGGATGTGCGTTCAGCGGCAGATTTTGGCGCGGGGCATGTGCCGGGTTCGATTAATATCGGGCTCGGCGGCCAGTTCGCGATCTGGTCGGGCTGTCTCGTTCCCATGAGTGCCCCTATTTTGATCGTCGCGGAATCTGAAGAGAAGGTCGAAGAAGCGGTAATGCGATTGGCCCGCGTGGGGATTGAAAGCGTGAAAGGTTACCTGGGCGGCGGCATTGATGCCTGGCGCGAAGCCGGCTTCGAACTGTCAACGGTGTCGCAGGTTTCAGTCGAGGAATTGCACCGCCTGATCGACAAAGACGAAGTTCAGCAAATCGTCGACGTGCGCCGCCCGCCGGAATACGAAGGCGGACACGTGCCGCGCGCGCGCCACACTCCCTTGTCTGAGTTACGCGAACGCGCTGCTGCTTTGCCTTTCGATCGATCCAAACCAACGGCTGTTATCTGCGCCGGCGGTTATCGCTCAAGCGCAGCCACCAGCATTCTGCAACAGCAGGGCTTCACGAATCTTCTTAATGTTACCGGCGGCACCAGCGCGTGGATCAATGCCGGGTATCGGATAGAATAATCGAAAGGGTCACTTGAGCTACCAGCGATCGCAACCTGAGCTCAATCTGAGTTGACGGTTTGACGCACTTCCCTTCCTCCGTTTAGCATCCCCCTTTACATCTTTATGCGGCACGACTTTTAGTCTGTGACTTGAACACGAAGAATCACAGACTGAAGTCTGTGACACAATTCCTTGGTTCCCTCGGAGAGTGTCGTCATCGATCCCGTTACCTTCAAGCTGCTGATCGCCATCGCGATCATAGTCGTGGCTACCGTGCACGGATATCTTGCCGCGTGGTTGGCTATCTGGATGCTCTTTCATCCTTATAAACCACTTAAGTTCCTCGGCCTCACGATCTGGCCGCAGGGAATGATTCCGCGGCACCGCGAGCGTCTGGCCCAATCGATTGGCAATGCCGTCGGCAATGAGCTGGTTTCTCAGGACACGGTCTTCAATGCGTTATTTGAGACGGGTTTCTTCAATCGCAAAATCGAGACTTTCGTTAACGCCTATACCAACGAACTCCTGGCCACCGTTTACCCCTCCTTTATTGAAGCGCTGCCTTCAGCCGCGCGCGCGCCTGTGCTCGATACGATCTCCGCTCTGCAGCTTCGCCTGGCAGAGCACATTGCCGCTGTTTTGAAAAGCGAGCAGACAACGGAAGCAATCACGCACTTTGTCGATCGACAGGTGGACGACTTGCTCGCGCGCCGCTTGAGCGAGACTGTCAGCGATGAAACCTTTGCCAAAGTACTCGCGTTTGCCGAGGAACGCTTTCACGATTTGGTTACCGAACAGGGATTTGAAAGTAAGGTGCGCGATTTCGTCAGCGGCCGCCTGGATGAGCTGGCTCGCAGCCAGGCCACTCTGGCGGAAATGTTCGCTCCCGAGACTGTCGACCTGATTAAGGAGCGAATCGATCGCGAGGTGCCGCCCATCGTGCATCAACTCGCGGACATCGCCACCAGCAGCAGCACCCGGCAGCAAATCGGCTCGCTCATAAAGCGCGAAGTTGACGATTATTACGCGCAGCTCTCTTTCCTGAAAAAGATTTTCATTTCGCGCGAAACCATCCATCGCGAAGTGGACGAGCTGGTACACAAAACGCTGCCGCGGCGCGTAGATGAATACCTGCGCGGCGCCGCCTTCGCTCAGGAAGCCGAGGCTTTCCTGAATTTCACCATTGATAAGCTGCTTTCGCGGCCTTTAAATGAGCTGGCCGATCAGATCTCGCCCGACAAGTTCGAGATGATCAAGGACCAGATCACGGAGCGCATCCTTTCCCTCGCCCGGAGCCCGGAGCTGGCAACTTCCATCTCAACTTATTTCGCCGATGCCGTCGGGCGCTTGCGACCGCAAACTCTGCGCGACTTGCTGGAACATTTGAATCCTGATTCCGCGCCGCGATTGAAGAGTTTCCTGGCGCGCAGCCTGCTTACCGTGCTGGCGCGTGACGACACTGCCCGCACTATCAACGGAATTCTCAGTACCCAGATTGAGCGCTTGCTGATCGCGCCCATAGGCCGGCTGGGCGATCAGTTGCCGGAGCAAACAGTCGAACGGGCCAGCTCCGCGCTCACCGAGCGCATTACCGAAGCAGCGCGCGAACGGCTGCCGTCGGCAATCGCGGAGTTTGACGTCGGCGGACTCGTACGCAAGAAAGTCTCTGATTACCCGTTGGAAAAGCTGGAGGCTCTGGTCCTTTCCGTCGCCGAGCATCACTTGAAGACTATTGAGTTGTTTGGCGCGCTCATAGGATTTTTCATTGGCGTGGGACAGGCGATCTATTTTTGGTTCACCTATGTTCCCAGGCGCTAAATCGATCCGCAGAGCCAAACCAATTTCTTAATCTGACTTTTGTTTCTGTTTGCGCGTAGTGGAAATCAATCCCGGCGTGGTGTTTATTTGCTACAATAATTTTGTTGACATTCCTCGCGATAGATCATAAACATTTCTCTTGTTGAAAGGAGACTACTTTACCAATGACCTATGTGGTGGTGGAATTATGTGTTGATTGTAAATACACCGACTGTGCCGCGGTTTGTCCGGTCGAAGCTTTTCATGAACTTCCCGACCGGCTCTATATAAACGCCGACACGTGCATTGATTGTGATGCTTGCGTGCCGGAGTGTCCGGTGGAGGCAATTTTTGCCGACACCAGCGTGCCCGAGCAGTATCAGCATTGGACGCAGATCAATATCGACGAAGCGCCCAAGTATCCAGTTATTAGCCAGAAGATTCCCGCCCTTCACGGACCAAACTGCACCGGCCCGGCCGAATAAAGACCTCAAGGCGGCAACGGCGATGAAGTACGAATCGAGGCGATCAGGATTTAACTCATCTGCAGCGGATTGCTGCCTTGCTAGCATTTGATGCCCGACAAGCTGAACTCCAGCGTTGCGCGTGCGCGCCGTCAGTGTACGTGATTCATCCCCGGGATCTAATTCTTCCTAGCGATCCAAGACGACGATGCCTTCTGTAAAGTGTTCAAACTGCGGACTGGTTAACTTCGCTACCGAGGAGCATTGCAAGCGGTGCGGAGCAGTGCTTGCGAGTAACGCGATGCCTCCCGCGGATTACCAGTCACAAACACAACCAGATTACCCGTCACAGACACAACCGGTCGTAGCAGAAGATGGTTACGTCTTCCCACCACCACCTAACTTCGGTGAGGTCTGGCAGAGAAAGTCAACGCTGGTATTCAACAAGAATGCCGTGCTTCCGTACCGTTGTGTAAAGTGCAATGATCCTGCCGATAGCTGGCTAAAACGAAAACTGTCGTGGCACCATCCGGCGCTTTATTTTCTTATTTTTGCCGGACTCTTGGTTTACGTCATCATCGCTGCGATCTTGAGTAAGCGCGCGACAGTTGATATCGGGCTATGCAACGACCATCGCAGTAAGAGGCGATCCGGGATAATTCTCGGCTTGTTAATGTTTATTGCAGGGATCTTCGTTGCGATTATCGGCTTCGCGTCCGAATACACATTCGTCGGGATTATTGGGATCGTGCTTGTTCCGGTCGGCCTGGTCTGGATGATTGTCGCGGCGAGGGTGGTGACGGTGAAAAAGATCGACGACCGCTTCGTGTGGCTGAATGGGATTAATCGCGATTACCTGGCGACGCTGCCATCATATCCCTGGTAATTACCAGAAGAACAACGGCCCATTCTGATAGTTCACAAGAGTTTCATCGTCAATCGCAGTTCCCCGGGAGCTTTTGCCTTCCGCCAACGCCGGACACACGATTCATGTGGGATACTAAACGAAAGATCGTCTGGCTGACGGCCGGGATTACATTCGGAACGTTCATCGTGTACGCGGACGCACGCGACGACATGGGAAGATTTGAGCCGGGGGTATTCGCGTTCTGGGAAGTGGTTCTGCTGGGAATTATCGCTATACTCTTTTTTCTTTACTCGCGAAAAAAGCGTTAGCCGCAGAATTCCAGCTTTTGGAACTTAGACAGGGACGAGGTTGTTTGCCAGTTCCGCCTGGAGTGTCCGCCGTGCTACAACTCGGGCGATCGTTTCCGTTACCTGCGGGAAGTCAAACGGCTTGCCGATCACACCGCTAATTAGATCGAGCTCGCCGGAAGGCGGTTTTGCCGTAGCGCCATAACCGGTAACCAGCACCACCGGGACCTCAGGCCTCAATTTCTTTAGCGCGCGAGCAGTGTCCCATCCATCCATTTCCGGCATAGCCAGATCTGTGAAGACCAGATCAAAACTCTGGGCTTTGAACTGCGCGATTGCTTCGCGCCCGCCATCCGCGGCCACTACCCGATGCGTCAATTCGGACAGCATCTCAGTTAGCGTCTCGCGTACGAACGCCTCGTCGTCGATCACAAGTACCGAAAGCGAAGGCGTATTCGTCTCTACTACCGGCAACACAGCAGCAGGTTCGCGGGTTGTCATCGGAAAATCCAGTACAAAAGTTGTTCCTTGTCCCGGCTTTGACTCGACAGTTATCAATCCGTCGTGTCTTTCGATGATCCCGTAGCTGACCGCCAGTCCCAGCCCTGTACCCTGCATTCCCTTCGTGGTGTAGAAGGGCTCGAATACTCTCTGGCGCACGTCTTCGTCCATACCGGTGCCAGTGTCTGAAAAGCGAAGGCTGAGCCGATCGTCTTTGCGCGCGCAATTGATTGTCAGGAAGCCGCCCTGTGGCATGGCGTCCACGGCATTGACGATCAAGTTGACAAAAACCTCGCGCAACTCTGACGCGTTGCCAAGTATGAAGAGTGACTGCTCGGCATTCACGATCACCTCGATGTCCACACCACGCAGGCGGGCCTCGTTCTCCCAACGCGTGCGAGTTATTTCCACGGCATCGCTTACCAGGGAACTAAGGTCAAGCAACTCGAACTCTTTAGCATTAGTCTTGCGCGCGAAGGTTTGAATGCGGCGCACTGTCGCCGCGGCGTCTTCAGCAGCGGTTTGAATAATGTCCAGGTTGCGAATGGATGCTTCGTCATGAACCTGGCGGCGCATTAGCTGCGCGCGCCCGAGAATGGCGGCCAGCGAGTTATTAAAGTCATGCGCCACGCCTGATGCCAGTTGGCCCAGGGCGCGCAGCTTATCGGCGCGCGCTGCCCGCTCGCGTTCCTGTTTTTGTTCCGTAATGTCACGGGCGATTCCCAACACGCCTGTGGTGCGGCCTTCGACTACCAGCGGCGCGTTGTCCACTCGGGCATAGCGTAAACTGCCATCGCCGGCAAAGTATCGCGCTTCGTACGTCTGTGCTTGTCCGCCCATCGCGTTCGCAAAGTGCTCGCTCACCATTTCGCGATCATCTTCATGAATCGTCTCCAGCAGGTTTTTGCCGATAAATTCATCGAGGCGGCATCCCAGCCCCTTGAGAGTGGCGCTATTGCACCACTGGAAATGTCCTTCCGCGTCCACGGCGTAAATCGATTCGCGCGCGCTTTCCAGTATGTTCGTAAGTAATGACTGGCGCTCGCGAGCTACCGCTTCGATCTTTCTTAGTTCGGTCACATCCCGCGCCGTGCATACCGCCCCGGCAGTCCTGCCGTCTCGGGCAAAGACAGGTTCTACTGTTACCAGCAACGGACGATTCAACCGTTTCGGGGTGATTTCGAGAGTCACACTTCTGGATTCCGCGAGCGCCTTCTCAACAATGCAGAACTCGTCGTCGGCGCTGGTCCGGAGAATGTCGCAGCAATGCCGGCCTGATAGCAGCTGCGGGCTGAGCTGTTCGAAATCGGCGCCGGCGCGATTGACGCGATTTAGCTGACCGTTGCGATCAAACATAAAAATCCCGTCCGACATAGCATCAAACGTCGATTCCCATTCTTTCTTGGCGCGTTCAACCATCTCGAATAGTTCAGCCTGGGCTATACCAATAGCCAGCTGTGCCGCGACAGAACCGACCAGAGCAACCTCGTCTTCAGACCAGTAACGAACTTCATTCGTCTGATTAATGCAAAGGGCGCCACGAAATTGACCGTCGACGACGACCGGGTACTCTATTTGTGATTTTAGCCCCAGGAGCTCAGCATTTTTGCGGATACTCTTATTGAACTGGGCCGAACCGGCGGAATAGTTTAAGGCGTCGTCAATGACGATGGGCGTCAACGAATGCAGCAGCTGTTGTCCTACCGGATCGTCGTAGCGCACGTCAATGTGTTTGATGCTGGAACATCCCGGCGCCAAATATTCGTGCTGAAGAGGCGAAGGCGCGTTGGTCGAATCGTAGAGACGTAGATGAACACGCGAGGCAGAAAGTGCGCGTCCCAATTCTCTGGTTGCTGCGCTCAAGACTTCAGGAAGACTTAGCGAGGCGCGGATTGCAAGGCTTAATCTGTTGGCCAACGCTTCACGTGTCGAGGTGGCCTCGGCTTTTTGGTAAAGTTTCGCTTGGCGAATCGCGATTCCTGTTTGGTCGGCTACAGCCTTGGCCACGGCGATGTCGGATTCGCTCCATTGCCTGGCCTCTCTGGTGGTGGAAAGTGCAAATGCTGCGGGCGTCTCATCGCCGGCTTTGATTGCCACATACATGATTGAACGCACATCCGCCTTGCGCAAGACCTCCTGATAAAAGTCAGCGATGCGCGGATCGTGGGCTACGTCGTCGAAAAAGAGGGCGCCTTCTTTCTCAAGACCGAGAATCAACTTGCCAAGTTTCCCAACCTGAAAGTCGTGCCCTGCGGCGAGGACTTCAGGTACATGGTACTCTGCGACGTTGGTGACCCTGCCGCTCCTGTCGTTTTTCATGAACAGTGAACAACGATCCACCTCGAGGTGCGCTCCCAGTTCCGTAACTGCAGTCTGAAAGACTTCCGCTATGTCCAGCGATTGGCGCACTGCCTGTGAAATGCGATTCGTCATCGCAGCGCGCTCGGCTTGCTGCGAAAGCGCATCTTCAGCGATGCGGCGTTCAGTTATATCGACACCAACCCCACCCACAAACTTTTGTCCCGAAACATCCGTCGTCGGAAACTTGAAGACCAACCAATGATGAAGCATGCCATCTGGCGTAGGAACAGTTTCCACTATCTCCTGCGGCATGCCGGTTGAGAGAACCTGCAAATCGTTGTCGTGGGTGCGCTGGGCTGTTTCGGGTGGCAGCCAGTCAAAACTCGTTCGGCCGCGCAGGAATTCCAGTTTTTGTCCAAACAGGTGTTCGAAGGGCTTGTTCACGTAAACGTAAGCACCCGCTTCGTCTTTCATAAAAGCGATCGCGGGACTATTGTTCATGAAGGCGTGAAAGAAAGTCTGACTCTCTCGCAGTGCGTCCTGAGTGCGTTTGCGTTCGGTGATGTCGCGAGCGATACCTTGTACCGCGGCCGGCTTGTCACCGCAATATACGAGCCGGGTGCTGACTTCCAGTGCAACTCTTTGGCCGTCCTTGGCGATTATCTCGAGCTCATAGACCGTCGCCCCTGCGTTGATGGCTTTACGCGCCAGCATTTGGCGCGCGAGCCCAAGGTAGTCGGGTGCGAGAACGTCCGCGATATTCATCTTCACGGCCTCTTCGCGACTGTAGCCTGTGATCCTTTCGCCACTCTTATTCAGCGAGATGAAGTTGCCGGCGAGGTCGTGCGTGTAAATGATATCGTTAGCATTGTCAAACAGCTCGCGGTAGTTTTCTTCGCTGTCGCGCAAAGCCGCTTCGGCGTTCTTGCGCTCAGTAACGTCGCTCGCCAGAACAAGCTTGGCCGATCTGCCTTCAAAGTCCAGAGAATGCCAGGTGATTTCGACGTTGATCCGTTCGCCGTTTTTCTTTTGGTGCTGCCAAACGCCGGAGACATCGTCGGTCGCGGTTCTTCTTGAAAGATCCGCAACGAGGGCGGGAACGTCTTCAGCCGGACGAATGTCCTTCAGAGTCATTCCGAGAAACTCTTCGCGCGAGTATCCATAGTGATGTACGGCAGCATCATTCACTGCCAGAAATGCCAGCGTCTCAACGTCAAACACCCACATAGGGTGCGGGTTGGATTGGAAGAGTATTCGGTACTGCGCTTCGCTGGCACGCAACGTTTCACTGGCGCGCTTCCGTTCGGCGAGCCGCGCTACTTTGACCAGCAACTCGTTTTGCCGAAAAGGTATCTCCAGGAAATCATCGGCGCCCGATTCGAGCCCCTGCAACGCGACTTCCCCCTGTGAACGCAGCGCGCTTACCAGGAGGACCGGGATGTTCGCAGTGACTGCGTCTTGTTTGAGTCGACGGGAAACCTCCATGCCATCCATCTCCGGCATGACCACGTCGCAGATGACAGTATCGATTCTGATGAGGCGCGCAAGTTCAAGGGCCCGACTTCCGCTGCCAGCGCTTACTATTTTGTATCCTTCATCGCCCAGCATGTCGACGAAAAGCGCAAGCATTTTCGGGTCGTCATTAATGACCAACACGGTAGCGGGATTTTTTGCTGCCATTTTTGTTTTTAGCGTTGCTCTCGCGTAATCGTGAGGAGCCGACGCGACTGGACTGCGTGGATGAAAGAAGGCGGAACCGAACTTAAGCTGTTTGCGATTCTGATTGAGTCCCGGTGTTTTGATTAGGCATAACCGAAAGGCGGGGCAGGTTCGCCGAAGCCGGACAGAGGGGCCGGCAACTAGCGCAGTATAGCAAGGCCAACCGTGTTTGTCACCACTTAACGCGCCAGAAAGCTTATGAATTCAGGGCCTTTTCGGCGTTCGGGAGGGTTTGGCTGGATCGATGGTCTTTGCAAAATACCCCTGGCGATGGGTGAGACGCAGGTTCTGAGTACGCAGCTCCGGATTCGTGATTTCAATGTCTATGCGCCGATAGGAACCATCCCTGTTCTTGTTGGAAGGTGAGTAAGCCACCAGGTACTGCTCCCTGAGATCGCGCTGGATCTGAACAAAGGCCTCCCGTAGTTCCCTTTCGCTACGCGGAAAGTATGCCCGGCCACCCGTTCGTTCAGTTATTTTACGTAGCGAGCCTTCGTCAACGCCTCGCTGATAACTATCGCCGATTCCGATGGCGTAAATCAGCGCATCCACTTTGAGAGCGCTGTCGACGGCATCCTGCATTTTCATCTGGCTGATCGTATCGTCTCCATCTGTCAGCAGGATGATGGCGCGGCGGGAGTGTTCGGCAGTATCGGATAACACTTCATCGGATGTAGCGCAGATGGCATCCCATATGGCCGTAGCCATAGCCAGTTCCTGGTTACGGCCCGAGATTGGTGGGGTCCCGCTAACGACCACGCCATCAGGCAGCATGCCCGAAGGTTGCACAAACTCTACCCGATCAATCGCCTCGCGTAAGCGGGCTTTGTTGCCCGTCAACCCCTGTTCCAGTGTCGCTTCACCCGTAAAAGAGAGGACGGCAGCCTCGTCTTTGTTTGGTCGCATTACCTCTTCGAGAAAAGAACGAGCGGCAGCCTTCTCCTCCGGCAGTGTGCGCTCCTCGGACCTGCTGGTGTCGATGAGGATTGCCAGAGACAGGGGCAGGTCAATGTTCTGTTGGAACGTAAAAATCTCTTGCGGCACCCCATCTTCCAAAACCCGGATGTCTTCGCGCTTGAGTGTCGTGATAAATCGTTTCTGTTTATCGGCGGCCGTGAAGAAGATGTTGGTAAGGTTGGTGTCAACGCGCACCACTTCGTCTTGTGACAGGGTAACTTCGTCGTCTTTGCCGTCAGCCTTCGGGCGCGGCGTTGGACTCGGTTCGGCTGGCGCGTCACTGGTCTTTCGCGGCCGGCCGGCGCTGGATTGATCATGCGGTGTCTGCGCCCGAGACGGTTGGAGATGTGCGCCCACGAAAATCGTCACGAAAAGCAATAACGCGGTAAGAACTGCAAAACGTTTACTTCTTAAAAACATGTTCTCCGATCATCGCGGTGCGGCAACGGCGTCAATGACGGCCTTATAGCCGCGTTTTGTCCGCAACTTCAAATTCTCGTGACCATTACCCAATCTAACATCAATGCGGCGGTAGCTGCCGTCGTAGCGCTCGTTCGTTGATTTGTAAGTAATCAAATACTGAGTGCGCAGCTCCTTTGAAATCTTTGAAAAGGAACGCTCCAAAGTCAGCATATCGCCAGTGAAGAAAGCCGTTCCCCCGGTGTCTTCGCAGAGTTTGACGAGATCATTATCCTTTCGATCCTTCACCTGGCCCGCTTCGACGCCTGGTACCGTCCCGGCAAAACCGGCTTTAGTCGAGATCGCGAAGATCGTCGTCTCGGTCCGCTGGGCAATGTCGATTGCGTCAGCGAGATTGGCCCGGCTGTACGTATCCTCGCCATCAGTAATCACGACCAACGCGCGCCGGCCCTGGACAGAACGCATCTTCTCGTCACAAAACTGCCAGATGGCATCATAGAGCGCTGTTTGATTACCGGTCTTTTTTATGGCGAAGACGGCACGGTCCAGAAGGTCGAGCTTGTCAGTGAAGTCCTGGCGTAACTTGATCTCATGATCGAACGTAGCAAACAAAACGCGATCTCTTCGCGGCCTGACTACGGTCTGGATGAAATTCATTGCCGACTCTTGTTCGAATTTGAGTTTGCCGGCGGTCGATGGTGATGTGTCCATCAGCACTGCGATAAACAGCGGCAATTTATTACTCCGCTCGTCGTCGAAGCTCTCAATCGATTGCGGTACTTTGTCCTCGAGGACCAGAAAATCATTCCGGCTCAGGCCCGGTACGAATTGTCCTTTCTTGTCGGTCACGGTAATCGGCAGCCGCACGCGGCGAGTAAAAATCCTGGTGTCAGAGTCCTGATCGTTGGCGGGCGGAGCTATCTTGCCGGGTGGCGTGGGTTTTGGCTGTTGCCCAAATATGAAAGCCGCGCCGCCGCTGATGAGGCAGAAAGTCACCGTTACGAATGCAAGAGCACGTAAAAAGTTTCTAGTCATAATTGGCTTATGCTGAAGCACACCGGCGCGGACTGACATTGCCGCAAGCAGCCGCTTCGATGCGCGGCAAGCAAGACGCCGTTGTCTCAGAAGCACCGTTAAGTGTTCCAAGTATATCAACTGCCACCACCTGACGCATCCTGCTTTACCCTACAAATCAACGAGGAGCTGCTCCAGAACGTCAGGCGGGGCGATGCTAAAACGCATGCCTGCACCCGTTGCGGGATGGCGGAAGCCGAGTTGCTCGGCGTGTAGAAACTGGCGGCCAAGTTTAGCGATTCGAGAGCGCAGTTTGGTGTCAGCTACGGTTTTGTCACGTCCGCCGCCATAGACCGGATCGCCAACCACCGGATGATTTATCCAGGCCAGATGTACACGGATTTGATGGGTTCTGCCGGTCTTTATCTCGACGTCAAGCAGCGTAAATCGTTCGTATCTCCGGCGCACCTTGAACAGCGAGATCGCCGGACGCCCGCCGCGCACGACCGCCATACGAGTGCGCTGGCGCGGGTCGCGAGCGATAGGCTCGTCTATCGATCCGGAGTCACGAGCGATAACGCCGTGCACCAACGCGACGTAAGACTTAAACACTTCGCGCGCGCGAAACTGGTCTGCCAGATTCTCATGAGCCAGCTCAGTCTTCGCGACAACCAGCAACCCCGAGGTGTCCTTGTCGAGACGGTGAACTATGCCGGGTCGCGTTGCGCCGCTCCGGCTCGAGAGGTTTTGAAAGTGAAATGCGAGCGCGTTGGCCAATGTGCCTGATTGGATCCCCCCGGCCGGATGCACGACCATGCCTGCCGGCTTGTTGACGACGATGAGTTCGTCGTCTTCGTAAAGCGCTTCCAGCGGAATGTTCTCAGGAGCGAATGTGCTGGCTGACGCCGCGACGAGTTCTGCTTCGATTTCATCTGCTGCTCGTAACTTGTACGAGGGCTTCTCGGCACGACCGTCAACTAACACATCGCCATCTGCGATCGAGCGCTGAAGTCGAGCGCGACTCCATCCCTCAACGTGGGCGGCGAGGTAAACATCGAGACGCTGGCCTGCATCATCCTCGCCCACCTTAAACACGAGCGGTCCGGAATCATCTGCGAGTGCAGTTTCGCTACTGGAATTGTCGCTGATTGACATTGAAGGGGCTTTAAACCCTAGCAGGACTCGGCGCCGCAGCCGTGTCAGGGTCTTTTGATGCATTTGCGCGGCGCCAACGAATGACCAGAGTCACAAGCGCGGCCGTGCCGACGATCAAACCGATTATCTGCGAAGTGGAAAGGCCAGTGAGAGTTGTTAGACCCAGGATGTCGCCACGGGGATCGTCGCGCACAAACTCGATCAAGAAGCGAACCGCCGAGTAGATCACGGCATAAGCGAGAATGACCTGGCCGCTGAATTTCTTTCGCCGGTGCAGCCACAGAAGAAAGAAGAACACGATCAGCATCGACAAAGATTCATAAAGCTGAGTCGGATGAAGTTTGGCATCGATGGGCACGCCCGTGATCTCGTGTCCCAGCTCGGTGAAGCGCACGCCCCACGGCAAGTTTGTCGGTTTACCCCAGCAACATCCGGCGGAGAAACATCCCTGACGCCCCAGCACGTTGCCCAAAGCGATTCCGGGCGCGCAGGCATCTGCGGTCTTCCACCAGGGTAAGCCGTAGCGCCGAATTAGAATGTAGGCCGCGGCGACGGCGCCAATCAGTCCACCATAGAAGACCCCGCCCGAACGCAGGAAATCGAGAGAGAAAAGTTGTGCCGGATGTTCTCGATAATCCGGCTCTGTAAAGAACATGAGAATCTTCGAGCCCACAAGTGAAGCCAGAAGCATCCAGAGACAAAGGTCGTAAATACGCTCGCGCGGCAGACCGTCGCGCTCAGCGAGCTTCGTGGCCACCAGTATGCCGCCAAGAAAAGCGAGCGCCAGGAACACGCCGTAGGTGTTAATGGGAAAGTTGCCGATGCGAAAAAGTACCGGATACATAAGATCAGTAGGCAGAAATCAGTTAGCAGTTACTGCCGGTCTCTTCCTGCCGGCAATTATAAAATCATAGGCCAGCAAAATGGCGCCGATTGTGATGCTGGCATCGGCGACGTTGAAAGTGGGCCAGTGATATTGGCCGGCATGCAGCAGGATAAAATCAATCACGATGCCGAGCCGCACTCGGTCGGTTAGATTTCCGGCGATGCCTGCAAGCAGAAGCGCGCAGGCGCCCAGAATGCGATCGTCAGTGCGCGGCGTGCGGAAAAAGTAGAACAGCACGGCAATTGCGGCCGCCGTTGCCAGGACTATGAAGAACCAGCGTCCAAACGAGCCACCATCCTGCAACTGGCCAAAAGCGATACCGGGATTCTCCGCGTAGATGAAATCGAGAACGCCACTGATAACCGTTCGCCTGCCACCAAATCGCAGCGTGCGCACGGCCCATGCTTTCGACGTCTGATCGACCAGGTATAGGCCTCCGGCGGCTACGAGATAGCCGGCACGCCAGCCGAGGCGGGATGCCGCCGTCTCTATCGCTCGAGCTTCATTCATTTGTTACGCTGCCTCGATGTTCATTCCGTCGCGGCTTCGCCGCCTGATGTGCGGAAAGCCTGTGGCTTTCCGTTAGATCCAAAACCATTTTTTAAAGGCTACGCCTTGTCCAAATTCGAGGCGGAGCCTCAAGAGAAAAGGGAAGATCTTTCCGGAAAGGCGGAGCCTTTCCGCACATCAGGCGGCAAAGCCGCGAAGCATCTGCTAAGCAATCTCTCGCTCAATCTCTTCCAAGGCTTCAACACAACGCTCGCAAACGCTCGGATAGCGAGACGATTCGCCTACGCGAGTGGAATAGTTCCAGCACCGCTCGCATTTCTGGCCGGGTGCGCGATCGATTGCGATCTTAATGTTCTCTTCTCCGAGGTCCGGATCTGGTCCCGAAAGATCAACTTGCGACACGATAAAGACATAACGCAACTGATCTAGTGACAATGCCAAAATTCTATGCGCGTAGCTGCCTGCAGAAATCATAACTCGAGCTTCAAGGGAACTACCGATCAGCTTTGCAACTCGCGCCTCTTCAAGTTTACCCAAAACCATCTCCCGGTACGTGAAGAGATGACGCCAAGCCACAAGTATATCGGCATTCTCATTGGAGCTTGCAGTTGGAAGATCAGCTATGTGAACAGATGGAAGCGGGGGGTTGCCATCACTCTGAGGCAAGCTCTCCCAAATCTCATCGGCTGTAAAAACTATGATTGGCGCAAGCATCCGCGCCAGTGCGTGGACGATTATGTAGAGAGCTGTTTGTGCGGACCGACGACCGTGACTCTTCGGTGCAAACGTATAAAGCCTATCTTTAATAATATCGAAATATCGCGCGGAAAGAGTAACTGTGCAGAAGTTGTAAAGCATATGATAGACGGTGTGAAACTCATAAGCCTCATACGCTTCCCGGACTCCTCGTATAACCCCGTTAAGTTCGGCCAGCGCCCACCGATCAATCGCCAACATCTTGCTGGTATCCTGAAGCCAAGCTATCACAGGACTCTTCTCGACACTGTCACGCGCCGGATCGAAACCGTGGAGATTACCCAGGGCGAAGCGCGCCGTATTGCGTAGCTTGCGATAACCGTCAGTAACGCGCTGCAGGATCTCCTGGGAGCAGCGCATATCTTCAAAGTAGTTTGACGAGGCGCACCACAGACGCAGGATTTCCGCGCCTGACTCCTTGATCACTTCTTCCGGCGGCACGGCGGTGCCGGAAGACTTATGCATGGCATCGCCTTGAGCATTTACCGTCCAGCCATGCGTCAGCACCGTCTTGTAAGGCGCTTGATCGTGAACGGCCAGTCCCACCATCAGCGACGAATTGAACCACCCGCGAAACTGGTCGCCGCCTTCGATGTAAACATCAGCCGGCCACTGCAGTTCTTCGCGCTTCTCCAACACCGCGATCGAAGACGACCCGCTGTCGAACCACACATCGAGGATATCCGTTTCTTTGATCCAGTCCGCGCCGCCGCATTTGGCGCATTTGTAGTTCTGGGGCAGCAGGTCGCTCGCTTCGCGCAGGTACCAGGCGTCGGCGGATTCGCGCGCAAAAATGTCCGCCACATGCCGGATCACGGAAGGTTCCGCGACTGCTTCGTTACAGTCTTTGCAGTAGAAGACCGGGATAGGCACACCCCAGACGCGCTGCCTTGAAACGCACCAGTCCGGTCGAGCTGTCAGCATGTTGCGCATGCGCACCAGGCCCCAGGCCGGAATCCACTTTACGTGCTTAATCTCGCTGAGCGCCGCCGCGCGCAACGGCACTGTCCCTGTTTCCAGGTCGCCGGGAAAGGCATCGAACATACTGCTTGAGTCCGGGGCCTGTCCTTCCTTTTCCACGACCGCTTGTTTGACCTGGTCCATCGAAATGAACCATTGCGGCGTGGCGCGGAAGATCACCGGATTCTTGCAACGCCAGCAATGGGGATAGCGATGCTCGTAATTCTCGCTGAAGAGCAACGCGCCGCGCTCGCGCATGAAATCCACAATCTTCGGATTAGCTTCGAAGACGTTTTGGCCGGCAAAGTGCTCGACCTCAGAAGTAAACCGGCCGGCATTATCAACCGGACAATAGATCTCCAGACCATACCTCTTGCCAATGACAAAGTCGTCGTGACCATGGCCCGGCGCGGTGTGCACGCAGCCGGTGCCGGCCTTGGAGGTGGCTTGCCTTTCACGCGCGTCCTTCACGTCGAGTTCGGTTTCCGCGTCAGCCTCGCCGCCCAGGGTTACGTGTTCGCCCACCATCAGTAACGATGGCCGGTCCAGCCACGCATGGCGGCATTCCAAACGATCAAGTTTTGATCCACGAAAACGTGCCAGCACGGTCGGCGCAATTGGATCGCCGTTGACATCCCGCTCGCCAAGATCACACTTGGTGTTGACTGCCTCGAGCAATTCACCCGCAAGGATGTAAACCTCATTTCCCTTTTCGACCGCCACGTACTCGTAATCCGGATGCACCGCAATGCCCAGATTCGCCGGCAGTGTCCATGGCGTCGTGGTCCAGATCAGAAGGAAGACTTTGCGGCCGGCCAATGCTGGATCGATCAGCGCCGGATCACTGGCCAGGGGAAATTTGACATAGACCGAAGGACTCGTGTGTTGGTGATATTCAACTTCAGCTTCGGCGAGCGCGGTCTGATCGTGAATGCACCAGTAAACCGGTCGCGCGCCTTTGTAAACGTAGCCGCGCTCGACGAAGCGGGCGAAAAGGCGCGCTGTCTCCGCTTCGTACTCGTTGGACATCGTCAGATAGGGATTGTCCCACTCACCCAGGATGCCCAGGCGCTGGAAATCTCTGGTCTGTCGTTTCAACGCTTCGGCGGCATGTTCGCGACAGGCGCGGCGAATGCTCGTGGCGGGCATCTGCGCCTTTTTCGCTCCCAGCTTTCGGTCAACGTATAACTCAATCGGCAGGCCATGACAGTCGTAGCCGGGAACGTAGGGCGCGTCATAGCCCAACATGGTGCGCGACTTGACGATGAAGTCTTTGAGGATTTTGTTCATCGCCGTGCCCAGATGGATATCCGCGTTCGCATAGGGCGGGCCGTCGTGCAGGATGAACTTTTCCGCGCCGTGTCTTGCCGCGCGGATCATTTTGTAAAGATTTATCCCGGCCCACTTTTTCAGCCGGGCCGGCTCCGTCTGGGCCAGGTTCGCCTTCTGCCCAAACGCAGTCTTCGGCAGGTTAATGGTCTTCTTCAGATCAAGCGCGGTTTCGGTGGACATAAGCTTTACGTTTCAGAATTAACAATAGTAACAACAGACTGTTCAGGCTCCAAAACCCGGCGAAGACGAGTACTGATGCCGTTTGAGCTCTCGCCCTTAGGACAACGAATGATCCCGGTGAGGTCAGTACCACCACGTGGTAGCGGTGTGGGTGCCATAGCAAACCACTCATGACGCGGTCCTATGAAGTCAGTACCACCATGCGGTAGCAGGTGGGTCGAACCATTGTCGATCGCCAATTGCCAAATGCCGATTGGCTGTTTCGCAAAGGCCCAATTGGCAATCGGAAATCGACAATTGGCAATGTACAGGCCCACCTGCTAACGCATGGTGGTACTGACCTCATCGGGCCGCGTCATGAGCGTTTGCTTTAAGTCCGACCCGCTACCGCTTGGTGATACTTACCTCACCGGGACCGCGCCTGTCGCAATTCAAATCAAAACCCGAACCATGCTTCCTGCGAAGGCGATGATCCGGGTTCTCTCAAACCTTGCTGCTGTGGTCCGCTACCCGATGAACATTTCATCCTCCGCGTAAGTCTGGTTAATGGGCTTTGGCGACGGGGCAATCAGCACTTCCAGCCCGCGGCGAAAGCCCGCCATAATCGCGGCCAACTCGCGCGCCGGCTCGATCACTTTCTCCTGTATGAAGATAGTCGTTGACTGCACCTGCTCCTGCGTCTGGTCAATCGTACGGCTTACCAGCTCGACTTTGTCGCGCGCGGTTTCCGCCGTTTCTCCAACCAACTGTTTGAGCTCGCGCACTTCCTCCTTGATCAGGCCGACAGACTCCGCGAAATGCTGCGTGGCCGTGGACAGGTGTCCGGACATCACATTGAACTGCTCCGCAATTTCCTTTCCCTGGACGGCGATTGCTTTGCCTTGTTCGCTGATTACGGTGACGCGATCCACCAATGGCTCGAGCCGGGCCTCCAGCCGGTTGACTGACTTCACCGCCCGATTCACAAACACCGCCATGGAAACCATCGCCACCGCAATCAAGACGAAGGACAGCGCGATGATTATCATGATCCAGAACATTGGATCATGCAGGTTCATTTGGAATGCGGAGAGCGCCATTGCTTATCCGGTTCAGCCTTTCTTTTCGTAATTGGGCTGGACTCCACTCCTGCCGGACAGCTCGGTCTTGCGCTTCTCTTCCACGTAGGCTTTCTTGCCGGCCTCAATGGCCGCCGAGACACTTCCCACCTGACGCGAAGCAGCCTCGCGCGCGGACGCGGCAGCTTCTGAGGCTTTCTCCGAAGCCGTATCGTAAAACTCAGTTGCGCGCTCGCGCGTAGCTTCGTAATACTCGCCGGCCTTGCTGCCAAGCTGCGTGGCGGCTTCCCGCGACCGATCGATTCCCTTGCGCGTCGCATCGGCGATGTCGTTGCGAAGTTCCTGTCCGGATTTTGGCGCAAAGAGCAGCGCCAGAATTGCGCCTATTCCGCCACCAATCAATAAGCAGGCCAACTGCGACGAGATGCCGTCCCCCCGGTCTCGGCCGCGATATATTCGTAATCGTTTCCCATGAGATAGTCCTTTCTGGATTGGCGAAGCCCAAGCCTCGCCCATTTGGTTAGTTTGTTCAGGAATAATGACTGCGACGGAATATAACAAATAGGCGGGAAGTTGCGCAAGAAAGGGGCGAGTCAGAAGTCAGAGGTCGGAGGTCGGAGGTCGGAGGTCAGAAAGTCAGGAGTCAGAGGTCAGAAATCAGAAATCAGAAAGGTGGCGTGGGTCTTAATCATGCTTCCAAGCATCTTGCCGATTTCCCGACAGAGGGACGTAAGTTCATCGTGTTGCTCGCCTGTGATGTAACGACAGTCCCTGGCAAAGTCCAATGAAGAATCAGTTTCGCTGTTCTCACCGTCGCAATCCGTCAGCTTGCTGAGGAAATGGGCTTCATACCTCCGTTTCGCCCACGCCTCACGCAGGTTCAAACATACCGAGCGTGATGAGCGACGGATTTGACCAGTTAGTGCGAATCTCTCCTCGGCGGGAAAGCTCTTGCTCAACTCGAATACCCTCATCGCAAGCTCATACGCCTTTGCATAAACTGTGAGTTCTTTCGCCGAAGTGATTTGCACGGCTAAGAAAACGACAAAGGTTGGTTGCGCGTCAAATGGTCGGGAGCTGACATGACATGAGGTTCTTACCAGATTCCTTTTATCTCTGACCTCTGACCTCTGACCTCTGACCTCTGACTTCCGACCTCTGACCTCTGACCTCTGCGTTACAGCATCCAACGCTCGCGCTGTTCGAAATACCTGGGTGACTTGTCGGGATATCTCTTCTTGAATCGCTTGAACCGTTCGAAGAAGTATTCATATCTCTGATCGGAAGAGCGGAGCTTGCGGTGTGGGATTTCGCGTAAGTGATTTTCGATCTTGTGCATGTTGCTTGAAGAAAAACGCCAGTCATACTTTCCCAGGTCATCGAGGTTAGCGAGGCCATAGCCCTTGAGGCGCCCGGAAAAGTCTATGTACGGATCAAAGTAGCTCCAGACCAGTTGCCGCAGGTTGCGAAACACAGGCTTCCTTCCGTGCAAGCCGATGTCGCGCGAGCGCCCGATCGAACCCCACTTGCCGTCCTTCTGAAAAACGAAGATGACGTGATCAAGCAGATCTTTCGACTCCAGATCCAGCAAGAGCGGCGGGTAGCCATGCTGTTCGAGGATGACGGCGGCGGCTACTGCTGCTTCCAGGCAATGGGCTTCGTTTAGTTTCACGACTTCGCGAAAAGATCGCATCGTGCCACCTTCGCGTTCCCAGTTGTAAGGCATCGCGCTCAGGTAGCGCTGAACCCGCGCTGGTGTGCACAGTGACTGAATCGATTTCCATTCGGTGTTCGTGAAAGCGTCTCGTCCCGGTTTACGGTTCATTGTCCAACCAATACCAGACGCATTTGCCAAAAGCAAAACCTCGACGCTGACCGCTTCACCTCCGGGCTGATGGTTTTGCCCTGCTGAATCGGCTACGTGCAATCCAATGAGGTCAGTACCACCATGCGGTAGCAGGTGGGTCTCTAGGCCGATTGTCGATTTCCAATTGCCAATTGGATTTTAGCGAGACAGAGAATCGGCATTCGGCAATTGGCAATCGGCAATGGTTTGACCTACCCGCTACCGCGTGGTGGTACTGACCTCATCGGGCCCGCGGCAAGAGTGTGGGTGTTCAGACAAGACCACCTAGCGGAAGAGTGGCGCAGTTTGACCGGCTGACTAGCGATAGGACGGTCGCACCAGGAGAAAAGGGCCGCTTCTCCGCTTGGTCAGCTTGCTTCACCAGCCCATCATGATGTAAGAAATTAGAAACCAATACTACTCGTGATAACTTTCTGCACTAAAAACCAGCATCTTCGCGCGCGCTTTGACGATTAGCGTTCGAGGCTACCGATTGGAGACACTATGAGTTCTACTCGCACACGGGAAAAGATTGAGCATCGGAACTCGGCCGTACCGCTGAGCAAGAATACTCATCTGATCAACTGGGTTGAGAAGATGGCCAATTTGACGAAGCCGGAAGCCATTCACTGGGTGGATGGCTCAGAGGAAGAGGACGAGATGCTGAAAGCCCAGATGGTAACGGGCGGTACCTTCATAAAACTCAACCAGGAGCTCTGGCCCAACTGCTACTACGCCCGTTCCGACTCGAGCGATGTCGCGCGTGTCGAAGACCGCACGTTCATCTGTTCGCTTTCCAAAGATGGCGCTGGGCCAACCAACAATTGGGAAGAGCCGCGCCAGATGCGCCGGAAGCTTAGAGAACTTTTTGACGGCTCGATGCGCGGCAGAACCATGTATGTGCTGCCGTTCAGTATGGGACCGATTGGCTCGCCGATGTCGCAGATCGGTGTGCAGCTCACTGACTCGCCATACGTTGTCGTCAACATGCGCATCATGGCCCGCATAGGACTCCCGATCTATGCCGAGATTGATAAGGATGAGAAACGTGTTGTCCCGTGCATGCATTCGGTAGGCGCTCCGCTTGAGCCAGGTCAGCAAGATGTGCCATGGCCCTGCAACAAAGAAAAGTACATTGTCCATTTTCCAGAATCGCGAGAGATCTGGTCGTACGGCTCCGGTTATGGCGGCAATGCCCTCCTTGGCAAGAAATGTTTTGCGCTCCGCATAGCGTCCAATATTGCACGCGATGAAGGCTGGATGGCCGAGCACATGCTGATCGTCGGCGTTGAGAATCCGCAAGGTGAAAAAACCTACGTTACCGCCGCGTTTCCCAGTGCCTGCGGCAAGACTAATTTCGCGATGCTTATCCCGCCGCCAGGATTCGAAGGGTGGAGAGTTTGGACGGTCGGCGACGACATCGCCTGGATTAAGCCGGACGCCAACGGACTCCTGCATGCCATCAATCCTGAGGCCGGATTTTTCGGCGTGGCGCCGGGCACATCGGTGAAGACAAATCCAAACGCAATGATCGCGCTTTCAAAGAACTCCATCTTCACCAATGTCGCACTAACACCTGAGGGCGGCGTCTGGTGGGAAGGTATGACCGATGAACCCCCGGCGGAATGCCTGGATTGGCAGGGGAAAAAGTGGACACCCGAAATCGCAAAAGAGACCGGCGCAAAAGCCGCGCATCCGAATGCTCGCTTTACCGCGCCCGCGTCGCAATGTCCGACGATTGATCCTGACTGGGAAAACCCCAACGGCGTGCCGATCAGCGCGATCATATTTGGCGGTCGCCGCGCCACCACGATGCCGCTCGTCTATCAATCATTCAACTGGAGCTCTGGTGTCTACATCGGCGCCACAATGGGTTCAGAGATGACAGCCGCGGCGGCGGGCACCATCGGCAAGGTGCGTCGCGATCCGATGGCCATGCTGCCGTTCTGCGGCTATCACATGGGCGATTATTTCCGTCACTGGATCCGCATGCAGCGCTCACTAACTGAGACGCCCCGCATTTTCCACGTGAACTGGTTCCGCAAAGATGCCGAAGGTAATTTCATGTGGCCGGGATTCAGCGAAAACATGCGCGTGCTGAAGTGGATTGTCGACCGCGCCAAGGGCCGGGCGCTCGCCAGGGAGACTCCGATAGGGTGGATGCCGCAGTATGAAGACATCGAGTGGAAGGGGCTCGACTTTCCCCGGGAGAAATTTGAAGAGTTGCAGGCATTCGACCGGGCCGCCTGGCGCCAGGAAGTACTGGGGCACGAGGAGCTGTTTCTCACTTTGCACGATCGTCTGCCTCCGGAGACAATCTACGAGCGCGAATTACTAATCTGCCGGATATAACTTAGCTCCAGGTAGCTTTGAAGGCGAATCTTTGAGGGCGGCTCTGCAGTCGTCTTCAGACGGCTTTCCCGGAGGGTTAGTAGACCAGTGCTTTTAGCGCTGGTGTCCAGCTGAGCAGACTGATCATTAGCGCGCTTCCAGCGTGCTTGGGATCAATACTTCAACATAATGGCTAAAGCCTCAGAGGTAAGTCCGTTGAAACTGGCTTTGGGATTGTGACGTCCTGACCCGGGCGTCAAACGCCCGGTCTAGTAACCCTGCGGGAAAGCCGCGTAAACGCTGCTAAAGAACAAGATCAATTAGAACTGGCAAAGTTACCCCGGCGGCCAGTGCAAGGGCCGGCCGCCAAGGACATGTACGTGAAGATGAAAAACTGATTGTCCCGCGCCCGCGCCGGTGTTGATGACGGTGCGATAACCTCCGTCGGCCAGGCCTTCGTCATTCGCTACCCGAGCCGCAACGCGCTGCAAGTGACCCAGCATTGCCTCGTCTTTCTGTGAAGCTTCGTCGAGCGACTCGATATGATCGCGAGGAATTACCAGCAGGTGCGTGGGCGCCTGAGGATTGATATCGCGAATCACGACGCAGCGTTCGTCCTGGTGAACGAGTTCCACCTGGATTTCGCCTGCGATAATTTTGCAAAAGAGACAGTTTGGTTCGGCCATATTAAGTGTTGAGTGATGGTTATTGTCGAGGCGATTCTAGCTTGTCATGTTTCGCCGGTTACTTTTTGCAGATCCAGGTTGCGCTTCCGCAACCTCTTTTCTTCAGATCTCAGTTCCCAACCTCTTCGCTGAACACTTGCAGTCAGGAAGGCGGGCTTGCCCCCGCTCTTGTTGTGTTAGATACCCACTTGTGAAGATAAGCGGCGGCAAGCCCCCTTCCTGACTGCAACTATTCCGCGTTGCGCTGCCTCGTATAATTAGGCTGCCACTTTGCGCTTGCAAACTAACGTTTGCGTTACAGTTCCGCCGTCACACCGTGCGACTCGCCCAACTGCGCAGTCACCGAAGGCCTGATCCGTTCGATGTCGGCGCCGACGCTGCGCAGCTTGGTCTCGATCTTCTCGTAGCCACGATCGATATGATAGACACGATCGATGATCGTTTCGCCCACCGCAACCAGGCCCGCCAGAACCAGCGAGGCTGAAGCGCGCAAATCGGAGGCTTGCACACGCGCGCCCGTTAGCTTGTCCGGCCCATCGACGATTGCCGTATTACCTTCGATCTGGATGCGGGCCCCCATGCGCTGCATCTCAGAAGCATGCATGAAGCGGTTCTCGAAAATCGTTTCCGTAATGACGGAACGACCTGCGGCCTGCGTCATCAGCGCCATGTACTGGGCCTGCATGTCAGTGGCAAATCGCGGGTAGGGCTCGGTGGTAACGTCGTGTGCCTTCAGCCCGCGCTCGCCATAGCTAACGTGGAGAGTGCTCTGATTCAACTCTTCGATCTCGACGCCGACTTCACGCAGCTTGGCAATCAGGATCGTGGAATGTTCAGGGCAACAATCTTTGATTTCCAACTCGCCTTTGGTGATGGCCGCCGCCACCATGAAAGTTCCCGTCTCGATGCGATCCGGGATAATGGTGTGCTCTGCCGCGCCCAGTGCCTCGACACCTTCAATTTGAATTTCGGGCGTTCCTGCACCACGTACGCGGCCACCCATCTTGTTCAGCAGCTCGGCCAGATCCTTGACCTCAGGTTCGCGCGCGGCGTTATGAAGCGTGGTCTTGCCGCGGGCCAACGCGGCCGCCATCATCAAGTTTTCGGTTCCGGTGACCGTAACCTTTTCAAACTGAATCTCGCCGCCGATCAGACGGCCACCTTGCGGCGCCCGCGCCACCACGTCGCCTGCTTCCAATCGAACCTCGGCGCCGAGATGCTCAAAGGCCGAAAGATGAAGGTCAATTGGCCGCGTACCGATAGCACAGCCGCCCGGCAATGAAACTTTTGCCTTGCCGAATCTAGCCAGCAAAGGACCCAGCACCAGCACGGAAGCTCGCATGGTTTTCACCAGCTCGTATGGCGCTTCGAACAGCTCGATTTGGGCGGCGGTAATTTTGTGCGTGCGCAGCTCAGGAGTCAGCACGGTGGCGCCGAGGTCTTCCAACAGCCGCCGCTGCGTGATGATATCGCGCACGTAAGGCAAATTGTGCAGCGTGACTGTTTCGGACGTCAGCAGCGCCGCCGCCATGCACGGCAGCGCAGAATTCTTTGCGCCGCTAATAGAGACGCGGCCCTGCAAGGCGCGACCGCCGTTGATACGAAATTTATCCACGAAGGAAGATTAAATGAATTCTGAAGAAAGGGAAATGTTGAACCCCTCAAACACGCGTGGAGTGCGCCGGCAGAGCGAAGCGGTGACGGCGCAATGTCCGACAAACTTTAGTTTGTCGTTCGAACAGCCCTACTTAGAGGGCGGTAGCTCGCTTCTAATCGCAACCACGACAAACTGAAGGAACCTCTGATTAAGTGCCTTCGACGCGTAGCGTCGGTATGAATTTAGCCCGGCGTTTCAACGCTGGGGATCAGGTTATTTGCCTTTACTCGTCGCGTAGCTACGATTGAATCCACCTTTAGTTTCAGGCGTCACTACGTGACGCGAACAACTTGATTGAACCTTCCCGGCCTTGAAAGGCCGGGCTAAATTCATACCGACGCTACGCGTCGAAAGCACTTGTTCAGAGCTTCCTGAAGTTTGTCGGACATCCAAAGCGGTGTCTCCCGATGTATCGGGATTGCCACTGCACTCCAAAATTGGGGACTCCTACTTCTTCCGCAGCGCCACGGTTCGTGGAATCCCCTGCAAGTCTTTGTGAATCTCGAGGACTTCCCACCGGCTAGCGTCGATCAGCCGCTCGACCGCCTCGTGCTGATCGAATCCGATCTCAAACAGAAGATAGCCGTGCTCAACTAAGTAACGCGGCGCCTCGGCCAACAAACGGCGAATGACCGATAAGCCATCCGTGCCCGCCAGCAAAGCAGTGCGCGGCTCATGCTCGCGAACTTCTCTTTGCAATCCGGGGAGCGCCGCTTCCGTGACATAGGGCGGATTCGAAACGATCATGGAAAAAGCCCGTGCGGTATTCAATGTAGAAAAGCAGTCAGCAGCAACGAGATGGAAACGGTCCGCGACACCATGGCGCATGGCATTCTTTTGCGCGACCTGCAGGGCCGGCGGCGAGATGTCTATCCCCAGCGCTCGTGCGGTCGGACGGGAATGGAGAATCGTGATCGCGATACACCCTGATCCAGTTCCTACATCGCAAACAAAAACCTCATCTGCCGTTGGCAGGAGATCGAGAGCGATCTCCACCAGCAATTCCGTTTCGGGCCGCGGAATAAGAACGTTCCTGGTAACTTCAAAATCCAGATTGAAAAACGCCTGATGCCCGGTGATGTATTGCAGCGGCTCGCCACCAGCGCGCCGTTCCACGAACTGCTGAAACTCCTTGATGGCTTCGGCCGAAAGTACGTCAGCGGCATGGATAATGATGAAACCGTGATCGCACGCCAAAGTATGCGCCAGCAACGAACCGGCTTCGCGGCGCTCCTCCGGCACACCGGATTCGCGAAGGACCTGCGTCGCCTCAAGAACAGCCTGCGCAATGGACAAACTCATATGCCCGCAGAATAGCGCGAAAGTTGAGGCTGCTGCCACCGGCCCGCCCTGCGATCCAACTTGTTCGCTGCCGCTGAATGGTGTCCTGATTCTGTGCGTGATACACACAATATTAGAACACCGGCTTATGCTGGAGTGATTTGCCCTTCCGGGATTTCTATATTAGGCTTCCCCAAACATACGACCACGAAATCGAAGGATTGCCGGCGCAAACCGGGTCCCGGCACGGGATTCGCTCGCGACATCTCGGAAAACGCACAGGACCGGCTCTTAGAAACCAACAGGGAGGCACTGATGAAGGAAGCTACGAGAACTGAATTGGAGAACAAGCGGGATCCGGTCGACGACCGCGGCACGAATCAGAGCGAAGGACGTGCGCTGTTGAAAAAACTGCGTGACGAGGGGTTCGATTCCAGCGATCAGCAACTGGCCCTGGCCCTGGGCCGGCCAGTGGAAGACGTTGAAGCATGGACCAGCGGCGCCGCCCCAGTCGATGACGACGTGATTATGAAAGCGCGGGGGATTGCGACCCAGCGCGGAATTGAAATTGAGTAAAGAAAGGCAAGCGTCCTGCTAATCGGGTGGAAGCGCAAAGATGAACGAGAAGCTAAAAGAGGCCGCCAGTGCCCTCCTTGATTCTTACGCCGCTGATGGCATCAAGATTCATCACCTTGATCGCCAGCCGCTGCCATCACATGCCGAACTCATACGCGTGCTGGTGGGAATCAACGAGTTGCTCTTCCCCGGCTATATCGGTGGTCAGGGACTGGCCGGCGCTGACCTTCGTTCGCATGTGGAATCGCGGCTGGGCTGGCTCTACGAGACTCTGACTGAACAAATCAATCGGGCCATCAGCCATGGAGCAAAAATCGGCGAGCCGTGCAATGTAACCGATCGCAACGCCACGGATTGCGCGACGGCTTTTTTGGCCGAGTTACCTTCGATTCGAAGTTTGATGGCGGGTGATGTCCAGGCAGCATACGATGGCGATCCGGCGGCAAATTGCCTGGACGAAATCATCTTTAGTTATCCCAGCGTCTACGCGCTGATGGTCTATCGAGTAGCGCACGAGCTTTACCGGATGGAAGTGCCGTTGATTCCCCGCATCATGACAGAGCACGCGCATCATCGCACCGGCATAGACATTCATCCCGGCACGCGCATTGGCTCGCGTTTTTTCATCGATCACGGAACCGGAGTTGTAATTGGCGGTACCGCCGTTATCGGCAACAACGTCAAGCTATTTCAGGGCGTCACGATCGGCGCCTTCTCGTTCGATAAGGAAGATGGCGGGGAGCTCATTCGCAACACCAAGCGACATCCTACGATCGAAGACGACGTGGTGATTTACGCGGGCGCCACAATCCTGGGCGGCGATACCGTAATCGGGCGCGGCAGCGTCATTGGCGGCAATGTATGGCTGACGCACAGTGTGCCTCCGGGCACACGCGTGCTGCAGGACTCTCCGAACCTGCGGATTATTCCGGCGGACGAAGTTGCTTCCTGAAAGAGGTTCGCGGAAGAGCGTGGCGATTAAAAGTTTAGTAGCAGTAGAACGGAAAACGAGTCTTTCGTTCCTCCCGTAGCAACACGGAACCCCCACGCCATTCGGTTTGGGGGTTCCGCTGTTAAAGGGGAGGAGTTTAACCAGGTTTGTACCAAGGAAGGATACTCTCTAAAATGGGCGCCCTCTCCAAAAGCATTCTTCTATTCGTTCTGAACTGGCTTGACGCCCAACTTACGCTCGTGTGGGTGCGCACTAACCTGGCGACGGAAGGCAACGGCTTGATGGCTCGACTGCTGAATTTCGGTGACAATCCGTTCTTAATTGCGAAACTTGTTATTGGGGCCTTTGCGGCGTACATCCTCTATCGCTGCTCGCATCTGCCCCTGGCCCGGCGCGGCATGCAGCTCGTTCTCAGTATCTACTTCGCCATCATGTTCATGCACGCTGCGACGGGCCTCTCGGCCCTGGGCTGGCACGGCCCTGAAACCATGATTGGTTATCTGGGCAGCCTGCCGCACGCCTTCGTCTCCCTTTTCTCCTAAGATTCTCGAACTACTTCACCGCTTATCACCCCGCCGAGCGCCGAAAACCGCAAAAAAGAAACCTGATTCTATCTTCCAGCGTTTTAGAAGAACGGGGATTTCTGCGAAATAGTCCGGATGGTTGGCGCCAGGTAGAATGGGGCGGGCCGGCCGGCGATGGCGGCGCGCAACGAGAACCATCCCCGGCGCATCTGAAATCCATCTATGTCCCTAAGCAATCAAGTCAAAGAATCGAGAAAAGCCATGTACAAAATTTCAGCACGTCATATTCTGATCATCGCCCTGGTTTCGGGCCTGTTCGCCGCCCTGGGGGTCCTGGCGGTAGATCGCCTGTCCAGCCGTTGGCAGCCCAACGGCGCCGCCTTTACGGAAGCGCCGCCAGCCGGTATCAGCGATCCATCCCTGGCCACTGACGAACAAAACAACATTGAAGTCTACAAAGCGATCGCGCCCGGAGTTGTGAACATCCACTCCACGACCTACATGCGAGACTTCTTTGGTATGGTCGAGCCCGCAGAAGGATCAGGCTCCGGCTCGGTCATCGATGCCCAGGGAAATATCCTGACCAACTATCACGTCATCGAACGCGCAGAGAAACTTACTGTCAGCTTCGGGGGTGATCGTAACTATCCCGCTACAGTTATCGGCGGTGATCCGGACACGGACCTGGCAGTAATCAGATTAACCACGCCCCCGAAAGATGCTTTAACGATCGTGCCGTTGGGAGATTCCGACAGGCTGACGGTCGGGCAAAAAGTGCTCGCTATCGGCAATCCTTTCGGTCTCGATCGCACACTGACCACGGGCGTTATTAGTGGACTACAGCGTCCGATTCGCGGCCGTAATGGCCATCCTATCGAAGGCGCAATCCAAACCGATGCGTCGATCAATCCCGGAAACTCCGGCGGGCCGTTGCTGGACTCGCACGGAAGAATGATCGGGATCAACTCGCAGATACTTTCTCCTTCAGGCGCGTCCGCCGGAGTGGGTTTCGCAGTTCCCGTGAACATTGCCAAACGCATCGTGCCGCAACTGGTGCGCAATGGCTCAGTACGCCGGCCCAAACTGGGAATCACTTCGCGGGACGTCGAGGCGCTACGCAATCAGGTCCAACTGCCGGTGTCCGAGGGTGTGATGATCTGGGAAGTTGCTGCCGGCGGCTCGGCCGCTAATGCAGGCTTGCGAGGTCTAACCCAAACAGAGGACGGCGACGTTGAAATCGGCGACATTATCGTCGGAATTAATGACCAGAAAGTTGTCAACAGCGATGACCTCTATCACATTCTTGATCAACATGAAGTAGGTGAGACTGTGAATGTGGAGATAATGCGAAACGGCCGGCGCATGACCGTGCCGGTGCGGCTGGCCGAGGCTCCCTCCAGTCGCGGAATCATCCGGCGATAATCGCTTTCGACGGTAGTTCGGTGAATCAACTCAAGGTGGCCAGGTGTAATGCCTGTCCACCTTTGTTTTGAGATCAGAGCTCTTTTCATTAAATTCTAAGGCCTATTCAGTTCAACTCCCATGTTGCGGAACATGAGATATGCGGCGGCCAAGGTCGAACCTTCTTCAGCCGCCTTCAGGCGGCTTTCCCGCAGGGTTACTAGACCGGGCGTTTTACGCCCGGGTCACGACGCACCAAAATTCGCAAAGCCCGTTTCAACGGGCTTACCTCTGCGGCCTTTCCCCATGATCCAAAGTCGCTGATTCAAAGCACGCTGGAAGCGCGCTAATGGTGGGCCTGCTAAGCTGACCCCAGCGCTAAAAGCGCTGGTCTATCAACCCTTCGGGGAAGCCGTCTGAAGACGGCTGCAGCATTGAACGTATAAACGTCGTTTCAGACTGCCCCCTACCTGAATTCAGCGCGGGGTACTGGTTCAGTTTGGGGGAAACATAAGAGCTGCAGCTTGAAGGCCGAACACTCTTAGCCGCGTTCAGGCGGCTTTCCCGCAGGGTTACTAGACCGGGCGTTTTACGCCCGGGTCAGGACCCAGCCAAAGTCCGAAAGCCCGTTTTTAACGGGCTTATCTCTGAGGCTTCAGCCGCAAATAAAAGCTCTTAATTTAGAAGCACGCTGGAAGCGTGCTAATGGTGAGCGGGCGCGGCTGACCCAGCGCTAAAAAGCGCTGGTCTATTAACCCTTCGGGAAAGCCGTCTGAAGACGGCTGGAGCCCACGCACCATCAATACATCTTCAAACTGCACCAGTACCCAGTGCCGCTTGGACTTTTCATCCGGCTGTAATAGAGTCAGCCGTTTCAAATCAAAGAATTTAGCATTCGACGAAAGCTATGAACATCTCTGTGCCGGAAGATTCAATGCGCGAGCTTACCGCGCGTTTGCAACAGGCGAATAACGCGTTCGCGGCGAAGTATCCCGGAGAAAGCGGCCGCCGCCAGCCAGTGCATACCGTCTATGGCGGCGCACATTTGTTCAAGTCAGATTCCGCAAAGCGGCTCGGTATGGTAGCGTTGCGCACGCTCATGGAATATGCACCCGACTTCACCACCCTCGCCCAGGCGATCGGATTACCTGGTGCTGAAGAATTGCCGCGCTCGGCGGATCAGATCTCCAGACTGGAGTCACAGTTTGAAGGAAACGCGGACGAGCTGCGCCAACAGAACAAGCCCGCGTGGCTGGCGCAAACCATTTACTGCCGGGTGCTGGAAAAATTACGCCGCGAGCCGGTTGAGGACTTCCGCATAGATTTTGAAGACGGCTATGGCAACCGCCCCGATGCGGAAGAGGATGGCCACGCTGAATCTGCCGCCGGCGAAGTATCAAAGGGCATGACAGCCGGCAGCCTTCCCCCCTTCATCGGCATACGTATCAAACCATTCACGGAAGAATTGCGCCGCCGCAGCATGCGCACGCTGGATATCTTTCTTTCGACGCTTCTGGAGAAGAGCGGTGGCGCCCTGCCGTGCAACTTCGTAGTCACCCTGCCGAAGATTACGATCCCGGAGCAATGCGCTAGCCTCACCGATCTATTCGAGCTTCTCGAATCGCGAAACGGCCTGGCTGCGGGTTCCCTACAAATGGAAATGATGATCGAGACCACGCAGTCGATCATCAACTACGAAGGCCTCATTAATCTGCCACTGCTTTTACAGGCGACGCGCGGGCGTTGCATCGCGGCCCACTTTGGCACTTACGACTACACCGCGAGCTGCAACATCACGGCGGCGCACCAGCACATGACACATCAAGCCTGCGACTTTGCGCGCCACATGATGCAGGTCTCGTTCGCCGGAACGGGCATATGGCTTTCCGACGGCGCAACCAACATCATGCCGGTGGCGCCACACCGCGCAGAAAAGGACGGGCCACCGCTGAGCCGGCAGCAGGCTGACGAGAATCGCGAAACTGTTCATCGGGCCTGGAAACTGCACTACGATCATATTCAGCATTCGCTGACAAACGCGTACTACCAGGGTTGGGATCTGCATCCGGCTCAATTTCCCACCCGCTACGCCGCCGTCTATGCATTTTTCCTTGACAGCCTGGCTGCGGCGTCTGAGCGCCTCAGCAATTTTGTGGAAAAGGCAGCCAAGGCCACTCTGGTCGGCGATGTTTTTGACGACGCAGCCACGGGCCAGGGCCTGCTAAATTATTTCCTGCGGGCGATCAATTGTGGGGCGATTACTGAAGATGAAGCGCTGCGGCTTTCGAGTCTTACCGTAGAAGAACTGCGTTCAGGATCGTTCGTGAAGATTTTGAAGAATCGACAGAATCTCTAAAAGAGGAATGACTAGCGATGAACTCATGGAAGCAAATTGTTTCAGTGCTGCTCGTGTCAGCGTTCTTTGCGGCGGCTCCGTTAGCGCAGAGGAGGAAACCACGCAAAGTGCCCGCTAATGCTAACCAGATGCCGCCTGCGGCTGTCGTTGCCCTGTACGCGAAGCAACGGCGCTTTGCTCCCACCGTGCTGACGGCCGACACATCCGGCCTTTCAGCAAACGATCGCAAGGCCCTGCAGAAGATAATCGCCGCCGCCAAATACATGGATCCATTGTTTCGGCGCCAGGTATGGAGCGGCAACGAAGCGTTACTGGCGGAGCTCGAGCTCCGCAAAGATCCCGTCTGGACCCACTACTTCATCATCAACTCCGGCCCATGGTCACGCCTCGACAACAACGAGCCGTTCGTTAAGGGCGTGCCGCGCGAGAAACCGCCGCAGGCGAATTACTACGCCAACGACATGACGAAAGACGAGTTCAATTCGTGGTTACAAAGCCTGTCGCCGGAAGAGAAGGAAAAGGCCACCGGATACTTCTACGTAATTCGCCGCGATGCCGGGGGCAAGCTGATAACCGTTCCCTATAGCCAGGAGTATCGCGAGTTTCTCGAGCCCGCGGCAAAACTTCTGCGCGAAGCTGCGGCGTTGACGTCCAACAAGACGCTTCAGGACTTCCTGACCAAACGTGCCGGCGCGTTTGCCTCCGACGATTACTACGCCAGCGATGTAGCCTGGATGGATCTCGATGCTCCTATCGAAGTCACGATTGGACCATACGAGACATATGAAGACGAGTTGTTCGGGTACAAGGCGGCTTTCGAGGCGTACGTGACGCTGCGTGACGAGGCGGAAAGCGCAAAGCTGGTGAAGTTCACCCACTATTTGCAGGAGCTGGAAAACAATCTGCCCATCGAGGCGCGGTACCGCAATCCAAAACTCGGCGCGGACTCGCCCATCAGAGTGGTGAATGAAGTCTTCAGCTCCGGCGAAGGCAATAGCGGCGTGCAGACTGCGGCATTTAATCTACCGAATGACGAGCGCGTGGTAAAAGAAAAAGGCACCAAGAAGGTGATGTTGAAGAACGTGCAGAACGCGAAGTTCGATAAAACTCTGGTTCCCATTTCGCGAGTCGTGCTCGATCCTGAGCAACAATCGGCTTTGGATTTCGAGTCATTCTTTACGCACATATTGACGCATGAATTAATGCATGGACTTGGGCCCCACAACATTTCAGTGGGCGGCCAGGAGACCACGGTGCGCAAGCAACTCAAAGAGCTACATTCAGCTATTGAAGAAGCGAAGGCCGATATCACGGCACTCTGGGCGCTGCAATATCTGATTGATAAGGGCGCGGTTGATAAGCGCATGGAGCGTACGCTCTACACGACTTATCTTGCCAGCGCTTTCCGATCAGTGCGTTTTGGGACCAGCGAAGCGCATGGCAAAGGTATGGCGTTACAGTTTAATTACCTGACCGATGAAGGCGCGATCAAAGTGAACGGGAGCAAGGGCACGTTCAGCATCGATCACTCTCGAATCAAGGAAGCGGTGCGAAAACTAACTCACGATTTACTGACGATCGAAGCGGAAGGTTCGTATGACAAGGCTAAGGCGATGCTGGACAAGTATGGAGTTATCAGACCGGCTATGAAGAACGCCCTCGACCGCCTGGGCAGTGTGCCGGTGGATATTGAACCAGTATTCCCGCTCGGTCAGAACCGCCTGCGGTAGCGGGCGGTTGATCTAACGCCGACAACCAGATTGGATTCAACGATCAACCGCCCGCTACCGCAGGCGGTTCTGACTACGCTCGCCGGACAAACTTCGCCGCGCCCCAGCCCAGAAGAATCAAGATCGACAGGATGGCCCAGTTGTAGCGCTCGCCATAGGTGACGCCGGGAAAGTGGTTGCTGATCATGATGAAGACCGTCGGCACCACGATGAAAGTGTTTTGCTTCGAACGGAGCTTGGCTTGGGCCGAAAGGGCGTCATCGGGTTTGCGGCCTTCCTTGATCGCGGCGATCATCTTTTTCTGAGCAGGCAGGATGCGCATCCAGACGTTCGCGGCCATGATGGTGCCGAACATCGCCCCCACATGAATGTAGGCCGCGCGTCCGCTCAGCACGCGCGTGAGTCCGTAGGTAACGGCAACAATCATCACATAGGAAATGACGGCGAATAGCTTTTCGTTTTGTCCCAGCGGCGAGATCATCATCAGGTCATAGACCACCCAGGCAACAATCAGGAGACCTACTCCCAGCGCGACCGCAGCTCCCACACTGATGTTGCTGACGTCCTGGTCAACCAGCGCACCACCACCCAGATAAAAAAGCAGGATCAACAAACCAATGCCGCTTAACCAGGTCGTGCCTGCTTCCCAACGAAACCAATGCAGTTTGCGCGACAACTCATCCGGTACCTTGCGCTTTTCCACCATGTAAAAGCCGCCGCTGTGGACCATCCAGATCTGCGCCCGCGTTCCCGTCGCTCGCGCCGCTTTTTCCTCTTCGGTTAGCCGCGCATCCAGCCAGGTGAAATAGTAGGTCGTGCCTACCCACATGATGCCCGCGAAAACGTGAATCCAGCGCAGGATCAGATTTAGCCATTCACTGATTGTTGGATCGATGATCATTTAGCTCCACTTGGAGTGCGCCGACGGCGCCTATGTCCGACAAACTTCAGTTTGTCGTTCGGTCGAGTTCCATTGAGGCATCGACAAACTAAAGTTCGTCGGACAATCCAAGGCGGGGTCTCCCGATGCATCGGGATTTGCCACCGCGCTCCAAAACACCCTAGCTGCCGCGATAGGTCGAATATCCAAAGGGACTCAGCAACAACGGCACATGATAATGCTGCGTTGGATCTTCAATATGGAAGACAACGCTGACCTGCGGATAGAACGACTCGATCTTGAGTTCGGAAAAGTACGATTCAGTGTCGAAGACGAGCCGGTAAGTGCCCGCCTCGATGGGCTGCTCAAGCAAAAAGAAAGGTTTGACGCGCCCGTCTTCATCGGTCCAGGCGTGGCTGAGCTCCGTCCAGCTCTCATCCGCGTTTTGCATTTCAAGCGAGACGGCGACCGAGTTCGCGGGCCGCCCGCGCGCGATATCAAGAATGTGCGTGGAGATGCTGCTCATTGATCCAGTAGCTTCCTCAATCGTAGTTGGGTAATCTTCGCCTGCTCGGCGGCGGCAATGCGCAATTCCTGCTCCGGAGCATTCCCCATTCGCCCCTGCAGAATCGAGAGTATGTCTTCAGAGCTTTTTCCAGTGGCGCAAACTATGAAAATGTAACCGAATCGCCGCTCGTAGTCACGGTTAGCATCGGCCAGCGCGCGGGAAGTTTCCGGGGCGGCCACGCTCGCTTTCGATTGTTCCTCTGCCGACCACGCCCTGGCCTCCTCAGACTGGGCCGCCGCGGCTTTCTTTTCGCCGATCTTTGGATGATGGCTGAACGCGTCCAACCATGCCGACCCATCGAGCGCCCACCAGATGCTGTCGGCATTCGCCAGTAGATCCTTTAGGTCTTCGAAAGGTCGTCTTTCTACCATCTGCCGCGCCCACTTCTCAGAACCGCAACACTTCATCAGCTCGGCTTCGGCTTGCGCCCGAGAAAGCGTGTTCAGTCGTTGCAGGCTTTTGATCATCTCATTGAAGTGTCCGACAAACTTCAGTTTGTCGTTAACTCTGGCAATACTAATATGCTGTTTAGAGTCGGGCTAATGCCCGACCAGCGGGCGGTAGCCCGCTTCTAAACGTTGCCGATCAGTAGTCCACAGACTGAAGTCTGTGCCACTAAGCTCGCTCCAACACCACCTCGGCAATCGCATGCTCGCTTGTATGCGACATTGAAAGATGCGCTGCGGTGGCGCCTGATTTTTCGTAAAGCTCGCGCACCCGGCCGTGAAAAATCAGCAGCGGCGCGCCTGACTCCTTCGCAGAGATTTCCACGTCCTGCCAGGCGATGCCCCCGCTCCACCCGGTTTGCAGCGCTTTCAGCGCTGCTTCTTTTGCGGCGAAACGCGCGGCATAATGCTCGGCGGCAACTGCGCCGCGCCCGTCGCAATAGGCGCGCTCGGCCGGCGTGAATACGCGCTCGGCAAAGCGGGGCGTGCGCAGCAACACTTCCCGCAGGCGCCGGACTTCGATGATGTCTATGCCGATGGAAACAATCACAGACGAAACAGAATTAGAACGCGCCGGATTCTACTGGCGCGACCGCGATGGTGTGCGCGCACTCATTTGCGCTCCCCTGGAACAAGCCGGTTTCACAAGCGCCTTCTCCACTCGGGGTGGCGGCACCAGCCCAATGCCTCGCGACGCTCTGAACCTTGCCGGCTTCAACGAGGATACTGCTGAAAACATTCATGAGAACCGTCGTCGCTTTCTCAAACTCCTCGACGGCCGGTGGACTCTGACATCCTGTTGGCAGGTGCACGGCGCCGCGGTGCGGGTTGTTCAGAACTCGGAAGACGCGCGCAACGATACCGAAAATTGTGACGCCCTGACAACCCGCGCCGCCGGGATTCTAGTGGGCGTGAAAACCGCTGACTGCGTCCCTTTGCTTCTGGGCGACGCGCGCACCGGCGCAGTGGCGGCGATTCATGCCGGCTGGCGAGGCACAGTGGCCGGGATTGTTTCGCTGACCCTCACGCGCATGAACGAAGAGTACGGAACGCGCGCCGAGGGTTTGCAAGTGGCCATCGGCCCGGCGGCTAATGGTTGCTGTTATGAAGTTGGCGGCGAAGTGATTGAAGCGTTCGGGCGCAGCTTTCCTAGCCTGGAACACCTGCTGACGCCCACTCGCGAGGGGCACGCGCTGATCGATTTACAAAAGGCAAATCGCGAACTTCTGATCGAGGCGGGGGCGGCTCCTGAGCGAATTCACCTTGCGCCGCTTTGCACGATGTGTCGCACGGACCTCTTCTTTTCCTATCGTCGCGAAAAGAGTTTGTATGGGCGCGTCGGTCGCTTAATGTCTGTGATTGGCCGAGCGGAAGTTGCCTGAAGATTCTTAGTAGAGATGGAATCCGTACTCGACCATTAAAGACTGCGACACCTTGTGATCGTCTTTAAGGGCCGGCTCAAACTTTATTCCCTGCGCGGCCTTGATGCCTTCCTCGCTCAATCCGTAGGGCAATCCCTTGATGACGATGATGTCAGTCACATCACCTGATGCGCGCAGCACCAGCTTCAAAACCACAGTTCCATAAACACCATGTTGGCGCGCTTCCTCGGTATAGTGCGGATAAGGTCTTGACTTGATCTTAGCTTTTACGGTCACTTCCTTCGGCGAGTAAACCTTTTCCCCGGACTGACCCTGGTCCTGTTGAAACACAGGCCGCGCAGCGATGGACCAGCCAGTAACGCAGACCAGAATGGCGATCGTGACAATAGTTAGATAATTCATGCTTACCTCCGAAAGATCTGCCCATTAATTCGCTTCACTGAATCGCCGGCGCCGACCACGCCGATCGGCATGGACATCTCGTGCGTCTGCGGCGGAAAACAGACTTCATTGTTGCAGCTTTGATAGCGCAGACGAACGCGCAGCTCGGTCATCCCCTGCTGAAAAGTTGCCGGCACCGTAACACTGAAGCGCATCACCGCGCGTCCTTCGAACACCGCCAACGGCTCGTTGTTGGAAGCTTTCAGACGGCGCACAGTGGCGCGTGGATAGGCAATCGGGCCAATCTTCACGCCACTCGGACCGCCGATTTTGAGCACGGTAGGGATAGCGTACTTGCTCATCGGCCGATTCGAGTTGACGTGGTAGCCGCCGGGTATCTCCATCACTACCGCCGCCTGGATGGTGCGCCCTCGCTGTGCTTTGTCAGCGGAGAAGAAACCGCTGACGGCAACGTTGGGGTCAGGCGGATTCGTGCGTAGAACGTACCCGCCGGCAAATTTTGACGGCAGAAGCGCTACGGCCAAAATCACGATGGCCCTGCGAAAAGATCTCTGTGATTTAATCATGGTTAGTGTTCGCCTCGATTGACTGTAGTGCAACAGCAGGATGGAAAGAGCTGCCATTACAGCCGGTCGCGTTGTTTAGAACTGGCGCCGCCGACGGATTTGCCGGGCCGCGCGCGGCAAGCTGACCACAGGCGGCGTAGATGTCGCGCCCGCGTGGCCGGCGCACAAACGCGCCAATTCCTTTCGATTCAAGTATCGCCTGAAACTTTTCTATTCGCTCCATGGGCGACGGCAGATAAGGCAGCGGCGCTGCGGGATTGTGCGGAATCAGGTTCACTTTTGCCCTCAGCTGGTGGCGATTCAGCAAATTCGCCAACTGGCGCGCGTGGCCCTCAGAATCATTGACGCCATCAAGCATCACATATTCAAACGTAAATCGTTCGCCCGGCTTTAGCGACTTCTCAAACTCTTTACAGGCGGCCAGCAATTGCTCCAGGGCCCACTTCTTGTTGATAGGCATCAACTCGTCGCGCAACTGATCTGTTGGCGCGGCAAGCGAAACCGCCAGGTGCGGGCGATCAGGAATCGTTGCTAGTTCGCGTATGCGCGGAACGATCCCGGCCGTTGAAACCGTGACGCGGCCGGGCACAATGTGCAGCCCCGCTGGATCTGCCATGACGCGCAAAGCCTTCATCAGCGGCTCAAAAGCCAGAAAAGGTTCCCCCGCACCCATGCCTACCAGATTCGTTCCATGCGGCGTTTCCGCTCCGACTCCGTATGCATCGTTCAGCGCGATCATAATCTGTTCGACTATTTCACCCGACGTCAAAGTGCGCAGCAGGCCAAGCTGCGCCGTCAAACAAAAGCTGCATTGCAAAGGGCAACCGGACTGCGATGAAAAGCAAACTGTGTCACGCCTTTCTTCCGGAATGAAAACCGTTTCCACGGGAAGATTGTCGTGCGTCTTCATCAGGTAGCGCCGCGTGCCATCCTCCGAGACATAGCGCGATTCAAGGACCAGGGTTGAAACCGTAGCGCGCTCGCTGAGTTTCGCGCGCAGATCCTTTGGCAGTTCGGTAATGTCTTCGAACGATCGCACTCGCCGCCTCTGCAGCGCCGCAAAAATTTGTCGTCCCCGATAAGCCGGCTCTCCGAGTTGCTGCAACAGCGTGATGAGCTCAGCCTGCGACTGCCCCAGTAAATTTATTTTCTCCACTGCCTTCATTCTAACATTCTGCGCTTGGCTTCGCAGGTTAGCTGCGCCCGGTTACCAACCCAATCGCTCAGTTTACGGAAACGTCCGCGTGCTCTAAACTGTGGTGAAGTCAAACAGATGTCTACGGTCGCAAACGTCGAAAGAAAAATCCGGCGTGTCGAGGGGTTCCGGATACGCGTCCTGCACCTGCGCGGCGCGGACGTGCGCGGGGATCGCTCGGGCCTGCCGCAGTATTCTTATCATCGGGCGGCGGACAGCCACATCACAGTGGAGACTTGGAAAGAAACCAGGTTTCGCCCGTCCTATCCCGGCTTTGAGGCGGACGTGCTGGATCGTCGTGGAAACTCCGTGCAGGGAAACACCAAACTGAGCACGGTGAGGGAGACGTATCACTCGTGAATCGCAAAGGAAGAAAGGGGCCGGATAGACCGGCCCCTTTCGAGCGACACGCAGGAATGCCTGTCCTGCTTATTTCACTACTGTGAACTTTGCCGACGGCGCCAGCGCCTGGCCTGATACGCGATCGCGTATGTGAATGGCAACCTCATATTCACCCGGCGCCAACGCTCTGGTATCAATCAAGCGCGCCAGCGTCAGCCGCTGCCCCGCATCGCTCATGCCCTGCCAGTTCTCAGGCTGCTTTCCGATTTCTTTGCCATCCTTCAACAGCGCATATTCGACATCTACCGAAGGTCGCAAGGTGGTCTGATCGATGCCGGCATTGTAGATCTGCATGTAGATCCCGATCGGCTGGCCCTGGTGGTAGATCCCGGAAACATTTGGGATCACTTTGTTCTGTCCAATTGTGAACATGCCAACGGCCGGCTGATCATTCAAACTTTCCAACTTTGCTGCCAGCACCAGAGTTGAGGTTGAAAGCTTGGCCGGATCGTACTTCGGCACGGTGAAGCCTTGATGCCGCACGCCGGTGGCGCCCGATTCTACGTCGCGCACAACCACGTCAACTTTGTAGGTTCCCGGGGCAAGCGGAAAAAGCTTTCCGTAAGCCGACTTGCGCTCTTTAGCGTCGGTCAACTCGGCGGGGGTCGATCTTGTTATCACAGGATCTTCAAAGGTACCGGCGCGGCGCCCGGAAACAGCAGTAATCTTACCGAAGATATTGAGTTGCGCTTGCTGCAAGCCGCCCACGTCCTTAAACACCAGGTCCTTATTGTCTGTTTGGATCGTAAAGGCAGTAATTACTCGCTCGTCAGACTGGCGGTAGAAATCAACCCGCAGATCAAAGTCGAGGGGATTGTCCTCAACGATCGGAGTGTTCGAGATCCCAGCCAGATCGGTGTACTTGATTTGCGGCGCGCGCATGAGATCGGCCTGCAATTGCAGACGGGCAAACGGACTATCCTGTTGGCGTTGAAAACTGTTGGGATCACCCATTCCGCCAATCCGATCAGCTTTGTTCGACAGGCCCAATTGTTCGGAAAGCGTCAGGCCGGCGCCCGGGATGTTAAGCAGCGCGTCTTTTTCATCGGGAGAACGAGCGATGCGATACTCCCCGCTGCCGGTGGGATCCACAAACTCGATCTCTATTCCTGAACCAACTCCGGCAAGGTAGCGATAGAACCAGATCTCGAAGGGATAGGTCGAAGTTGAACCGCCACCCTGATAAGAAGGTCGGTCGTAGCTGCCTCCGGAAGGATGGGTTTCCAGCTCGTCAGGTTTGCCGTACATGATCCAGATGCGGCCGCGATCGGTTTTCCATCCGGGGATGCCGGAGGTGAAATGCTCGTTCGCATAGGCAATCCGCTCGTAATACTGTTCGCGATATTCGTTCTCGTCAGTATCAGGGTCAGGATCGCGCCGGCGCCAGAACTCTTCGATGAACCGCTCCCGCTCGTCATCGGTCTCGAGCTTTTTGAAGGCTTTTCGCTCTTCGTCTGTAATAATGTATGTGACGTCGTGCTCCAGCCAGTCCTTGTAGGCCCGTTTTAACTCAGGCTTGACGTTGCGTGGCTTCTCCGTGGGGTCCTGCCCTTGCTGCTGCTTGTTTTGGGCAAAGCCTGTCGGCACGGCAAAGATCATCGCCAATAGAGCAAAAGTGACGCGAATTGAAAATCCTGGATAAGACATTATGGGAAAGACTCCTTTAAAATTTTAGCGGAACAGGACGAAACGTTGGCCGGTTCAAAAAATGGATTCTAGAGTCCACATGGAACAGAGTCAAGATGCCGAAAAACCATAGTAAAGTTGCCCAAAACGCGGTTGGGTGGCCAGATTCTTTATCGCTAACCAGAAGCTAAGGCCGGTTGCAGCCGGATTATTAACTCCGGCTGGGATAGTGCCCTCGCCTTTCTCAGGAGGCTGTCCTTTCTCGCCCAAAGATCCAGGCAACAAAGATCGAGACGACATAAAGCACCAGCATGGGCGCGGCGAACAGCAACATGTTCGGCACGTCGTTGGTGGGTGAAAGTATCGCGGCCGCAACCAGAATTACTATCACTGAAGTGCGCCAGATGCGCACCAGGTAACGCGCTGACACCAGGCCGATGCGCGCCAACACGTAGGTCACGGCAGGCATTTGAAACACAATACCCATGCCCAGCATGATTAGAATAATGAAATCAAAATAGTCGTCAGCCTTCAGCAACAGCCGAAAATCCTGACCCAGTCCCAGCAGGTACTTGGCCGCCGGAGGAAAGATAACCCTGTAGGCAAAGATCGCCCCTAACACAAACGATACAGAGGACAGCACGATGAACGGAATCGCGTAGCCACGCTCGTGCGGATACAAGCCTGGAGAAACAAAAGCCCAGATTTGCCAGAGCAGAAACGGTATGGACAGACATATCGCGGCATAGAGCGAGACTTTTACGTAAAGCGAAAAAGGCTCGAGGGCCGTTGTCACGATCAGCTTATCGTTAACGTCCGGCAATTCACTTGGACGGGCGCTGAAATCGAATGGCAGGCGCACGCCCTTCGGGATAACCGTGTTACCCGCGTAGAGCGGTTCATCCGTGAAGAGGCCAATCCTGCTCTGACTGTCTTTGGCAACGCGAACGATAACAGAGGCGCCCGGGGGAACAGTGCTGGTACCTATTCGCGTAGCCTGGCCAAAAACGTACCGTCCCGTGTCACCCTCTTTCAAAGTATCGTTGAATAAGATTCTCTCCTGGCCCGTCAATCCGCCGACTGGAATGGTGCGGCTCTGCGCCTCAGCCAGCGCTCGCTGCACTGGCTTTGCCAGAAAGTTGTAAATGTGATCGGAAAAGAACCAGCAGACTGCGGAGGCCAGGACCACAAAGAGAATGCTGCGGATCAGACGCTTTCGCAATTCATCCAAATGCGCAAGAAAGGACATCTGCCCGCCGAGTTCAGCTTCGGCGTCGTTCGTTGTTCTTCTTTTCAGGAGGGCCATCTAATCAGGAAATCAGGCAAAGGTGGCATCATAGCTGGTCGGGGTTTTCACTGGGTGGCTTTTCCATTACAGCCAGTCTTTCTTGCGCAGAGGCTGAGCCGGAACACTTCCAGTCTCATCAAGATCTGGCGCAGTTGGCGAATCGAGCGACGCTGGAGGAATGGCCCCTTCCATTGGTATCGATTCTCTTTCACCAGCCTCTTCCGCTGCTTGCTGCACGGCATCGCGTTGCACCGAAGCACTGAGGAACGAAGCGTCCACCGGTGCAACCATTGGTTTCGGCCTGATGTTTCCGTCGTCACTTTCCAGCGCCACTTCCTGTGCCCAGGTACGCTTGAAATCGTCGGAGGCGCGCCGGAATTCTGCCAGGCTTTTACCGATGGTGCGGCTCAGGTGCGGCAACTTGCGCGGTCCGAAAAAGATCAGCGCCGCCACCAGTATCACAAGCAGCTCGCTGTTACCGAGGGAATCCAGGATAAAAAGAAACATTCGGCTTTCTGCCCGCGCTCGTGCGCCAATCTCTTCAAACGATGTAGATTGTAGCGCGTCGCTAAGGAAAGCAGAAGGTAACAGGCCAATCAAGGAAAGCGTGCGGCCAGGATCGGCGGCGTTCCAGTTTCTTGACAGCCGCGACCTTCCAGCGCAAATCTGATTACGCCCGAGCCTTAGTCTTGAATCGGCGTGTGTGGGAACCTAATCACGATGACTAGCAGCAGCAAAAAGCGTGCGCCGCAACCAAAGACGCCCCCGCCGGAAACTGCGGCGGTTGCCGCGCCGGCATTGTTGCAAACATTCGCAGAAATCGCCGAGGCGGTAGCAGCCACATCGGGAAAACTGGCAAAGACCGCGCTCCTTGGAGAATATCTGCAGCATCTGCAAGACGCTGATCTGGCGCGTGCCGCTCGATACTTTGCCGGCCATCAGTTCGCGCTGAGTGATGCGCGGACAACGAATGTGGGTGGCAGTCTGCTGGCCAGGTCCTTAAGTGAAGTCGCCGGATTCAGCCTGGAAAATCTCAGTCCGCGCTATGTCCGGCTGGGGGACGCGGGAGAGGTGGCGGCTGAGGTATTCATTGAAGCGAAAGGCACAGAAATCCAGCCGACAATTACTCTGGTGGAAACCGAATCGCTGCTGGCGCGTCTGAGCGAGACCCGCGGAACCATCAACAAGCAGAGGCTTTTGGTGACAGCATTGAGCCGAGCTACTCCACTGGAGGCAAAGTACCTGGTTAAGTTACTTACCGGCGATTTGCGTATCGGACTGCGCGAGGGTCTGGTTGAGGATGCCCTGGCTCGAGCGTTTAGCCAGCCGTTGGGGCAAGTCGCCCAGGCAAACATGTTGCTCGGTGACATCGGCGAGACCGCAGTTCGCACTCGGGCCGCAGACCTGGCAAATATATCCATGCGGCTCTTCCATCCGTTCAAGTTTATGCTAGCCACCGCTGCGGTAGACCTGTCGGATATTGCCCGCACAATGTCATCTGAATTCTTTGTCGAAGACAAATTTGACGGCATCAGGGCTCAGGCCCATGTTAACCACAAAAGAGTGGCACTTTATTCGCGCACCCTGGACGAAATCACGCACCGTTTCCCTGAATTGCAGTCGCCGCTCGAGCAACTTCCTATCGATGCCATTATCGACGGTGAAATCATTCCTGCCCGCGAGGACGTGATTCTGCCATTCGCGGAGTTGCAGAAACGTCTGGGACGGAAAAAGGTATCTCAAGAACTACTCGCCAACACACCGGTTGTTTTCGTCGCTTATGACCTTTTGTATGCGGACGGTCGCATTCTGCTGGATGAACCCCTCGAAGCGCGCCGGCAGAAGCTGGAGTCGTTAATCACCGGCCGTGGGACTTTACGATTATCGGCTACGAAGCGGTTCGGCGATGTGGGTCTGCTCGATGACGAGTTCAAAGCCGCCCGCGACCGCGGTAACGAGGGCCTGATGATCAAGGATCCGCGTTCCCGCTACAAGCCGGGGAAACGCGGACGAGGGTGGCTAAAGTTAAAGCGTGCGCTGGCGACATTGGATGTAGTGGTCACTGCGGTCGAGGTCGGGCACGGCAAGCGCCGTCATTTGCTTTCGGATTACACGTTTGCGGTGCGCCGTTCGGAAGATAATGGCGAGTTGCTCAATATAGGAAAGGCCTATTCGGGATTAACTGACGCCGAACTTGCGGAGTTGAGCGACTGGTTTCGCGCCCATACGCTGCGAGAGTTTGCTCATGGGCGCGTGCGAATAGTGGAACCCGGGATCGTTCTGGAAGTTGCTTTTGACCACGTCCAGGAATCGAAAAGGCACAAGAGCGGCTACGCGTTGCGTTTTCCGCGAATTCTGCGCCTGCGAACGGACAAGGGCGTTTCCGAAATAGATACGCTCGAAACCGTTCAGAGATTCGCGGCCCTCTGAGCCAAATCGCTACCCGATGTCCGATTACTAGCTAATGCCGGGTAACCAATCTGCTGTTGATTTTACGGTAGCAGAAGCGTAGGATGCGCGCAGTGAGAGCCCTCTCGCCGGGCACTCAGTGGCTAGTCCGGCGAATTCCAGCTTACTCAACTACACCAGGCCGCCGATAAATGTGACATGGCCCAAGTGAAACTTTCACGATGCCCTATAAGATAGAGAGTAAGAGCATGACCGTCAAATCAGTGGTCGAAGTAATAACCGACGTACTGGTGTCGCCTGGCGCGGGCGTTGGAGCTGGAGAGCTTGTATCCGCAGGTGGCGGAGGTGGGGCCGTACATGCTGGCGAGCTAATGTCGCCGGCAAAAGCAGTTGCGCCTATTGCCAGGGTCAATAGAGCTGCCGCGCAAAATTGTCTAAGCTGTTTCATCTGAAGACCTCCGAGAATTTAGTGGTTAGCGTGGATGGTTGTTAATCGAAAGCCGGGGGAACCAACCCTAAAGTTACCGAGACGGACGCATGATAGTCGTCAAGCTAACTAGTTGCAAGTCATATTGCTAGGGACGGGAAAGGATATCGTACCATGGATTTACAGACAGACAGCCTGAACAAAACCAAAGATACAGCGGTAACAGGCGATCAGGACACCTTGCTGCGTTGCCAACTTGCGAAAAATCGCGAAGAGGCAAGTGACTATGAGGGAGCCCGCGAAGCGCTGGGAGACCTTTGGCTAGGCGTCGGCGTCCGGCCTATTCTCGACGGCCTCAAAGAGACAACCAAGGCTGAAGTCTTGTTGCGAACAGGAAATATATCAGGGTGGCTGGGTAGCGCAAGCCAGATAGAAGGCGCTCAGGAAAAAGCGAAGGATCTGATCAGCGAGAGCGCCCGAATCTTTGAAGGTTTGGCTGACGAGGAAAAAGCCGCAGAAGCGCGGATCGATCTCGCCACTTGCTACTGGCGCGAAGGAGCTTTCGACGAAGCGCGGGTCATGCTGCAGGGTGTTCTGAAGAGTTTGGGAGACAATCATAGCGAGCAAAAGTTACGCGCTCTGATAAACAGCGCCGTAGTTGAAAAGGTATCCACTCGAGATAAGGATGCTCTTCGCATTCATATCCAGGCCGCGCCCTTTTTCGAAGTCAGTACAAATCACGCACTCAAAGGTAAATTCCATAACGAATTTGCGACCGTACTAAAGAATCTTGGCATAGCCGAACAGCGAGAAGACTACATTGACAGAGCCCTGGTCGAATTTTCGGCGGCCGGCTATCACTGGGAACAAGCGGGTGATACACGCTTCTGCGCCGCGGTCGAGAACAACATCGGCTCCCTGTTGCTTAACATTGGGAAAGTGAAGGATGCGCACAGGCACCTGAACCGTGCAAGGCAACTATTCGTCAGCCTGCGCGATAAAGTTCACATTGCTCAAGTCGATGAAACACGCGCTCGCGCTTGCATGGCCGAAGGTCGAAGCGCTGAGGCGGAAAAGCTGGCGCGTTCATCCGTGCGTACGCTTGAGGCCGGAGGCGAACAGTCTCTGCTGGCCGAAGCTCTTACCACCCAGGCCGCCGCATTGAGCCGTTCCGGCCGCCATCAGCAAGCGGCCGGTATTTTCCAAAGGGCAGTCGAGGTGGCGGAGAGTGCCGGCCATCCGGAAGGCGCCGGACAAGCAGCCCTCTCCATGATAGAGGAGCTGGGCGAGAGTTTGCCCTCAGAAGGAATCCGTGACGCCTATGTGCGAGCTGAAGACCTATTGGCTCGTTCGCAAAATAGGGTTCTTCTCTTGCGTTTGGGCCAATGCGCTCGGCGTGCATTTGCCGTAGAGCGGAACTCTGCACTTCCCGGAGAGAATGCGATTACCCAAAAGCCCTTTGCGGGCTGCTCGCTGGATGAAGAAGTTTTGCGTTTCGAAGCGGACTTGATCAAGAACGCCCTGGAGGCAGCCAATGGCAGCGTTACGCGCGCCGCCAGGCTCCTGAAAGTTACGCACCAGGGACTTGCATTTATCCTTCAGGGTCGCCACAAGCATCTACTGTCGGCGAGAACACCAGTCAGAAAGCGCCGCCGCGGGATCATACGCGCACACTGAGATACTACGCAGACAGAAAGAGCGGGCAAGCGAATCAGCAGTCGAACTATCCATTGGAGAATTCCAGCGAAGGATTCTCTCCAGCCTAACTTCCAACCCCTAAACCGAATTCAGCGCTTCCTTTGTCTTCAGAACCCGCAGGCAACGCGAAGCGCTGATTTGCGTTCGAAGCGGTGAAGCCAATATCATTTCACTTATTGGTAAATATTTGCCCCGAAATCGTAAACACATGGACAGAATCATTTCAATGAAGCGGTTAAGCGTGGCCGCTGCTGTTTTCGCATGCATCATTGCTTTTGCGTTGTTGGTTTCCGCGCAATCGCCCCGCCGCAGACCGCGCGCCAGGCCGGTGGCGACAAAGCCTGCGGTTACAGTGGCGCCTGCCGAAATCCCTGCGCCCACTCCCCCCTCTGAGGTGCTGGCCATAGTCAACGGCGAGTCGATGACGAAGGCCGATATTGAACCTGACGTCCGCGCTGCCATCAATGCGGATCCGGACCCGTACCTTCAGGCGTTCTACGACGATCCCGTAAAAGCCACCGCTGAGTCCAGGCGGCGTGCTCTTGACGCACGCATCAATTCTCTATTATTTGCGGCAGAAGCAAAAAGAAACCGGCAGACTGTTGAAGAGTTTCGCGCGGTGGAGATTGAGAGCCACATTTCGCCGCCGACTGACCAGGAGATCAGCGCCTTCTTTGAAGCAAATCGGGCCGCGTTTCCTACTCCGGACGCGGCTACTGTGCGGCCCCAAATCATCACCTATCTGCGGAATCGTCAGGCCGAAGTGATCTACGGCAATCTGACCAATCGTCTGCGCATGACCAACTCCATAACGAAGGGCGCTGACGTCAACGCGCCTGACCTTGCGCCTGGTGCGGTCCTCGCTACGGTTGCGGGTACTCCGATTACCGCCGGCGCGTTGAATGAGCGCCTCAAGGTTTACATATATAAACTGCGTTTGCGGGTTCATGAGATCCAGAAGAGAGCGCTGGACATAAAGATTAATGACACGCTGCTGAACGCCGAGGCAAACAAGAAAAACATCCAGCCTAACGAGATTCTTCGCGCCGAGATCACCGACAAAGTCAGGACGCCAACTGAAGCTGATATACAGAAATTTTACGACGAAAATAAAGCTCGAATTAATGGCGACCTGAAAAGCAGTCATGACGAAATCCTGAACTACCTCGCGAGTCAGGAACAGGACAAGGTAGAAAAGGCACTGTCAGAACGATTGCGGACGGGAGCAAACCTGCGCATCATGCTGGTTGAGCCTGCACAACCGGTGCAGAACATCAGCAGGGATGACGACCCCGGGCGGGGCGATCTGAACGCCCCGGTCACTATTGTTGAATTCACAGATTTTCAGTGCCCTGCTTGTGGGGCAATGTATCCCGTGCTTGAGGAAGCCCTGCAAGGTTACGGGAAAAGCGTGCGCTTCATAGTGCGCGATTTTCCGTTGGCAGTTCACGCTAATTCGCGCAAGGCAGCTGAGGCAGCGGACGCGGCAAACGCGCAAGGTAGGTTTTTCGAATACATTGCCCTTCTGTTCAAGAACCAGAACGCGCTCGACATTGATTCCTTGAAAAAGTATGCGACCGAAGTGGGGCTCGATCGAAAGCGGTTTGATACCGAACTGGATAACGGCGTCTATGCTGCTGAAGTGCAGCACGACATCGACGATGGCGAAACCTACGGCATTGACAGCACGCCGACAATCTACATCAACGGCGTCATGCTACGCGAGTTCACCGCCGACGGAATCCGCACCGCGATCAACCGAGCGCTCGGCCAGAAGCCATAATGCTGCGCACGCGCTTTTAGACAGGCAGGAAATACTTCGTCCTGCTTCAGGCTTTCTTCGTTTGGATTAGAGTGAGGCCCCCCAACGTACAAACGATTGGTCGGTTAATGAGGTAACAATGGGAATCTCGCTGAAGCCTGAGCACTTGAAGCGTTACAAAGACATAGCCTGGCTTTTCATGAAGTACGGTCGTTCTGATCTGGTCAAACAGGTGGGACTAGAGGCAGCGCTGACTCGGGAAGATGAAGACGGACCAGCCGCGGAACTGGTCACGCCAAAAGCCGAGGAGCTGGCGACCGATTTTGAGAAGATGGGGCCCACATTCATAAAGCTGGCCCAGTTGCTTTCCACCCGCGCTGATCTCATGCCTTTTCCATATCTGGAAGCGCTGGCGCGATTGCAGGACGACGTTGAGCCGTTTTCTTTCGCCGAGGTCGAAGAAATCGTTACCTCCGAACTGGGCGTGCGCATATCCAAGGCTTTTTCTGACTTTGACGCGGCGCCGATCGCGGCCGCTTCTCTGGGCCAGGTGCACCGCGCCTCCCTGCGCGATGGCCGGCAGGTGGTGGTCAAAGTTCAACGCCCTGGCATTCGCGAACAGATTGTGAAGGACCTTGAGGTCCTTTCAGACATAGCAGAATTTCTTGATGGCCACACGGAGATCGGCAAGCGCTACGAATTTCAGCGCCTGTTGGCGGAGTTTCAGAAGAGTCTGATGCGCGAGTTGGATTATCGTCAGGAAGCTCACCACCTGGAAATCTTTGACAACAATTTGAAGGACTTTGATTCGATTGTCGTGCCTTTACCAATCGAAGATTACACCACGTCGCGAGTGCTTACGATGGAGCACATTAGCGGCAAGAAGATCACTTCCCTGAGCCCGCTGGTGTGGGTGGACGTCGATGGCATACGACTGGCCGAAGATCTCTTTCGCGCCTATCTGAAACAGATTCTGCTTGATGGGTTTTTTCACGCAGATCCTCATCCGGGGAACGTCTTTCTCACTGACGATCATCGCATCGCCCTGATAGACCTGGGAATGGTTGGCTACATCTCGCTGGCGAGGCAGGAAGAGATACTAAAGCTGCTGATCGCCATTAGCTCCGGCAACGGTGACGATACCGCCGAGCAGACCGTCCGGATGGGCGAAGAGAAAATGGGGTTCGACGAAAAGAAGTTCCGGCGTCTGGTGGCTGATCTGGTTACCGAACATGTGGATGCAAGTGTCTCTGAGATCGACGCCGGACGCGTTGTGCTCGAGATTCAACGCATTGCCGGTGAAGTAAACTTCCGCTTGCCGCCTGAGTTTACCATGGTCGCCAAGATGCTGCTCAACCTCGACCAGGTTGTGCACACGCTGGATCCAGCCTTCGATCCAAACGCCTCAATTCGGCGAAATGCCGCCGACATGATGCAGAAGCGCATGATGAAGAGTCTGTCACCGGCAAACCTTTTCAACGCAGTCATGGAAACGAAGGGATTTGTCGAGAAACTCCCTGCGCGGCTTAATAGATTTTTCGACGCTGTGTCCGGCGACGAGATTAAAATCAAAGTGGATGCTATTGATGAAACGCGTCTGATGGAAGGCCTGCAGAAGATTGCCAACCGCATCACGATGGGGCTGGTGCTGGCGGCGTTGATTGTCGGCGCAGCAATGCTTATGCGGGTGGAGACGTCTTTCAAGATTCTGGGCTACCCGGGTTTTGCCATGATCTTTTTCATGATCGCAGCCGGGGGCGGAGTTCTGCTGGTAGTTAATATCCTTTACACCGACGAGAGGGCGAAGAAAAAAGACGACGAACCGTAAACCGCCACGAGGTTCGCCTTCAGCCGACAAAACAAGAAGCCCGCACCATGTGGTGCGGGCTTTTTGTTGGGCCGCTCTGAAACCAGAGGCGTTTGTCCCGACGAATTAATTGATCCTAATCAAGGGAGCAGTATCCGCCGGGCGACTGGAGTTGCCTCCTGATACGGTAACGATCACCGGCACGTCGCCTGCTCCGGCCAGCGTTGCCGGCAATACAACATCTATTTCGTCCATACCGGGCATGTCGGTACGTGTAATGCGAACGATGGCAGTACCGGTAAGATCGGTCGTGCCGATGCGAACCGTAATTTGCGCTATGTCCGTGATGCCCCGAACGCCGGTCAGGAAGATTGCCAGCTTCGTCGGCTCAGTCACCGTGTCCCCGCTACCATTAACATAGGTAGTAGTCACCGTGAATGGCTCGGCTGTTCCCGCGCTCAACGGATTTGTGATGTTGAGAACAGACGCGCGATTAGAGCCGAAGCTATTCGTCACGGTAAAGATGTCCGGTTGCGCCGTGAATATCTGAATCGTCGAGCGAATCGTAGTGCCGTTGTTGTTGATAACCAGCGGATAGGTGTCGGTACCGGTGTTCGGCGCGAGTCCGGGCGGCACAACGAAGTTGATTTGACCCGTACTGACGAAGTAAAGACCAGCCGCTGCGCTATTAATTGAGACGGAAACTCCGTTGAGCTCAACGGGCAGCGGCGGACGCCGCAGCGATTCCGAGAAGCTATTCGCGTTCTGCGTGGACGGCGCCAGCGCAGTAGCGGAACGAATGATGCCCAGCATGCCCGGTGCGAGTCCCGCCACCGCCGGAGGCGTTGGACTGGGAGTAGCGACGGGGCGCTCACTTGCGCCGGTGAAAAGCGAGATGGTTGCAGTTGCGTCAGTCCCTGCCCGCGACAGCATGTAATAAACCTCGGTGCTGCCATCAGAATTGCCCCCACCCAGTTCCCTTGATCCAAGACTGAATGCCAGACGCTGACGCGTTTCACTCAAAAAAGGACGAATGCCAATGATAAAGAGTCCCGAGGGAATATTCGTCAAGCGTGTAAAAGGTCCAGTGGAAGCAACAGGAATCGGCGCCAGAAAAACCTGCGGCGCGCCATTCGTGTTGTTTAGCCCTTCGCTTTCCTTGCCGGCTTCCGGAATAGTTCCGTCAGGCCGGAAATTCAGGAATGAAGCGAATACGACCGATGCGGGCTTCAAGGCGGAGTCATAATCAGTGAACGTCGGGAAGGTCTGAATATCCTGCGTAGTGGTAGTCCGGGGGCCAACCTGTGCGAAAGTGTCGAGGCTGATGTCGTAAACAAACGTCACATAAATTTGTTTGATAGAACCGTCGGCTTTCGGATCATCCGCCAATGACTCAAACGCGATCATGTTGCCGTCGCGACTCATCCGCTTGCCGAAACTTAGAATGTTTACCGTAGCGCCGGCGGCATCTGTTTTTGTCTTCGTAACCTGGCGAATCACGGTAGTGGCGCCGGTCGAAGGATCAACGTTGGCGAGATAAATCTCCGCGTCACCGTCCGCATTGCTGGATGAGCCCCCCACGGAAATATTTGCGTTCGAAATGAAGGCCATTTTCGACCCGCTGCCTGAAAGCGACGGATTCTCATTGAACACAGGTGCCAGAAGGGTTCCAGTCGTGTTCGTAACCTGGACAGTTGTGTCGCTTGATCTAATGTAAACAAACACCTCAGGATTGCCGTCGGTGTTGGTTCCAGTGAAGTTGCGCGTGGAGACAAATGAGACGACCGAAGCGTTGTCGTTAACCGTCGCGTCGCGGTTGTCAAAAGCGACGATAGGCGAGACGCTGGCGGTGCCTGGTTGCGGCAACCGGCTCGCGGGCGTATTGGTGACTTGCGTAAACGTCCCCGTAGTCAGGTCTACAAAAGGGGCGTCCGCTCCATTTGCCAAATTAACGGCAGTGGTCGCCGGAACAAAATACAGGAAGACCTCCTGATTGCCATCGGCAAGAAGCGCCGTGCGATTGGCATTACCGTCGAAGCTTCCCGGAGTGGATGCATTTGAACTGAAAACAATCCAGCGACCATTGGCGCTCAAGACCGGCTGGTTATTGCTGACCTCGACATCGACATTACTAAGATCGGCCGCTGTGGCTCCTGGAGTGGGCGTGGGAGTTGGACTGGCGCTCGGAGTGGGTGTCGGGGTTGGACTTGCCGGTATTTTCTGAGCGTTCGTTGTGTTTGTTATTTGAAAGATGCGTCGCTGGGCATAGTCCAGGAGAAAGATTTCCCGATTCCCATCCGCATTGTTCCGGGTCGAAGTCTTCTCGGTAGAAATGTCGCCATTCGATTCGATGACAACAAAGCGGCCATTCGCGCTGATGTCACCGGCGAAAGAACCAAACGGATTAGTCGCAGCCCCAGACGGAGAAAATGTAACCTGGGCAACGAAAGGATCAGGGGTAGCAGTGGGAGTTTGCGCCTGAACAAAAGAAAGCGCGCCAGCTATCAGCATGAGCGCGCTTGTGGCGCATAGGGAACGAAAAGCTTGCTTCACGAAATCCTCCGCAATAAAGACGCAGATACGAGCAGATTAGATGCCCATGGCAGCTTGAGCAGTAGCAACGCGCCTGGTGAAGTAATTTGAAGTATTATTCCCTATCACACCTGGCGATCAAGAACGGCCATTTTACGCAGAAGGGGCGGTTTACCGCAAGCATCCAGGCAAACAAAGACTTTTAGGGCTGTTTACCATGACTTTACCGCTTAGCCCAGAACAGTTATCGTTCCAGCGCCATGAGTAAAGCTCTGCGCGTCGAAGGCGTTGCCAAACAGTACCGGATCTATGATCGGCCGAGCGATCGACTGAAGGAGTCGCTGACGCGCGGCCGCTGGAAGTTGCACCGCGAGTTCTGGGCCCTCAAGGGGATTAGTTTCGAGATCGAGAAGGGCACGACCACGGGCATCGTCGGTCCGAACGGCAGCGGCAAGTCAACGTTGTTACAGATTATCGCCGGCACCCTCGATCCCACGCACGGCAACGTCTGGCTGGGCGGGCGCGTAGCCGCCCTGCTCGAACTGGGCGCTGGTTTCAACCTCGAATTCACCGGCATCGAGAACGTCCTGATGAATGCAGCGCTAATGGGCTTCTCCCGTAGCCAGACCGCCGCGCGGCTTCCGGAGATCGAACGTTTTGCCGAGATAGGCGAGTTCATCCACCAGCCGGTGAAGACCTATTCCTCCGGCATGTACGTGCGGCTCGCCTTCGCCATTGCGGTCAACACCGATCCGGACATCCTGATCGTTGACGAAGCGCTCTCCGTCGGCGACACGATCTTTCAACACCGCTGCGTGCGACGCATCCGAGAGATGCAGGAGCGCGGCACAACCATCCTTTTCGTCTCGCACGAGCCGACGCTGGTACGCGCGCTCTGCTCGCGGGCAATCCTGCTTTATCAAGGCGAGCCGCTGGCGGACGGCGCGCCGGTGGACGTGCTCAATCGCTACCAGCGTCTGATCATGGCGCGCGAGGCGGAGTACAAAGAGGGCGCGGGGGTTCACAACGAAAGCGCTGAAGAGAGCATGAGCGCAGCCAGCACTGGCGCCGAAACGCCGTCAGTCGAGCACACTCCATTGCAGTATCAATACCGCCATGGCAACGGCGATGCTGAGGTGATCTATGCCGAGTTGCTTGACGCTGACAACCAGCCTGTCGAATTGATCGAGAGCGGCGATCCGGTTTATATCCGGATGCGCTTCGTCTTCAATCAGAATGTAGAGCAGCCCGTCTGCGGTTTCATGATCCGCAACCGGCACGGCATCAACATCTATGGGACGAATACGGAACAGCGCGGGCTGGAGCTTGGGGCGGCCCGTCGCGGCGACGTGGTGGAGGCAAACTTCGCATTCAACTGCTGGCTCGGCCAGGAACATTACTTCGTGTCAGTCGCGGTACACTCGCCGGATGGCGCAGCTTACGACTGGCTCGACGGCGTAATCTTCTTCCGTGTCGCCTGCGCTGTCGAGATGGAAGGTCTCGCTAACCTGAATGCTCGCGTTACCGCTCAACGCGTCGGCGCCAGTGAAGCGCGCAGCGTGGTGAAAGCGTAGCGCCGCTTCCGGCGTCCTGGCGCCGGCGCAGTCGCGCCGCCGCGGCTCCATGAGGCGCGATCAATTACTTTTGGTGATCGAAGTGAACAAACCGGCTGCATCTTGACACTTCTCGCCAGGCAAGCATAAAGTTCTCAACTGAATTCCCCAGATCCCCTAAACGGCCGTTAGTCTTCAGGCCATCCGTGGTTCGCACTTTCGGATGTCGGACTTGGAACTTCGCGGTTTCACCTGAGCCATTATTGAATTCAGCCCAGGTGCTCGCTTGCTCTTACGGCGGGATTTATCTGCGCTCCGGAGGCCTGCAGCACATCCATTTCCCAAGCACCGACGAGGAGGTCGCAAATGATTCAATTGAGAAGTCAGCATCATTCACGGCGGAAACTTATTGGCCTGGCACTGGCCGGTCTCTTTTGTTTGTTAGTGTTGTCGGGAACACCCGCGAAGATGGCCGGGGCGTCAGACTTACCACCCGGAACAAAATTCGATGATGGGCAGGATCCTTCGATAGTTATCGTACCGCCCGGTAGCGCCTATCGTCAGACGAATCTCGTCTCCGACGTGCCCGGTCTCGCGCTTATTCAGGATCCGCTGGTCGTAAATCCCTGGGGCATTTCCATGACCAGCAGCAGCCCGTTCTGGATCGCGAATAATGGCACATCAACGTCCTCGCTCTACCGCGGCGACGTGGGCAGTCTCGTGTTCTTCAAACAGCCGCTGATGCCGAACATCACCATTCCGGAGACGCCGCCGTCCATCACGGGCACGGTCGTCAACAGTGGCGGCACGAGCGACTTCTTCGTCACGTCCGGCAGCGCGTCGGCGCGGGCTAACTTCCTCTTCGCGTCGCTCACCGGCAAAATCTACGGCTGGAGTCCGAACGTGCCCGCGGCGGGCTCGACCGTAGCCACGCAGGCGGCCAGCCAGGCGGGGCACGTCTATACCGGTCTCACCATGGCCAACAACGGCACGGCCAATTTCCTTTACGCCGCCGACTTCAAGAACGGCACCATCGATGTCTATAACAGCACGTTCGCGCTTCAGCCGTCGGCGAGTTTTCCTTTCGCCGACCCAACCATTCCCACGACTCCGGGGAACACTTACCATCCATTCAACATCCAGAACATCGGCGTGTCGCTCTACGTCATGTATGCCAAGGTCGGCGCGGACGGAGATGACGAGGAGGGTGTCGGTAACGGCTTCGTCCGGCGCTTCAACGCGAATGGTGTGCGCGACTTGACGTTCGGCATCAATAACGGTGCGCTCAACTCCCCGTGGGGCATGGTCCTTGCACCGTCCTCTTTCGGCATCTTCGGCGGCGCGCTCCTCGTCGGCAATTTCGGCGAGGGCAATCCGAGCATCCACGCCTTCAGCCCGACGAACGGAGCCTTCCTCGGCACGCTTCAGAACGAGGCGGGCGACGGGATCGAGATTGACGAACTATGGGCGCTTGTCTTTGGCAACGGCGGCAATGGCGGCAACCCGAACACGCTCTATTTCACCGCCGGTCCCGCAGAAGAGGAGCACGGACTGTTCGGCTCGCTCAAACCGACAACAGCGTCGGCCACGAACCTGATCCAATTCAGTTCCGATACTTACGCCATAGGCGAGAGCAGTGGCGGCATTCAGATCACGGTCACGCGCTCGGGCGATGCTTCCGGAACGGCCACCGTCAACTACGCCACCTTCGACGAAAACCAGGCCGGGCACGCCAACCAGAAAACTGACTACGAGATCGCGGAGGGGACACTTCGTTTCAATCCGGGCGAAACGAGCAAGACTTTCCGGGTGAACATCGTTAACGACCTCTTTGTCGAGGGTGACGAAACGGTCGACCTCGCACTCTCAAATCCGACGGGGGCCGGCGTGGGACTCGGCGCTCAGACCACAGCGGAGCTGACAATTATTGACAACGACAGCACCCCGCCTACTACGAATCCGATTGACGACAAACAATTCTTTGTTCGTCAGCAGTACCTCGACTTCCTGAGTCGCGAGCCGGACACCAGCGGCTTCAACGCCTGGGTGAATCTTCTGAATGGCTGCGCTACCCAGAACAGCACCCCGGGCTGCGATCGCGTTACGGTGTCGCAGTCATTCTTCGGCTCTCCAGAGTTCCAGACCCGCGGCTACTTCATTATCCGCACCTACCGCGCCGCCTATGGACGCGATCCGTTGTATGGGGAGTTTATGGGCGATCTCTCCCGGCTGAACGGCGCTACGCCGGCTGAGTCAGACGCAGCGCGGGCCGCCTTTCCAGCCGACTTCGCGAACCGCAATGAGTTTCACGCCACCCTCGACGCGCTAACCAACGCACAATACGTCGATAGGTTAATCGCGAACACCGGCGTGACATTCCCGGCCGGGTTTCGCGATCAACTTGTCGCCAATCTGAACGGCGCGACGGAGACGCGCGCACAGGTACTCAGTGACATTGTCGATAATTCGCGGTTCGTGAACGACGTGACCACCTTCAATCGCGCCTTCGTGCTCACCGAGTATTTTGGCTATCTGCGCCGCGACCCGGAGCAGGCCGGCTTCAATGCGTGGATTGTCTATCTGACCGCACACCCTGGTGATTTTCGTACCATGGTCAATGGCTTCGTGAATTCAGCCGAGTACCGCCAGCGCTTCGGGGCGTCATAAGAAGGAGGGAAGTTGGAAGGATGAAAGTGTGATGGCGCAGTTGAAGAAATGCACTTTCATCCTTCCTTTACCCATCGGGGATTCAACGAAATGCAACGGCCGTAATCGGAATATTAAGCGGCATTTGCATGTCACTGTCATTCACACCTGGCTTGGCAATCAGCGATTCGCACATCCTGTTGCACTTCAAACTTAAATCCACCTGTTTAATCTTCCAGTTTAATCCTTCTACCTTTTATAGATTCCTCCTCATCTTTCTTCCAAGACCTCCGTTCTTACTTCAGCCTGAATAGCACGATGATTGCGCTTGTTAATTGTGGGCAGCGACTCTAGAATCACCGCCATGACTATCGCTTTGCGCGTTGAGGGCGGGATGAAGCCAGCAGCATAGTCAAACCTGATGTTCCCTCTGGCGCCTTCCGCACGTGGATTCGCGCTGCCGGATGGTGCGTGCGCCCGACAACTACTGTTAATGATTGAATTGGATAAATCGGCGTCTTCTGAGACAGAAGCGAATGCGCCGGACGATATCGCGCCGGACGAGGGCGCGCCGGCGGAAGCCCCGGCGCTGCATATCCCGGCGCTTGAGTTGCAGCCGGGCGCAGAACGCAACGACGCTGAGCGATACCAACTCGACGAGTTGTTGCGTTATCACGACCGCGCGTTTGTAGCGAACGCCTACGCCGCCTTGCGCAAGCGTGACCCGACGACTGCGGAACTAACGCGTACGCTCGACGATCTGCGTTCGGGCCGGCGCGGCAAGATCGAGATCATTGAAGACCTGCTGGCCGCGCAAGCGGAGGGTGGGCCAGCTATCGGGGTCGAGGGCTTGCCATCACCTCTACGCCGCCGGGTAAGCCGCTGGCCTATCCTCGGTTACACGTTGCGATTGCTGGGCGACCTCCGGCGCCTGCCTGTGCTTATTCGCCACCAGCAGCAATTCGAAGCTTACTCGATGGCCCAGCAACAGCACATCGCGGACTACCTGAACGATGTGGTCGCGCCGGCTATTGCCAGCCTCTTCGACTCCGTGGCAGACGCCGACGAGAGTATCTTGATGCTCGCCGATTCGCTGGTTGACTTGTCAGGGCGTCAGTCGGAGTTACTGGAACACTTGCAAACGCTCCAGGTACGAATCGAGCACTTGCAGGTTCAGCGCGAACGGTCCGAGGCGCAGCTCCATGCTAATCTTGTCGCACTAACCGAGGCGCAGACCGCGCAGCAGCAGCGGCTTGATGAGTTATTCCGCAAGCACGATGAGACTGCTGCAGCGCAGCGCGAGTTTTTAGTGCAGGAGCAGCGCGTCATTGTAGAAGCGCAGAAAGTAGCGGTGGCCGGACTGCGGGATGAACTGCAAACGATGGCCCGCGAACAGGAGAACACGCGCGCGAAACTGGCCGCGGAAGTACGTCGCTTAGGCGGGCTCATAAATGAATTCAGTGATGAACCGCCTGCAGACTCAATCGCAAAAGAACGCCGGCAGCAATGAGGCCAATCGCCATTGTTACTCCATGGTTCGGCGCGGACCTTACAGGCGGCGCAGAGCAACAAGCCTTCCAGGTAGCGACGCGTCTGGCCGGTCGCGGGCATGCCGTTGAGGTGTTGACCACTTGCAACGGATCCTTCCAGTCTGATTGGGCTGTTAATCATCATGCACCCGGCGCCGGCCAGGAACATGGCTTAACGCTCCGTCGCTTTCCGGTTGATGCGCGGGACTCCGCCGCCTTCGACCTGGTCAACGCAAAACTATTGGCGCTCAATTCCTCCAGCTTCCGCGCCGGGGTCAATCCCATCACGGGCGAAGAGTCGCGCACGTTCGTCCAACAGAACATAAGATCCGCCGCGCTCCTGGATTACCTGCGCGACGAGGGCGAGGCTTATCATGCCTTCATCTTCCTGCCCTACATGTTCGCGCCCGTCATGCTCGGTGCGCCGTTGGTCGGAGATCGCGCGTGGCTGCAACCGTGTCTTCACGACGAGGCAGCGGCCTACCTGCCGCAGACCGCGGAGTTGTTCCGTGGCGCGCATGTCTTGCTTTTCAACTCCGAAGGGGAGATGGAGTTGGCGCTACGTCTCTACGGCCCCGGCATCCACAGTCGCAGTGTCGTCGTCGGCGAAGGCATTGAGCGGGCACGCTATGAAGCCCGCCAATTGACTGCTGCCTTGCCACCCCAGCTACGCGCCGCGCGCTTTGTGCTTTACCTCGGACGTCGCGACCGCACAAAGAACACGGACCTGCTGGTTCGCGCCTTTACGCAGTTCAAAGCAGCGCAGCCGGAATCCGATCTTCAGCTTGTGCTCGCCGGACCCGGTATAGAATCTTTCGCCTCGGCAGACGGCGTGCATGATCTCGGTCTGGTGAGCGAGGAGACTAAAGCAGCTCTGCTGGCGCAGTGCCGCGCGCTGGCGCAGCCCAGCCGCCACGAAAGTTTCTCGCGCACGATGATGGAGGCCTGGAGCGAGGGCCGTCCAGTCATGGCGCAGCGCGATTGTCTGGCGACGGCCTTCGCCGTCGAGTGTTCCGGCGGCGGTTGGCTGGCCGGGACGGAAGTCGAGTGGGCCCGACTGTTCGCTCGCGTCGCCGCTGCCATGGACGCAGAATTAGACGAGTTGGGCCTTCGGGGACAAGCCTACGCGGCAGTTCAGGCCGACTGGGACAAAGTGATCGGACGATACGAATCATTACTCGAAATCACGCCACAAACTGGCGAGCCTTCGTTAACCCGTCATTCCCTCACGTCGCTCGGCAAGGGCCATCCCGCGCCTAATGCAATCGATCAGATCCATGTGACTCCAACTCGACGCCGCCTGGACGAATTGCACGCTATCCATCAATTGCTGCCCGACATCGCTTTCGGCGATGCCATCTCGAATCAGGCGCGAGCCATCCGCGCGCATCTGCGGCAACACGGCTATCAGTCGGAGATTTTCGTCAAACGGCGCCAGGCGCGAATGAAAGCGGAGGCGCTGCTGTGCGATGAGGTGCAACCGGAGCCAACCGATGGTTTGCTTTATCATCACTCCATAGGATCTGAGTTGACCGCGTTCGCTGTGGCGCATGCCGGTCCCAAATGTCTGCTCTACCACAACATCACACCGGCCGAATTTTTCGCCCCTTATCGCCCGGGCTTCGCGTGGATGCTGGAAACCGGCCGGAACCACCTGCCGCGGCTCGCCCCCCACTTTCCTGTGTCAACCGGCGACTCGGCCTTCAACGCGACTGAGCTTGCCGCCTGCGGCTTTCATGCGCCGGGTGTGCTGCCGATTATTGTTGATCCGGACAGGTGGAACATCGAGCCTGACGAACAACTAATGGCGCGCTTGCAGGACGGGCGCACCAACCTGCTCTTCGTCGGTCGCATCGCGCCGAACAAGCAGCAGGATCGATTACTGGAAGCCTTCGCATACTATTGCCGGCTTGATCCGAACTCTCGTCTGATCTTAGCGGGTGAGGGACGATCCTCAGATCCATATTTCAATCACGTGTTGGCAACAAGTGCGCGGCTCAATCTGTCGGCGCACGTCGAGATAACGGGGCAGCTCGAGGACGCGGCGCTGCTGGCGTACTACCGCACGGCGCACCTATACTGGTCGCCGAGCGCGCATGAAGGTTTTGGCGCCCCCCTGGTCGAGGCCATGTGGTTTGATGTGCCGGTGCTGGCACTCCGCGCGACCGCCACGCCGGAAACAATGGGTGCAGCCGGCGTGCTGTTTGAAGACGACGAAGAACCGGCAGCAGTGGCCGCACGCGCCTACCAGCTCACGCACGACACGCAACTGCGCCAAACGGTCATTGCAGCGCAACGAACGCGAAGGCTCGACTTCGCGCCCGCCGTTGTCTGGTCGAGTCTCAGGGAATTGATTGCGCGACTAACAAGTGCAACTGAGTTAGCCGCCATGGCTAAGTCTTGAAGCGGAGAGGGCCGAAGCGTTTTGAGTCTCACGACCCAGGGCACAAGCGAAAGCATTGAAGTAGTTGCACGCGGGCGCGCGAAAGTCGCGTCCGGCGAGCGCGAGCGCATGTGCCCTCGCCTCGCATTCGTCGTTCCCTGCTATAACGAGGAGTTGGTCGTCGAGCAAACGGCGGCCCGCCTGGTCCAACTACTACGCGGACTCAGTGCCACCGGGCAAATCGATCCCACGAGCTTCGTCTATCTGGTAGACGACGGCAGCGACGACGCAACCTGGACCATCATCGAGACCCTGCACGATCAGAACACGACTGTTAAGGGCTTGAAACTCGCGCGCAACGTCGGCACGCAGAATGCTCTACTGGCAGGCTTGCTCGGCGTCAGAGGTCGCGCCGACTGTGTCGTCTCCATTGATGCGGATTTGCAGCAGGACGAAAATGTGATCGAAACCTTTCTGGAAAAATACCGGGATGGCGCCCACATCGTTTACGGCGTGCGACGGAAACACGGCTCGGACTCTATAGCCAAGCGCGGGTCCTCCTGGTTCTTTTACAGTCTGATGAAATTGTTGGGGGCGCGCATCATCAAACATCACTCGGAGTACCGGCTGGTGTCGGGCAAGGCGCTGGACGCTATTGCCGAATATCGTGAATCCAACCTGTTCCTGCGCGGCATTTTTGTGGACATCGGCTACCGCTCGGAGATCGTGGCCTTCGATGCCCGGCGGCGCGAAGCCGGCAGATCCAAGCATAGTTTCAAGAAACTCGCCTCGCTGGCGCTTGATGGCATCACCTCTTTCAGCATAGTGCCGCTCCGCCTGGTCACGTTTACCGGAGCGCTGGTGTTTCTATTCAGTTGCGCGATGACACTCTTCTACCTGTACGAAAAATTCGTGGGACACACCCCGCCCGGCTGGGCCGGCACGGTTATTCCCATTTACTTCCTCGGCGGCGTGCAGATCGTGTTCCTCGGCCTCGTCGGCGAGTACATCGGCAAGATTTACAAAGAGACGAAGGCTCGCCCCCGTTTCATCAGAGACGAAGAGTTATTCTGAAGCACATACCGACCACCTTACCCTTGCCAGAGTTGCCAGAGTTGCCAGAGTTGCCCGAGGTGCCAAAGGTGATTGCCGAACAGCAAACCTTCCCGCCCTCCACGACGAATGCCACGGACTTGTGCATTGTGTGTGGTATTGCCGGAAAGCCGGCGCCTTTGTATCGCGGTATCGGGCGCTGCGAGGTCTGCGGTTACGTCGGCGCGGACATGAAGCTGACCGACGCTGAGCTGTTCGCGCTCTACAACGAACAGTTCTTTACCGGCGCAGAATTCAGCGACTACGCCTCGGACGAGCGGTTCTTTCGCAAAAACTTTCAACTGCGCTACCGGGAATTAAGAAAGTTCATTGATCCCGCGCGTCATCAGCGCCTGCTGGAGATCGGCAGCGCGTATGGTTTCTTTCTCGACACGGTGCGCGACGAATTCGTGTCCGTCCAGGGCATAGACATTACCGACGCCGGTGTGGCCCACGCGCGTGAACATTTTCAGTTGGACGTACTGCAGGCGGATTTTCTCGCGCATGAGTATGGCGCTCAGAAATTCGACGTGGTCTGCATGTGGGACACTATTGAGCACCTGCGCGCGCCGCATTTATACGTCGAGAAGATCGCGCAACACACCGAACCGGGCGCGCTGCTGGCTATCACGACGGCCGACGTGGCCAGCTTGAACGCTAGGCTGCGCGGAGAACAATGGCGCATGATTCATCCACCAACGCACCTGCATTACTTTTCTTTCGACACCCTGGCGCGCCTGTTGGACCGCTACGGCTTCGAAGTCATCTACAATCGCCATTGTGGTTTTTACCGCAGTCTGGGTAACGTCGCCTACAACATCCTGGTCCTGCGCAAGCAGTGGCCCTGGCTGTTCAAACAGATCGAGCGCACCGGCTTGACGCAGTTTGGCTTCTATCTCAACCTCTACGACATCATGTACGTCATCGCGCGCCGTCGCTGAAGCGAGAGGTCGCTCCGACTCGATAGTCCCAGATGAAACCGTAAATTCTGTTGGCCGGAAGGACGGGGAATTTTCCGCACCTCGAGGGAAGAGCCGCTGAGCAAGAACGCGCGCCACTCTATCTGAATTCAAAGATGCCCGAACCAAGGCAGCAAGCACGGAGCGATCCCAACCCCAAGACCAGCATCTCGCGCCAACCGTCTTTCGGCGGGGGCGCACGGACATCGCACGTGCTGGTTGTGGTGATCGGCTACACGCTGCTCTACACACTTTTCTTCGCGCCAGTCCTCTTTTCTCGACACTTGCTTGCGCCCGGCGACGGCATCATTTACTTCCTGCCAAACTTTGCCGCGCCGCATGTTTTCTGGGACGTGACAATCTGGGGCGGTTTTCCGGCAGTAGGGGATGCGCAGTTGATGCTTTGGTATCCCCTGGCGCTGCTTTTCTCGCTGTTTGGCGCGGCTTATCAACCGTTTGTGCTCGCGGCTTATGTGATGGCCAGCAGCTTCACCTACGGCTACGTCTGGACAATGACTCGCACCCGTTTGGCGGCGGTCGTCAGTGGTTGTGTTTACGGACTGTGCGCTTTCATGATCGCGCACGCCGGGCACGCGGCGATGATCCATACGGCGGCATGGCTGCCGCTGGTCATCTGGTCGCTAACAACTCTGCAACGGCGTCATATCAGCCGCTTCTGGTTCGTCGTCGCCGCGCTGGCCATCGCCTGCTGCGCGCTTGCGGGTCATCCGCAAATCTTCGCGTACACGCTAACGCTGGCCGCGGCTTTCGTGATCGTAACCGGCTGGCATGCGCCGCTTGGCCGCCGCCGCTACTATGGACTCTGCGCGCTCGTGACGTTGCTCGGTATTGGCATGGCTATGCTGCAACTCTGGCCGACGGCCGAGCTGGCAAACTTGAGTTGGAGGTCGGCCCTCGGCTTCGGCGATTTTGTCGCTTACGAACTCCCACTCCGGCAGGCGCCGGTGCTTCTCTTCCCTTATCTTTACGGCGGCGCGCCGGGCGCGTTTTACGGTGTGGCCTACTTCGGCGCCTGGCCGTCGAGCGCGGGCGGATGGGGCGCGGGTGAATTGAGTGGCTACGCGGGACTACTGCCGCTCATGCTGGCTGCGGTTGGCTTCATTACACACCGGCGCGCGACCACTGCGCGCTTTTGGCTCGGTGCGGCCGCCATTGCTTTTCTATTAACGCTTGGCGAAACAACTCCGCTTGCCCGACTGGTTTTTCATCTGCCCGTACTGAACAAGTTCCGCGTACCCGCGCGCCATTTTATTGAACTGACGTTCGCGATCAGCATCCTCGCCGGCTACGGCGTCAAAGCGATCTGGCAACAAGAGACAAGCGCCCGGTTGCTAAAGCGCACGATGTTCGGCGCGAGCGTCGTATTGGGCGCGTGTCTCGTCGCGCTCTTTTTGTTCGCAGGCAAAATCAATGAACTGGCGATCCAGAGATTGGGCCATACGATCACAATCAAGCCTTGGGCAAACCCGGCCGTGGGCATGCCGTTGCTGCTCTTTCTATTCGCCGGCGCTGCCTTGGTCTACTGGAATAACCAGCCGCGCTCGCGCCTGCGCGAAGCGCTCCTCATTACCGCCTTGATCGTCGATCTCAGCAGCTTCGGTTGGTTCTACGAGTGGCACTACGCTGCGCCGTACAAAGCTTACGTGCACGCGCCGGCCGCCGCCCAAACCTACCGCGCAGAGCTCGATGCGACACAGCAACGCCTGCTGCCCGTGCGCGGTGGCACTGGGCGCGTCAGCGAGTTGCCGCCGAACCTTTCGAAACTCTGGAGCATTCCGAGTGCTAGCGGCTATGGCCCGTTCATCCTCACGCGCCTCAGCGCGCTGCTGACGATGCCGCCGCACGGCAGCGTTGACGGCTCGTGGCGCGATCCGGCAAATCAGAATCTGGACATCATGGCGGTGCGCTACCTGCTTGTACCGCCGTCCGACGGCCGCTACGACGGATCAGAGCGGCGTGAAGTGGTCCGCTGGAGACCTCGGCGCACAGCTCGGTCCGGGCTGCGACCCCCATCTCCCTGCCGACTTCAAACTCGATCTACCAACGCCATTGCGCGCCACCAAACTCGGCGTGGTCAGCGCGCTTGCCTGCTCCGTGCAACTTACGGACGCACAACCGTTCGCCGCAGTCATCCTCACGGATATCAATGAGCACACGCTAAGTCTCAATCTGACCGCGGGACACGAAAGCAGCGAGTGGGCATACGACTGCAGTGATGTGCGGCCAACAATGCGCCACCAGCGCGCCCCTGTGTTTCGCACTTACCCGGTCACGCGCGGGGAAGTGAAATGCGAGGGACCGCTATCAAACGGATCGAGGTGCGCTGGACAGGGTCCTCCGGTACGTTCGCGCTCAAAAAGATCACGGTAATAAACGAAGCGGAGCACGACTCAACGCCCATCAATCCGGTCGCCGGGTCACTGCACGATACGTCACGGTGGCGGCGCGTTGGTGACATAGACGCGGCAAACAGCGGTTACGGCGACGGGGTCGGCCAAGCGGACGTTGGCGCGGCCACTGTCTTCGAGAACCTGCGTGCGCGTCCGCGCGCCTGGCTGGTGCCAGAAGTGCGGCACGTATCGCCGGACGAAGCACTCAACGCGATCCGTTCATCACGTCTATCAGATGGTCGCGGTTTCGATCCGGCCCGGCTGGCACTGGTGGAAGATGCAATCGATTTCAAAACTCAACAACCAGATCCCGCAGCCGTTGCCCGAGTGGTGCAAGTGAACTCCCGCGAGATGGAGGTGCATACCGAGACGTCCGCGCCTGCATTTCTGGTCACAAGTGATGTGCTTTATCCCGGGTGGCAAGCGACCGTGGACGGCGCACCTGCGCGGCTTTACCAGACCGACTACATCCTGCGCGGCGTAGAAGTGCCCGCCGGTTCGCATATCATTCGCTTCACATTCATCCCGAAAAGTTTTTACTACGGCGCGATCGTCAGCGGCCTCTCCCTGCTGTTGCTGATCGGCTGCGCGTTCTGGCTTAAGAAGAATGTTGAAGAATGAAAGAAGGATCACACCGGTTGCATCGTCACTCCCGCGTAGCCTTCTTTTCCTTCTTTCGAAGCCGGCGCGCGTTAACGGCCAGCGAGCAAAGGACAAGCAATGTCAGCGCGGAGATGATCGCACCGTTGCGCGCGGCGGGCGCGGCGTAGCGCATTTCGACCTTGTGGGGGCCAGCCGGCAGCGGCACTCCCCGCAGCAGATAATCGGTTGAATAAATGGAAGTGGGCTGGCCGTCAACGCTGGCTATGCTCTACTCATGGAAAAAGGTTCCCTATCTTGAACCGCAGGTTTTAGCGACCTCTTTTTCACTATTGATTCGCGCGGGATTCTGGCGCGTGGTCTGGCACAAGGCCAACGATGGGCCGGGCCCTCCGAGTGCGCCTTTCGTAAACGAACAGCCCACCCAGCAGCAACAGGGTGAACGACGAGATGATTGCGCCGTTGCGCGCGGCCGATGCGGTGTAGCGGAACTCGATCCTGTGTTTGCCGGCCGGCAGCACCACCGAGCGCAACAGGAAGTCAGCGACATTGATGCGGACTTGATGCCCGTCTACGGTCGCCTGCCAGCCGGGATAGATGATCTCGCTCAGCACCAGCACGGTCGCGGTTGGAGCATCGGTCTCGATCAGCAGATGGTTCGGTTCATAACTCAACATGCGCGTCGTGCTTTGTGGCGGGAGCTCGCCGCCGGGCAGGATCGGCAATTCATCCGGCCTGACTTCAAGTAGCACCGTGCGGCGTGGATCGAACTCTTGTTCACTCTCGCCGCGAATCCTCCGCAGTGCTTCTTCGCCATCCACTGCCTGGGCTTCAGTTACCAGCCACGCCCGCGGCAGAGCGCGCGTGTTGTGGAGAATCTGCACCTGATCGCGGTCATACACCGTGGTCCAGAATTCGGAGCGAGTGGCGGCCACGAGGGGTGTCGAGATGCCGGTGGTGCGCGAGTCGAAGAGTGTAGCCCGCGCCAGATCAAGGGTTGCGCCGCGCGTGACGTTCACAATCTCGACCAGGACGATCTGCTCTGGTCCGTCGAGCTTAAAGCGCGCCCAGTATCGATTGGCGACGAAACTGTGGGCGGCGTCGCCCGCGCGACTGTCGAAGATTGGCGCCAGGCCGTGCGCGATAGTGGCGCGCACGTCCGGACGCTCGTGGGCCCACTCGGCTGTATCAAAGCCGGCGCGCAAGTCGCGCTCGATGACGCGGCCGTCGTTAGTGTGCAGGCGCACGCGGGCGACTGTTGCACCCTGCACCTCGCTCGCGGAGTTTTCCAGAGCTGTGACGAGTGCCAGTTGATCCACAGGCCTGACCGCGCCGGTCAATTTCGCCGATGCACCCGGCGGCAGGTGGATGCCGAGATCGGCGACGGACATGCCGATGCCGTCTTTGTAGGTCAAAGGGTCTTCAAAGGTCTTCAGATTTGCGAACGAGACGACGTGCGTCGTATTCAGCATATCGAGCACGTGCGACCGCGCGCTGAACAGATCGTCATTCGGCGGAAAGCCGGAACGCGGGGTGACCGAGTCTGGGCCGACACCACCAAGCGCGCGGCTGTATCGTTCAAAGATCAAGGGCTCCATTCCCGCTACATTGTGGAACCCGTAGAGCGCGGGCAGATTCGGTGAGTCCAGGCGCGGGTGGGAGTTGAACTCTTCGGCGAACAGAGTGGCGCGCGTATAGACGCGATTCTCTGCGGGTAGGAATTGCTGGAGGTAGCGCGTCGTGGGCGAGACCATCTGCAAGCGACTGGCGGGCAAACTCAGCAAACGAGCCCACCAGCATGACACGACAACGGTTGATTCGGCGAAACAGGCGAGCATGATGGTTGCACCCAGCAGCACTGTGCGGTTTCGCGAGGCGGTAAGACGAAAACACCACCACGCCAGGGCGAACACCACACAGGTAAAAGCGAATTTCCAGAACCAGTAGGCCCGCTCCGATAGCCCGGTGTAGATCGATGGGTTAGGCACTGGCGGGAGGCTGGTCCCGCGCCACCACAAAGCGCCGATCACGATGCCGGCAGCAAGCAGTGCCAATGCCACAATCAAGTTAAGCTTTGGCGCACGCGCGACACGACGGCGATTACGGGCGAAGTAGCCGGCAATCTCGTCCCAGCCGTATGCGGCGAAAATGCTTAGGGCCAGCGTCCACTCGAACGTGTGGCGGGAAGGCACCCGAAACTGATTCAGCACGGGCACGTGATAGACGATGCGGTACAGCGGGGTGTGCGCACCCAACATGAAGAGGAACGAAACAATGGCGACGGCAAGCCAGAACCAGAGGCGCGGATCTCGTATGCGCCCACGCAACGCGCTTATGACCGCCGCGATGGCAAGCAATAAAGCGAGCGGCGCGAGGTACGCGCTCGTGTCCAGGTAGTGATACAGCGGCGCCCCGATTGAGAGCACCGCTTCGCGCGGAGTAAACGAGCCTTCGCCAAATACCTCGTAGCTTAGAGTGCTGCGGGCGCTGCGATGCGCGGCCCGCAATGCCTCAAGCAGTTGGAAAGCCGCCACGCCGGCGGCCAGTAACAACGCGCCGAGCGAGACGAATAGCGGTCGCCAGTGTACCAATGACAACCAGGTTCGCTGCGCACGTACCGTTGACAGGGAAAGAAATAGACCGTAGCAAGCCGCGAGCAGACCGACATAAACGTAACTCTGGCCGTGTCCCGCGAGTACTGCCAGCGCATAAACGAATGCCGCACGTGGCAGGCAATAGGCCAGTGATCGCGTGCGCGCGCGGTCCACATAGATCAGCAACAGCGGAGTCCACATCAAGCTGTTGGTCAGCATGCCGCTGTTGGAAATAGCGCCGCACATCATTCCGCCGTAGGCGAAGGCGAGTCCGGCAAGAAGCGACGCCAAACGGCTGCGCCCCAGCTCACGCGCGTAGGCATAGGTGAACATGGGCGCGAGCAGAAACGGCGCCAGCACGTAGACCTGCTCGGCCCAGGGACCCGGCCAAAATAGATAGCCCCAGGTCAGCGGGTATCCAATAGCCACCTGGGCCATCGAGAGCAGCGGATAGCCGGAAAGCACGTAGGGTGTCCACAAAGGCAGCGTACCGTGCCGAATCATTTGCCACGCGACAGTGCGGAGCGGGTAAGAGTAATAGAGGGCATCGCCGGCGATAATGAAGCGGCCACCGAGGAACACCTGCGGGAAAAAGAGGAAGAAGAAAAAGCAGATGGCGGCGATCGCCGTCACGTCCGCGCGCCGTCTGGTCCACCACTTAAGCCAGTCCACTCGACTCATACAGTCACTCTATTGACTCGCATCCTCTGAAGCCTGGGCTTGTGGTTCGGTCTTCACAACGGCATAGAGGTCGTCGCTGCTGCCGTATGTGCCGATCAATCGCAGTCGTCCGGAAGCCACTGCGTCGGCGAAAAACGATGTGAACTCCGCCTGTCGTTCAGGCGCAATTTGACCTCGCCGGACCACAACGTAAGAGGCCGGAATGTCTTCGAGCAAGTCCAGGAGTTCTTTGGGAAGGCCCGGTCCTTTGGTCATGTCGTAAATCTTGATCGGCAGCGGTGGTATGAAGCTCGCCGCCGCACTGACGACTGGGCGGCCGTGATCGGCCGCGCGCAGCATGGACAAATGCCACGAATAATAGGGAGGCTGAGGCAACGAGGGGAGTTCAACTACTCCACCACGCATAGATGTCTTTTTCAGTTGCAGCGTTACCGCGTCCGGGAATACCGCGCCGCGCACGAACGGCAGGGGGGAAGCATGCAACTCAAACAGGAGCGCGGCAGTGATAAGTAAATAAGTTGCCCAGGGTTTTATGGCCGGTCGCCAGGATGCAACGAGATGTGCCAACCGGCCCGCACCAAGGCCGGCCAGGAGTGCGAGCCCGAGGTAGCAAATCATCGCGGCGCGGTAAGGCGCCCGCAAACTCTGGAGCGGCAGCACGAGATCGTAAAGTACCCGATAGAGATAGATACCCATCCCGAAAGAACAGACGAAGCCAAAGCCAGCCCAGATCACGCCCAACCAGAAAGCGTCACTACGCCGCTCAGATTGCATGGATTGGATCAGATTACATCCCTGGGCCCATCTCAGGAGTCGCGGGTATGAGAGTGTGAGGCGAGCGACAAGCGCGACGGTGAGAAAGACGAGCGCGCGATCGGCGGTGACTGCGGCGCTGTAACCCGCAGCGATGATGGCTACGCTTGCGGCGATCAGGCACAGTGCATCGAGCAGGTAAAGCCAACGCCTGCTACTAACGCCGTCAGTGCCCTCTCCAAGTGGTTGAGGTGTGCGACTCGAAATCTGGCTGACCAGCAGGATTGCGGCAAGTGCCAACAGCAGGGGCAACAGGCCTGGGAATAACGTAGCCTGTACTCCAGCAAGGCCGTTCCCCATTCCATTCCATACTCTGTTGTAGCCCCTGGCGGTCAGCCAATCCACCAGACCCGCCGAGTGTCGCATCACCTCTTCGGGGTCACGCCTGAATCCGTAAAGTTTGTTGGCCATGTAATAGGGCCACATGAAAGGCAGGAGCAGGAATGACGCGGCGGCGAGTGCGAGCAGTCCCCGCATCCAGAATGCGCGTTCGCGATACAGGCGGTAACGCACCACCAGCAGGGCAGCGGAAAGAGCGAATGGTCCAAGTGTCATCAGGAACCAGTTAATACAAGTCAGCCCATTCATCAGAAAGGCTACGCCAAGCCATGCGGCGCGGCGCCAACTCCGCACCCGTGCGAAAAGCACCAGGGCTTCGAGAAGCAGCGGAATCCATCCCGTGAAGAGATAGGGCAAGGCAGCGAGCAACAGGAAGTGGTAGGGAACGAAAGCGAAGATGATGCCGGCGACCCAGGCCATTCCGTTCGACGAGGTCAGCGTGCGCGCAAGGCGGAACGCGCCGTACCCGCTGAAGGCAAAGGCGAAAAATACCGCAACACTGTGCACGGTGAGTGGGCGCAGACCTGCGATGAAAAGCGGAAAGAAGAGAAGGGCAACGCCATAGCCGTGCTCGGTGAAAGCGAGACTATAGCGGTAGGGATAGAAGATGTTGGCGTGAAAGAGATTGAGCGGGTCGTTAAATGTCTGGTGGTAATTCCACCAGAGCGACCAGGCGAACGCATAAGAGTCGCCGGTATCGGCGGCCGCGTCGCGCATGCGCGTTACCCATGGCCACGTCATCAGCGCTGTCAGGCCGAGAAAGGCCACGAAGATGACGCACTCGCGAAACCATGGCAATAGGGTGAAGAGTCGTAGCCGCAGTTTTCCAGGCATGTTGGCAGTGTCGAGTACTTTGTAGACGAACGTTTCCTGTTGTTGTGGTCAAGTGTTTAGCTGCGAACTTGCCTTACGTTTATCCCAGCTCTGTGGATCGGCATCAGACTCAAACCTACCTGCCGACGGTCGACCTGGCGGCGATCTCTGATTGCTGCATATCGGGCAGGTCCTGTTCCTGGGCAAACCCCTCGCGCTCACTGATGACGTACAGCGGGCGTTGTCGCACCTCATCGTAAACGCGGCCCAGGTACTCGCCGATAATTCCCAAGATGATGAGCTGCACGCCGCTTACCAGCAGGATGACCGCCATAGTGGATGTCCAACCCTGAGGGGCGACGTTTGTTGTCAACTTTTCAAGGACCGCCCACAATGCGAGAACAAATCCTGCCAGGGCAGACAAGAGGCCGAGCCAGGCCGCGACCCTCAAAGGCAAAGACGAAAATCCAATGTATCCGGAAGCCGCTAAACTCATTAACTTGCGCAAAGTGTACTTCGGCTTGCCCGCGTTCCTCGCCTGCCGGTCGTATTCAATTCCTATCTGCTTGAATCCGACCCAGGTTCGTAGCCCCCGGAGAAACCTGTTGCGCTCGCGCAGGCGCACCAGGGCCTGAACCACGCGGTGATCCATCAGGCAGAAATCGCCGGCATCGAGCGGGGCATCTATTTCGGCGATGACTTTCATGGTGCGATAGAAAGTGCTGTACGCTAACCGCTTCAAAGCCGGCTCTTTCCGTTTCCTCCTAATCGCATAGACCACCTCGTAGCCATCACGCCACCGGTCTATGAATTGACTAAGCAGTTCTGGAGGATCTTGCAGGTCGGCGTCCATCAACACCACCGCATTACCTCTGGCGGAGTCGAGACCGGCTTGCAGCGCTGACTGATGGCCGAAGTTCCTTGACAGGTGAATGACTTTGTACCGCCGATCGCGCCGGCTGATTTCGTCCAGCATCTCTCCCGAACCGTCACGGCTGCCGTCGTCAACAAACAATACTTCAAAAGACCCGGCCACCGAGCGGTCAATTACAGGGTGGATCCCCGCGGTGAGAGCGCTCAGGTTCTCGCGCTCGTTGTAAACCGGAATGACTACTGATATTTGAGGGCGCATAGCCGCACAGTCCTTCTAAAGTTCGTCCCTGCCACAGAAGGGTCAGATCATTAATGTCGTGTATGCCGCGCGTAAACGGCCAGGCCTGCAAGAAGACATAGAGTCAGGAACGAGACAATCGCTCCGTTGCGTCCACCCGGAGCAGTGTAATGCATCTCTATGCTGTGTTGACCCGCGGGCAATACGATGCCGCGCAGCAAGTAGTCGGCGACATTTATTCGCGCCGGCTGACCGTCAATCGTAGCCACCCACCCGGGGTAGATAATTTCACTTACCACCAGCAACGTCGCGCTCGGCGCGCTCGTCTCGATCCGCAAATGATTTGGTTCATAGCTCGTGATGCGAGCGGTGCTCTCGGGCGCTAGTGCCCCACCAGGTAGTTGTGGCAACTCTTTCGGGAGAACCTCGAGCAGGGCCGTGCGGCGCGGATCGAACTCGATTGCGCTCTCGCCGCGAATGCGCCGCAACGCTTCTTCGTCGTCTACGGCTTGGGCTTCGGCGACTAGCCAGGCGCGCGGCAGCGCCCGAGTGTTACGCAAGATCAGCGTCTCGTGCTGCTCATAGACTGGCTGCCACGCGTCGGAGTAGTAAGGCGCGGCGAGCGGAACGGTGCGTTGCGTGCGCGAATCCAGCAGCATCCCCCCGTAAACGCCGAGGGGTGCGGCCTGTGAGACGTTGGAGATGTCAACTCTGACGACGCTCGCTACGCCGTCGAGCTTCAAGAGTGTCTTGTAGCGGTAAGCAGTGTAACCCTTCTCGCCGTCGATCCGCACGGTATCGTAAGGGGTCGCCAGCCTGTGCTTTATATGTGGATGCACGTCCGGCCGTTCGTGCGCCCACTCGGCTGTGTCCCGGCCCGCCTGGATTTCGCGGTCAACGGTCTTTCCGTCGGCCATGACGACGCGCACACGCGCCACGACCTGTCCGTCCTTCTCGAAAGTGGAGTTTGAAAGTGAGGTTATGAACAGTAGTGCATCCGCCTCGGTCGGTTGCATGAGAAGTGTCTTCGTCGTCTGTGGTAATACTTCGCCAATCACTTCCATTTCCCTGCGTGTGCTTGGCGCCATGGACGCGGCGAACGAGGTGTTGAGGCTAGGATAAGACACGAGAAAGGTTGTGTTGAGTATGTCCAGCACGTGCGAGCGCTCGGTCAGGAGTGATTTATCGGGCTCTCCCGCTGTCACCGTATGCACCGCGTCTAACCAGGCGCCGCCCAGAGCGCGGCTGTAACGCTCGAAAATGAGCGGCTCGTAACCCGCGACATTGTGCAGGCCGGACACCGCTGACAGATTCGCGCTGTCGAAGCGCGGTGGATTGCCGAATTGTTCGCTCATCAAATCAACGCGGGTGTAGATCCGATTCTCTGCGGGCGGGTACTGCTGCAAAAAGCGCGTAGCCTCGGCCTGCTGGGTGAAACGCGTGGCCGGAAGGCCCATGCCGCCCCACCAGCGCGCGACCAGCAACGAAGGTTCCACGTAGCAGATCAGAAGTACAGTCGCCCCAAGCACCACGGCCCGCCAACGACTTGTGTCGATCAGGCTCCCGCGCCAGAGGACGGCTAGCGTCAGCAGGCCGAATGCGAACTTCCAGGTATGGTAGACCGTTGCGGGGACGCTCGAGGAGCGCACGTCAGGTTGTAGGATTTGCGCCTTCAGCCACCAAAGCACTCCGACGACAACAGCTGCCGCCAGGAGTCCCAGCGCGGCGTAGAGGGTGAATGCGCGCTGATGCGCAGTTCCCTCGCGACGCCGGCGCAACACGGGTGCGAGCGCGTCCCATCCATATGCGCCAAGTACGCTGGAGGCGAACGTCCATTCGAAAGCGTGGCGCGATGGCACCCGGAAGAGATTAAGGAGCGGCACATGATAGATGACAGGGTAGAGCGGCGTGTTTGAGCCAAGCATCAGCACCAAAGCCACCAGCGCCACCGCGAGCCAGAAGAAGACGCGTGGGTCGCGCCCCGCAGGCCACCGCGCGTGCGCGTAGACGGCCACGATCGCAAGCATCGCTGCCAGCGGCGGCACATAAGCGTGCATGTCAAAAACATAGAAGAGTGGTGCAGTAAAAGACTGCCATAACCCGCTCGGTGTGAACGAGCCTTGTGTGAAAATCTGATAGCTCAACGCCTTGCGCACACTGCGCGGCATTACGCGCGCTGTCTCCAGAATTTGAAATGCCGCCACGCCCGCCGCCAGCAGGATTGCACCGCCAGACACGAGCAGCGGTTGCCACTGTCGTAACGACAACAGTCGTACCCGCAGAGGTCTTGTACCAGCGGCATGTTGGCCGTC